>Ga0163144_10015760_pt1 | contig 15556 bp, 12 predicted proteins | sample OliLak19BULKMAT1_FD_123175 | JGI IMG/M metagenome (GOLD analysis project Ga0163144, IMG submission 123175) | Freshwater microbial mat bacterial communities from Lake Vanda, McMurdo Dry Valleys, Antarctica - Oligotrophic Lake LV.19.BULKMAT1 | ecosystem: Environmental > Aquatic > Freshwater >...
CCGCCACTCACCCTCTTTTTTGAAGTGAAACCACGACCATTCCTTATAGACCGCGACAATTTTTATGCCTCTGGATTGATCGGGAACAACTTCAACGCTGCCGTTTCTGAACGCGAACCGTGAGGATGGGAATCGTTGGTCGGGAGTGACAAGGAGGGTCGAAGCTGCGTTCCAGATAGTGCCAATGGCAAGCAATACACCGATCAGCCCGGCGAGAACATACGCACCTTTCTTGAAGGGCGGGCGAGATTGATCCGACTTCTGCTTGAAGGCCGCTACCATTACCACGAGGAAGCAGACGGCTAACAGGAAGGCGATCATTGCCCACTTTCAAGATCTCTCAACCTGCGTTCGATTTCGCGTTGCTCGCTTTCCCTACGGCTTTTCTCGATAAGCCTTTGGTTCTGCGCATCGGTTTCAGCATCATCATCCGCCTCTTCTCCCGCAAGCTGGCGAAGGTAGCGGTTCACATCGGGATCGCGCCCGGATTCAAGGGCTTGTTTCGCGTATTTCAGCTTCACGTCATCGCCGACGTTTGCCCACATGGCGTGGAATTTCTGCACGGCCACGGCTTCGGTCAGGCCTTTCACCAAGCCTTTCTCGTAAACATATTCAGGCTTTCCGAAACGGCTGACCAGCTTGCCCCCGCTTGCTACATAAGCCTCGTAGGCCATCTGTTTTCCAGCCGGGATGTATTCGGTGAGCTGTTCCTTGGTCTGGGAATGGGCTAAGGAACACGACAGGAGGAGGATGAGAATGTTTTTCATCCACATTTCATGACATATCCGCTCCCCCCTTCCAATCTCTATTGTCACACCCCGCTCATTTCCCTCCCCCTTTCGTCGGCTGTCATTACCGGGCAAGTTTCACCTCACGCTCGGTGATGTCAGCGGACTCGGCCAAGTTCACTTTCGATGGCAGGGCTTCGAGGTTGTAGAACCGGGCTTCGAGTTCAGGGGCTACGGAGCGTAGCCGAGCGGAGTTACTTGCTGCCACTATGGTAAATGGATATGAGTCTGTCTATGGAAGATACGAAGGAGAGCAGGATGCAGAAAGTGATCTCTAATCTCAAAGCGATGAGCGAGGAGGAGAGGGAGAAGGCGTTCGAGCGGAGCAGGCTCCTACAAGCCCGGAAGCGCCAAGCGCAGATGAAAGCGGATCTGGAAGAACTCCAAATGATCGAGTGGTGCGATTTCAAGGCTCTGGCATGGGAACCCACCGAGAGCTTCCAACTCCGGTATGTCTTGGATGATGTCGAGCTTACCCTGATGGACGAGGACATGGCCGGGAATGCGGAAATCATGGTGCAATCGTTCGGTGCTCGGAAGCTATCCCAACGAAGCATACGCTTCCCTTTGCCGGTTTCCCCGAAGGACTACGACACTGCGATTGCCACGGTGGAAGGCTGGCATTCCATTTCCTTGCCGGATCTGAAATGGAGCGCGGCGCACCCGGCGGATGAGGCCGAGGACGACGACGAAGAGCCGGACGATGGGATACCCCGCCTGAAATTCGATGACGGCGAATGCTCGTTGATCCAGGGCAAACTGATGGAGGCCGTCAGGGGTGCCATGAAATCCCGCAATCTCCCTGCCGAAGACCTGATGAACCTCGGGGCGATCCTATGGCTCTTGGAACGGCTTCCCGTGCATCTCGAAGAATACACCGGTATCCTGACCCTCAGCAGCTCCCACAGCGAAGGGAGCGGATGGAGGACAATGACTCTTTCCGAGGAAGACGGCTTGAGCCTCGAATACGGCGAGATCATTCGTGGCGACTACGGAAGCGATCAGTTCTCGAAAACCATCTTCAAAGCCACCCCGACCAGATGCGCGAATTGGGAAGACTCCATAGGATTGGAGGACTGGCTCTGTTGCTTCGCCCGCGATGTCGCAGAATCGGATTATGCGCTATCGGTGGAATGGTTCCCAGAAGGCGAGATGCCTGGTTCCGTCTAACGCCGCCCGTAGGTGAAAGCTGGCTTGCCTCCATGCCCTTTGCCCGTGGGTGGCCTCATTCCACGGAACGGATGATTTATCCAGCGACAAAAGCGCCTTTCCTTTTCGCCTGTTTTGCGGGCTTCGATCACGGCCTGGGCGAACTCGGGGTTGGCGTTCCTCCAATCGAGGAGGGCTTGGCGACTCACGCCCGCCGACTTAGCAGCCCTCTCGTAGGTAAGCCCCTCCGCAAGTTTCGTCAGTGCCAGCTTCGCTCGCCAATCGAGTTTCATCGGATAATCCTTACCAGAAAGACACGCTCAGGTCGAGTCACATGCAGCCGCGCACGGGGATATTGCCAAGAATGTCCTCCAGTGCGAAAAAAAATCGCCCGTCTTCCAATGTGGGAAAATGTGTTCAGTCTGGGTGTTCAGTCTGATTTCCGGAAGTGGGGAAAATTCCCGCAATCCCTTATTTCAAATGGCTCCGGCGGTAGGGATCGAACCTACGACCTAGTGATTAACAGTCACCCGCTCTGCCGCTGAGCTACACCGGATTTGAAATGAATGCCGCTGGATGCGGCGTGGGCGGAAGATGCGTTCCGATCACACCTGCTTGCAAGGGAAAAATGGCTCAACCGGGATTTTTCAACGCAGAGCCGCAGAGGGGTCGCAAAGCGGGTGCCTTGAATAGTTGCGGGTTGTAAATACGCCGTTTCCTCTGTCCCTCTGTCAGAACTAGCTCACCCACCCGCCGCCAATGTGATGATTTCCAAGGTGTCTCCTGGCTGGATCGGAGTGCTGGGGAAATTCCGGGGCAGGACGGGTTGGCCGTTGAGTTCCACGACGACGGGTTTGCCGCCAAGCCCCAGCGATCCGAGAAGGGCGGAGAGGGTGGTTTGGGCGGTGAGGGGGTGGGCTTCGCCGTTAAGTTGGAGGCTCATGGTGGGAAGGTCGTTGGGGGATTCAGCGCCATTGGGAAAGCTGTTCCGGGAAGGGGCATTTCTCGCAATCGCTGAAATCCTCGAGGCAAAAGTCATGGTAAAGCTGGAGCAGCGCCTGATGGTGGCAAAGGCGTTTTAGGAAAGGTTTTGCGGCTTCCTCGGAGCCGAAAAGGCGGATGCCGCAGCGTTTCAGCTTCTGGTTCACGGCGGAGTGGCGCTGCTTGTGGTAATCGCGGAAGGTGTAGCGTTTTTCGTGCAGGGCGAGCGGGATGAGATGATTCGCGGCGAGTTCCAGCGCTAGGTTTTTCCCGAAAACGGAGATCGCCTGGCCGCTGCGATCGGAAGTGAGGGTGTGGTGATGGGACCAGAAATCATGGCGCAGGCCGTGGAGGAAATCGGTCAGCGGCTTCACTGCGAACGGCGCGGCGAAGGCGAGCCTGCGGAACTCGGGCCAATTCCTGATGAGTGTCGAGAGTCCTCCGACGCGGCGGTGGGGATGGTTCGCCGGGCGCTGGCCGTGGGTTTTCCAGGCGGGCGTGCGGCTTTCCTGCGGCTCGTGATCCGGGCGTATCTTCCACCAGGTCTGCCAGAGATCGGAAAGGTAATCGCGGGTGTCTTCCGGCGCGCGGCGGTAGAGATCGGCGTCGAGGAAGCCGGCGGTGCCGAGCAGGATGGCCTCCGCCTGTTCGGGGTGGGCGCGGAGAATGGAGATCGGAGCGCGCTGGGCGAGCAGTTTCATCGGCAGCGCATTTCCACCGTATCCGAGAGTCTCCGCGGTTGCCTGGAAAAGTGCGGAATCGAGATTGTGAGCCTCGGTCATCCGCATGAAACGTGCGGCCTTATGAGAGGCCCGGCGGATTGCGGCCTCGCGGAGCAGGCGTTCAAGTGCCAGCCTCGGCATCCGTTTCAGCGGCTGCACGCAACGGCCGGGAACTGAGATCGCGGTATCGCGGAAAGGGAGGCGCAGCGCCTCGCCGAGCTGGGCGGGGGAGATGAGGAGCTCCGGCACCTGGCGGTGGTTTGCGGTGCGGACAAACATTTCCCGCATGGTCGGGCGGAAGGCGACGTGCAGGATCGTATTGGTGAAAGCGGGATTGGTGGAATGGCCGTGGGCTTCCCAATCGGAGCTGGCGGAGTCGATCTCAATGTCGCCGGTGAAATGGCAGCCATCGATCTCGATGGCGGCATGTGCGAAGTCCGGCCCCGCGCCGTGGTTCCACTCGCCGAACTGGGTGATGCGCATGGTGCGGCCGTCCTTGAGCCGGAAGTCCCGGCCAAAGGCTCCGGCGAACCAGAGCGCCTGGAGCTCGAGTTCGGGCGGCAGCTTCGGCTCGGCCACCTCCTCGAAGGCCAAGGGAGGGTGCCAGATGCTTTCTAGGAGGAAACCGTAGTTCACTGAAATTCTAAACTTTAAATTTTTAAGCCCTAAGGAAGGCTATTGCTTTGGGATCTTTGTTGGATCGGCGATGGGTGGCGGTGGCGGGTCGAGGATGTCGAGCCAGCCGGAGAGGGCTTCGGATTCCGGAATGGGGCCGTATTTCGCCCTCGCGTTGCGGAGTTCTGTGATGGCGGCGGGGTTGTTTTTCCTTTCCCGCTCGATGGCGATGAGCTGCATGTCCTGGCGGAGCTTGTCAGCATTGGGCACGTAAAACGCTTGGGCCTTGTTGAACCAGAGCTGGGCGTTCGGGATATCCTTGTTCTCCCGATATTCGAGCCCCAAGCCTTCGGCCAGCGTGCCGGAGGAGAGTTTCTCCGCCGCTGCGGCGAGCTTTTCCCGGCGCAGATCCGCCTCGTCGGGCCACTCGCGGGCCGCCGCCCGGAGCGCCCGGAAGTCGCGGTCTTCGGGGCGGTTCCCGCCGGTGCCGTTGATGTGGATGAAAGGCCGGTAGAGCGGATCGCCGAGGACGACTCCCTGCCACGATGCGACGGGCATGGAGGCCCAGGCGGCCTCTGCGAAAGTCCAGCCTTTCAGCAGCCTGTCATGGAGGATTTCGAAATGGTGGGTGAGATCGAGATATGGTTCGTAAACATTTCCCACCGTGGCGGCGGCGCCGCGGACGAGGAGCGGGGCGCACCAGTTCTTGTGGGCGTCCGTTAGCTGCTCGGCGCTGAACGAATGGAGGTGGATCGCGACAGCACCGGGGCGGAACTGCAACCCGGGATTCAGGAACGGGCCGCTGACGTGCCAATCGTACCAGCCGTAGTACATGGAGGCATCGGTCATCGGATAGTTTTTCGGCAGGGTGTCGTTGAAGCGGTCCGTGACGGTGGGGATGCCCATGCGGGTGTTTTGCGCGACGATTTCGTTGAGCCACTTGTCACCCTGCGGGAACTTGTTGGCGATGTCCACGTAGGCGCGTCCCCAGAGGCCGTGTTTCTCCGTTTCCACCGCATCGGTGATCATTTTCTTGCAAGTCACATAGGCGGGCGCGTCGATGCGGGAGGTGAGGACGAAAAAGGGTATGTTGGATTCGGATAGCTGTTTGGTGCTTTGATAAAATGGGTTTTTCAGGACTCCCTTGGCGGGCAGGCTTTCGATTCCGAACAACGCGAGTTCCGAATCGACGCAGGCTTCATCACGCGGCGAGATGGGATCCGTGGGCGGGGCTTGGCCTTCCTTCGGCGGTTTCGGCGGGACGGGCTTGATGCGCAGCGGGACGCCACGCATCAGGACGATGGCGCGGATGCGGTTGGCGGTGGGTAGCAGGAGTCCCTGTGCGTCCCGGCTGCGCTTCCACCAGCCGTTGTCGGTGAAATGCTCACGAAGGGGAGTGAGGATGCTGTTCTCGTATTCGGCGCGTGTGATATCGGCTTTCTTAGGCATCTCGAGCCCGAGAATCTGAGATGCGGGGATGCTGCGGGCATCCTGGTAGGTCTCGGCGAGACGGGCGGACTCCGGATCGGATTTGTTGAAAAGCACCAGCACCTCCGTGTTGGTGAGCTGCTGGGCGTGGGTGCCGGCGATCATGGCAGCCGCGATGAGCAGGCGGGTCAGGAATGTTTTTCCGAAAAAGGGGGTGGGCCAGGCGCTGGGCATGGCGGTGAGGATGAACGGGTGCGGGAATCTTGCAACCCAAAGCGGGCGGGCTGGGACGGTCTCTCCGAGCCGTCCGGATCTGCGGGATGGATCCGAGGATAAATATCCAAACAACGTTCGCCCTTGTCTGAATCCCGCATTTTGGACGAGAGCCTGACACTCATGGGAAAGATCCGGCCCATCACTTTTCCGGACGGCTCTGAGAGCCATCCTTGGCAAGCGCGGATCGCTTATGCCACAGGGTGCTTTGATAGCCTCACGCGCAGTCCGTCGTGGGCCGGTGAAACGCCTGCAGGAAGTCTTGCGGCAAGGCTTCCGTGCTCGAGTTCGTGGCTGATGTGGGTCAGCAGGGTTTTGCGCGGTGAAAGCCTTTCCGAGATCTCCAGTGCCTCCGGGAGTGAGAGATGGGTGGAGTGCGGGGTGTTGCGGAGGGAATCGATGATGAGCAGATCCAGGTTTTCCAGCAACGCCATGGTGCTCTCCGGGATGGTTTTCACATCCGGGAGGTAGGCGAAACTGAAATGATCATCGGTTACGAAAATCAGGCCGATGGTTTCCACAGATCCGTGGGTCACCGGCAGAGGGCGGACAGTGAGATCGCCGATCCGGAACTCCGGAGTGATGGGATGCGGCGCGGGGCGGATGTAGCCGCTGTGGGTGTTGTCCGGTAGAAACGCCCAGCCGAACATGCTTTGCAGAACGCCGAGGCAGGATGCGGTCGCGTAAAGCGGAAGGGGTTCCGATTTCCCCCAACAGAAGGCGCGCATCTCATCAAAGCCCGCGACGTGGTCGAGGTGGGAATGGGTGTAGATCACCGCATCAATCGAAGAAATATTTTCCCGCAGAGCCTGCTCCCGGAGATCCGGGCCGGAATCTACGAGGACAGTTGTTTCCCTGGTGGTGACGAGGATGGAGGAGCGGGTGCGATTGTTGCGCGGGTCGGTGGATTTGCAGACCGGGCAACTGCACCCGATCACAGGAACACCGACAGAAGTGCCGGTGCCCAGAAAAGTCAGGAAGTGATCGGCCATGGATATGAAAATGCCGATGTTTCCTTCATGGAATGGTATCTTGGCATGGCGGATGCAATCCGCCGCCACGGCCACGGGATTAGCCGCAGCAGCCACCACCACCGCCGCTGCCGCCGCAGCAACCTCCGCCATTTTGGGCTTCCTCGATCTCGTCGTCCGTGGGGACGCGGCCGAGTTCAAGGGTCATGCTGACGTATTTGCCGATCTGCTTCTGTATGGTTTCCAGCGTGCGCTGGGCATCCATGAAATCGGCGGCTACCTTGTTGTCGAAGAGTGCGTCGCGGGAGTCTTCGAACGCCTTGATCTCGGCGGCACCGAGCTCCACGCCGGCGTGCTGCTTGTGGTGGAGTTCTTCGCCTTTCTCGTGGACGGACTGGTATTGCAGCTTCGCCGCATCATCCGCGAGGAAGCGCTCGACATCGGCCTGGAGCTTGAGGAATTGCTTGTCCTCTGCGATCTGGGCGCAGAGTTCCTTGGTTTTGGAAATGATTGATGTTTTCTCTAGGAGCGTGCTCATGGGGGAAATTGGTAGGCTGGGATGGGGGTCGGTGCAATCGTGATTTTCGGGAAAAAGCGCATGGCGGAGGATTGCATCCGCCATGCCGGATGATCGGAACTTGGCATGGCGGATGAAATCCGCCGCCACGTCATTTACTTAGGGGTCGAAGCGGCCTCGTGGAGTTCTTCCGCGGCTTCTAGCTCGGCGCGTTCCTTGGCGATGACGCGGACGAGCTTGCGGGCGGTGGTTTCCCAATCGGCGAGGAGGTCGGCGGCTTGTTTGGAGCCGGTTTTCCGGGCTTGGAGCTCGATGAGGGATTTCACCTCGGCGATGTCCTGCGGGCGGGTGATCGGCAGGGCGACGACCATCTCGGTGTTGACGCGGGAGTAGAATTTCCCGTCCACATCATAGACGAAGGCGGTTCCGCCGGACATGCCTGCGCCGAAGTTTTTCCCGGTCTTGCCGAGGATGACGACGGTGCCGTTGGTCATGTATTCGCAGCCGTGGTCGCCCACGCCTTCGACGATGGCGGTGGCTCCCGAGTTGCGGACGGCGAAACGCTCGCCGGCGCGGCCGTTGGCGAAAAGGGAGCCGCCGGTGGCTCCGTAGAGGCAGGTGTTGCCGGCGATGGAATTTTTCGAGGCCTCGAAATTCGCGGTCGGGGAGACCCGGAGGATGATCTCGCCGGAGGCCATTCCCTTGCCGACGTAGTCGTTGGCCTCGCCGATGAGTTCGAGGGTGACGCCGTTGACGAGGAAGGTTCCGAAGGATTGCCCGGCACTGCCCTTGCAGGTGATGTGGATCGTCCCGGCAGGCAGATCGTGGTTTCCGAAAATCTGCGCGATTCGTCCGGAGAGGCGGGTGCCGATGTTGCGGTCGGTGTTGACCACATCGTAGGTGAGCTTCGCGGGTGCCCGGTCCGGAAGGACGCGGATCGCTTCGAGAGTTTCTTCGCTTACCGCTTCCGATCCGTATTCGGGGGTGGGTTTGGCTTGGCGGTTGAAAACCGCCGCCACGATGTCGTTGAGTATCGTGATATCGAGTGCGTTTTTGGCAATCCCGTCGTTCCGTTCCTTGGTGCAGATGCGCGCGACCTCGGACTCCTTCTTTTCGAAAGCTTTGGCGACCGTCGGGACGACGTCCTTGAGCAGGCGGGAGAAATCCAGGGTGTTCGCCTTCGGGTGGGTCGGCACTTCGCGCTGGACGAGGTGTTCCGGGCGGCCGATGAGGTCGTCGAGCTTGCGGATGCCGAGCTTCGCCATGATCTCGCGGGCTTCGTGGGCGACCGCGTTGAAATAGTTGATGACCATTTCGGGCGTGCCTTTGAACTTGGCGCGGAACTTCGGATCCGTGGTGGCCACACCGACCGGGCAGGTGTTGAGGTGGCACTTCCGCACATAAACACAACCCATGGCGATCATGGCGGTGGTGCCGAAATTGAACTGCTCTGCGCCGAGGATCGCGGCGATGACAACGTCGCGGCCGTTCTTGATGCCGCCATCGGTGCGGAGGATCACGCGGTCGCGGAGGTTGTTGATGATGAGCGTCTGCTGGGCTTCGGAAAGGCCGAGTTCCCATGGCGATCCCGCGTGCTTCGTGGAGGAAAGCGGGGAAGCGCCCGTTCCGCCGTCGTGGCCGGAGATCAGGATGTTATCGGCGGAGGCTTTCGCGACACCGGCGGCGACGGTGCCGACGCCCGCCTCGGCTACTAGTTTTACAGTAATTCGCGCCTTCGGATTGACTTCCTTGAGGTCGTGGATGAGCTGCGCGAGATCCTCGATCGAATAGATGTCGTGATGGGGTGGCGGGGAAATGAGCTGCACACCCGGCTGGGTGTTGCGGAGCCTAGCGATGAGCGCATTGACCTTGTGGCCGGGGAGCTGTCCGCCCTCGCCGGGCTTCGCGCCCTGCGCCATCTTGATTTCAAGCTCGTCCGCATTGACGAGATAGTGGGCGGAGACGCCGAAACGGCCCGAGGCGACCTGCTTGATGTAGGAGCGGGCGGAATCGCCGTTCGGGTATGGCTTGAAGCGGACGGGATCTTCGCCGCCCTCACCGGAATCCGATTTCCCGCCGATGCGATTCATCGCGATGGCGAGGGTTTCGTGGGCCTCCGGGGAAAGCGCGCCGAGCGACATGGCGGCCGTGGTGAAACGGCGGCGGATGTTTTCCACAGGCTCCACCTCATCGATGGAAATGGAACCGGTTGATGCGGGAACGAAATTGAGCAGATCCTTGATCGCGACCGGGTTCGTTTCGAGGCACACCTTGACGTATTCCTCGTAGTCCTCTGGCTTGCCGGATTTGACGTATTGGTGGAAATTCTTGATCACCTCGGTGGTGAACGAGTGGCGCTCGCCGGACTTGCGGTAGCGGTTGTAGCCGGGATCGCCGAGGTCGAGCGTTTCGCCTGCGGGGACATCCGGGCCGTAGGCTGCCTGGTGGCGTATGATGGATTCCTCCGCAATCTCGCTATAAGAGATCCCGCCGATCTGTGACGGCACGCCGGTGAAGGAGAAATCGACAACTTCGTGCCCGATCCCGATGGCCTCGAAGGTCTGCGCGCCTTGGTAGGAGTTGAGGACAGAAATCCCCATTTTCGACATGATCTTGAGCAAGCCTTTTTCGAGGGCCTTGCGGTAGTTGGTCATGGCCTTCTGCGGGGTCATGCCTTCTCCGAGCTTGTCTTTGCCCTGGTCGGCGGCGACGAGTTGGCGGACGGTCGCGTAGCCGAGATATGGCACCACTGCGGTCGCGCCGAATCCGAATAGGCAGGCGATCTGGTGGACATCGCGGGCTTCGCCGGTTTCCACGACAAGGGATGCGCGCATGCGCTTGCGGATGCGGTTAAGGTGATGGTGGATGCTTCCCGTGGCGAGGAGGCCGGGGATGGGGATGCGCTCGGGCGAGGTGGCGCGGTCGGATAGGATGATGATGGAGATTTTCCGGTTCACCGCGTCCTCGACTTCGTCGCAAAGCTCGTCGATGCGCGCCTTGAGGCCGTCTTTTCCGGAAGCTGCGTCCCAGGTGCAGTCGAGGACGTGCGAGGGGTAGCCGTGGTCGGCCATGTGGGTGATCTTTTCGAGCTGGTGCTCGAAGAGGATCGCCGAATCAAGGGAGATCGACTTGCAATGGTTAGGGCCTTCGTCGAGCAGGTTCCGCTCCGGGCCGAGGCCGGCACCGAGCGACATGACGGCCCATTCGCGGATCGGGTCGATGGGAGGGTTGGTGACCTGTGCGAAGCGCTGTTTGAAATAGGTGTAGAGAAGGCGCGGATAGGTCGAGAGGATGGCGAGCGGGATGTCATCGCCCATGGAGAAAACGGCTTCCTGAGCGCCCTTGATCATCGGCGGGAAAACCATGTCGAGTTCCTCCAGCGAGATCGCGTTTGCGACCTGGCGGCGGGAAAGGTCGAGCGCAGGGATTTCGATTTCCGGCACGTGGGCGGAGGGTGAGATGAACTTGCGGAGCTCGAGGCGGTTCTCGTCGATCCAGCGGCGGTAAGGCTTCTGGCGGGCGAGTTCCTCCTTGATCTCCACATCGAGCTTGAGCTTTCCGGTGCTGGTGTCTGCGGAAAGCATCTGCCCGGGGCCGAGGCGTCCTTTGCGGGTCACATTCGCGTCGTCGAAAATGACAGCACCAGCTTCCGAGCCGATGTAGAGGAATCCGTCCGCCGTGGTCTTGTAGCGGGATGGGCGGAGGCCGTTGCGGTCAAGGGATGCGCAGAGCTTCGTGCCATCCGTGAAGACGAGTCCTGCAGGGCCGTCCCATGGTTCGGAGAAGGAGCGGATGTATTGGTAGAAGGCACGGAGTTCGTCGGAAATTTCCTCGTCGTTCCGGTAGGCCGGGGGGACAAGCATGCACATGGAGTGCTCCGGCGAACGGCCGGAAAGGATGAGTAGCTCAAGGCAGTGGTCGAGCGATGCGGAATCGGACTCGCCGTGGCGGATGAGGTTTTTCACCAGATCGATCTCGTCGCCCCAGACCGGGGATTCGAAGAACTCCTCGCGGGAGGTCATCCAGTTGCGGTTGCCCTCGACGGTGTTGATCTCGCCGTTGTGGCACATCATCCGGAATGGCTGGCCGAGCGGCCATGCCGGGAAGGTGTTGGTGGAGAAACGCTGATGGTAGAGGCAGATCGCGGTCTCGAAATCAGGATCGGACAGGTCGTCGTAGAAAGCCTTCAATGCGGCGGGCATGGCGAGCGCCTTGTACGAGATCAGGCGGTTGGAAAAAGTTGGCATGTAGAAGCCGTTGATCTCCTTGGTCGCGTGCTCGATCTCGCGGCGGCAGAGATAGAGTTTCCGCTCGAAATCCAATTTCTCCATGCCATCTGGGCGGAGCATTAGGAGGTGTTCGATGAGCGGGCGTGACTTCTGGGCTACCTTGCCGAGGGCATCGATATTCACCGGCACATCGCGCCAACCGATGGCGGAGATGCCGCGTTTGGCGATGGTCTTGGCAGTGATTTCCTTGATCGAAGCAGTCTGTTTTTCATTTCCCTCGGGGAAAAAGAAAACACCCACCGCGATGTCGGATGGATCGGCGGTTTTGGTGCCCAGTTTTTCAGCCGCTTTTGCAAAGAGCGGGAAGGGGATCTGCGAGAGGATGCCCGACCCGTCGCCGGTTTTCATGTCCGCATCGACGGCTCCGCGGTGGGTCATGCAGGAGACGGAGGTCAGCGCATGGTCGAGCACCGTGAACGAGCGTTTCCCCTCCAGATGGGCGATCGCGCCCATGCCGCAGTTGTCATGTTCGTTCGAAAGGCTGTGGAGCGAGCCGGGGACGAGCGGGGTGCTGGGATGGTAGAATGGATTCATCATGGGAAGCGCTGGGAATAAAGAACAGGGGGGCGCTGCGGACAAGCAGGAATTGTGCCCTCGCCGATGCACGGAAAATTCAAATCTCAAATCTCAAACTACAATGCGAAGAAGATTCGGGGAGTCAGGATACCTCCCTGAACGGCCTGGGGCTGGAATCCCCAGCTACGGGCGATTACCGCAGGCCTTTAAGCGCGCCTTTTGCAGGCTTGCTGAAGGTCACATCGGTGATGGAGATACGGCGTCCGGTTTTCGGATCGTGGGTGGCGACCTGCATTTTTTCCAGAACATAGACGCCGTTGCCGACGTTCATCACATCCTCGACCTGGAATTCCTTTACGAGCGTGGCGTCGTTGTTGTGACCGCGTATCTTCATGAAAGCTCCGTATTTCGTATGCACCCAGACGTAAACGGACTCGTAGCGGCCTGCGGCTTGTTTGGGCTTGTCGAGACGAAGCTTGTAGCAGGATTGCCCCGCAACGTTCTCAGTCGCTTCCAGTTTCGGATTCGGCCAGTAGAAGAAACGCAGGGCCAGGTCCTCGTAGGTTAGGTCTGTGCCGGCGATGGGTTCGACGAGTTTCTCACGGGGGAAATTTTTCGTCTTGCCGTCGATGATCTCGAAAAGGTCGTATTTGTCGTCTGAGAGACGCATGTGGAATTTACGCCATTTGCTGTCCTCGTAGAACTGGAACTGGATGTCCTTGCCCTTCAGGTAGATCGTGATCGGTACCTTTTTGCGACCCTGGATGAGGTTTCCCTGTAGGCCTTCCCTCATTTCCACGAGCGTGGCGGACAGCCTTGCCCCCTCCAGAATGACTGCCGGATCGGGAGCCTGTGCTTTCAACGGGGCGATAGCTGCGGCTGCCGTGAGGATTGCGGTGGTGAGAAACTTCATGTGTTTACGATATCTTGATTCCTTGCTTCCACAACATCTCCCGCAAAAACATTCGATCCGAATGCCGGAAGCGACGATGAAAACGGAACCGCCCGGCCATGGCTAGCATGATCGGGCGGTCAGATGGATTGCTCGAAACGAGAACCAGTTACTTGCTTTTACAAGGGTTTGGATCGGTGATGTTCGGCGGTTGTGGTGGTTGTGGCGGTGGGGGAAGCGGTGGGAACGGTGGGAGACGATCCAGGGGGTTTGGTGGTTTAACGGGAGGAACTACGATCGCCGCCTTGGAATCTTTGCCGCTTTTCGAACTTTTGGAGCTGTCGGTGGAATCGCCGCTGTTCGGATCGAATCGGGCGACAACCGCCTGGACTGCCGCGAGGGCGTCTGGCATTGCTGCGATTGCGCACTGGGCAATCATGCGCATTGATTCGGGAGCTGCGGTGATTGCCACCTCTACGATGTCAGCGACAAGGCTCTCGTTGGCGTCGGAAGCCTTGATCGCGATCTTGACAATTTCGCATGCGCAATTCGGATTAGCGGCGATTTCGGATTCGACGATTTCAAGAACCCTGGAGGAGTCAATCTTGACCCGCTGCTCCACAGACAAGCCCACCGATTCGCAATCGGCGGAATCCGATGATTGCCCCGGTTTCTGGTATGCGGCGGAAAGCTGTGCAAGTCCGGACTGGATGCCGGAAGCCTGCTCGTCGGAAACCTTCAGCTTGATCCGATCCGCAGCGCGGTAGGCGGATGTCTCTTGGAGGACGGATAGATCAATTACGTTTTCGACCTTGCGTGGCGCGCCATGACGCTGATCCAGGGTGAGGGCGTCCTGCCTGATGAAAACCGGTGCCGTCTCCGAGAGATCCGCCTCTGATTTGCGGACGGTGGGAATTTGGTATGTTCCGCTGAGGAACCTGTCCGCTGCGAATGAGGCGGCTACGCCTGATTCGATGCTGAGAGCCTTGGCTCTGTTCGATACGATGGCTGAGGGGGCTTCGATCAACTGGGCTGAGGCCGTGACAGCACTCAACAAAGTCAATAAAGCCGCCAAGCTCGGGGGTGCTGGCAATTTCATTTGTGGGGGGGTGGGTGCATTCCTTTTAGCTAATTTTAAACATTTGCCAAGCATTTTTTAGAATAACTGTGCTGGATCCCGGATTCCGGCCATGGAAAGGCTGGGAAAACCTACGATTCCTGGTTGCGGCTGAGAGATAGGAAATGATAAATTTTAATTTGCGATGCTGCAGAAATTTACCCAAACAGTCACGTCACTCACGGTGCATGATTGGGATTGATGATTTCCCGGGGCGGTAAAGAATCGCCGCCGTGAAGGACGCTGCTTTGGGATTTTTTGATTCGGGTGTGGGTGGGCTGACCGTGGTGCGGGCGGTGCAGGATCTTTTGCCGGGTGAGGATGTGGTTTATCTGGGCGATACGGCGCGTTTGCCGTATGGCTCGAAGAGTCCGGAGACGATACGCCAATTCGCGGAGGAGGATGTGAATTTCCTGCTCTCGAAAGGGGTGAAGGCGATCGTGGTGGCTTGCAATACGGCGACGGCGCACGCGTTGCCGAAATTCTGGGAGAGCTGCCCGGTGCCAATCATGGGGGTGATAGCGCCGGGGGTGGAGGCGGTGCTGGCGGACAAGGATGCGGAGCGGATCGGGATCATCGCGACGCGGGGAACGATCCAATCCCATGCCTATCAGCACGCGCTGGCGACGCGGAAGCGAGGGCTGATGATACACGGGATCGCCACGCCGCTGCTGGTGCCGCTGATCGAGGAGGACTGGATTTCCGAGGAGGTGACCAAGGAGGTGCTGCGGAAATACCTAGATCCGCTGATCGCGAAGGGGATCGATACGCTGATGCTGGCTTGCACGCATTATCCGCTATTGGTGCCGGTGCTTCGGGAGATTTTACCGCCCGATGTGCGGCTTGTGGATTCCGCGACGACCTGCGCGGAGCAGCTCAAGGAGATGCTGGAGGCGAAGGATCTTCTCAATCCGAAGAAGGACGATGGGAAGTTGGAGATTTTCCTGACCGACCTTTCGGAGCAGTTCGAGGAATTGGCGAAGAGGTTTTTGCGCAGGCCGACGGGGAAGGTGCGGCGGGCGGTGCTGAGTGCGGGGTGAGTGTTTTCAACCGAAGCCGACCATGCCGAAGTGGATCCGAATTGCTGTCATTCTAATCGCGTTTTTGCGGGGGATTTTACCCGGCGAGGACTACCGGTATCAGGCCGGCGAGATCATTCCTTTTACTGGGATCGTGATTCTTTTCTTGGTGTTCGCCTCCTGCATAATTCTGTTAGGTTCTCTGGGCGTGCTTACGTGCTGCAAGTGCGGTTCAGCCCCAAGGCCGAGCCTAGCTGCTCCATTTTCCGCGAGAAGCTC
>Ga0163144_10015761_pt1 | contig 15554 bp, 9 predicted proteins | sample OliLak19BULKMAT1_FD_123175 | JGI IMG/M metagenome (GOLD analysis project Ga0163144, IMG submission 123175) | Freshwater microbial mat bacterial communities from Lake Vanda, McMurdo Dry Valleys, Antarctica - Oligotrophic Lake LV.19.BULKMAT1 | ecosystem: Environmental > Aquatic > Freshwater > Lake...
GAGGGTTTTCGTTCCGCACAGGTGGAACCCTCGACTTGCGATTCTGCACGGATGAGGGGATATCGGCGGCTGACCTTTTGGCCAAGATCGATGAAAAGGAACTTGCCGACATCATTTACCAGTTCGGCGAAGAAAGATTTAGTCGCCGAATCGCCCGCGCTATTGTTGAACGCCGCCGTCATTCACCTGTTCGAACCGCCGAAGAATTAGCGGACCTATGTCATCGTTGCGTACCAGGCGGAAAAATCCCGGGTCGCATCGACAGTGCAACTCGCACATTCCAAGCGCTCCGTATCGCGGTCAACAATGAACTAGAACATTTGAAAACGGCCATCGACAGACTACCCGATTGCCTAGCACCCGGTGGCAGATTGCTCATCATCTCCTTCCATTCTTTAGAGGATCGCATCGTGAAGCACGCGATGCGAGAATGTGAGCAGTTAAAAGTGTTGACCAAAAAGCCAATCCTACCGACCGATCAAGAAACCTACGAAAACCCTCGCAGCCGAAGTGCAAAGCTCCGAGTCGCAGAACGAAACTTAGTTGCACGAAGCTCCGCGTCGTGATTTTATAGTACCCGTCACACTCCGAGGCTGTGATTTTTTATTGTCGCCTTTCGCTCCGCGAAAGAACGCTTCGTTAACGCACTTTTGCGGAGCAAAAGACGACGATATTTTGTACTTCCTGATTAAAATCGCAGCCTCTCCGTGTGCGTCGTGATTGGTGCGACGCGGAGCGTCGCACAACTAAGCCATATCGAACCAAATCGCTCATAGCGTTTCGCTTACTCTACTTCTGGATCTTGTAAACAGACTTAACATGTGATCCACCGGACGGCAAGCTTCTCGATGCACTCGAAAACTCTCCAAACTTGGAAAGAACCGTCCAAGCGGAAAGAAGGTCCTTGCCAGTCAGATCATAGTTATCTCCGAACAGCTGATAGGCTTCCGTATCCTCGATGAGCGAATCCTCCAGACTCTCCATTCCTTCAATCAACGCATAACGTACCCACGGCCGACCAAGATCAAACATTTTTCCGACGTTGATATAGGTAACACTCGACTGTTTGGCTGACGCGTCGATCACTCCGGGCATCGCAGACAGTTTCGTCGCCGACGCCATCGCACTCGACTGCTTGTCCGAGTACGATTCGATCACATAATCGCGAGCGAAAAAAACGTGAGGCATCAACTCTTTCGGAACTGGCCAATCAGCCGGGATTTCGTACCACATCTTCTTACCGGCAGCCGTCTCGGATTGGACAGGGCGAGGGATTTTGTAACCTGCGGGAATGGAGCTGGGATACTTTGCCCGCATCGCATCAACCATTGCATCGAAGGCCTTGAAGACATCGTCGATTCCATCCTTGAGTAACTGCCCGTCTTTGACGCCGAAAGCAAATGCAATCTCGGGCATCGGGAGCGGATCAACCGACGGTGACATATCCTTGAACCATTGCTTGGCGGTCAGATCACCACCACTCACAACGATCGATTGCTCACCGCTCATTGCCGGCAACAATTTGGATTCCAATGCCTCAGCCAACTTAACGAGACTAGGCTCCACGATGCCGAAGAACTTTTTTACGTTTTTATATTCCAATGCTTCTTCGATCTTGGTCCAATCCATGCTTGGAAACACCCACGTCACCATCGGCTCCAATGCTTCCAATATCGGATTGCCGTTCGAAGAGTTCCAACCCAATTCGCTCCAATCAAGTTCCTGAGCTTCGATAAATCGGGCCCCCAACTTCTGCATGATCTGTCGCGTGACACCAAAATTCTCCCGACGATTCTGTCCCCGTGCAGCGAAGAACATCATTGGCTCTTTACCCAAATGCTCCAACGCCATCAGCGGTGCGCTCGAGTCCAAGGCTACGTCTTCGGTCTTGGAGTAATCATGCTGTTCCCAGCCATCAGCTGTCAAATACGAAAGCGAAGTCGAACTCTTGTATACGGGCATCAGCTTTGCAAGAGCCACATCGATCCATTCACAATCCCCTTGCAGTTCCTTGTAGAAGTCGCGTATCTCGCTATCGGCATCGATTGGTTGCAATAGCAGGCCAAGGTTACTCGACAGCGAACGTGAAATGGCGTTTTTTTGGAAGGACTCATACATCGATTGATTCATTGAATCGGACCTGAAGCTGACTGAGGTTATCGGCAATGAGGCTGCATCTCGTACCGGTTGCAATTCTGGATGCTCGAAAATCGACTTGCCCTTTCCAAGCTCGAGGATGGCTTTGCTCGTGGGGCTGATCGCAGCGATAAAGAAGCCGTCAAGCAATCCGATGGTAATCGTCATACTCTTTTTTTCTATCACCTCTCGGACGCGGTCTTTCATTTCGTCGTCGAAACCTTCGCTTGTCGGAATTTCGTCCCACGGAATCTGAGTACCATCCAATCGCAGTTGAAGTCGATTTCCGCGAGCATCGTCAATGCGATCGAGTTTCTTCATAATCAGGGCGCCAGCTTCAGTTGCTCCAACACCAAATTGCAAAGCCGCTTCGAGTTGATCAATTTTCCCAAGTGCGATGTCCTCGGATTTGCAACGTGCCCCCATCACTATGGTCGGGACATTCAACTCGCCAAAATGCTTCAAGTACGTATCCGTGATTGTGCGAACCTGTTCCGCTGGCGATTCGCCAGTCGAGTATAAGTTCCGCATCTCATCCTCTTTCTTTGCGTACGCAAAATACCCTTTCGACACACCCTGGTCGCCGTACAAAAACATCTCGCTCGAAAAGAGTTCTCGCAAGAACGCCATGGCATCCTGGGTATTCCCGTTCTCCCAGAAAATCCTCACGTTGGATCCGATACCATCGCGCTCCGTCCATTCGCTGCGAAACTGCTCCAGCGCGTTCTCGACACCAGACGATTCAAGCAATTCCTTAACAACAGGGCCAGACACAAATTGGTCCCACTGCTCACGTATCCGAAACGTCGCGAGGTATATGTCCGCGTCGATCGGAACAAGTTTGAGCGAGGCCATTTCTCCGGCATCCTGCGCTCGAACTGGGCGTGGAGACTCACACGCAAGTGCGGTCGTTAGAGCTAAAAAAAAGATACCGATCGAAGAACGAAACACTCGGGCTAATGAATTCATGACTGCGAACTCCCTGTTTTTTGGGTTTGGGTTAACGAGCGGTGGGGGCAAGTACCTAGTTTGTGGCACCGGACGTATTGCCTCGATCCGCTACCTTGGCAACTACATCTCGAATTGGTCTAAGTCGTCCATCAACTGATCTATGTTCGGAAAATCCGAATCGTCCGATAGCGCGATGGGTTGCGCAGCTACCAGTTTCGCGGCGTCGACCCGCATTGAAATCGGCACATCACTAATGGCTGATGGCGGGTGGTTAAGCGGCGTAAGCTTCGGGCCGGGCACTGTGAACGAACCGACTGGAGCCGAGTTGGACGTCGCAGGCGGAGATTGTTTATTTCGATGAATGGGGGCTCCTATAGCGAACACGGGAGTCGATCGAGACAACAACAGATCCTTTAATGTCTTGATGGTCGATTCAATGCTGGTGGTAGCGGCCAATGCAACCAAGAAGATCTTTTTCGATGGCACACTTGCATTGCCACTTCGCGATACCTCCCCTCCATCAATAGGAATAATTTCGAGCGAAGAGATTCCCAATCGATGCAAATGATCGCAAACGTACTGCGTTGACTCCCAAGTGGCTAGTGCGAAGTCCCCTTTTAAGCCCTCGATACAAAGGTGATCGGTGGTATCAAGCTGAATCGACTTCAGATCGGCAATCAACGTCGCATCGAGCCCGCTTTCCATTACGATGCGAGTGATCAACTGCTCCTCGTAGTCAGCGACAGAACCAGAACGGCGTTCGTGCTGGCTAATAACGACTGGAATCCGAATTGCCATACGTGGTTCGTGACTATCAGGCCGCTAAGCCGGATCTTAGAGTGCGTCGAATTCCAACTCGAATGTTTTCATCATGCCCTGTAGGTCGCCAGAAGCCAAGCCAGCCTTGTACCACCTGACTCGTTGTTCAGACTTACCATGTGTGAACATATTTTCTGGTACGCGGCCTTTGGTAATCTTGTCGTCGCCGATTTGCTTTGCAGCATTCATGGCTTCACCAATATCACCTGCTTCAATGATTTGTTTTGATTCCTGAGCATGCTTGGCCCAGACTCCGGCGAGATAGTCGGCCTGCAACTCCAAACGAACACTCAGTTGATTGGATTCGTCCTTGTCGGCTTTGTTTTGCATAGCCTGAATTTTTGAAGAAAGCCCGAGTTGGTTTTGCACGTGGTGGCCAATCTCATGGGCAATCACATAGGCCATCGCGAAATCGCCTGGCGCCTGAAAGCGACTTTTCAGCTCGCGAAAGAAATCAAAGTCCAAGTAGACGTTGCTGTCTCCTGGGCAATAAAATGGGCCAACGGCGGCTGTTGCTTGACCACACGCCGATCGAACCTCTCCTTTGAAAATCACTAGCTTAGGCTCTTGATACTTAGCCCCAAGTTGTTCGCGAAAAAGTTTTCCCCAGACGTCTTCGGTGTCTTTCATAACGACAGAAACGAATTCGAGTAACTTTGCGTCCGCATCGTTCTCTGGAGATACCTTGGCCTGAACAGCCATTCGTTCCTGCTGCTGACCTACTTGCTCCAGCAATTGCTGTGGATTGCCACCCAGGAACATCATAATAATCATGAGGACAATCGTACCGAATCCACCACCCGCGACGAGGCCGCCAGCGGCCATTGCCATTCCACGTCGATCCTCAACGTTTGACGACTGCTCCCGGCCTTCCCAACGCATAAATCATCTTCCCTATTTCAATTAAACTCTTGCGGCCGTCTCCGAACTGGAGGGGCTGCTGAGTAATGTAACAACTTTTTTGGAAATAACAGCGCTTAAGTCGCTTTCCATCCCGCAGGTTTTGCGAACTTAACCCTCCGCCAAATAACGTTCCAGCGCCAATCGATTCGACGCAAATGCCATTCGGGACAGAACCTCCTCACTAACTTCCGTCCACATCCAAGCAGAAACCTCGGAATCATCGTGTGCAATTTCTTGGTTGTGCGTAACGTGAGCGGTGAAAAAGATATCCAGCACAGGCAGTACGATCCCATGATATTCGTAAGAATTGGGAGCTGTCATCAGGAAAGTCAATTCGCCAACGGCAAGGCCGACTTCCTCGAGAATCTCTCGCCTCAACGCATCCTCGGCACCCTCGTTTGGGTCAACAAACCCGCCTGGCATGCCGAGCTTTCCACGTCCCGGCTCTCGTGCTCGCTCTATCAGTAAGATTCGGCTCTGCGGATTTATGATGACCGCCCCGACGGCGGTGACCGGACTAAAGAAACTAGTAAAGCCGCAAGCCTCACATCGATAGGGGCGTGCCGGGCTAAACACTTCCCGCTTTGTCCCGCAGTGCGGACAGAACCGATACGCCTCAGAAATTTCCATCGCTACCTACCGTTGACTCGATTCGATGGCTTTTTTGCGAGCGGCTTCAAATTCGTCCCCAGGCATCCAACTTTGCATGCCGTCCGCATTGGCTGCCATCCAACCCACATGAAATAGCAATCGAACATCAACCACAGCCCCCGACAGATCCCATTTTGGATCGTACTCGTCCGAGCGCTGGTGGTAATGCTTTTCCGTCCAAGCGTCCAATTGCTCTTTCCCCCAGCCGTCCGGTTTTCCAATGACAACATGCCCCGAATGCAAATACACTCCCGGCACCCCAACTTTAGCCAACGAGAACTGATCCGATCGATAGTAGTACCCTTTGCTTGGTTCTCTGTCCGGAACAACCACTCGTCCTTGATACTTGGCGATAGCTCCCACTAAACCGTCAAGCGAACTCTTGCCAAAGCCAATCACATTGACATCCTTGGTCGGGCCGAGAAAATTAATGCCGTCGATGTTGACGACCGCAGATTGCTTTCCACTCGGAATCGGAGGATGTTCCGCAAAATATTTGGACCCAAGAAGCCCTTGTTCTTCAGCTCCGACGGCAGCAAATAAAAGCGATCTTTTTGGGCGAACACCGCTTTCCGTGATCGCTTCGGCGATCGCCAGGATGGCTGCCGTTCCAGAGGCGTTATCGATTGCCCCGTTATAAATACTGTCACCCCTCACATCGCGATCTACGGCCATTCCTATGTGATCGTGATGTGCCATGAATACGACGTACTCCTTCGATAGGTTTGTGTCGCTACCTGGCAAAACAGCCAACACGTTGGCCGTCGACTTTTCTCGAATTTCACAATCGATCGTCGTATTCAAGGTGACGCCAAGAGGCACGGGCTGAAAGTCCTTTGACTCCGCCTTCTTTCGCAAAGCATCTAAGTTAAATCCCGCACTCGTTACCAGCTTTGCCGTTGCATCGTTGGTCATCCAGGCTTTCATATCCATGCGAGGTGCGGCGCTGTCCTGCAACTCGAACTGCTCACCCGTCCATGATGTCTCTATGACTGTGAATGGATAGCCTGCCGAAGGTGTCGTGTGGATGATGATTGCCCCGGCCGCACCTTGACGAGCCGCACTCTCGTACTTGTAATCCCATCTACCGTAGTACAACCGTCGAGCCCCAGCAAACAGTGCGGGATCCGATTCGGGGTCGTTATTCATCATGAGCAAGACTTTGCCTTTGAGATCCTTGCCCTTGAAATCGTCCCATTGATACTCGGGCGCTTGAATCCCATACCCGACGAAGACAATTTCGGAATCGCGAATTTCGATTTTGGCTTGAGGACGCCCAGCGACGGCGATGTAGTCCTTGAAGAATTCGAAGTTCACTTTGCCAGCTCCGCCAGCGGGACCGATCGACCAAGTTTTTGCCGCGTTGGAAGTTAGGCCAAGCATCGGAAATTTTTGGCGATAGGAATTCATGGACGCAATCGGCTGCAGCCCCATCCGTTTGAATTGCGATTCAAGATAAAGCTGCGCGATGGAGTCCCCCGTCGAACCCGGCCCACGCCCCTCAAGCAAATCGTCTGCTAAAAAACGAAGGTTGCCGTGTAGACGGTCTTCATTGATCCGATCGGCGATTGCGATTGATTCGCGTGTCACCGGAGGGCCAGAAGCGACTTCTTGACCTTTCGCGCCGCCAACCCCTGCAATCAACAACAGCACAAATGCAACCGCACGCACCAGGTTGGAGAGACCACGATGGTGAACAAAAATTCTCATGAAGCTTACTCTTTGGCTAATAGTTCTACAATTTTGTCTATGATTTTTGGGCCACGAACATGAATTCCAGCGACATTTCCATCCTTTCCAATGATGGCGATGAATGGAATGGCGGAAATTCCAATCTCTTTCGCAAGCGGAGTATCGAACCCTACCGCGTCCGGCTTGCTGGAAACGTAGGTGCTCCACAGCAGCTTTTTCGACTTCAAGAATGAATCCAGGTTGGTTCGGTCTTCATCAAGGTTAACCCCAATGACTTCGAATCCGTCTTTGCCGTGCGCCAGAAGCGCATCCTCAATGTTGGGAATCTCTTGCAGACAAGGGCCACACCAGGTTGCCCAGAAATCGACCAAAACAACTTTCCCTTTGTACCGCTCAAGATCCACCGGTTTTCCGGAAATGTCAACCAGTTCGCTTAGGTTCATCGGTTTGTTTAGAATCCCAACTCGGCTCATGAACTGCTTGCAGAGGCGGTCCAGTTCCTCTTTTGCATCTGGGTCTTTAAGGTTGTCGATCTGTGTTTTCGCAACCTCGACCATTTCCTTGGCGATAAGAGGACGTCCTGAATACTCTACTTTGATTGCCATTTGAACTAAGAAGAAAGCAGTCCAGGGCGAAGGGATTTTGGCCATCAAGGCATCGATAGCGGCTCTTGCTTTCGCCGGGTCCTGGTCTTCTGGCGAATCCGACTGGATGAGAGCCATCGCGTCGTTCGTCTCCTTGACCCGTCTAGCATACAAGTCCCAAGCCCCAAGAGCGAGTTGTGGCTCGGCATTGTCGCGAAACCCCTCCTCCACGTTCATGGCAAGAAGTACTGCGGCATCCTCTTCCGAACGCTTCGAGAGCATTTCAACTGCCTGTGCCATCGCATTGAGGTTGGCCGAAGTCAAATCTTTGCCATCGGACAAAATCGTCTTTGCCAGATTAATCAGCTCTTCCGATTTAGCGGTGCCGCTTTCATAGTCGCTGACCAACAGGCTCAGCGAAATCGACTTCGCCAATTGAGCAACTCGCTTATCGACGTTTTTCATTTCCTGCTGAGAAAGCTCTCGTAAACTGTCGGAGGCGGCGACATCGCCGAAGCTCGCCATTTGCGAATACGCTTCTAGCTTGCCACCCGCTGCGGCTGCTTTCTCGTCTGCAGTTGCCGCCAGTTTTTCAAGCCGCTCGGAGGCTTCTAGTTTCATTCGAGACAGAACCATGCCGCGTTCAAGCATTACATCCTTGGTCAAAAGTTTCTTGCGACCGTCCGCGAGGAGTTCCATCGCTGCCCGCGAACTCGTGTTAAGGAACTCCATGAGACCCGTGGCACCATTTAGATTACCGAGCTCCAAGGTCATGTAGGGTTTGGACGCGATTTTCGGGTCCAACTTGCCGGGCTGAAACGTCGGGACCTCTGGCGCATTTGGAATTCCATCGGAACTGGCAACGCTCTTGGAATTTCCGGCTAAGCCACTGCTGGCGACCTTTGAGGATTTATCTGAGGTTTCCCCGGGTTCGGACGACTTGGGTTCGGACGACTTGGGTTCACCGTCCTTTGGTTTGTATCCGCTGGTCGCAGCCGAAATTTCCTGGGGTTCGGAAGGCCCACAGCCCATCAGCGGAACACCCAGGGCTATGGCTAGCGAAACCAGTTGCGCAGCGCGAATTCGATGGTGGGTTGAGCAAGATTGAATGCGATGAAAACTCAGGGACATGATCGGCTTTTCCTCATAATTCGAAGGTTCTGAATTATGGTAGCTTGACCGATCTAGCGTTCGCATGCAAGTCCGAGTCTCAGGCTTCGCTTGGGCGCCAGCCGGTCTCCTCAGACGAACTGACACGGATAGACTGTCCCGCCGCAGTTTCCGCAGCAGTCGTTTGCTGCATTCCATTGCCGCTTTTTAAACGTCTAAAGTGGTTGGCACAATCGTAGCCCCAAAGGCCGGCAACAACGATCGCGGACACCATACCAAAAAAAATTGGATTCAGCTGAAAACCGTTTAACAGGAACAAGGCTACTGCTGAGGTAACGGCCAAACAAGTGATTCCCAGCTTGACAATAAAGGCGGCGTTGATTCGCTGGATGTCGCTTCGGTTGATAGCCCGCCGCGCGTTGGTATTGGCTAGTTCCCTAAGAGCATGAAGATCGTTTCTTTTTTCAGGCGTTTGCTGACGCGGCACAAACAACTCTTCGCTTAGTTTTTCAACTTCAGGAACGGTCTCTGGATCATCCATGTCCAACCCCATGGAAGCGGCAATACGTGATCGAGGTTTTGTGGCCGACGGAATCAAATTCTGCGTTGCAACGACTTTATTTGCAATCGGGCCAGGCTGCACCGCTGAAGCTTTTCCGTCCTCCGCACCGCCGCGAACACGACTCAATAGGCGTTGCATATAGTCTTCGATCGACTCCTCGTCCCCAACCCCGCTTCGTATTTGGGCCGGCTTTGAACTCGTAGCCGATGTTTCGTATGCTTCGTCTCCTTCTAACTCCTCTTGAGTTTCCAACGATTCTGGTTCCGCGAACGGCAAATGATTTTCTTGCGCACTAACAAACGGAGAAAGCCGGTTTTCAAAGGAATTGGATGCCTTGCCATAGGAATCTAACGGACTATCGGGCACGGGTTCCACATCCTCAATAGGCTGGCGATAGAGGTCGCTCAAGGAGTCCGTCAGCTGCCGTTCGACGGATGAAGACGAGATCGCGTTGTCTGGGCTCGCAACCTCATGGGCGTTTTCTCGGTTGGATCCTGCGTCCGAGTTTTCTTCCGGGAGCATCGAAGGCTGAGTATTGAATTTCTGTGACCAACTGTTCGAGGTCCGTAGTTCGCTATGCGGTCTTCCTGGCCCTCGCCTTTGATCGGCGTCGCTTAGCATTCGTTGAAGCCGCTCCGACATGGAATCTAGTTTTGCTTCGCTCGATCCCTCTATGTCGTCTTCGTGCTCGGATCGCTCAAGGGTGTCGGATGGATAGTCCAAGTTGCTTTGGTAAACCGAATCCAAATAGCCGCGAAGATCCGGGGGCGAAAAGGACTTAGCCTGGCTTTCGTTGATTTGAGCACCTTCAACCGGTTCATCTCGCAAAAACCAAGAAGGTAGCTGTCGGCTCTCCTCGACATACTTTTCCTCGACATACTTTTCCTCGGCTATCGCTTCATCCGTTTCGTAAACTTCCCGATCCGTTTCAGATCCATTTGCAACTTGATCGTCGGCATAGGAACTGACTGCGGTCGGGTAGTCTAATTCGATTTTCGAGCCACCAAAAACTTCTTCTACGATGTGACTATCCGTTAACGTCGCTTGCTCCTGCGACCATGACTCTACAAGACTTTGAACTCGCTGTTGGGCGGAGTCTCTTTCCATTTCCAACTGCCGAAGTTGAGCATTGAGTTCCTGGATTTGGACTTGTGCATGCTCAAGAGAATAGGCGAGTTGATCGTCCGTGACTGCGTTCTCAGGCAGAATCTCGTTGGCGGATGGGTCAACATAACTCTCTGAACCCTCCCCATTCGCATAGTCGAAATATTGTGGTTGCGCCTCGACAAAATCCTCCCCCGAACCTGCATGATCTGTCGGAGTTGAATAAGCTTGCGACTCATATGCCGACGCTATTTCTGAACGGAGACACTGCACCGCGTCAATCAATTCGTTTCGGTGCGAGATCACTTCCTGAAAACGGGACTCGATTCGCACTTGCTCGTCGGTCGCCTGATCCATTAGCTCATTCAGCGTTGCCGTGTGTTTGATGCTCGCGTCACTAAACCGACTCAATTGCTCATCAATAACCCCAAAACCGCTACTGACTTGATTGGCTAAATCTGAGATCAACGATTGTTGTGTGCCAGACTCCTTCGTCAGCTGATCATTCAGATTTGTGAAAAGTCGTTTTCCGAACTCGTCGATTTCCTGCGACATCGATTCAACAATCGCTTCGTTCGAAATCTTCGGCTCCGTGTCAAGCGATGATTGGAGTTTGTCCAAAGAGACGTGCAGCGATTGCAACAGATGTTCGATTGTTTCCAACCTGGACGAATCGGCACCTTGAAAGGGTTTGTCTGAAGCGTCAGACGCAGAGCCCGCTTCCATTGACGGCGACTTATCCGTCTGAACGACAGCCGAAGGAATTTTTTGATCCGGGATTACGGAAGTCAGCACTTTTGACAATTTAGACGCGTGATCGATTAGTTGTCCAGCATGTACGACACTGGTCACTCCTCCGACCGATGGATGGATAATGAGTCGGGACTGACCGACCGCAATTTCAGTCGAATGGTCTATCAACCACTCTCGCACATGTCGATTTGAAATCAGCGTCGGCCCTGACGAACGCAACAGCGTGTGTTTCTTTCCGAAGATCAACGTCGCATGCAAAGGAGCCACACCGGGCAACGTCAGCTGAACGCTACACTCGGGACTTGACCCGAGAGTGCATCTTGGACTCCTAATTCGCCAAGACTTCACAATCTCGCCAGCCTCTCCAATCAGATCAATCTGCCCAATGGCTGCATCAATCCCAATCGATTGGCTGTGTTGATTCAGTGTTTGAGCGAGATTTCGCATTGGCTTTGTTGGGGAATGCGGTTTCGAGTGAAAAACGTTGGACCACCAATTGGTTCTATCGACAACTGCCATGGATATTCTTGCCGAAAAGAAAAAACCTGATGCGATTGACGGTTTTTCGGGTGGACATTTCGGTCCGCGTCGAAAACGCAAGCGGAATCGGAAATATTTCCGGAACAATTCAAGAATCAGCCTTGCGTCGCAAATCCTTTGCTGGCAAATAATTACGTGCATTTCATGCGCAAAAGCGAATTTCGCCGCTTGAAAGAATATGCCCGGAAGAAACAAAAACCGAACGCTTTGCCCTGGAACGCGTACTATAGTTCATCGCTACCCATACCCTTCGATTGGAGGGGGGGCTAAATTTTGTCGCGGAGAAGCAGCATGTCACGAAAAGAAGCCTTGGCCAAACTGCGGGATGTCCTATTGGTACGACGAGAAGCTCTCCGGAAAGCGCTTGATGGCGACTTGAGCATGCTTCAATCTCTCCCGCAAGATGGGGGAGATGTCATTGACGCTGCCATGGACACTGCTCAGGACGAAATTAGTAGCCAATTGGTCGAAGTGGAAAGCCGCGAGCTCTCCCAAATCGAGGAGGCTCTCAATCGGCTCCGAGATGGTCACTACGGCGAATGCGATCAGTGCGACAAGCCAATTCCATTAGCACGTCTACAAGCGGTACCGTACGCGACCTCGTGCATCGAGTGTGCACGCAAGCAGGAAAAATACTCCCCTCGATTCACAACCGGTATGGGCGATTCCTCCCAAGCATCCAACGCATCGCTGTAAGCAGGTTTCGTTGCACGACGCTCCGCGTCGTGTTTTTTTATCGTCGCCTTTCGCTCCGCGAAAGAACGCTTCGCTAACGTACTTTTGCGGAGCAAAAGTCGACGATGTTTTGCGCCTCGCGAATAAAATCACCGCCGCTCCGCATCGCGACTCCTGACGGTGATGCATACCAGCGACTCGGAACGTCAGTGATGGCTGCGACGCGGAGCGTCGCACAACTAAGTTTTTCACTTCGATCACCACCATTGCACAGCATTTCCATCGTTCTTTTGAAACAAATGCAGGATCGACTTCGCGGGCAGACTCAGTGGAATCCTCGTGACGGCTCCATCTCCCAGGGCCGCCAGAAAAGATGGCTTTTCGCCGGCGATCTCCGCCAGACCGATTGCAGGGTTGGCCGCGTCAAATTCGTAATCCTCCGGTGCAGTCCATGGTTTCGCGAACTCCGGCTTCACCTCCACTAGCCAGACCGTATTGCTCGTTCCGTCTTTGATATCACTAAGCTTGACAGGTTTCACACCCCCGAAAATCGTGTCGTCACCCACCGGTGCAAGGAACGTCGTATAGCCAGGTTTGAGCCCGCTCGTTCCAATAATCCCGGTCAACGTACCCTTGTAAACGTCTGGCATTTGGTCCAAGAGCTTTAGATTGTGCTCGCTGTTCCATGGCTCCTTCAATCGAAACTGATTGTACAAGTTCACTTGTCCAAGATATGGCAGGATATGGACTCGCCAACTCAAAATGCACTTGCCGTCCGCAGCTCGCGCATCCTTGGCCGGCGGCAAAACCTTGTTGACATTTTCGAAATTATGTAATGCCAGGCTAATTTGCTTGAAGCGATCCATCTTGATCTGAGTGGTAAGTGGACCAAAGATCTCCTTTGCGGCATTGGTAAGCGAGATGAGGTTTGCGTCCGACGCAGACAGTCCAGTAGCCGCGAAAGTGATTCGATCGCCCGTAGCGACCGGTTTCAAAATTGCGGCCATCTGCTCAACGCCACTTTTGGCTCCAGGCAACGTAAACTGATTTCCCATCGCCTGCATCAACTTTGGCCAATGAGCCGCCAACGCATTGGCCGCTTCTGGCGACCTAGACTGCGTGACCGCCTGAATACTCAGCTTGGATGGATCGAACCCGATCGCGGTCCACCGAACCCCCTCGGTCAACAGCGAACTTGGCCCGCCTCCGAATTTGGCGGGAATCGTCGGCATTAAATCGCGGAACGTTGCCCACACGTAATCAGGTGGCAAAATCAAAACCTGAATCGGAAAATCTCGCACCTCCTGCATGGCACTTTCTAAATCTGGACGAACGCTTGAAATAGTGTTATCCGCGATGGCAATCTTGCTAGACGATTCGGTTGAGTGAAATAACGAATAGCACAGGTAATCTCCCTGAACAACAGGCTTAGAAAACTGAAAACGCTCCAATTGAGTCAACAGCGTTTGCTTATCCAGTCCAGCCACATTCTTGACCATGAGACGAACGGGTGACTGCGCCTTCGAAAAAGGAATGTCCACCGCGATGAACACGCTTTCGCCGTTCAACGCTTTTTCGCATTTCTGAAGAGCCTCAACAATAGGCGTTGCATCACGGTCGGCATCGAGTTTTTTGGTTATTAAATCGGGCAGACCAAGCCTCTTGGATTCGATCTTCGCAATGACGATCGTGGTTGCATTCGTAAATTGCTTTGCGACGGAAAAATCATCCGCAAAGGTGTGCGATGCAAAGTTTGTAAGACTCAGTGTGGCTGCAAGCGTGTGAAGCAATGCGCCGCGTGTTTGAGTTGAAATAGTTTTCATATTCTTGTGTCTCCTAGTGAATAATTTTGGTGTTACTTTGCGAATCGAATGACGAGTCGATATTGAAGTCCAAGCAAGCGATGTCCGGTCAGAACTGCTTTGTCTCCGTTTAGCTCGTACTGAAACGGCTTGCCTGTCAGAGGATCAACCGGAGCAGGCACCGGTAGATTTTTAAGCGAGTTAGGTAGCTTGCCCTCACTGCTGGCACCGTACATCCGAATCGCCTCCACGGTCTGAAGCAAGGCGATCGTCTGCTGCATTCTCTGCTGAGCAGAATGTATGGCATCGAACGAAGCCAAAAACGTTTGGGTTGGAACACTAGCCCACCCAATCCGCTGGCTGGCGGACGCCATTCGTTTGTTAAGGCTCATGTATTGACTGCTTGCAATCGCTTGTGCGTAAGGAACGGAATGCCATTTGGAGTGGTCGTCGCTCGCTTGTTCGTAGAAACGCCTAACTGCCAAGAAGAAAGTTTGAGCTGTCGTATAACTGCCGACTTTGATCGGGTCCATGCCTACGTCCTCAGTCAGGTAACGCTTAGCGCCTGGGTACCCAGCTGCGATGGCCGCAACAATCGCGGCTCGACTCGCCTCGGGATCCTTCGCGTCTGGAATACCCGCTATATGATCTAGACCGGCTATTTGCGGGATGATTCGATCGATGAAGTCTTGCCAATAGCCCGCATTGCGAGGTTGTTCGTCGACTTCGCGCAAAATCTTTACTTGCTCGAACAGAAATTGCCTCTCATATGCCATCGACCTTTTGAAGTCGATGATTGGACTAGGAAGCGTCGCGAACGCCCAGTATAGGTTGGGAGTCGTCGGCATCTGCTGAACTTGCAATGCATCGCCGAAAGCGATGGATACCAACGCTGCTCCGACAAGATTTGAAACGAGGAAGTCATCCGTGCCAAGATGTTTTGCCATGGCATACTGTTGCCCCAGAATCGCGAACGCCTCCTCTGCCTTTCCCTCCAAAACTGCGACACGACAGCGCAAACTTTGATTCCTAGCGAGCTCGCGCACGTCTTGGATTTCTGGCAGCAACACACCCACAGGATTTGGCTCTTGACGAATGTTGCGATCCATTGAGTACGAACGTCTGCGTGCCGCTTCGGCAAGATCACGGGGCTGAAAGCTAAGCAATTGCAGATACTTCTTTACGTCATCGATCGGCAGCTCCTTGAGGGGCATCTCCAACCAGGAATAAGGTGGAACGTTGTACGAGTCTTCGCCTTTTTCCTCGGCCGCC
>Ga0163144_10015762_pt1 | contig 15554 bp, 12 predicted proteins | sample OliLak19BULKMAT1_FD_123175 | JGI IMG/M metagenome (GOLD analysis project Ga0163144, IMG submission 123175) | Freshwater microbial mat bacterial communities from Lake Vanda, McMurdo Dry Valleys, Antarctica - Oligotrophic Lake LV.19.BULKMAT1 | ecosystem: Environmental > Aquatic > Freshwater >...
ACGATCGGCGGGACGCCGGGAGAACTTCTCATTCTGGATTGCAGCACCAGACCACGTCGCTTTCGTCGTTGCCGGCTGCGCCGGACAACGACTTGCGCTTGGCTGACGATCGGCGGGACGCCGATCGTCATGGCTGATGATTGATAAAACCCTTGAACACCGTCTTGACGATGATGCGCATATCGAGTGCCAGCGACCAGCGCCGCAGGTAATCGAGGTCGAGGTCGACCCGCTTGCGCATGTCGTCGACCGTGCGCGTCTCGCCGCGCGAACCTCCGACCTGGGCCCGGCCGGTGATGCCGGGCTTGACGAGATGGCGGCGCATGAGGTCGCGCACCTCGTCGGCATGCTGGTCGTTCAGCTTGAGCGGATGGGGACGTGGTCCGACGATGCTCATGTCGCCGAGCACGACGTTGATGAACTGAGGCAATTCGTCGAGCGAGCTGCGGCGCAGGAAGCGTCCGATCGGCGTGATGCGTGGGTCGTTGGCGGTGGCCTGGACGAAGTCCTCGGGCCGCGCTTCTCCGACGGCACCGCCACCCAAGGTGGTCGGCGTCGCTTGGCGCAGCAGCGGCCTGGCCGACAGCCCGATGCCGGCCAGCGCCGGCGTGCGTTCGAACCAGGCCAGCATGTTCGCCAGCACGGGCGAGCGCTCGGCGCTGGGATGGCGCATGCTGCGGAATTTGAAGACGCGGATGGTGCGCCCATGCAGCCCATGCCGCGATTGGACGAACAACGCGGGACCAGGGCTGGACAGCTTGACCAGCGCGGCCACCGCGACCAGCACGGGGCTGATCAGCAGCAGGATGGCGCTGCCCAGGATGAGGTCTTCGGCGCGCTTGAGCGCACGTTTGCGACCGCGCAGCGGCAGCGCGGTGAGATCGAGCAATGGCGAACCGCCGACGCAACCGGCGCTGACCGCCAACCGCGACAGCTTGGCCAGGTCGGGCGCGAAGTGCACGAACACCGCCTGGGTATGCAGGAGGTCGAAGAGTTTTTCCACCAGCGGCTCGTCGGCCAGTGGCGCACAGATCACCACCCGTTCGATATGCTGCTCGGCGATGCGGCGCGGCAATTCGCCGAGATCCGGCTCGGCGCGATCGTCAGCCAGGATGCCGACCACGCGCATGCTGCGTTCGCGCGCGGTGGCCAGGCGTCCGGCGAATGCATGGCAGGCGTCGCTGCGCCCGACCAGCAGCGTGCTCTCACCCTGCAGTCCGATGCTGCCGACAAGATGAGACCCGACGCTCGCCAATAAGCGCAGCACGACGAGCGCGGCGCTGCCGAGCAGCGTCCACAGCGCCAGGGTGACCGGGGGGAAGTGCGGGTGAAGGCCGAGCACGGCCACCAGGGTCGTGACCACGGCGATGGTGCAGGCCATCCCGGCCGCCAAGGCCAGACCGGTGCCGCGCTCTGCCCGGGAGTAGGCCCCGAAGGCGCCGAGCAGCAATGCCGCCGTCGCCACCGCCAAGCCGTACAGCCCGACCGCCTCGGGCGGCGGCGAGGACGCCCCCGTCAGCCAGTACGCCACCGGCAATGCCCCGACGAACAGAGCGACGTCGAGCAGCGGCCGGGTTGGTCCCGGAACACGGCCCACGATGGATGACTGCATGACTGATTCTCCTCGACGGTTCACCGCGACCACAACTGGCGCAGGAACAGGTTCACGAACACGGGATTGGTGCTGGCGTAACGCCGCCACAGTCGGCGTGGCTCCTGCGCCAGGCGATAGAGCCATTCCAGGCCGACGTCGCGCAGCCACTGGGGCGCCACGGCCTGGATGCCGGCGGTGGTCGAGAAGGCAGCCCCGACTCCCAGCAGCAGGGCCCCGGTGCGGGCGCGGTTGCGATCGATCCACAACTCCTGCTTCGGGCAGCCGAGGCCGACGAAGCAGAGATGGGCCCCACTGGCTTCGATCGCGGCGAGATCGTCCGTCTCCTCTTCGGCGGTCAGCGGCCGGTATGGAGGGCTGACGCAGCCGGCCACCTCGAGGTCGGGAAGCTCACGGGCGAAGCGACGGCGCAACGCGGCGACGATCGCCGGCGAGCTGCCATAGAAGTAGACCTTGAGCCCTTGCGCGGCGGCCGCGCGGCACAGTGCCGGCATCGCGTCCATGCCCGCCACGCGCTGGCAGTACCGCGCATGCAGCAGCCGCAAGGCCGCCACCACCGGCATGCCGTCTGGCAGGACCCATTCAGCGCGTCCCAGCGCCCGGCGCAGCGCGCGGTCGCGCAGGCCCTCGATGCACATGTGCACGTTGCAGAAGCAGACCGCGCCGCCAGTCCGACGGCGGGCACGGGCGAGCAGCACCTGCAGGATGGCCGACTCGGGTCCGCATACCAGCCGATGGCCAAGCAGGCGCCGGGTCGGCAACCGGATCTCTTCATCGACATGCGCCAAGCGCACACGCTCCATCACCATTGCACCACCACCATGCGGCGGACCTGACCATTCGGCCGCCGAGATGGACTATCAGACTACCGAGCTGAACGTCTACGCGCAGGCCGCGCGGCTTCATCAACCTGCGGCGGCGGCAGTTGCGATGGACGCTGGCATGGAGTCCGCCACCTCGTCCAGACGACCGGCGGCGACAGCGGCATAGATGCGGCGGAGCAGGGCGAGATTGCGCTCGGGGGTCCAGCGGGCCTCGTAGGTCTGCCGGCAGCCCGCACGCAATCCAGGCGCCTCCTCCCACAGGGCGAGCGCATGGCGAGCGAGATCCGCGTCATCGCCCGCTCGGAACAGGCGGCCGGTGATCCCGTCGTCGACGATCTCGGCCATCGCTCCCAGGCGCGGAGCCAGGCAGGGCGTCGCGCAGGCCATGGCCTCGGCCAGCACCAGGCCGAAGGTTTCGAACCAGGTCGACGGCATGACCAGGAAGCGGGCGCCGGCCATGCAGGCGAGCACCTCGTCGGGTGGCAGGCGCCCGAGGCGCCGCGCAGCCGGCACCGCGTCCGCCAAGCCGGCGAGCGGCCCGTCGCCGACGATGCGCAAGGGCAGGCGCACGTCGCGCCACGCGCGACAAAGGCGATCGAATCCCTTCTCCGCAGACAACCGCCCGACGAACAGGGCATAGTCGCCCGGGCCGTCGCCCACTGGTCCGCGATGGGCGACGAAGTTGGGCTTCACGATCAATTTCGACGCGGGAATGCCGGCGTCGATCATGACACCACGCACGAACGCCGAGGGGCAGAGGTAGGCGTCGACTGCTTCGAGCGGAATCCGCCGACGCCAGTAGGTGGCGAGCGCCCGGGTATAGAGCAGGTTGGCCAATCGGCCGTGCAACGCCGGCATGCCGGCCAGCCGTTCGCGTTCAGCATCGGTCCGCGGCCGACGCGCCCCATGCGGCCCAAGCAAGTGGGTGTTGCTCGCCACCAGGCGATAGTTGTGCAGCGTCTGGATGGTCGGCAGACCGAGCGCCCGGCCAGCCTCGAACAGGCCATAGGTCAATGATGGCCAGGGATTATGCACGTGCAGGAGATCGCCACCCAGCGTCTCCAACTCGCGCGCCAACGCGGCAACCCGTCGCGGCGACGCATGCAATCCGGCCGCGGCGTGGAACGTGTGCAGCGGCCCGGCGGCGAGCAGATCGTCGGCGCGGCGGGCCAGCAGCAGCGGCTGCAGACCACCATCCACGAGCAGTCGCAGCTCGCGCTCGACGGCGATGTTCTCACCCGAGGGATTGGCGGAACGGTACCAGCAATGGGCGATGACCGGGCGGACCATCAGGCACCGGCTGGGGTGCGGCGCGGGGTTGGTGCTGCCGCCGGCGTCGCGTACAGGCCACGGAAGAACAGCCAGTGCTTGGCGATCTCGTACCAGCAATTGACGGTTGCGCTGAGCGGGACGGCGCCGTTCATGATCGCCGCCGCCATCGATTCGCGGTACGAACGCACGACATTGGCATTGTCGGTCGAAACGCCACCGACCTGCATCTCGATCAGGGCCTCGGGCACATAGGCGACGCTGATCCGGTCCCACACGCGCAGGACCCATTCGTGATCGGCGGCGATGCGGAAGCCGACGCTGAAGGCGCCAAGCCGCTCGTAGACCGCCCGTCGCACCACCACCGTCGGATGGGCGACCACCATCTTGCGCAGCAGGCGGGCCCGGGACACGTGGCTACCGAATTCACGCACCACGCTGCCATCGGCCCGCACCTGCCGCGCGCGCGCATGAACGAGATCATGATCGCCGTCGCGCAGGGCCGCCACCAGCCGGGACAAGGCCTGTGGCCCCGCGTAGCGGTCGTCGGCGTTGAGGATGTGGACGTAGTCGCCGCGAGCCAGGCGCACGCCCTTCGACATCGCGTCGTAGATGCCGGCATCGCGCTCGCTGAGATGGCGCAGGCCTGCGGCGCGCACCAGATCCATCGTCCCATCGCGCGAACCGCCATCCACGATGATGTGCTCGACGCCGGGACAGTCCTGGCCGCGCACCGAGTCGATGCAGGTTTGCAGGCAGCTTTCGCCATTGAAGACCGGGGTCACCACCGTGACCAGGGGAGTCGTGTCGTCAGGCATGCGAGACCCCCTCGGGTGCGCCCGTGCCGTCGCTGGCCAGGCCGCGCAGGTCGAGCGCGGCGAGCAGGGCGAAGCAGGACCAGAACATGAATCCGTTGGCGGGATTGCCCAGCACCGGGTTGAACGAGGACGAGACCACCGCCGCCACGCACATCACCACCAGGCAGCCGCGCGCGGCGTGCAGGCGCACCGACTCCCTCGGGCGCAAGCCGAGCGAACGCAGGCCCAGGCGCCCGAGCGCCAGCCAGAGGCCGACGAAACCAAGCACGCCACCGTGGGCGAGCATGTCGAGCATGTCGCTGTGCGAGGGCAGGAACTGCTCACCCCCATTGGCGACCTGGAACAGGTGGAAGCGCACATTGGGCGTGCTCGAGAAACCGTCGCCCCACAGCGGCGAGGCGAGGAACATCCGCCATTTGTGTTCATAGAGGTACGTGCGGAACTCGGCGTTGCCGTTCGAGAATTCGCTGACCGCCGACTTGATGTAGTCGAGCACCACCCAGCCGCACGCGGCGACCAGGACGAGCAGGATCAGGCTCTGCCATTGGATGGGCGAGCGGGTGCCGGCACGCACCGCCGGCTGAGAGAAGATGTAGAGGCCATAGACGCCCAAACCGGCGATGATGAACGTCGTGTTCTTCAGGCCGATGACCGCGAAGAAGACCATGTACACCGCCGCCGCCCACGGCATCCATCGGCGTGGCGAGGCGAGCGCGGCATAGATCGCCACCGGCGTGAAGAGGTAGAGGTTCTCGTGCACGATATGGCGTGGAAAGTTGATGACCGCGAGGCTGATCATGTACAGCGAACCGCAGCTGAGCAGCAGCAGCGAGGCGCGCACGAAGCGCGGCGTATCGGCGGCGACGGCGAGATGGCAGACCGGGAAGAAGCTGAGCATGGCCAGGGCATGCGGACGGAAGGTCACCAGCATCCCACCCTGCACCGCGGTGAGGAAACCGACGGTCATCACCAGTCCGAGCACGGCGAGCGGCCAGTAGATGCGCAGGATGGCGGTGAACTGCGCCAGCGCCGCGCGGCAGGTCAGCAGGTGCACGACCCATCCGATCCAGGCGATGAGCACGGGCAGGTACTTGCTGCCGCCGATCTCGCGCCGCTGGACGAATGGGGCCATGCACAGCAGCACCATCGCAACGGTTAGCGCTCCTAGGCCGAACCACTGCGCGATCGGCCAGCCACGGGTCGCCGCCAACGGCGGCGCGTGCATGGTGACGGCGCTCATGACCGGGCCCCGACCAGGACGGTCTCCTGCCAGCGCCCGACCCAGAGGTCGGCCAATACCTTCAGGCGTTGCAGCAACGGATCGCTGAAGCGCTGGCCGGGATTGGCGGCGATGGCGTCGGCGTAGAACAGCAGGGTGTCGTAGAGATAGAGCGCCCCATAGGGCGCCACCGACCCGGCGATGCCGAGATCGTTGACCAGCCCGGCCAACGGCGACTGCTCACCCGCGAAGCGCTCCCACAATTCAGGGTCGTCGGCGCCAGCGTGGATGGCAGGGAAGAGATGGAAATGAAACGCGTCGTGCAGCGGGATCCACCCCGAGTCCGCCCACTCCCAATCGACCACCGCCAGCGCGTTGTCGCGCTTGAGCGTATTCCACGGGGTGAAGTCGCGATGCACCCAGCCGAGCCGGATCGTTCGCCCGGCGAGGGCGCCGGTCGCGAAGGTGAGCAGCCGCCCGCAAGTGTCGGCGATGAGCTGCGCGTCGCCACCGAACGCCGCCAGGCGCTCGCGCACCCGTTCGCGGACGGCGACCGCCACCTGCCAGTTCGCCGCCCCGGTGACCGGCAGGGCGAAGAGGGAACCGCAGAAGCGGCGGTGGTGGTCAGACCAGGTGTGGAAGCGACCCGAGGTCGGACGTGGACACGCTTCCTGCAGGCTGAACACCACCCCGTCGATCTCGGTGATGCCGAACAGACGCGGCACCACGACACCGGCGGGCATGGCGATGCGCACCGCGCGCAACGCGTCTGCGTCGGCATGGATCGAGGCGCGGCTATCGGGCGTGCCGCTCGCCTTCAGCACCCACCGCGGGCGCTGCTGGCCATCCATGCCCATGCACACGTATTTGCGATAGCGCCCGGGGAACCCGAGTTGCACCGCCAGATCGCGTTCGGACTGGTGCCCAAGCGACTGGATCCACGCCGCCACCTCGGGCCGCCAGTGGGCGCGAAGCGACGGCAGCGCCAAGCGCGCGCGCAGCGCCTGCAGCGGCCAGCGTCGCCCGAGACCGCTGCGCAGGAAATGGTCGAGGGCGCGCGAGGTACCCGGGGTGAACCACCAGCGCGCCTCGGCGCGCAGGCTCATGACGCGCAGGTGCAGGTCCCCACCCTCGACGAAGTACGGTGGCAGCGCCATGTCAGGCCCTGCCTATGCCCAACACCTGGGCGATGCGGCCGTCGACCACATCGTGCGTATCGTTGGCATCGATGAGGATGCCGCCGCGCGCGAGGCCACAGGCCCGGTAGGCCGCCAATTGGCGCGTGAGTTCGTCGGGGGCCACCTCGCGCTTACGGGCCAGGATGGCGTCGGCCGGCGCATGCAGCACGAGGAGATGGTCGGGGCGCGGCATCACCGCCGCCGCCGCGCGTGCCACCCAGCCCGGACCACCGTAGCGATAGCGACGCGGATCGCAGAGCAGGTCGAGGAAGCAGCGGTCGAGCAGCACCCATTCGCCACGGCGACGGGCCGGGCCGACCCAACGCCACCACGCCGGCCAGGCGGTGAGCAGGTGGAAACCGATCTGGGCCAGGCTGGCGAACCAGCCCTTCGCCGGCCGGGCGTGGGGATCGATCACCACGTCGCACTCTTCGCACGATTGGCGCGATTCGCGCCACGGTACGCGCCAATGAAAGGTGCGGGCAGCGACCCCAGAGGCGGCAAGTCGACGGCGCAGGCTGGCGATGGCGGTCGACTTGCCCGCGCCGTCGGGGCCGAGGAAGGCGACGACGCGGCCACGGCCGGCCACACGCCGGCCTGCTGCAGCACCGGGCGCAAGGCCGGCCATTTCGCCTCCCATCGGTAGCGCCCCTCGACGCGGATGGTAGCCGCCTGAGCCATGACCGCCCACGCCCGTTCATTGCACATCAAACGTCGGCTGCGCCGAACCCAGTCGCTCAGCATCGCGCGCATGGCTGCAAGAGGCACCAGTTCCCCGGCCCCACCCGCGAGGATCGACGCCGCCCCCTGCTGGGCGAAGGCCACCGGCACCGCGCCGCTGGCCATCGCCTCGAGCAGCACGTTCCCCGACGTGTCGCGGTAGCTGGTGAACCAGAACAGGCGCGCACTGCGATAGAGCCCAGCGAGTTCGGCGCGCGATTGGCGCGCGAGAAAGCGCACACCAGCGAGATCGATGCCGCGCCCATGCGCCCACGCGCGCAGCGATCGCTCGCGGCTGGGACCGAGGCCGACCAGGCTCAGACCGGTCTGGGGAACGCAGCGGCGCAACAAGGCATGGGCAAGCAGGGCGAATTCCGGATTCTTGCGCGGCTCGTCACTGCCCACCCACAGCGCGCCGCTTCGGCCCTCCACGGTGGCCGGAGGCGGGTCGACCGTCTCGACCGCGGTCTCGAGCAGCGACAGGACGATGGCGCCCCGCCCGCGCCGGGCCCAGGCGGTGGCTTCGGGGTTGGCGGCAAGCACCACCCGCGCTGCGGCGCGGGCTGCGCGCGGGCGGGCAGCATGGGCGGCGCACCAGCGGTTGAGCGCCGAGCGCACGGCCTCGACGGCGCGGGGCAGCGCACCCTGCAGGCGCACCAAGCGTGGATCGGCGTTCTGCACGCCGCCGATCGGCCCCCACACGAAGGGGCGACCAAGGCGGTGCAAGAAGCCCGGCTCGCGGTAGCCGTTGAAGCTGACGTGGTGGATCCAGTCCGGCGGATCAAGCGCGATGGCCTTGCGAGCCGCCGCCGCCGCCTGCAACTGCCAGCAGCGATAGCCAAGGTACCACGCCCCGGGGATCGCCCGCAGCCCGCGCGCGAGCGGCCCAGGGGATACCGCGAGCAGTCGCAGGCGGCCCGCGCGCAGGTGATCGCCAAGGAGTCCGGCGGTGTACTCAACGCCACCGCCACGGTCCTGGTGGACGAGGGCGGTGACGCGACAGCCGGCGTCGAGGAGGACGCCGATCCAGTGGAAGCCGACCCCGGGTTCTGAACCACGCCGCGGATCGACGGTGTAGGCCGAGAGCAGGACATGCGCCGTGCCCGGGCTGCTTTGCGCGGCGCCGAGGCTCATACCGTCAACGACAGATAACGGCCGCCGCCGCCCATGGCGTGACGACGAGCCAAGTGCAGACCCAGGGCCCGATTGCGCAAGCGCGCCGACGCCGCCAAGCGGACGGCACCCGGCACCGTGGCGGCGGACGAGGCGAACACCACCAGGGTCGTCGCCATCACCTGCGGCCAGATCAGCAGCAGCCGGCACAACAGGCCGGGTGGGCGATCCGTCCGCACCACGACCACGCGTCTGAAGGCCTTGGCCCAATCGCGCGCAACCTCATCCGCCTCGCTCGACGCATCGACCTGAACCACGAGACCGGTGGGACGGCAACAGCGCAGCACGCGGCGCATGGACTCCGCGGCGACGGCAGGTGGCCCCAGCCGCGTCGCGGTCGCCAGCCGGTCGCGCAACGCCGGCAGCACCCGTTGCACGGGCTGCCACCGTCCGGTGATCACGGCGATGGCCACCAGTTCGACCGCGGCACTCGGCAGGTAGCCGACCAGCGCCCGCCGGGCACCGGCCGGGTCGCGGCGCCAATCGCGCGCCAGGGTGGCGCAGGCGGCATCGGGCAGCGAGCCCTTGTCGATCTTTTTCAGCAGGTAGTAGAGCAGATTGTCGGCCGGCGCCGGCCGCCAGTAGGTGATCCGTTCACCACCAGCGCCCAGGGCGCTGGCACGCACCCGGCGCTGCAGCACGGGCGCGACCGGAACGAAACGCCGGCCATGGCGCCAGTAGTCGCCAGCGATGTCGAGGTAGAGGAAGCCCGGTCGCCCGTCGTCATCCTCCCAGGCGAGGACGAAGAAGCGGGCCACCGCTTCGTGCTGGATGTCCTGCACTAGGCGCAGGCGGTTCGCGCGCGCGAACCGGCGTATCAGGCGTGGGATGGCGGCCAGCTGACGCGGTGCCACCAGCAGATCGACGTCATTGCCGGCACCGGCAGCGATGGCGTGATCGTCGCCCACCGCCACCCAGGCGATGCGCGCGCGGTCGAGCCAGGCGAACCAGCGCCCGATCAGGGCGGTTCGGGTATGGGCCTCGCTCGCCATGCAGCCATCCTCTTCCACCGCCGACCAGGCGGACCAATCCAACGTCAACCTGGCGACGGCCTGGAGTCTAGAATCGGCTCTCGGGGACGAAGACCGTGTCGCCAGGCACGAGGGCGATGTCGCTGCCCGTGCTCTCACCCTTCAGCACCTTGCGCACGTCGACCACGGCGATCCGCTTGCCGGCGCGCATCACCTGCACGTTGGACTGCTTGGCGAAGCGTTCGAAGCCGCCGGCGGTGGTGATCGCCTTGGAGACCGTCAGCGCGCCTTCTTCTGGCATCGGGAACGGCCCCGGGCGGGTGACCTGGCCGAGGACGTAGACGCGGTCGAGGCGTGGCACCACGATCACGTCCCCGGGCTTCAGCGGCGGATCGCCGGCGCCGGCATCCGCACCCAACGCCAATGGCATCACCTGACGATTGCCGTCGACGCCGTCATCGCGCAGGATGTGGGCACCAGGGCGATTGGCATCGGGAGAGAACCCGCCGGCCTGCCCAATCGCCTGCATGGCGCTGAGCGTCCCGAGCGGATTGATCTCGAGATTGGTCGGACGCATCACCGCGCCCATGACGTAGATCTGGCGCTCGCCGAATTGGGTGACCGTCGCGCTGACGGTGGGTTCACGCAGATAGCCTTCGCGCAGGCGCCGCGCGATCTCGGCAGTCAGATCCTGCACCGTGCGGCCGGCAACGGATTCCAGCGATCCGATCAGCGGGAAGTCGACCCCGCCACTGCGCGGCACGCGGATGGGGGTCGACAGGTCGGGCTGGGCGAAGACACGCACATCGACCAGATCGCCTGGAAAGAGCTGATAGCTCTCGGGCGCGGCTTTGGTCTCGGCGGCATGGGACGCCAGTGCGCCGATCAGGACCAACGTCAGGTAGGACATCGCTCGCATACGCTCACACCTCCAATTGCGACGGACGAGAGCCGCCGTCGCGTCGGATGCTAGCTGCGCGCTCTTGGGCAAGCATCGCTTTCCCGGTCACCCATAACCGGTGCCGAGGCGGACGGGTATCAACGCCTGTTCGCCGTCGCCATAACAACGTGGCCGGGGCCGTTCCCCTGGCATAGACCCATGCTGCCGATGGATCGGCGACGGAGCACGCTCATGAATCTTCCCCCCATGCCCCCCTCGCCCCCGCTCACCTTCCGCGATCTCGCGGCGGTGATCTGGCGTCGCCGCGCCAGCGCGCTGACCGCCGGGGCGATCGCGGCCCTGATCGTGCTCGGGCTGACCTCGCGCATCACGCCCCTCTATGAAGCCGAGTCCGCGCTGACCGTCGAGCGCGGCCGGCAGGCGATCGACTTCGCCGCCAATCCCGAATTCGGCAGCATCGAGATCGGTCTGCTCAATACGCAGCGCGAGCTGCTGTTGTCGAGCCCGGTGCTTGAGCGCGCGCTGGCCTCGGAGGCCTTCGCCAGCAACCCGATCTATGCTGCAGGCGACTCGGCGTCCCTGCTGCGCAAGCGGCTGAAGGTGGCCACCGACCGCGAGAGCTGGGTGATCAAGGTGGTGTTGCGCGATGAAGATCCCGCGCGCGCGCGCGCTGGTCTCACCGCAGTCACCGACGCCTTCCTCGCCGTCGAAAGCCAACGCATCGCTGGACGCACCCGTGGCGCGGTGGACTTCCTCGGCCAGCAGGTCGAGCTGGCGAAGACCGAGCTGGAGCGCGTCCGTGCCTCGGAGAAGGGCTTCCGCAAAGACCACGGCATCCAGAGCGTGGCACCCGACAACAACCACATCTCGCTGCGCCTGAACGGGATGATCGCGCAGCGCATCGACCTCCAGCGCCAGCTCGCCGCGTCGCAGGCCCAGGTCGACCAGATCGAACAGGCCAGCGGCCTGGCCGATCCCAATCAGCGCCGCTTGGCCCTGCTCAAGGTGCCCGCGGTGGGCAGCAGCTCGCTGGTGGTCGAGCAGCAGCAGCAGTTCTATGCCTTGGCTGGCTTGAAGGAGCAGCTGGCGCAGACCTACCTCGCCAAGCATCCGCGCATGCAAGAGGTCGAAAGCCAGATGACGGGCAAGGCGGCCCAGCTTGATGAGGCCCAGTCGATCGCCATGGCCTCGGCGGGGACCCTCGCCCAGACCCTTGCCTTCCAGCTCAAGGATACCGACGAGCGCATCTCTCGCGCCGAAGGCGAACTCGCCATCTATCGTTCCGACCTGCTCACCCTCGGCACCGTCGGCGAGGACGTGGCCTCGCGCCAGCGCATCTACGATCAGCTGGTCGCCCGCCTGCACCAAGAGGAGGTCGCCAGCCGACTCGACGCCTATCCGGTGACGGTGATGAATCCGGCCAAGGCCGGCGCCTTCCCGGCCAATGTCAACCGCACCCTCTTCGTCGCGATCGCCGGACTGGCCGGACTGATCACCGCGGCCGCCACCGCGCTGGCGCTGGAAAGCCTGGATCGCCGCGTGCGCGGCGCCGAGCAGGTCGCGGAACTCACCGGGATGCCGATCCTGGGCACCGTTCCGCGCATCTCGGCGCTGCCTCTGCTTGGCCGTGGCGGCGATCCCGCCCAGCCGCCGGTGCTGGCCGAGGCCTACCGCGGGCTGCGCACCGCCATCCACCTCACCGGACGCCAGGAAGGCTGCCGCTGCCTGGTCGTCACCTCGTCGACGCCGGGTGAAGGCAAAAGCACGGTCGCCACCCGCCTCGCCATCAGCCTCGCCGCGGCTGGCGCGCGCGTGCTGCTGGTCGACGCCGATCTGCGCAAGCCGACCCTGCACCACCAGCTTGGCGAGCATGGCGAACGCGGTCTGAGCTTCCTGCTCGCCGGCTATACCGGGATCGAGCCGCTCGGTACCAGCTACGCCAACCTCGATTTTCTCGGCGTCGGCGTGCGCCCGCCCAATCCGGGCGAACTGCTGCACAGCCCCGGTCTGGCCTGGCTGGTCGAACGCAGCCGGCCGAACTATCAGTACATCGTCATCGACACCCCGCCGCTCACCGAGGCCGCTGACGCACTGGTGGTGAGCGAGCACGCCGACGGCATCGTCCTGGTAGTACGCGACCGGATCACCGTCAAGTCGGCGCTGCGCACCGCCCTGGCCCGGGCGATCCCCATCCGCGACAAGTTCATCGGCGTGGTGCTCAATGCGGATGGCGCGGGACTCGCCGCCAGCAGCTACGGCGAACGGGCGGCCTGAGAGTAAGCGATGGCAGCCGGCCGTTTGGCGACGAGCGTCGCCAGCGGACGAACACCTGGGCACCGCCCAGGTGTTGCCGTTTGATCGCTGATCACGCTGATGTACGGCACCGAGCAGATACCCGGCTGATCGCCATCCCCCCGTGGCGGCGGATGCCTGCCACCGGCCGCGTCCATGCCGGCACTTGCCCGTCAGGGTTGTCAGTCTGCGCTGGGACAGGTTTCGCGGGACGCACAATCAGCGGTCAGCCGGCAAGGGGCCGATCGCGCTGGGCCCTCCGGCTCTCGGTCAGTCCACGCCCGCCGCTGCGCTATCGCCGGTGATCAGAGATCCCCCGCCCACTGGGCAGCCCCTCCTTGGCGAAGGGCGCTGACGCGCTGAGAAGGGTCCGCAGCGAGCGCGAGCGATGGCCCAGAGGTCAGACCTTCGGTCGACGCTTCCAGGCATGTGCAGATTGGCAACGGGTTCGGCTGCGACCAACCTGCGCCTCACCCCGGCGACATCGGCACCCGGAGCAGATCGATGAAATCGAGCTTCACGTCCTCGGCGCCGACCCCTGCCTCGATGGTCATCCGTCCGTCGCGCACCTCGACCTCGCCGTCGCCCTCGACAAAGCGCCGATCGGTGGTTGGGCTGCCGTCGACCATGAGCTGGCCCTCGGCGTTGACCCGGTACCGTCCGCTGGCGTCGGCCGCATCACCGCAGGCGATCGACACCGCCCACCACCCGGAGGGCAGCTGCAGTTCCCAGCGCGCACCGCCGGGCAGGGCGATGCCGGTGTCGAAACGTTGGTCTGGCGAACGCGTGCTGTTGGCCTCGAAGGTGGTCGCATTGGCCGTCGTCCAGCCGTAGGTCCAGCCATTGTCACGCCGAGCAAGGGTTTGGCCGCTGTCGGGGGCATAGCCATTCACGCGCTGGGCAGCCGCAGGCTGGAAATCGACGTTGAATTCAGCGAGCGACGTCGCGCCCGGAGGCGTCGCGCTGGAGATCTCGACGAAGCACAGCTTGTTCATGGCCGCGCCGGCCAGGGCATGGAGCGTAAGGCGCCCATCGCGCACCCGGGTGAGCACGGTGCGATCCTGCCACGGCTGCGCCGAAGTGGGCGTGAAGTCGATCGCCAGCACGCCTTCGGCGCCGATGCGCATGCGACCGTCGAAATAGCGCGGATCGCCGGCGACGATGCGCACGCTGTACCAGCCGTCGGGGACGGCGATCTCCCACACCGCGCTCGGGCTGCTGGCATCCTGCATGCGCAGGTGGGTGTCCCAACGCTGGTCCGGTGAACGGACGTGGTTGCGATCGCGAGACGCGCGGGCGTTGTCCCTGCGCCAGCCAAACGACCAGCCGCCGCCACGAGCGGCGAAGACGCTGCCGGAGTCGACCTGGTGCCGGGCGGGCTTTGGGCTGCCGGCGGGTTGGAAGTTGATCTTGGCCGAGAATGGTCGCCATGCGTAATCGGAGAGGACCAACGAAGCCGCCGGCCAGTCCGGGTCGACGCTGCCATCGGGATTGCTGAAGCGGACGAACTCCTCGGCCTCGAAGAGGACGATGCGGCTGTCATAGGCGGCGATAAGCGGGCACTGCGCGTCTTCGGCGCCTTCGCTGCCATCGCTCTTGAGGCTGCGCCGAGTGATCTCGCCCGTGCGCCAGCGGCAGACATACGTGTCCATCAGGCCGTTGTGATCGCCCGCCACCAACGGGTCATAGGACGCCAAAGCGACATACTCGCCATCGGCGCTCAGCGCATCGATCCCGACCCACGCGTGGTGCGGGCTTGCGGCAGAGAGGCCATCGGCCCGGGCGCGGACGCCGGTCTGCAGGTCGAGGACATAGGCCCGGCTGCTTTCCCCGGTCACGCCCTGGGTATACGCGATGGAGCGGCCGGAATGATCGATGCCGATCCCGTTGGGATTGGCTGACGAGCCGTTGTCGGCGATGAAGGTGACAACGCCGGTGGTGCGGTTGATCGCGTGATAATCCACACCGGATGCTTCGCAGACCAGCACCTGACCATTCCCGCTCATGGTCAGCAGGCGGGTCAGCCCGCCGCCGATCACCGGGGTCGAGGTTCCGCTCAGGCGATCGTGGATGCGCACCATCGGATCAGTCGAGTCGTCCTCGAGGTAGGCGAGCCAGCGACCGTCGCTGCTGAGGCGCGCATCCCGACCGGCGGCGATGCGTCGCGACGCCCCGCTCGCCGTCTCGATGAGGTAGAGCCCCGTCGACACGTGCACCGCCAACCAGCGACCATCGGCGCTGAGATGGCACTGGTCAGGGTCCTCGCCGCCGGCACGGATGCGACGCGCCGTGCCATTGGTGAGGTCGACCAGGTGCATGCGCAGCTCGAAGTCGTCTTGAACACCGCGCGTGGAATAGGCGAGATAGCGTCCATCACCGCTCAGCGAACGGCTGACCACCCAGGCATCGCCGTCGGCCCCTGATGGCGATGGATTGCGCGCCACCACCTCCGTCGTCACCTGAGCCGCGTGAATCGATCCGATCGCCAAGGCGATGATCCCTGCCATGCGCATGTGCATTCCCGACTCCTCGGCCGCAGGCAACGAATTCGCGGCGGACTCAGGGGCAGGCTAACGG
>Ga0163144_10015763_pt1 | contig 15554 bp, 7 predicted proteins | sample OliLak19BULKMAT1_FD_123175 | JGI IMG/M metagenome (GOLD analysis project Ga0163144, IMG submission 123175) | Freshwater microbial mat bacterial communities from Lake Vanda, McMurdo Dry Valleys, Antarctica - Oligotrophic Lake LV.19.BULKMAT1 | ecosystem: Environmental > Aquatic > Freshwater > Lake...
CCACCCGCCGCGACGTCGTCCGCGTGGCCCGCACCGAACGTCAGTTGGGCGAGGAACGCCGACGCGAAGAGGAAACACAGTCCGCCGAACACGCGCAGCGTCGGCCAGACGACGTGTTTGCGCGCCACGAGGACACCGCCCCACGCCAGGCCAAGAAAGGCGAGCAGGTAACCGCTCCAGCCAATGGCCGTCAGAACCCAGGTGGCGATGTAGAACCCAAGGTGTCCGCCCCAGTTGCGGCCGGCGGCCTCGGGATCGCCGTGGGGTGTGTAGAAGCTGGCGAGGGAGATTCCGAGCCAGATCGCGGCGCCGACGAGGACGAGGCCAAGGACCTCGCGCAGGTGGTCATCCGTGCGCTCGTCGAGTTCGCGCCCGAGCACGAGTCCGAGAAACGTCTGCCCGATGCGCGCGAGCAGACCGCCGCCGGAATTCGCCGCGGAGCGGCTGCCGCGTTTGGATTTTTGCTTCGCGCTAGCCCTAGCCATGTGGGGAGCCCGTGCCCAGCACGCGCCCAGGGGCGGAGCCTAACAGCCCCCGCCCCCCCATCCCGCTATGCGACTTCCCACCGGCGCGCCAGCGAGACGCCCGCGGCGCCCCCGCCGCGCTCCAGGGCGGGCCGGACGGCCCTCGCACCCGAGGCCTGCGGCCCGCGAAGACAGACGCGAAGGGACCGCACGCCGTGAAGGCGGAACGGGAGCGTCGATCGGAGAATGGCGATCGGCGAACGTCTCGATAGCCGAGCCGTTGTGATGGCGTCGCCTGCCCGCGCCACAACGCAACGCCGCCTCGCGCCGCAGCGCCGAAGCATTGGGTGCGCGGGCCGTTCGGCCCGCCTTGCAGCGAATCTCGCGAGCAGCCCGAGCCCCATCGCTATCAGGGCGCGAATGTGCCCACAAGGGCGTTGCTCAGCTCGATCGGAGTGCCGGGAACGGAGAGCGCCACGTGGACACCTTGGAGTCCGATCGGCAAGCCGACGAGTTGGGGCAGGTTCGGAACGGTGAACGACAACGACGTCACACCCCCAACTGCCGGGCCACTTGCGAGCGGGAGCGGACCCACCGGGATCGTGAGGAGAAAATCCCCGATGCCGGGCAACAACACACCGCAGCCTTGGGCATCAACGTTCAGGCCGCCAGCGTCGTCGAAGACAAGAAGGGCGTTGACCGTGCTGTTCGTTCCACTGCCGAGCGCGCTCCAAGCGCTGCCGTCCCAGCGTGCAATGCCATTCACTGCCACGACCCGGGCGGGCCCGCGGCCCGTGAATACACGCTCTCGGGGGCATCAACGCCCGAGTGAGGAGCGACAATCGGCCATCGGCCATCGGCCAACGGCCAACGGCCAACGCGGGGCCGGTCGGGTCAGCTGTCGAATCGCTACGGCCCGTGCGGCCGATCCGAACTTCGAATCGGGGGTTACAGGGAGTTCTCGTACTTCGACGCGTCTGCGAAGCCCATCGACTCCCATAGAGGCTTCGCCATCAGCAAGACCTGATCCACGCTAGCGTTCCGATCAGCGTCCACCAGAACGATCCAGGGCTTCGGACCGTGTATTCCAGACGTGCCAAGCGAGTACACGTAACCGTGGTCCGCGTGCACAAATCGCTGCGCGCGGTCGTAGCGGGCACTCAAGAACGGAACCACATGAATTGCCGCTTGGTTCTCCCGACTCAGCAACAGAGTGAAGCTCTCCGTGCTCAGATGGTAGTCGAAAACGTCCGCTGAGTCATGGAACTGAACCATTAGACGGGACGCATCGCCCAAGTTGGACCAGATGCCCGCGATGAGGTGTTTGCCGGGTTGCTTGACCGACAGAACTTCCTCAACGTGAGTGATGGAACCCGGGGCGATAACGGGAGCCACCTCCCCACCGCTAGACTGCGAATAGCCGAATACTGGCTGCCCGACGGAGATTCGGAACACCTTAGTCACACCGCGATCATTGAGTCCGCCGACGTAGACCGTCCCGGGCTCCCACGTGCCTTCGAATGCCGTCGGCCAGAAGGGCAATGTGTACTCGACCACGGACGAAGTGACGATTCCCTCCAGCCCTGCGCCCGGCGGCTTCGCGCTCCATTCGAACCAGACCGCGCGCCCGATTGTGTAAACATCGGCCGACAGAGAGATTTCGACACCCGTGGGCGCAGGCAGATTGGACCACGAGCACCCGCGCTCGTCGGGCAAAATCAACTCCGACGGAATCGATGCGGGCGGAAGGTCGGTCGGGGTCGGGTTTGCGGGGCCTTGCGCGAGTGAGGCGAGGGCCGACGCGACAAGCCCTAGGGGAAGAAGGACACTGAAAGTCATTGTAGTCATTTTACGTTGAAATCTCACTGATGGCTCACGGGCAGCAAGTGTTTGTGGGGAAGCCCGGCGGGGCTTGCATGGGCGTTCCGGAGACCGGATGGACGGGCGCCCCTCCGCAAGCCGCCAGTTGTGTAAAGTACTGTGCCGCGGCATTTTTTTAAAGCCGGCAAGGCAGGGGGACCCCTTCCTGGCACGCGATGATGTGCGCGGACACAGTGTATATGTAGGCCCCTGCGTGTTGGCAAGGGGTGAGCGGCCCGCCGTTCTTCCAGTGATGGTACTCATGGAGAAGTCGCGCGGCAACGACAACGGGCGGCGCGTGTCGATGCGGTCGCGGCTATTGCCGCGGGCGCGCCGCGGCCCGCGCTCAGCGCGACGCGTGACTGCGCGGCGGGGGCGCTCTTGGCGGCGCCGCGGCCGGCCCTAGCCCAGGACATCCCGATGGAACCGACCTCAGGGCTGCACGACGCCCACCAGGGCATTGCTCAGCTCCCGCCGGAGTACCGGGTAAGGAGAGCGCGACATGGGCGCCTTGGAACGCAACTTCTAGGCCAACCAGTTGGGGCAGGTTCGGCAGCGCGAACTGGAGGTTCGTCGCGCCAGTGTCGGAGAGGCCGCTCGCCACCTGGAACGGGCCCGGGGACGAGCTGAGCAACAGTTCGCCGAGGCCCGGCACAAGTAGCCCGCAGCGGTTGGCGTTAGGGAAGCAGCCGCAGGGTGACCGGGCGCGGGGCGAAGACCGGCCCGATGTCGAAGACGAGGTAGGTGTGGCTCAGGTGCAGGCCGGGCGCCGAGGGCAACAGTCCGGGGGGCACGGTCACCTGGGCCTTGGCCCGGCCCTGCTCGTCCAGTTGGCCGAACATGGGCTGCAACAGGCTGGCCGAGGGGGCAGCGAACAAGAATGCCGTGTACGCGTCGGGGTTGAGGGGCAGCTTCAGACCGTCCACAACCACTCCCGGTTGGGACCCGGAGAGGGAGCCTACAAAGAGGAAGGCGCGGTTTGCGTTCGACAGTCCAGCCTGCAGGCTTAGTTGTTGCACCCCGCCTGCGCTCACCGAGACGGAGGCGATGTCCGCTGTCAGCGGCGCGCAGGCATTAAGGATGCCGTCGCCATTGGAGTCCAACTCGCACTCGTCGGGGATGCCGTTGAAGTTGCAGTCGAAGCTGGTTCCGCTGGCGACATCCAGCGCGTCGTCTACACCGTTGCCGTTGCAGTCTGTGCCCACGAAAATCTCAAACCCAGGGGACGTTGGCGTGGGCTCGACCTGGCCAGTGTTGTCGCGTGAACGCACATGGAAAGCGTACGAGCGACCGAACTCCACTGGGAAGCTCGCCACCGTTGCCTCCGTGTTCACCAGGAACGCTTCGAACGGGCCATGGTCCACGGAGACATAAAGCGTGTGGTCGAGCACGCCGCTGCCACCAAAGTCGTCTTCAGCGCTCCATGTCAGTTCAACCACACCTGCGGCCGCGCCTTCGGCGCCATTCGATTGACCGACAAACGCGCCCGTAAGTTGACTCTCGGGCCCGAGCTTGTCGACGGTGTTTGTAACGGCATTTGTCGTTAGCGGCGGCTCAACATCAAACTGAATCTTGGCCCGGTTACTGATGGGCGAACCGCTGCTCTGACCCGGGGTGATCCCCGTGGCAAACTCCACGTGCCCGGTGCCGTCTTGGTCGGGCGAGTTGGGCGGCAGAATGCCCTCCAGTCCGCTGGTCGGCGGCAAACCCGTCGCCGGATCGATGGCCAACAGGTTCCAAAGCACGGCCGCACCGCTGCCCTCAAAACCCTCCGGTCGGCCCAAGCCGTTCGCTGCAAAACGATCTTCGATTTGGCCGTCGAAGAAGACCAGCCCCGCGGAAATCTGCACGATTACGCCCAAGGACTCGGTCAAATCCACGGCGCCGAAGTAGAAGGAGTTGCCCGGCGGCACTTCGATCACGGTCTCGCCGAAACGGATGGTGCGCAGCTCAAAACTCGCCGGGTCGAGGCCCGCTTGCAGGGGATCGAGGATCTCGACAAAACTCGCCGACGCCTGAGCGCTCGCGATGTTTTCAAACTCGATGCGGTAATCCACAGGAGCCTGTGCCGCGACCTGCTGCTGCTGTCCGAAGCCCGGATTGTTCCGCTTCTCGTTGGGATCCTGCGAGGTCGGCGTCGGCCAGCAAACCGCCGCGATCGGGATGTTCGAGCCCGCCGAGATCAACAGCGGGGCGCCGCTGACACCTGCGTTGCAGACCGCGGGGGGAACCAGGTCCTGGCACAAAAGGGCGGTGTCCGCGAAGACCAAACACGCCAGTTGCCCGCGGACCTCGTCCACCGCCGAGGCGGCGGGCGCGGCGCCGGATCCCAGCGTCGTGGAAACCGCCGCAACCAAAGCGTCCAACAACACCCCGAGGGGCTGCGCCTTAGGAGCCACGCTGAGCGCCGAGCCCAAATAGGGCATGAATGCCCCCGTCGCGGTGAGGTTCCATTCGAAGGTGTTGGAAGCGAGCGCCAACAAGTCCGCGGGACTCTGCGGCGAGGCCAAGACGGCTTGGCGCAACTCCTCCGCGACACGGCCGAGCACACTCAACTGCGCCGGCGCTTCGGACAGGTACCACTGGGGTCCCGAAAGCGGGCGGCCGCTCAGACCAAAGGTCGCCAGATTGTCCGGGAAGTTGGCCGGCACACTGAGGCTCAGCACCGCTTCGGCGCTTGCCCCCGGCGCAAGTGTCGGAGCAAACAGCACCAGGCTGTCGATGGCTCCCTGGTGCGCCGGATCGCCAGCGCTAACGCCGAGCGCAACCCAGTCAAGTCCACCCTCCGCGGCCGAACCCTGCGCGGCGTCGAGGACCAGCGTGAGCAGCCCGCGCTCCAGATTCACATTGCCCGCGTTCTGGATGCGCGCGGTGGCAAAACCAACACTGCCCTTTTTCACGCCCACGGGCGGGACCACTTGCACCACCACCGTCGGAGCCGTGGGCGCCTCGACACCCAAGCCAGCCGGCAGCACCGCGACTTCGCTCGCACCGGGCGTCTGCACCTGGACGGTGTAGGTTCCCAAGGGGGCCGCGCTGAGGTCAAAGCGCGCGAGCAGGTCCCCGCTCGTGGTGTCGAAAAGGATCGCGTTGGCCACAAACGACGGCGACCCGCCCGGGCCCGCGCCGAAGCTGAGGCGCACGTCCAGCGGCGTCGCGACGGCGGCAAGTTTTTCGCCCGCAAGGCGCAGGGTGACCACACCGGCGCCCGCGAGGGCAGGCTGCAAACCCGCCAACTCCAGGGGCACCACCTCGGCGACGAGCCGCACCCGTGTACCCGCCGGCGCGCCGGTGCTCGCACGGACCAGGCCATACCAGGTGTTCGCCGGCGCAGCCGACCCTTCGATCAGCACCGCCTGTAGCGGCGAGACCGGGATCAAACCGGACACCTGGGCGGTGCCCGGCGTCGGGATCTGGCCCTCGGATCCATAGAGCGAGATCCAAGCCGTGGACTCGTCGTGGGTCGCGGTCCAGCGCACCGTGGTGCCCGCGGGCGGTGTCATCTGGAACCAAGCACTCTGGCCGCTGGCCAGGTCGAACTCGATCGCGCCGCCCGCCCCAAGGCCAAGCGCCGCCATGTCCACGGCCACCGGCGGCGAAGCGCCGAGGTTGACGTCGAGTCCGGCGGGTTCCGGGATCTGGTTCAAGATGTCCGCGCGCACCGCCGCGCGGTAGTTCTGGGGCAGCACCCCGGGCAGCTTGCCCAGATCGCGCTCGACCAGCACGCTCTCCCCCGGAGCCAGGGGCCCGGGCGGAGTGACCGTGTACTGGGCAAGAAGCGTCGCAGCGCCGTCCACATCGCTGGTTTTCGTCAAAAACACCGCGTCGCGCCACTGGCCCTGCACGGTGTTCTGCCCGATATTGCGCACGCGGTAGCGAATCTGCGCCGACGCGTTCACCGCCCAGGTGCCCAGCGCTTCCACCTCTTCGACGACGAGGTCCGCCGGCAGGGGCAAACCCACGGCCACGGGTTGGGTTCCAAAGGCCACGTTGGTCGCAGAACCCGACTCCAGCACCTCCGCCTGCGCGTTGGTGCGCACGATCACGAAGTAGTTGCCGGCGAGGTTCGCGGGCACGTTGTAGGTGCGCACCACCTCGACGTCCTGGTCGTTGCCCAGGAAACCCTGGTGCACGTGGAAGCCGATCTGCGGGTCGATGCCTAGATTGAGCACCGCATCCAGGGATAGGTACACCCGATCCACCCAGTCGGGCGCATTCGTGGCACCCGCGCCCACGTTCGCCACGGTCCAGCGCACATCCAGGGGCTGACCCGCCGTGACACTCGCCACCTGAGGCGCCACCTGGGTCACGGTGAGGTCCGCGAGCCCCGTTGCACCGACCGTCAAGAACTGACGGCTCGAGGTGTTGTTCTGGTCGTTGGATTCAAAAACTTGACCCTGTAGGTCGGTCTCGACGATCAGATACCGCACCCCGATGGTGCCAAACGGGATCGTCACGCTGCGCGAAGCCAGGTAGTTGGCTCCCACCGCCAGGGCCCCCGAATGCTGCAGGTCGCCAAGCACCAGCGCGCCGGGGTTCAGGGTCGGCTCGCTGGAGAGCCAAATGCGGTCGCTCCAGTTGTTTGAGGTGGTCTGGAAGCTGCCCTGGTTCTCGACGGTCCAACTCACCAGCAAGGGCTGGCCCTCAGCAAGGTTGCGATCGGCGAGCACACCGGTCACCACCAGGTCCGCTGCCTCCGGCGACAAGGTCAACGCCTGGGCTGCATTATTGTTAAAAAGCGCGAGTTCGGGCACGACGCCGTTGACGTCCGTGCGGAAGAGCAGTTGGTAATCCCCCGGCGGTTGGATGGGCAAACTGCCGCTCGTGCTCACCGTGTAGGTCTGACCCACCGCGAGTGCGCCCGAACGGGTCACGGAAACCACCGCCGCGCCCAGCGGCGTCACGCCGTCCAGACTGAGGTGCACCTGGTCGACCCACGATGTCTGGATCGTCTTGCCCGGACCCAAGTTGGTGACCGTCCAAGAGAGGGGGATGCTTTGTTTCACGGCCCCCGAAGGCGGCGCCCCAGGCAGGCTGATCGCCAGGTCCACCGGCTCGAAGACCACCTGGAAGGGCGAGGACAGCACTTCATTGTCGGTCTCGCTGACCTCCGTCACCGCGTTGCTCGCATCGACCACCAGCCGCAGGCGGTACTCGCCGGTCGGCACGGGGGCCGGCACCACCGGCGACACGGTCTTCGCGTAGGGCACACCCTGCCAGACACCTTGCGCGTTGGGTTGGTTCGACTGGTCGAAGTTGCCGAGTTGGAAGGAAGCCCCGCCCACTGTGGCCTCGAGGAAGACGCGGTCCGCCCAGGAAAGTGTGTACGCCCCCTGGGTCACACCCCCGGTCGGGCTCACCGCGATCTGGATCGGCAGCGCAAAGCCTGCGATGGCCGGCCCCGCGGGCGCCACGGACTGCGCCGCCAGGTTGGGTAGCGCAGCTTTCGAGAGCGGCACCTGGATCGAGACGGCCACGTTGTTGGCCTTGCCAAAGGGCGGCAGATCAAGTTCGACCACCACATTCGAGCTGTCGACGCGCAGCTTGAAGTACCCGCTCACCTGGGTCTCCCCAGGCGGGACCGTGCCGGGCGGCACGACCACGCTCGCGAGGCTGTGGGACTCGCTGCCCCCCGGCCCAAGCGGCGGGCCCGAGCGGAAGAAGGTCGCGAGCAGCACGTCGTCCGGCCCGATCGCCGGATCGGCGGTCTTCGAGAAGTAGAGCCGCTCCTGCCATTCCCCGGTGTTGGTCGGCCCAGCGCCGATGTTGCCCAACTGCCAGGCGAAGGCGTTGGGCAGGATCGCGCCCTCGGTGATATTCACCTGAGGCGATGTCACGAACTGCGCCACCAGGTCTGGCTGAGGCTGCAAGGCGATGTCGAAAGGCCCGGCGAAAGCCAAGTTGTTGCCCTCGTTTTGCTCGCCCACCTTGCCCGCTCCCACCGGACCGTCGACCACCAGAGCCAGGTAGAAACCCGTGCCCTGGATGTTCGCCGGCAAGTTCACCTGGAACTGATTCGGATAGCTCCCACCGGCCGGAAGCCCAAACACACTTCCCTGGCTCGCGAGCAACGTCGCGCCACTCAAACTCTGCCCCACCGCCAGGTAAAGCTGATCCGTCCAACCCCCTACCGTCGACCCAGGCCCCGAGTTCTGCACCCCAAAGCCCACGGTTAACCCCGTGCCCGACAGCACCGCCGCAGTCGGCACCCCCGTCAAACTCGCCCCCGGCACCAAGTCGGGCAGCAGGATGGTCGCGATGTTGAGCGGCGCGGCCGCCGCGACCACGTTGTCCCCGAGCAAGCCATCTTCGTTGACGGCCCCCGTCGCGTTGGTCTGAGCCAGAACGAAGAAGAGCCCCGGCAGGTCCGGCGCGACCACCTGTTGGGTGTTCAGCACCTCGGCGCCAGGAGCCAGGGGCCCTGGCACTGCGAACAGCGTCGTGCCCGTGCTGGCCGTGAGGGCAACGTCCGCCTGGGGATCCAGAATCCCATCCTGGCTCAACCACAGACGATCGAACCACGGCCCGGTGGCCGTGTTCAGCCCCCCGTTGCGCACCCTCCAGGTGACGGTCAGCGTGTCGCCGCCCTCGACCAACCCCGGCGAGAAGTCCACCTGCTCGGCGATGAGGTTGGCCGAGGGGATGTGGATCGAGAGCTCGCGGCTGATCACATCTAGCGGAACGAAGTCGTCACCGGGCAGGAAGACCTGAACCGAAAGTTCGCGGCTGATCACATCTAGCGGAACGAAATCGTCACCGGGCAGGAAGACCTGAACCGAAAGTTCGCGGCCAACCACGTCCTCGGCGAAATAGCCGTCCTCGCTGCTGACCACCCGCACGGAGAGTTCGCGGCCAACAACGTCCGAGGGAAGGAAGTCATCGGCCGCTGACGTCACCCGGACAGACAGTTCCCGGCCCACCACATCGAGCGCGATGTAATCGTCGTCGGCGCTGACGACCTGGACGGAAAGCTCGCGCCCGACGGCGTCGTCCGGTTTGTAGAGGTCCTCGGCCGAGACCACACGCACCGAGAGTTCACGGCCGACCATGTCCTCGGGCAGCAGCTCGCTGGTGCTGGCGTACACGCCGTCCACATCCGACGGTCCAAAGGGATGCTCCGCCGTGCCATCCCACAGATCCACCAGACGCACGGCGTCGAAGCGCAAATGGCCGTACCACCTGGCCCCGAGCTCCGCATCCAGGTCGACGGCGACGTTCGGTCCGACAAATCGACCCAGCTCGACGAAACCAAGGCGATCGGCCCGCCGTCCAGCGCGCTGCAAGAATCGCGCGGTCTCGGTATCCGCGGGCCGCAGGGCCACCCCGACCTCCCCGAGTTGCCCCAACAACAGCAAGTCCGCCCGCCCGTCCCCGGAGCTGAGCAAACGATTGTCCGCAAAGGCCACGGTCACGCTGCCGCCGCCACCGGGCGGGAAGGAGCCCCGCTCGGGATCCAGGTCAAGGGCGCCTTCGGACTGCCCCCGGCTACCCTCTCCACTGCGCGCGGCAAGGACTCGATCGGCAAAACGCCGGTCGTCCACCAATGTCAGGGGAACCGCGAGCGGCTCCGCGGCGACGGCAGCCTGCGCGCCGCGTTCCGCCCGAGGCGAACGCTGCGCGGAAGCCTCACGGGGGGGCAGGGCGGACAGGGTTGCGGCAAGGACCGCCCCCGCCGCCAGGAGGACCGAGGCGGTGCGCATGGTTCGCTAGGTTGAGCGGCCGCTCAGTTCTGGGGCAGAACGGCTCGGACCTGCAAGGCCGCGAAGCCACTGGACAGGTTGACGCTGGTGAAGGTCACCGAGGAGCCAAAACCAAGGGTCAAAGGCCCGAGGATGTTCGCGTGCACCTTGGCCCGTCCGATGCGCAGGTAGACCTGACTTCCTTCGGGCAGGTTGGCGGTCTCGACGACGATGTCCACCGCACCCGGATCGATCAGCAGCATGTCGGCCTCTTCGCCCGCGAAGCCCAGGCCGGCTTTCAAAACCCCGTCGGGAGGTGTCGCAATGCCGCCAATCGAGCTGATCCACACCCGCGGAGGCTGGGACCGGAAGGCGGGCTGGGGTTCACCGAAGCTGGTCAAGGCCGGGACGCTGCCCGAGATGTCCGGCAAACCCCCGGGGGCCTCAATTCGTACGCGGCCTGCACCACCGCCAGTCAAGCCGTTGGCTTGCAACTGCGAGGAAGTCGAGAGGGTCACCCCGACCAGGCTAGCAATACGAAGCGCGCCACCGCTTCCGCCAAGTCCACTTTGTCCACCAGGGGCGGCAACCAAGAAACCGCCCCCCGCAGTGAGAGTGCCCTGGATCAAGAGCGCTCCATCCGTTGCGATGAGTAGCGCACCTCCCCCAGCGCCTCCGCCCGTGTTAGGGTTGGAATTCCAAGCTTCTCGCCCTGCCCCGCCACCACTCCCCCCGATGAGTTGAAAGATCGCAGGCCCACCGTACGTCGGGCCGATTTGGCCACCACTTGCACCAGAGCCCGTACTTCCGCTGGTCCGATAAGAACCTCCTGTACCTTGGTAAATAGGGTCGGTCACCTCTCCCATTGCGCCTCCGAATCCAAACCCGCCTGAGCCTTCGTCGGCAATCCCTGTCGCGGAGTTCCGCCCTCCGCGAAACCCGCCCGGCCCCGGTTCGGCGTACCCCGGTTGGCTCGCTGTGGTCCCATTCGCACCGTTCAGATTGACAATCGCACCGGCACCGATGTCCACATCGCCCTGCACGATCCACGCCACCGGCGCGCGGCTCGGGTGGTTGAGGAATCGCACTTCGGCCCCTGCTTGGATGTCGATGGACGTGTAGTCGAAGCGCACAACCCAGTTCGTCGGGTCGTAGGTTCCCTCGTTCGCCAGGTTGATGACGCGGATCGTTCCCGCGGGCACGACCAGGGCACCATCGGCACCGGTGGAACCGTAGGTCGCCACCTGCACGGCGGCACCGGCAGCCACACGCGGCGCGGCCGGGAGCATGGCCGGGCCGATCAGCCCGGGAACCGGCCCCATCCACGGCGAGGCGATGGGTTCCGGCGCGGGGGGGCCGAAGGGGTGCGTCGGGGAACCCAAGCCCGCCGTGCCAGGGGGGATGAGCAGCGCGAAGACGGGGAGCAGGGAACAGAGCATGGGCATCTCGCGGACGGGGTCGTTGGGAGGCCGCCGAACGCGACCTCGATGGGGCGCGGGGTGCGCCTCCAGGGGAAAAACGCGAACGGCGAACAAGTCCCGCAAGGAAATGGGGAAAACTATGCGGACTTGGGCCTAACTCCCTTGAACCCCTCGGGTTACGGCGCCACTACCGCGTTTGGTCGCAGCACGGGGGGACCACCGGAATGGGCTGGGCTTCCGTACTGGGCAGGTGGGGTATATGCTCCCGGCGCTTCCAGCCCCAGGTGCCTGCCCCACCGATCCGTGTCCCCGTTGCCCGACGATCCATTGCCCACGGAGCCCTCGGCGAACGAGGCCACGTCGATCCTGGTGGCCCGAGCCAAGGAGGGGGATCGGGCGGCGCTGGAGGCGCTGTTTGTGCGCTCCTACGATCGGTTGGAGCGGGTGGTGCGCATCCGGTTTGGCGAGCCGCGCGGTCGGAGGTTCGAGCTGAAGGACGTGATCCAGGAGGCCTTTGGCGAGGCCTTCCGGCGCTTGCACCAGTTCGAGCCGCGGGCGGGCGCGCGGTTTTTGGATTGGGTGGCGCGCATCGCGGAGAACAAACTGCGCTCCGGTTGGCGGCGCGAGACCGCGAAAAAACGCGACGAGCGCCGAGAGCTTCGGCTGGCACCACCGGACGAATCTTCGCCCTTGACCCTCGACCGGGCCCTGGCGGATCCGGGCCCGACACCGTCCCAGGTTGCACACGCAGCCGATCTGTCGCAACGCATCGACGCCTGCTTGGCACAGCTCGACGTGGAAGAACGCGAGGTTCTGATTTTGCGCTACTACCTGGACGCGTCGTGGCCAGAGATCGGCGAGTCCATGGAACGCACCGCCGCGGCGGCCGAGCAGTTGGGCCGCCGCGCGAAGCTGCGCTTGGCGCGGCTGCTTTCTAAAGACGGCATCACACCCGAAGACCATGCCTGAGCAACACGGCGCAGAGTCACCGTCGGAGCTGTTCCTCAACTGGCGGGAACAAAGCGATGGGGACACAGCGTCCGTGCTCGACGCTCTTCGGCTTCGTTACCCCGAGCACGCCGGAGCCTTCGACGAACTGCAGCGCACCCTGGCGCGCGTCGAAGCGCTGATGGACGGCAGCGCACAGGCGGAACCACCGGCCGCAACCGCCGACCTGCGCGGACGGCTCGCGGCCCACCGGCGCGCAGCTCAGCCCCTGGAGGAGAAGGGACTGCTGGGTGAAGGGGGCATGGGGCGTGTGCTCGAGGTCTTTGACGGGGACCTGCGGCGCGGGCTGGCGATGAAGGTCTTGCGCACGGACCGGGAACAGGATCCCGCGCTGCGCAGGGAACTCGAGAACCGCTTCTTCCAGGAAGCCCAAGTCACCGCGCAACTCGACCACCCGGGCATTCCGCCGATCCACGAACTCGGCCTCCTGCCCGACGGCCGCGCGTTCTACACGATGCCCAAGCTGCCCAAGCGCACGCTTGAGGACGTGTTCCAGTTGGGCCGCACACAGGATCCGGCGTGGACGCGGGAACGCTGTCTTGAGTTGCTCGTACGTGTGCTCGAGACCCTGGCGTTTGCGCACAGCCGCGGCGTGGTGCATCGGGACGTCAAGCCGGCCAACGTCATCGTGGGCGACTTCGGCGCGGTGCTGGTCATCGACTGGGGGCTGGCGCGGGTCGTCGGCACACTCCCGACGACGGACGCGGTCTGGAGCGATCGCCTGGACGAACTGCGCCGCAACTTCGGGGAGGGTTTTGTCTTCACCTCGCCGCAGGGCACACCGGGGTACATGGCGCCCGAGCAGACCGGATTCGATTCTTCACTCCAGGACGCCCGCACGGACGTGTACGCCGTCGGCGCCATGGTGTACCGCCTCCTATCCGGGGTGACACCCCATGCCGATTCCCTGCAAGCGCTGCGCCAACGGGGAGGTGGAATCGAGGAACTGGCGGAGGTCCTTGAGCAGCGCCCCAGGGGGTTGACCGAACTCGCTCCCGACGCACCGCCGGAGTTGATCGCGATCGCTGAGCGGGCCATGGAGCCCAAGCGCGAGGGACGTTACCCAAACGCCGAGTCCATGGCCGAGGACCTGCGGCGGTACTTGGAGCTACGGCCCGTGCTTGCCTACCGCACGGGACCGTGGGTCGAGTTTTCCAAGTGGGTGCGGCGCAACCGCGCGGTGGCTGCCCTGCTTGGGGCGTTGTTCCTCGGCGCACTGATCGCGAGTTCGGGCGGTTTCTATCTGGAACGCGGTCGGGCTCAGGCCCTGGCGACGAGACAGGATCGCGAGCGCAACCTCACAGGTGCCGTGCTGCTCGACTCGGTGCTGGAACGCAGTGCTCGCGTGTGGACAGCGCCGATGCAGTTGCCGCTTCTGGGCGCGATCGAGCGCGACGCGGAGTTCCTGCTCGCGCGTGCGGTAGACTTGCCCCGGCGCATTGCGGCGCTGGAAGTCGAGCGCGCACGCCGCAGTGCGGGAGCTGAGGCGGAAGACCTCGACGTGCAAATCGCGCAACTTCGACTGCAGAGCGAACGATTGCCCGATCTGGAGGTGGCGCGAACCGCCGCGGGCGACCTCCGCGCCACCATCGAACAGCGCCTGCGCCACCGCCCGACTGCCGCCGACTGGGAGGCTGCGTGGGAAAGGGCCCACGCGGCCCTTCACGAGGACACGCGCTTTGCCGGCGCAGAACTGCCGCGCCAGGTGGATCTGCTGCCACTGGGGCCGGCCGAGCCCGCCGGACTGTGGGCTTTTTTGCACCTGGAGACGGCGGATTTTTCGACACCGCTTATTTTCCAGAACGCGGACGAGGTGGGCCCCGAACGCGGGTTGGTGCTCTTGCTGTTGCCGGGTGGCGAGGTTTCGCTCGGCGCGGTGCCGCCCACGTCCGCCGAGGAGATCGAACTGCCCCACCGCGACCTCTACGCCTACGACAGGGACAGCGAGCGGGCCCTGGCGGGGCACGACCCGATTCCGAGGACGGTCGAACTGGCGCCCTACTATCTGGGCCGCTACGAGGTCACGCGGGGCGAATGGCAGCGGTTGATGAACGAGACGCGGTTCAGTTCGCCAGCGGCGGAGGGCAGTCACCCCATGATGCAACCCGCGGTCATGCTCGACCGCGCGGACGCCTCGGCCTTCGCCGCGCGGCTCGGTTGTAACTTGCCAACTGAGGCCCAGTGGGAAGCGGCCTACCGCTCGGGGACCACATCACCCTGCTTCGTACCCCTGGAGTTCGTGCAAACCGAAGTCGGCCACGACTACGACTGGCAGCCGCTCGCCGACTACGCCAACGTGCTCGACCGCGCTGGCTTGGCCGCCGAACTGCAGGGTGCGTCGCGCCTCGATTACCCGACCGTTTACGCGGCGGGTGAGCCCGACGACGGCTTTGTACACGCTGCGCCCGTGGGCTCCTTCCTGCCCAACCCCTATGGCCTCTTTGACATGGCCGGCAACGTGTGGGAGTGGTGCACGGAAGACTACGTGCGCGGCTGGGGGCCTCTGCGCGCCGGCGATGGTCTACAACTGCAACCCGGCGACCCCAACGGCGGCGTCCTACGCGGCGGCAGTTGGTACGCCCCCGCCCCCCAAGCCCGAGCCGCCATACGCATCGACGGCCAACCCGGCACGCCGCACTGGGATGTCGGCCTGCGCGTGTGCAGGGTCGGCGTCCCCAGTAAACCGTGAGTGCGGGTTAGCCGCTCGGGCGGTCGATATGCCGCGGTCAGACGCCTGCGCCGAAGCCCTGGCTTGATTCCCGCGAGCGCTGCGGTGCGGCGGAGGCGGAGCGGCCCGCCGAGCGGGTGGCGCGTGTCGATGCGGTCGCGGCTTTTGCCGCGGGCGCGGCGCGGTTCGCGCTGGCCGCGGCGCGGCCCGAACCCGTTGCACCACCCGAGCTCGCCACGGAGCGGGTCTGCGCGCCAGAAGCGCTCTTGGCGGCGCCGCGGCCGGCATCCCGGCCTCCGTCGCGGCTGCGTCCCTGTGTACGGGAACGCGATTGACCGCGGCGACCGCCGTCGCGGCCATCGCTGCGGCCGTCCGTTTCGAGGACGGCGCGCTCGAGTTTGCCCTCCACTGCGCCGGGCGGCAGGGCCGCGCGGGGCAGCGGTGCGCCGAGCAA
>Ga0163144_10015767_pt1 | contig 15550 bp, 11 predicted proteins | sample OliLak19BULKMAT1_FD_123175 | JGI IMG/M metagenome (GOLD analysis project Ga0163144, IMG submission 123175) | Freshwater microbial mat bacterial communities from Lake Vanda, McMurdo Dry Valleys, Antarctica - Oligotrophic Lake LV.19.BULKMAT1 | ecosystem: Environmental > Aquatic > Freshwater >...
CGAAAACCCAGGCATGAATGCCTGGGCTAAGTAAAAATTCTCGCGAGACAATCGATCGATTAACCACTATTCGTTCCTTGGGTTGCCCGGGCGTAGCCCGCGCTGGGTTTGATCCGTGGCTAAAAAACTGCTCAAGCTATTTCAGTACGAGCCCTTAGTCGCCCTATTGCAGCGATACTCGCTTACTTCTGCCGGAACGCCGAGGCCAGCGACTGCTCGTCGAACTCCGGCGCCGTCGAGCCTTGCGAGGCGTACAGATACAGGGCCGTCAACAGGATGGAGTGGACGGCCGCCGAGGCCAGCGAGATCACGATCCATAGAATCGCGGTCAATGCGATGCCGATGATCATGCTGGCCGTCGATCCGATGAGCGTGCCCGCTCCGAGCGGCAGAAGGGCCAGCAGGTAGGCCAAGAAAATGATCGGTCCCATCGTGATGTTGGCGGCCGCCGACTCGCCCCACGACTTGCGCAACAGCGATGTCGAGCGCTTGACGGCGTCGATCGGTCCCACTTGTTCGACAACGAGCACGGGCACGACGAAGTACGTCATCACACCCCAGGCCATGCCCAGCAGTGCCGCCACGAATTGCCCCGCCTTCTCGGATTGCGACTCGATGATCCGCAGCACGAAGCCCACGGTGGCGCTGACCAAGGCCCAGCCGACGATCTGCGGCAGGCGTGCGCTGGCGGCGCTAAGACCATCGCCCAATGTCGGCGTGCCGCCGCCGAAGCGAATCATGGCGCACGAGATCAACGCGGCGTTGAAGAACACGATCACCAGATAATTCACAAAGTAAAAAGCAAACAGCAACACGTAGGCCAACGGATTCGTGGGGAGCTTGCCGTCTTCCCACAGCAGATCGAGGTTGCCGGTGCCCCACAGCGGCAACACGAAGCTGGCGAACACCAGGAGGCAGGCCACGCCGCTGAACAGCGGAAACACCATCAACTGTTTGTCCATCCGCAACACGCGAAAGCTATGTACGGTCAAAGCCCAGCCATTGGCAATTCGCTCGAACATGGCATTTTCTCCCGATGGATTGACCTGCCCCGTGGGGCGTTTATTTGTCGTTTGATCGACCCGAGACCGTGCTTCGATCGACGGGGTTCATCCGGAAGTATAGCTCCGCGAAAGCGGCCCCGATGAGGCGGTTTTTCCGCGTTTGATGGGTTATGCCCGTTTTGACAATCGACGGTTTGCGGCGGCGGAGCGAACGCATAGAATTGTGCCCTGCATGGCACCGCTATGTTTAGCCACGGTCTCCTGACCGTGGCTAATACTCACGGCCCGTGGGGGCGATTGCGAGGGACCGCGATCTGGATGGCACGGTCGGGAGACCGTGCCATAACAGGGTTACCAGAACGGGGACCGTGGCATAACGAGACAGAAGACAACTAAGGAATGCGCCGCCCATGGCTCGAGCACGGAGATTCTGGCTGCTGAAGACGGAGCCCGAGTCGTTTTCCATTCACGACCTGGCCGCCAGTCCCAACCAAACCACGTGTTGGAGCGGCGTGCGAAACTACCAGGCCCGCAACTTCCTGCGCGACGACATGAAGCCGGGCGACGGCGTGCTGTATTATCACTCGGGTGGAGACCAGCCGGCCATCGTGGGCACGGCCGTCGTCGTGCGCGAGGGCTACGCCGACGACACAGCCTGGAGAAAAAACGACCACCACTACGATCCCAAGGCCTCGCCCGAGAATCCAATCTGGCAGATGGTCGACATCCGCCTCGAGGAGATATTCGACGCACCGCTGCCGCTGGAGACGCTGCGCGGCGTGCAGGCGCTTGAGAAAATGGAGCTGCTGCGACGCGGATCGCGGTTGAGCGTGCAGCCGGTGAGCAAGGCCGAATACGAGGCGGTGCTAAAATTGGCCCACGCCACGCCCAAGAAGAATCGAAGTAAAAAGTAGGCTGGGGCGCTGGCCCCACCTTAATTTTTGCGGTGGGGCTAGCGCCCCAGCCTACGCTAGGCAAATGAAGCTCCTAAGAAACGACACCATGTCCTGGATCGACGATGAGCTCGACGCCCTGGACCAGCAGGGCCTGCGGCGGCGATTGCGCGCGCACGACGGTCCGCAGGGACCGCGCGTGGCGCTCGATGGTCGTGAGCTGATCAATTTCGGTTCAAACGATTACCTGGCGTTGGCTGGCGATTCGCGGTTGGCGCAAGTGGCTCGCGACGCCATCGCGCGTGAAGGAACCGGCGGCGGCGCGAGCCCCCTCTTAGTCGGGCGTGGCCAGGCCCATGCGCAGTTGGAAACGGACCTGGCCCGATTCGAAGGGGCCGAAGCGGCCATCGTTTTTACCTCAGGCTTTACCGCCAATGCCGGCGTCATTCCCGCGCTGGTCGCGCGCGGCGACGCGGTCTTCGGCGATGAAATGAATCACGCCAGCCTGATCGACGGCTGCCGACTCTCGCGGGCAGCGATTCACGTCTATCCGCACGCCGACTGGCGACAACTGGAACAAATGCTCATCGGCGCAAGCACCGCGCGGCGTCGATTGATCGTCACCGATGGCCTGTTCAGCATGGATGGCGACCTGGCCCCGCTGGTCGAGCTAGCCGATCTTGCGCAGCGGCACGATGCCATGCTGCTGGTGGACGAAGCGCACGCCACCGGCGTGTTGGGACACGAAGGTCGCGGCGCGAGCGAGCATTTTGGCGTCGAGCATGCGGTCCACGTCCGCGTTGGCACGCTTTCCAAAGCGCTGGGCAGCGCCGGCGGATTCGTGTGCGGCAATCGGAACATGATCGAATGGTTCGTGAACCGCGCCCGCTCGTACGTCTTCTCCACCGTGCCGCCCCCCTCGGTTTGCGCAGCCGCGAGCAGGGCGTTGCAAATCGTGCGCGAAGAGCCGCAGCGACGCGAGCGCTTGTTAGAGAACGCCGCGCGACTGCGTGCGCGGCTGGCTGCGCAAGGCTGGGACGTCGGTCCGTCGGTGAGCCAGATTATTCCGATCGTCGTCGGCACGCCGCAGCGCGCGGTCGAGCTTGCGAATAATTTGGCACGCCGCGGCTACTACGTGCCCGCAATCCGCCCCCCAAGTGTGCCCGAGGGCCAGTCGCGCCTGCGAATCAGCGTCAGCATCGGTCACGACGAAGCGATGCTTGGGGGGTTGGAGGCGGCGCTATTAGAATTGGCGTCGGAAAAAAGGGGGCCGTGAAAAAGGGTACTGGTTCATGCCGCGCGGCTTTTGCCACGGTTGAGCACATGACGCTCGCCGGCTTGAGCAGCGAAGGCAAGTCAACTCTTCAAGGCCCTTGGATTTCATATCTCAATAGCGACCCATGGGAAGCATGCATCCTTATCAGCAACTCGGTAAAGCTGGACGCGACCGTTTTGGCATGACGCAAGATAAGACCGATAAATGGAACTTGCACAATCGTGGTCTCATCGCTGCGAAAGTCGTATCCGAATCCCTCGCCACCACCGCTGGATGCAATAAGTAAGATCCCAGGTGCAAATTCGCTGACTTGATAATCGCGATTAAAGGGCACGATCTCTTCCACTCGCCACGCAATCAAGTACTGCTTTCCAATGAAGCCCTCTCCACCATTCATTCGCGCCATAAAGTCGCGATAGTCTTCTGGAAAATGAATACCCAAGGCTCTCTCCACGGAAGCTAAAGCGTCCGACGCCGATTCTTCGTTGCCGCGGAAGTTTTCCAAAAGAGCATTAAATGCATCTGCCATCTCACACCTCATTGCCTGCGTTCGATTCTCCTTTACATTTCGTTCCACCACGGAGCAAAGGAGTAATTCGGACATTTTATTTTTTCCGGTTGTGGGGACGGCCGCGGGGGCGGTGGCTGGCAAGCCCAGCCCCTGAGCCGCGTCCGTGTCCAGTTCGCGGAGCCAATCGGCGCGCACTGGGGTGTTGGAAAAGCAGACAGGGACAGGTCCATTATTCGGTTTGCGGCACTTCGTCGGAACGAGGCAATGCCGTACCGCTCATTCAACCGTGTTTCTGAATCGCTCGGTCCGAATAATGCACTAGTCCCCTTTTCCTTCACCCCTTTTCCTTCCCGCCTACTCGTGCCGCAGCGCTTCGATCGGATCCATCGCCGCGGCGCGCGTGGCCGGGTACAGGCCGAAGACCACGCCCACGGCCACGGCAATGCCCATCGCCACGGGGATCGACCAGGGCACCACTTCGGGCGTGATCTCGCGGACGATCTCGGGCAGGTTTTCGATCACCTTGGGGAACATCCGCTCGAGCGCCCACCACGCACCCCTGGTCACCGGGCCGCACGTCAGTCCGCCCGCGATGCCCGTCAGTCCGCCCACGATCGACAGTACGATCGTCTCGACCAGAAACTGCCGCGTGATGTCGCTGCGCTTGGCGCCCAGCGCGCGGCGGATGCCGATTTCGCGGGTCCGCTCGGTGACCGTGGCCAGCATGATGTTCATAATGCCGATGCCGCCGACGACCAGCGAAATGGCCGCGATCAGGCCCATGAACACGATGAACATCAACCGCGTGGTCTTGGCCTGCTCCAAAAGGTCCAGCGGCACCGTGATCGCGTAGTCGGGCGTGCGGTGATGGCTGGCGAGCACGTACCGGACGACGTCGGCCGTTTCCAGCACGTGGTCGACCTTGTCGACGCGGAGCGTGATCTGGCTGACTTCCACGCTTTCGCCCTCGAACGAACCGCTGCGGCGGGTCACGACTTCGTCGCCGATGCGGGTCCACAGCGTGGTGATCGGAATGTAAACGTCGCTGGTGAAATCCTTCGCCGCTAGCGAACCGCCGATGCCGGCCGTCGCTCCGCGCGGTTTCATCACGCCCACGACCGTGTAGGGAACCTCCTCGATCTTGATTGCCTTGCCGATGGGGGCTTCGAAGGGAAACAGCCGATCGGCCACTTCGGCGGCCAGCGCGCACACGTTCTCCTTGGCGGCCAGCTCGGTGTCGCTGATGAAATGCCCCCGATCGACCTCCAAATGCGTTACCTGTGCGTACTCGGGCGTGCAACCCACGAGTTGCCCGTCGACAAAATGCTCGCCGTAACGAAACTGGCGTCGGATCTCGCGGATGGGCAGCGCGCGGTCGATCGTGCTGATGGTGTCGGTCAGCCGCGAGTAGTCGGCCCGCGTCAGACCGTACGGCACCGGTCCGCGGGTCACCACCGAGGATCCATCGGGCGGCTTGATCGAGCGGACGATGATGTTGTCGGCGCCCAAGGATTCGATCTGCTCCTGCGCCTTCTTGCTGATTCCTTCGCCGATGGCCAGCAGCCAGATCACGCTCGCGACGCCGATGAAGATGCCCAGCACCGTCAGCAGCGAGCGCAGTGGGTGCAAGAGCAGGCTCTTGACGCCTAGGATCAACGTTCGAATCCACAGCATCATCATCGGCGCACGTCCGATTGCAGGAGACCATCTCTTAAGCGAATGATTCGGCGGGCACGCGCGGCAATGTCTTCCTCGTGCGTGACCATGATGATCGTCTTGCCTTCGTCCTCGTTCAGATGCATGAGCAAATCCAAAATCTCATGCGAGGTGGCCGTATCGAGGTTGCCCGTCGGTTCATCGGCCAAAATGAAGTACGGATTGTTCACCAGGCTGCGGGCGATCGCGGCCCGTTGCTGCTGCCCCCCCGAAAGCTGCGTGGGCCGGTGCCCCAGCCGGTCGCCCAAGCCGACCATGGCGGCCAGCTCCTTGCAGCGGGCGCGGGTGGCAGCGTTCAATTGGCCGCCGTAATAAAGGGGAACCTCGATATTCTCAACAACCGTCAATTGGGCGATCAGGTTGTACGATTGGAAGACGAAGCCAATCCGCGTTGCGCGGACTTCGGAAAGCTGGTCGTCGGTCATTTGGGCGACATCGTCGCCGCCGAGAAAATAGCTGCCGCCGGTGGGGCGATCGAGACAGCCCAGTAGGTTCAAGAGCGTGCTCTTACCGGAACCCGAGGGGCCCATGATGGCAACGTAATCGCCTTCGGGCACTTCGATGGTGACGCCGCGCAGAGCGTGGACCGTTTCGCCGCCGAGAAAGTACGACTTTTGCAGGTCTTCGACGCGGAAGGCCAGCTTCCTGTCGCCGCTTAGCTGGCCCGTGGTCTGTCCTGTTCCGCTGGCCAGCATCACGGTCCCGCTCCGCCGCCTCCCGCGTTGATCGGAGGACGACCGCCCCCGCCCCCGGCGCCGCGGAACTTGATCATTGCGGCGGCCAGTTCCTTGCCGTCGACATTGCCATCGCTGTTCGTGTCGCCGGCTTGCAGGCCCGTGCGGAATTGCTCGGGCAGATCGGCCAATTCATTGGCGTCGAGCTTGCCATCGCTGTTCTTGTCCATGCGTTGCATCATCGCAGTGGCGAATGCGCTGGGGTCCATCTTGCCAGGGCCGCCGCCTTTGCCCGATTTTCCGCCACCTTCGCCGGCACCGCCTCCACCAGCTCCGCCGCCGCGACGCTGTTTGCCGTCGGCCGCCGCCATTTTGCCATCGGCGGACGCGAGCTTACTGTCGGCGGTTGCCAACTTACCATCGGCCGCTGCCAACTTCCCGTCGGCGGATGCCAACTTACTGTCGCCTTTTTCAGCCTTGGCGGCCATTTTATCACGATCGCCCGGCGCCGGCACGCCGGCCAGCATTTCGGTGCGCTGCGGATTGGTGTCTGCCGGCAAATCGACCTGGTTCAGATACTTGCGCGGGTTGCTCACCACTTCGTCATCCTTGGCCAGCCCTGCGCGGATCACGACAAAGCGATCGTTGGCCGAGCCGATCTTCACTTCGCGCGGCTCCAGATCACCGCCGTCGGTCGGCAGCAGGCAGAACTGCTTGCCCGCGCGCTCGAAGACGGCTTGCACCGGCAACAGCAGCGCGTTTTCCAATTGTTCGACACGAATTGAAATCTCGGCGGTCATGCCGGGCCGCATCGACTTGGGTGGACTGTGAATCTCGACGTACGTGCCGTATTCCTTGGCGCTCGAGCCGAACCAGTTTCCATTGGCGATTGGGTAATCGTTGACGCGCTTGATCGTTCCCATGAGGTCGACCCCGTGCAGCGCGTCGAGCCTGATCTTGACCGGCAGGCCCTCGTGAACGAAGTCGACCCGCGACTCGTTGATCTTGGCTTTGACCTGCATCTTTTGCGGGTCGGGCAGGCGGATGATCACTTGCCGCTCGCGAACGGCCGTGCCTTCTTGGATGATGATGTCATTGCCGTTGCGACCGCCCGACTCATTGGCGTAGACGACCTGGCCACCGGACGGGGCTTTGATCATGCACTTGGCGATTTGCGTTTCGATCAGCTCGAGCTTGGACTTGTCCAGCTCGTGCGTCTTTTCGTCCGATTTCAGTTTGGCTTCGGCGACCTTGATGTCGGCGTCGAACTGATTAACCATTTTGGCTCGCGTGAAGTCGCGCAGCACGGTCAGCTTGGTCTTGGCGACCGACAGATCGGCGCCGGCTTTCTTCACGGCAAAGCGGTCGGCTTCCAACTGCGGCGGCGTGATGTAGCCCCGCGCCGACAGCTTCTCGCTGTAGCGGGCGTATTCCTCGGCGCGGCGGAGGTTCTCTTCGGCGACGAAGACTTCGCTGTTGAGCAATTCTTCGTCTTGCTTGAAGGTGCCTTCTTCGTACTCGCGCTTGGCAATGTCGGCGGTTTTCACCGTGGCCGTCGATTGGATCACGGTCGCCTGACTCGAACTGACGACGATCAACTGCTGCGTCCGCTCGCTCTGCAGCGAAGAATCGTCGAGCTTCACCAAGAAGTCGCCCGGTTGAACCACGGTTCCTTCGGGCACGATCTCGATGATGGACGTGCCGCCACCGCCACCGCCCATGCTGCCGCCCCCGCCGCCCCGCGATTGGACTTCGCAACGGACTTCGATATTGCTGGAGCTTTCGATCTCGCCACGTTCGACCACGTCGTAGGTGAAGGTATCGAGCTTGACCCGGTCGGTCAGCACGCTGCTGTCTTCCTGCGATTGAAACAAGCTGGGCTTGAGCCACCAGGCCGTCAGCGGAAGGACCAGGGCCAGCACGGCCACGATCGCCGCCAGGCCGAGCAGGGAGAAGCCCCGGCGAGTACTGCGGCGGACGGTCGTTGAACGATCTCCGGCGCCGGAAAGGAGTCCCGTGGAAAATTTGGGCCCTGTAGAAGAGTTGGGCCCTGTAGAAGAGTTGGGCCCTGTAGAAGAGTTGGGCATGATGCCACCACCGTCGTTAGAGAAGTACGGTCCCGGCGGGTTGAACAGGGACATCAAGGCAGGCCATCTTGGCTCCTTATTGTATCCGCACGCAATTGCCGTGTCACGCCCGATCCGATTTTGCTTGACACCCGCCTCTGGCAGGCCCTGGATGCCCGCCTGCGCGGGAATGACGAATTTCAACGTACCGGCGGCAGTCGCTCAACTCCTGCCGGCGATAGCCGCGCGGGTTCCATCGGCGACAGCCATCCTGGTTCCGTCGGCGACCGCCGCCCTGCGGCTGCGGCAGGCGGCCGATTTGTCGTTTGATTGTCGTCCCTTGTCGTTTTGCGGACGTCGTTCCACCAACTCGCCTGCTGTACGGGCATTGCCGCTTCGCCGCTACTCGTCGATGAAAGCCGCGAGCTATCCAGCGGCTTGTACGGCGCTGGCTCGATGAGCGTCGGCAGTCCGCCCGTTTGTGGCGGGGGCCCCTTTTGTGGCGGGGGCAAGGTTCCGGGCGGCGCGGGGAGCAATTCAAGATGTCCTGGTTCCTGGTGAGGATTCGATCTGTTTTCACTGCTGCTATCCCCACCGGTGCCATCCCCACTGCGATTGAACGATTCGGGATTCAACGCACCGGGATCGATCCACAGCCCTCGGTCGTCTAACTGCATGGTCCCCATGTCGATGTCGAGATTAATCCGCTGCACTTCGTAGTTTACCCACACGCTGAGAAAGTCGTTCTGCGCCGCCAGCAGGTCGGTGAGCGCGGTCACCAGATCGCGGGCAAAGCTATCGCCGAACGTCGACGTCTCGCCTGGCCGCGGTGGCTGGCTCAACTTGAGCCGGGCCAACTCGACCTTATTGATCGCCACGTCGACCGCGGCTCGGTTCAACTCGAAGTTGATCTGGTTGAGATTGATTTGCCGTATATCCAGTCGCAGCGACTGCAACACTCGATCCTCAAACAGCATGTACGAGCGGCGAGCCTGCTGATAGTCGATCAGCGATTGCCGGTAAAAGTTCCGCTCGGCGAGCCGTGTGAGCGGCGCGTCGAACTCGGCGCCTACGCGTAGTCTCCCCGTCGTACTGCGAAAGTTGATCGGATTGTCGCCGGTCGTTCCCACGTCTCCGCTGAACACCACATTCAGGACGCTCTCCAACGCGTTGGCGTTGAACTCGATCAGTCGCCAGGTATCCACGACGGCCGCTCGGGCGTTCATCCAGTCAGGCCGATTGTCGCGGGCCACGGCAAACGCCATGGCGGGCTGCAATTCGATGGGCACCAGATCGAACGAATCGAGCCTGGCCCGCGCCTGCACCAGCGAGAGTTCGAGCAAATGGTCGGACATCTCGCGGAAGACCTCGATCATCCGCTGCCGCGCGGTATTGAAATCCGCGCCGGCCGCGAGCGACCGCTTGATCTCTTCGAGCTCGACCCAGTTCGCGCGAATCTGTTTCGAGAGCTGGTCAAAGTCCTCCGTCAGTCGCAGGGCACGATGGTTGAGCGTGTCGACATTGAACGCGCCCTCAACGTCGCTTGTTTTGTATTCGGGTCGCAGTTTCAGGCGCCGCAGGCTTTCGCGGCGCGCCGGCAAATTGGCCTCCAGCCGCTTCAGGTCGTCTTCTACGACGAGCAGATGCTGCTGCAATTGCTGACGCGCGGCTTCCCCGCGTTGCATGAAGGCTTGCAAGAGATCTAACCCCGCTGCCTGGGGCGGGTTTCGGGTTTCGTCGAGCAGCTCCAGAACCGACTCTTGAATCCCCGTCAGGTTGGGGTCGATCAGATTAAATCGATTCAGGAGTGGGTCCCTCAGATCCACCGGCACATCGGGGGGTAGGCCCAGCGTGACCTTGAAATTGTCGAGCGCCGATTCGTAGGCTGCCTTGGCGATCAGCAGCCGGCTTTGCGCCCCATACAAGGCCTGGCGTGCCAGGTCGACCTGGAAGCGATCGATGCGCCCCGCGTCGTAGGCGGCTTCCAATTGCGCGAGGCTGTCGCGCAGGCCGGCCACGTTGGCCTCTTGGTTGCGGATGACTTGCAGGTCTTGCAGCCGACCGATGAAACCTTCGGCCTGAGCCGCGCCGGCGCCCCCTGCGAAGCCACCCCCCGCGCCGCCGCCACCGCCGCCGACCGCGGTTCCGACCTGGCCGAAGCCGCCGCCGCCCACGCCGGTGAAGCCCGACAGGCCGGCCCCGCCGAACACGCCACCCCGGCGGCTTGGGCCCTGTCCCGTGTTGCGTCCGACGGTGATATTGGCGTAGAAGCCGCGGCGGTACTGCTCCATCTGCCGCAGGTTGTAGAGCATGACGCGCTCGGCCAGCGTGAGGGTTTCCATGACCCGCGCGCGGCCGCCGTTGCGCAACAAGGGTTGCAGCAAACTGAAATTCAGCAGCGTATTGGCCGACTCGGAATTCGGTCCCGAGAATTGCCAAACAAACGTGTTGGCGATGCCCACCAGCAGCTCGCCGCCGGCCGGGAAGAGCTTGGTGCGATTGAAATCGTTGACCGTGCTCAACACGCTCTGCGAGCCGAGGGCCGGATTTCGCAGGGGTCCGTCGGCCGTGAAATTCGTCGCGTTTCCGCCGAAAAACTGGGCGTCGAAGCGGAACCGCTCAAACGTCACGTCCAAGGCGGCGAGATACATCGTTTCGAGTTGCGTTTGGTAATCGCGCGAGTTGAGCCGCGCGACCTCCAAGGCCCCGTTGATGTCGAGCACGAGCGTGCCGCTGGCATCGACGGGCAGGTTCTGCTGCCAGGACTTGTCGTCGACGTCGGGCGCGAAGCCGTTGCGATACCACCTGAGATAGCCCCGCTTGCCGTCGACGCGATACATCAGTTGGTGCGCTTCGGGGTCGTCGGGCGGCATCGGCTCGTGATCGGGATCGTACGGGTCGTACAGACGCGAGCGCGGATCCATCTGAATCGAGTACATCTCCAGCGGCCACGGAGTGCGTAGCGACGATTGCGAGACGGCGGACGAGACTTCGATGTCGGCCTGGTTGCGGTAGTACGTGCGCGTACAGCCCGAGACCAGCAGCGGCAGGCATGCCACGGCCAAGAGCCCCAGTGGGCCAGCCCTGCGGTTGCCCCAAAATCCCGGTGTGTTCAAGGCTCGTCCTCTCGCGGTAGCTGGCATCGTCAAAGTGCGTGAGCTGGGCAGCGAGGGGACCGGGTCGGGTCGGCGCCTCGCCGGAAGTGTGGCGCAGCGCGGGCTACGCCAGGGCAACCCAAATGGATTTATGCTTGTGCATTGACCGCCACTTTTCCCTAGCCCAGGCATGCATGCCTGGGTTTCCTCTACCCCTTAAAAGTCGTCGTCCGCCCGCTTCAGCAGGCCAGAACCCATCGACGTCTTTCCGCCCTGAAGGGCGTGTACGACGAGATCATTCAGGACATCTCTCCCAGGCATGAATGCCTGGGCTAGTGAAAACTCGGTTATCAAAATCCGCGCAAGGCGCGTGCAAAATCAACGTTTGTGGCACACAGAGCTAGCGGCCCGGCCGCAGCGGAGGGCCGTCTTACGATTCGGCGTTAAACTGCCACGACTTGAAGGATTGTGACGGTTACGGTGAGTCTGCCGGCTGCCGGTGAGGAGCTGCTAGAATTACGGGTTTGGGGTAGTTTTGCGGGCGGCCGAATTCTTGACATTCGCCCTCAGCCTGCCTATCATCGACGTTTGGGAACCTAGCGCAAGTTCTTGCCAGCATTGGTTTATATGAGCATTTGGAGCAAGGTCCTCGTCGTCCTGATACTGCTGGCGACGCTGCCGTTTTTGTATCTGGCGATGATGACATTGAAGGTCAACGCCAATTGGCGGAAGAGCGCCAATGACAAGGAAAAGCAGATTCGTGAGATCGCCCCCGTTGTCGAACAGCTTCAAGCCGACCTGCGCAAGAATAAAACCGCCATTTACGATGTGTTGGTCGACCGCGGCAGGGTTTGGTACAACGCCGTGCCCACGGTCGACTTCAACAAGGGCGCCGCGCGCGTCCAGATCGACAATCCCACGCCGCACGGAATTCTCGACAAGACCGTGCTCTACGTCTTCGACGCCCGCGCGAAACAAGAAGGCGGCGCGTACCTGGGCGAGTTCAAGGTCACGGGCGTCGATGAGAAAGCTAAGATGGTCGAACTGCAACCGACCATGCGATTGCTGCCGCACCAGGTCCAACATCTGCAGAACAGCGCCAAAGGCCCCTGGACGCTGTACGAGGTGATGCCCGGCGATCGGCCCGACTTGCTCGCCGAGCTGCCGCCGAACGTGCTCGACGCCCTGCTGCCGCCCGAAACGCGCAAGGAGTACGCCAAAGACGGCCAACCCGCCGAACCGGGCGACGCGCCCGAGCGAGTCGTCAACGGCAAGTACCAGCGCGCGCTGCGCGACTATTCGGAATTCTTTCACGAGCTCGATCGGCAGCTCTCGGTAATGCGCGACGAGCAAGCGGCCGCGGAGAAAGACCTCGCCGCGGTCACCACCGCGCATGCCGACGCCCTGAAGCAGGTGGCGTTCACCGATGCTGAGATCAAGGACCTGCAAGTGGAGCTCGACCGCAGCAACAGGGAGCGGTCCGTCGTCACGGCGCACCGCCAGGCGCTCGAAACCAGCCTGGCTAGCGCGAAGGCCGAGCTGCAGAAGAAGCTCGCCGAGAACCAACAGCTTGCCGAGGATATCACTCGCAACCAGGTGCAAGCGGCCGCTCGCATCAACGCGGAGACCGGGCCCCCCGCGGCTGGAAATTAGTCGCTCGCGCAGGGCTAGAACCTCTCGCGTTACTCCTCGGACAGTTACTCCTCAGACATCGGCGTAGCCAGGATGCCGATCTACACTCGCAATCGCGACGAGGATGAACGACTTAGGATCCGCGCAGGAGTAACTTGGTTAATTAGCCACGGATTGAACGCTGATTGAACACGGATGAAGAGAACCACAAAGAACACGAAGACCACAAAGACGACGGACACGAACGCTTTCCCTTGGTGGTCTTTGTGTCCTTTGTGGTTCTCTTTGTCCGTATTACAAACGTTAAATTTGCACGCGTCGTGCGAGGATTTCAATGGACGCCGAGGGGGTCGGGACTGGGCTGTTAAAAATTTGGGCTTGTCCGCTGTGCTTCTTTATCCAGGAAACGTTCCTTTGGCGCAAGAAAGACCCTCTAGCGCGGCCACGCTCTGGCGAGCGTAGCTACCGTCGCCAGACGGTGGCGCCGCAACCCTTTTGGCATGCGGTCGCGTTCGGCGTGGCGGAACAATTTCGGACTCAAGCGTAATCGCATTTTGCACGCCCAAGGCCAAATTTTTAACAGCCCAGGTCGGGACTCGTTGTCGCCGGCGCGACTCGGCCGTTCGCAGGACCGGCTTCCGACAACGACTCGCCGACCCCTTTTCGTTGGTTCCGGCTATGCCGGGCTGGGTTTGATCCGTGGCTAAAAAATTGCACAAGTTATTTCTGCGCGAGTTCCAAGTGGAGCCTATGCGTCGTGGCCAGCCCCGGCAGTCATGTCCAGCCCCGGCGGGGGCGAGACATGCTAGTGCTTTGTCAATGCTCAGATTTTGGGTAGCAGAAGTCGTGAGACTTCTGATGTTCGCGACAGAATCAGGGCAATTACGGAACTCTCACGAGTTCCGCTACCCGCAAACCAAGATGCGACACAGCACTAGCCCACGGCGCGAGTCGTGGGACAATCGTGCTGCATCGAGTTGGTAAGCCCCAGCGGGGCGACACATGCTGGCGTGCCGCGACGAGCCCCACCATGACGCAACTGGAACACGTTTCGCCCCGCCGGGGCTTCCTCGCCAATCGCGTCGTTCTCCCACGGCTCGCGCCGTGGGCTAGCATGTTGCGCCCCTGCGGGGCTGATGGATCCTTTACCTCCGATCGACCGCAACCTCTGGATTTTATCCCCGCCCAATTCCAGGTGCTTACGATGTGTAGATACCAATGGATGCCAGGCTGCAGCACGTCTCAAACATGCTGCATCGGGTCCATTCCCGCCCTGCTTTGCGCTGCTATAACTTAGCCGGAGGAATTCCAAGGAACTTATGGGTATTTACGACCGCGAATACGTGCGCGAGGAGCCTCGAGGATTCAGCCTCGGCGGCGACCGATCGATGGTCGTCAACCTGATCCTGATCAATGTCGGGATCTACGTCGTCACACTGTTCACAAGCGGTGCGCTGAACGAGTGGATGCTGCTCGAGGCCGACGTCTTTAGTCATCCTTGGCGACTTTGGACATTGGTAAGCTACGGATTTGCACACGACTGGAAAGACTGGCAGCACATCTTTGGCAATATGCTAGCGCTGTGGTTCTTTGGCCGCGACGTCGAAGGCATCTACGGGCGACGCGAGTTCCTCCGCATTTACATGACGCTGATCGTGTTATGTGGCCTGTTCTTTGTTGCTTGGGAACAGGTGCCGGCCCTGGGCGGCAACCCACATGGCAAAGTCTTGGGAGCCTCGGGCGCGGTGATGGGAGTGCTGACCCTGTTTGTGATCCACTTCCCGCGTCGCACAATTCTGCTGTTCTTCGTACTCCCTGTTCCCGCCTGGGTGCTCGGCATTCTCTACGTGGCGAGTGACCTTTCGGGGCTGGGTCGTCCGATCGATCCGACGCAACCCCAGGTCGCTTTCCAGGTCCACCTGGCGGGCGCGGCATTGGCCGTTGGCTATTACTACAGCGGCATCCGATTGGGCCAGTTCTTCCCTAGCGGTTGGTCGCTTAAATCGTTCAAGTTCCGGCCCAAGCTGCGCGTTCACGATCCCGATCGAACGGAAGGGGCCAGCCCCGCCCGGCCCGATTTGAGCAGCGAAGTGGATCGCATCCTGGAAAAGATCAGCCAGCACGGCCAGGACAGCCTGACGGAAAAAGAACGCGCGACCCTCGAGGACGCCAGCCGCCGCTACCAGCGCCGGCGCGGGTGAGCTTCTGGGCGGATGACTGTGTCACTTTTGGGTGGCACGTCCCAGAGCGAAGCGATGGGCGTGGATCGTTGAAGTGCCGACAATCGCCGCTGCACCACGCCCTTCGTGCCTCAGGGCGTGCCACCCAGAACTGACCCCGTAAGGGGTCACAGCCCTTAGCCGGTGGTTGAGCGCAGCGATACCACCGGAATCGGATTCGCGGAAATCATAGATCGACCCGGCAGGGGTCGCAGCACCATCGACCGTCGCTGCGACCCCTGCCGGGGTCGTGCGTTGCCGAGATGCCTTACGTCCGGGGGTGTCGCTTCGCTCAACCCCCGGCTAATGTCTACGACCCCTGCTGGGGTCGGTTCGGGACGCTAGCGCAACAATTAAGCGTGCGCTGCGGGCTTGTCGGCAACAGCCGCTCACCTGCCCCCGGGTCCCGCATACATATACGCGAACAAATCGGCGATCTCTTCCAGCGTGAGGTTATTGAACAA
>Ga0163144_10015768_pt1 | contig 15550 bp, 12 predicted proteins | sample OliLak19BULKMAT1_FD_123175 | JGI IMG/M metagenome (GOLD analysis project Ga0163144, IMG submission 123175) | Freshwater microbial mat bacterial communities from Lake Vanda, McMurdo Dry Valleys, Antarctica - Oligotrophic Lake LV.19.BULKMAT1 | ecosystem: Environmental > Aquatic > Freshwater >...
CTGGGTGCCGCTGATCGGAGCCAGAGTGAAGGAGAAACAACTCGAGAACGCCCGTCGTGAGACGCGCGTTGCACTAAACGAAATATTCCGCCGTGGTGAGGACCTTGGTCACCTCGCCCCGCTCTTCGAGATCGAAGTAGTCGCGGCACTTGAAATTTACATCGGACGGCCCATCGGCCGTTCACTGACCTTGACCGGGAACCCGGAACGCGCGCCGGAGTCGGTCGCCCTCCTTTGTGGACGCGACAACTCCAATGTGATTCCCTTCCCGGTCATGACAAGGCTCGATCAAAGGAAACCGAGACGTATCGTCCCCTTTTCCTTGATCGATGCCGAAGAAGCCGCCTGAAGCGCACTAGCTTGGTGCGTCCCGCCACGGTTTATGCAGGATAGTGGATCCTTGCATTACAAAACCTGGCGCGATCAGGCGACTTCTTTTTTTAAGCTTGGCGGAATCGAAAGTGTCTGGATTTGGCGGTCCAGACACACTTTTCTCCTATTCGATTCCGCCGTCCCCGGGGGCCGGCACGGTCCATCTGCGTTGCACGGGAGTGCACACGGAATGGCAGGACCTGCCGCGCCCCGGTTCCTATTCCAAAACAAAAAAATCCCGCCGGGGGAGTGAGGGCCCACCGGCGGGTTTTGAGGGAGAGAGCAGGAAGAATTAACCACCTGATCTCAGGAAAATTGAGTTACTGATTGCCACCGCGGCCGCCACGGCCGCCGCCACCACCGGATCCGCCGGCAGGAGCGGCACTACCGCCGCGAGCGCCTCCTCCGCCGCCGGAGGGATCTGCGCCACCACCGCGAGCACCACCACCGCCACCTGAAGGCGCGCTCATCTGAGGCGATGAATCACCGCCTCTTGAGCCTCCAAATCCGCCGAAGCCTCCACGCCCGCTATCGGGCATGCTGCGTGGGGTAGATTGCTGCATCCGAGGTGAGCCGCCGTCAGAGGATCCGCCACGGACTCCACCAAACGAACCCCAACCTGAGTTAGATCCTGAGTTCAAATCTCGTCCGCGAACGCCACCACCGAAAGGATCGTAATTACCCTGGCGCTGTCCACCGGAATCAGATCCGCGATCCACGATGCGCGGGCTAACGTCAACTGCACCCGCTCCACGTGAGCGTGAGCCGCCATCGGAGCCATTAAGATCGCCACCGCGAACACCGCTTTCCCGCTGAACAAAGCCTTCTGAGTTGCGGCTACTACTGCCACGCGCGCCCGAATTGGCGTCAGCGTTGCCGAAGCGATCCCAGCCACTCTGGCTCCTCGAATCAGCACCACGCGAACCACGTTCGCGCTGAACGAAGCCATCGGTATTTCGGCCTCCATTGCCACGCACGCCTGAATCGACATTCGTGTTTTGATCACCGCCCAAGCGCCGGAAGCCATCATTGCCTCCACGGCTGCCCGTGTTGTCACGCTGAACAAAGCCCTCTGAGCCGCGAGCACCAGCCACGCGCTCAGATGTAGTGTTGCCACCACCGCGCACGCCGCTTTCGCGCTGAACGAAGCCATCTGCGCTGCGAACTTCTCGCTCGCCTACGCGACGAAAGCCATCGCTCGATGAGCCGCTATTGCCGCCGCGGACGCCATCGTCGCTATTGCGAATCATGCCCGATCCGCGTGCCATATTCTCAACATTCTGCCGCTGCTGCTCAAAGGGGACCCGCTCCACCTGACTCGCCTCACGCCGGGCGGTAAAGCGCTGATCTTCCCGCGAGGCGGAGACCGCGTTTGATCCACGGACACCTTCCTGGCTGGCATAACGGACACTCTCGCGATTCGGAGCAATCCCGACCGGCCCGCGGAACTCACTCGCGCTCGATAAGTCTGAACTGCGAGCGGCGCGGTAGCCATTCGAGTTGCCACCTTCGTGAGCGATCCCACGGTTGAAGTTTTGGGCTTCCACGTAGCTTACGCCTCCATCAACCCTGGCATTCCGGTAGATGTTGGTGATGTTTACGTTGTTGACGATGGTTGTGTTGTTGTTGCGATTGCCGTAGAAGCCCCGGCCGTACCAACGGTTGTAGGTTTCAAAAGGTGCAAGCGGTACCCAGCCTACGTTGCCCCAGCCAAAACCGAGTCCACCGCCTAAACCACCACCGCCAAATCCGACGAAACTCACCAAGGCAGGCGACCAAAACTGATGAGAATCAATAGCGCCAGGCCACCAGCACCACCGCCCCGAATTATTGAACCAGCGGCCATAGTGGTAGGGTGCCCAGCCCCAGGGGTCATAGCTAACCCAACTCCAGCCGTAATAGTCGAGCCACGACCAGCGGCCAGTGCGGTACGGAGCCCAATTGGCAGCTACACGCGGCTGCCAAACATTGCCGTAGGGTGCGCTGTATACCCAGTCTCCATTAGCATCGAGTTGCTCACCGCCATAGACGCCCTGAGGCAAATAGCGGCTGCTTCGCGAGGAGGCAAGTTCCTGATCACGGCTGCGGTTCCACTGATCCCAACTGTCAAAGGGTGCCTCAGACAGAGTCTGAAAGCTGGCTTCGCCACCATTGGTGTTTTGAATCCGGAGGGTTCTGCCCTGCCCCAGCTTGCGCGAACCCTGCGGGGTGAAGATGTCTAGTTCGCCATCGCGAACCGTGATTTCGGTCGTCCCATCTTCCAGCACCTGCACGCGATACTCGCCCTTGCGCAAGGGACGGATGCTCGCCACCGGTGTATTGATGTCGACTTCCGACTGCGAATTCTGCCAGACTTTGAACGTCACCAGACCAAGCGGCAGATTGAGTTGAAAGCGTTGATACTGTAATTCCGCCAGGCGAAGCTCTGTGTTAGCACCAAGCCGAACCATATTGGCGTAATCAAATTGCAACTCAGCCCGAGCCCCCGGGCCGGTCAGTAAACGGTCCTGAGCTACCAGCGGCGCATTGATAGTCGCGGCGACGTTATCTCCACTATCCCCCCGTCGCACCGATACATCTCCGGCGACCACACTCACCCGCACAACACCGCGCGAGGCATCGTCATTCTGTTGAGAAAATGCCGGGATCAGCGATCCGGCCAAGGTACCAAGCGTGAATAGTAAGCGTCGCATAACGTCAACCTTTCGACATTTGTCCATACATTTCCTTTGCCAAAGAGCTAACTCGTTGGAGATACTAGCTTTTGTGATGGATTCCCGCACCGGATCGGCATCCTTGCCTGGTGCTTTTCAACCACTCGTGGCTCTAGCCAACCGCATTGCGGGTCCTGCCCTGCTTTTTGGGTTGATGGTGCTTGCCTACTGGCGCATCCTATTGACCGACCAATATTCCTGGCTTAACGGCTCCGATCTCACCAGCCAGGTGATGCCCTGGCTGCAATTCCAGGCCGGGGAATGGCATGCCGGACGAATCCCGCTCTGGAGCCCTTACGAATGGGGTGGGCAGAATCTGCTCGGCCAGGGTCAACCGGGTGTTATGAACCCGCTGAACTGGCTTCTTTTTGCCGCCCCCTTGCGCCGGGGCTGGATTCGCCAGGGAGTATTGCACTGGTGGTTCTTCCTGCTCCACTTCATTGGTGCCCTCAACCTTTATTGGCTGGTTCGCTCGCTCGGCACCGGAAGGATTCCGGCTGTCTTCGGTGGCCTTTGCTTTGGGCTTTTTGGCTTCCTTGGCTCCAACGACTGGCCACAGATGATCAGTGGCCTGATCTGGGCACCGCTGGTCTTTCTGTTTTTATTGAAGACAAACTCGAGCGATCGCCCTTGGCGAGAAGCCTCCTGGGCAGGCTTTTTCCTGGGCCTCGCCTGGCTGAGCGGGCACCACCAGCTTCCGATCTTTGTCAGCCTCAGTGTCCTCGCGACAGCCGTTACCTTCCGCATCTACCCGGCCGTGCTCAGCTTCGCTATTGCAGGAATGATTGCCGCACCACAACTTTTACCGGGCCTGGCTTACGGCAAGCTGGCCATCCGTTGGGTCGGAATGGAAAATCCCGTGAGTTGGCAGGACAAGGTCGCCTACTTCGTGCATGAGCAATACGCCAGTATTCCCGCCTCGCTGCTTTCGATCCTTCTCCCGGGGGCCGAAACTCACACCAGCCTTTTTCTGGGATCCACGGCTCTGGTGCTGGCGATCTGGGCTATCCGCACGCAGTGGGAGCGCGGGGTGGTTCGGCTCTTCCTCGGCCTTGGGATCGGGGCGATCCTCTACGCTCTCGGAAGATTCGGTGGCCTCGAGCCGCTTCTTTACAGCCTGGTACCCATGATCGAGAAAGCGCGCAGCCCCTCGATGGCTGCTTCGATTTTCACCCTTTCGTTTTCGGTGCTCGCCGCACTCGGCTTTGAATCCCTTCGCCTCACGCACACGCACAGGTCGATGGCCCGCCTGCACTGGATTTTCGCGGGAGCAGTGATTGGACTCTTCAGCGTTGCCAAACTCATCCCAGCCAACCAATCACAACTCGAACAACGCTGGTTTGGAGTTGCCTTCGTCAGCCTTCTGATCGGTTTTGCTTATTTTGCGCTCCAGAAGGGCAAGATCACGCATAGGCACTTCAGCGTTCTGGTGCTAGCGGCTGTGATGATCGAGGCCTCGAACATGACCTACTTTGATATGGGCAACAGGCACGACAAGAATGTACCGAATCTGCTTGAGCCCATGTCGCACCATCAGGATGTCCGCGAGTTCCTGGCCACCAGGCCTGGCCCGGTCAGGATTACGGTGGATGATCAGGCGATCAAGTTCAATTTTGGCGATTGGCATGGAATCGAAGTCATGGGGGGCTACCTGGCCAGCCTGACGAGGATTCATTCTGAAGTGGATTGGTTCCGGCCTCGAACTCTGCAACTGGCTGGTATTGGCTACCACGTGGGCCCGACGGCGCGTGTTGACGGATCGAAGCAGTTGTTTGAGGGCGAAGGCGGTATCAAGGTTTGGGAATATCCCGATCCCGTGTTTCCCCGCACCTGGCTATCGAGTGCCACGCTCTCCTACCGCAATCCAGAAGAGCTTGGCACATTGCTCCAAACAGACACACTCAATTTGAGCCAAACCACATTGACTCAAACTGCAGTGCCAGGTCTTGAAGCCTGCCCGGCTGGGACGGCGGTGATCCTGAAGCATGATCCGGAACAAGTCCAGATCAGTGCGCAGGCTAACTGCAAGTCTTTGCTCATTCTTGCCGATTCAGACGATCCGGGCTGGAGTGTGACGATCGATGGACAGACTGCGGAGAAAGTCACGGTCTTCCATGCCTTGCGGGGTGTTGTAGTGCCCAAGGGCAGTCACCGGGTCGAGTGGAATTACTCGCCTCAGGGCTTCGGATCCGGTCTGGCTGCGGCAGCATTGGGTTTAATAATTGTGGCTTGCTGCCAACTCAGATCCCGGGGCAAATCGATTGTTTGATTCGCATTGAGAGGGCTTCAATCTCAGTACCCAAAGGACGGTCGTTACCAAGGCTTGGATTGAATTGCCTGAGCCAATCCTGCATAGCCGCTGCGGCTGGGCTAAAGCCTGCCTGAGCCAGACTCGCATCGCCTGCCCGCAGTTCCATTGCCTGGGTCATCACCATGGCATCGATGGCGAGCAATCGAAAGAGATGGTCGAGTGCACGTCTGGCTTTGCGGGCGGCAATCGTACCCATTGGCACAACATCCTGATTGTTGGCATTGGTGGGAATGCTTTGGATCGAAGCTGGCATCGCCTCGCTGCGCATCTCGGCGACAATGGCACTGGCCGTTACCTGTGCTCCCATAAATCCGCTTTGCAGCCCGATCTGCCGGGGTTGCAGAAAAGCCGGTAATCCGTCATTTAGGCGCGGATCGGTGATGCGTGCGATCGTCCGCTCAATGTGGATCGCCATTTTCACGATCGCCATATGCAGTGCGTCGGAAGCAAAGGCAATGTGCTGGCCATAGAAGTTACCCCCATGCAGCACATCTTCGTCTTCGCCAAAGAAAATCGGATTGTCTGTAACTGAGTTCAGTTCTGTCTCGGCAATACGGTCGTGGAAATCGATTACATCTAGGACAGCACCGTAGATCTGCGGTGCGCAGCGGATACTGTATGCATCCTGAAGCAAGGCCTGATCGGAAATCACACCTTCTTTGGCGAGGTGGAGAGCAATCACTGGAGGTTGGTGACTGCGATCCATTCGTTGGCTTCCTGTGATGCGAGAAAGCAATATTTCGTGAGCTTGCTTTTGTCCGGGGTGCGGACGAAGATCGGCAAATCTTTGGTCCCAGGCCTGAGCTTTGCCGTTGAGTACCTCTGCATAACAGGCCGTCCAGCCGAGCGCCCATTCGGTTGCACGCCGAACCAGCACTGCGTTTCGAGCTGCCACTCCAGTCATAGCCGAAGTGCCGTTGACCAGGGCCAGCCCCTCTTTGTAACTCAACACAAGTGGCTTCATGCCGCAGGCGGCCAGCGCTTGATGGGCTGGCATCCGGCGTCCTTGCCATTTCACATCGCTTTCACCCAACCATGCCAAAGCCATGTGTGCCAATGGAGTGAGGTCGCCACTGGCACCGACCGTGCCCATTTGAGGGACCACCGGCACGATGTCGTGTTCGAGGCAACGCAAGAGAAAATCCATGGTCTCCAGTCGAATCGCAGAATGCCCGCGGCTCAAGCTCACAATCCGTGCGGTCAGAATCGCGCGTGTCTCTTCGCGCTCATACTCTGGGCCGACGCCACTGGCCAGGTGGTAGATCAGATTCCGTTGCAATTCTTCGGCATAGCCAGGCTCTACGTGATGGCAGGCAAGGGGCCCGTATCCGGTAGTCACCCCGTAGATGCGACGGCCCTCAGCCACCATACGATCCAGCAATGCCCGAGAAGCTTCCATTTTGGCTAAGGCCGCCGGACTCAGTGCGAGATTGGCCGATCCCTCGCTTACCTCAAAAAACTGCTTTAAGGACAGGGGCGTCTCCCCGTCCAGTGGAAAGAGTTTTGCTTCGGCTATCGAAGTCTGCATCCGCCGGACTACCACTGCGCCACCTTCCCCATCGCATTGACGGGCAGAGAGGCGCAAATCGCCAGACGTTTGGGCAGCGCGGCGGCAGGAAGTCGCTGTGCAAGCTCGCGGTGGATCCGCTGCTCTATCTGGCTATACTCGGCGGCCGGTAAATCTGTAACGACCAATGCTTCCAGACGTTCTCGCACCCCTGCCCCGCCCCGCCGGACACGGCAATCCAGAATGTGATCCAATGCCCTGAGTTCTCGCGCAACATCGTCCAGGCTCACCAGGCTCCCCCCGATTTTGACTGCTCCGTCCTTGCGGCCCAAAATTCTAAATTTTGTTGGACTTTCATAATCGATGTGATCCGGAAGCAATTCAGCCAGGCCCTCTGCACGATCCGCCCAATGTGGCGCCAGACGAAAAGGATCTGTGGCATTTTCTCGCGCCGCCACTCCACCGGTCTCTGTGGACCCGTACACTTCGATCATCCGCGACAGCCCCTGATGGATCGACAAATCCCAGAGCGAAGGTGGCAGTGCACCCGCGCTGCTGATGCCAACTACACCGGCAGGAAAAGTTCCAACACTGCGCAACAAAAACTCCCACATCAAAGGAAAACCGACAATGACATCGCCCTTGGCAACTTCACGCTGCCAACGGCCAGGCCCCCAATTTGATGCATCGAGCACCTCGAGCCCGTTTGCACTTGGCCAGAGCACAGTCCAGATCAATCCGTAAAGATGATGACTCGGCACCAGGCTCAAAACTCTGAGCGGTTGATCTATCCATTGATTCCAGCCTGCTACCTCTGCATCGAGGTCTCGCCGCTGGTGCGTTGTTGCCTTCGGCTCACCACTGGTACCAGAACTCAGCAAGGTCAACCGTTGCCAGGTGGGCTGTTCTTCGAGCAATACTGCTTCAACAAGCCCGGCAAGATCACCGATACGCTGCTGGCGCAAAAGATTGTCTTCGACACCCCATTCGTGGAGACGAAAAAACTGATTGATCCTACTGGCGGCTGCAATGCGCTCGAGCGAGTCGAGATCGAGGCAGTGCTCACCTTCCCGCTTGTGTCTCTCAAGCAAAACCGTGTTTGGCCCCCAGGAACCTAAATCATCGAGGGCTTGTGTTTGCGTTGCACCAACCATCCTTCGAGATTCTGTTAGTTCAGCCGCGAGCAGATCTTTGGTAATGCGATAAATCCCACTGGAATCGAGCAACTTGAGTCTCTTTCTGATAAACCCGGTCATTTCCATACTTGCTTGAGAGCCAGAGCATGTTGACAGCTTCGAGTCAGTGCACCCGCTGGTGTCGTTTAAACTTATCGGTCTGAAATCTACTTTCCTCAACATTTTTTCGCTCTGGCGTTATTGGTTCTGAGTCCTTACCAAAAAAGGCATAAATTCTTCTCATATTCAGCTCCAAAAGTCCGATTTGTGTAGTGAGGTGTGAGCCGAACTCGCTCTCTCATGAAAGCTAAGAGGTGGATTTATGGCTGCAATTGAGCGCTATAGCATTGATGACGTTATGACGAAGCTGGACCGTAACGAGATCGCCAACTTGCCGTATGGTGGTGTCGAGCTGGACAGCAAAGGAACCATTTTGTTCTACAACCAGGCCGAGGCCGATATCTGTAGCCGCGATTCACGCGGTATGGCTGGCAAGAATTTCTTTCGCGAGGTGGCACCTTGCACCAACCGTCCGGAATTCCGGGGCCGATTTGACGAAATCGTAGCCGGCACCAAGAGCATGGCAATGTTCGATTACACATTCGACTACAACATGAAGCCGACTCGAGTGACGATTCAAATGAAGAAGAGCATCCAGGGCGATAGCATCTGGATTTTTGTCAAGCGGGTCTAGCTGATCCTGGACCTTGAAAAATAACTTTTTGCCGCGGTCGCCGATAGATTGTCGACCGCGGCTTATTTCTATCCTCTTCGGTTGAAGGTTTCTGAAGTAGCCCTTAATGAAGCAAGCGCGAAGAAAACTTTACATCATTCCGATACTGCACAATACAGCCGACCTGGGCTCATTCGGCCCGAAGGTACTTTCCCGTCGCAGCCGGTCATCGACTGCACTGATTGACGATTTGTGGGAGCAAATCGATGATCAACTCATGAGCTTGGATCTAGATTTCGGGAAATTGCGGGTTTATCAGGACAGCCTTCCCCACTGCGGATTTGAGATTACGATCGTGCGCGATCTGGCCTCAAAAGGCAGTGCCAATTTTCGCTTGCTTTGCGACCTGCTCGACCGTGGGGCGACTCTCATGGGAACGGAGTCACCTGAGTTATTACTGAAAGAATTGAGCTTCGCTAAAAATCCGGGGTTGGCAACACCTGAAGCGCTGGCCAATCTTGCTATTGATCGTGATCGATACATTGCCAATCGCATTGACCAGTCGCTACTTGCAGAAGAGGAAGGCCTGCTGCTGATCGGCATGCTGCATGAGGTTCGCAGCCACCTGCCAGCTTCGATCGAGGTTCACTATCCGTTCACGATTACCCCTTGAGCTGGAAGCCCGTATGAAAGCGATCCGGCGATGGAAGCTTAACGTACCGTCAGGATTCGGGCTATGCTACCAGGAAAGTGTTGGATCTTGCACAAAGGATGTATTCATTATCCTGGCGCGCTTACCCGCAGCCAAATATATGGCTCAGCGATAGTACCGAGCAGCATCCCCACTGCTTGGGAACTGCCCTCTAGCAGGGTTTGCTGCTCAGCCACTTGTCTCGACCAGAGCCGGGTGAGGGGCAAAACATTTCGGCCAAAGACGTCTCAACAGAAATGTTTCAGGCGTTCAAGAAACTAGGCTGTTTCTTCAAAAGAAAGATTCAGCGAGACGAAGTTGTGCGGAGCCCAGGGTCCGTTGTAGTCGAAGGCATAGTTGGCATCGAACGCCGATGCAGCTTCAATCACGCGGGCGACAAACTCATCCTGGCGACGCCGGTCTACAAGACAAGCCAAATTGAGAATGTCGTTCTCAGCCCTGGTCTTGCCGCGGTGAAATTCCTTTACAACACGCTCGAGGATACTGCAAACCTGTTCGTCGACCTGTTCACGCTCACCCTCGAGCAGACCTTCAAAACGACGTCCGAGCTCAATGCGGGATTGGTGTTGGGGCCCATGCTGTTCTTCGAGTGACCGAATCTGGTCTCGCATCTCAGTCAGATCGGAGTTACGGCTGAGGAGGAAATCGAAAATGTTAGGGACATCCCATCGGATCCGAAGCCCCATCTCAACACAACCTTCGACCCGCTCGAGTTGTTCCTGGAAGTCTTCACGGTAGGTTTCGAGGAGTTTTCGCGTTGCGGCTTCACCATCGGACACCATCCCAAAGCCCATTGGCAGAGGAGTGCTGGACTCAAGTAATTGCGACAGCACCTTTTGATGGGCATTCAGGTGCTTCCGCTCGGGGCGGAGCCTCCGGTCGGAGATATCACTCACAATGGCAACAAGTCCGTTTTGCGAAACCGGATAAAGCGGGGACTGATCCAGGCCCATACCGTTGAGGGAAGCAAGCGCACCCTCACTGGCAATAGCATAAAGATATTGACTCATTAAGTTCTGATCCATGTTGGGGTCTGGTCTAGTATCGAATGTGAAAGCTGCCAGTGGAAGCTCTGCCAGCAGGCGCGATCCTGGCCAAAGGCGAAGATGCCTCTGGTGGTTTGGAGTCGGCGTTGGCGCGCTGAGCAAGACGTTGAAGCAGCGAAGTTTTCTCAACTTCAATTTCATTCAGACGTGTATCGATTCCGTGCACCCGGCCCACCGCTGCGTTGCGCTCTACTCCCTTGCGCACTTTTTCCATTTCAAGACAGGTGATCTGCATAAACAACTGATAGTCTTTACTCACTTTGGGAACAGCGGCTCGTGCCATTTTGCCCGCAGAGGACTTGATATTTTGAATTCGTCGCATCGATTTTCTCCTATTGCAAAGCAGCGCTAAAATCGGTCGCCTCGATGTAGAAGCGGCCAAGGATTTCGTCAACCACACGAGCAGGAAGTGGATGTCCGTCCCGCGTGACCTTGGCAATACTGGACCCAAGAACATCGCGACAAACCCATCGAAAGGTCTCATCCTCGAGCTTTGCCTGGGCGCCGCGCAGGGCAAGGACCTTAGCAATCGAAAAGGCCGCCCGAATACTCGGCTGGTGACCAGATTCGCTCGCCATGCGTAGCGTTCTCACAAGATCGACAACGGCCCGGGTTTCACTTAGAGCAAGGCCAGTCTTCACGGATACGATAGCGACTTCGGTCTCGCGATCAAAGGGACCAACCTGAATCGTCACCATGCGATCAAGCAACGCATCTTGTCCGCGGTGAACGCCGGCATACTCTTCAGGATTGGATGTGAATATCGCCCGAAAATCCGGGTGCACCCTCAGATATCCCTCCCCGCTGCGCCTCATCCCGGGCACATTCAGGATTCCCTCTTCAAGAACGCTCAACAGGGGGTTGTTTGCTTCAGCCCGGGAACGGGTGAACTCGTCATAGATCAAGGTATATCCATGCTGACAGGCAGTGGTGAGACGATTTTCTTTCCAGACGGAATTCACGTTCTCCTCCGTGCGCAAAACCGAATGGATGTAATTGTCGACAACCTTGGAGCGGCGGAAACCTGAGTCTTTTCCGACCAGATCTGAGCTGCCGAATTCGTCGTCTCCGTGCACCAAAATCACGGGCCGGCCAAGTTGAGCGGCGACATGAAAAGCAAGGGTGGTCTTTCCGGTGCCGGCCGGCCCGGCAAAATGGACTGCATAGCCGACAGCCAGATAAGTGAGGGCTCGCTCGGTTACCTCATCAATTTCGCCAGTAGTGACGAATCCCTGTCCCGGCTCAAGTATCACTTTTTCTAAGTGCTGCGCGGAAGCAGCATCAATCGTTTCAATCATGCGATTTTCACTCCATTTTGAATCTGGCGCTCATTCTGCACCACGCGCATCCCCTGAACCAGCTTTGTCAGACTGGCTAGCACGTTTGCCGTAGCTTCACGCTCGGCAGCGGAATCGGGTTCTTCTGCCGGTCTTTGGAGTGAATCGACGGCCTTAATGACACGTTGAAATCCAGATTCCATATCGACAAGGCGTTCCCTAAGGCTGGCAAGATCGGCGATGCCGTGTTCTGAGTCTTGAAGGAGGCCGATTGCGCGGACCAATCCGGATTCGAGCCGTGTCAACCTATCCTGCAAAGCGGTGATCTCGCCCGCTCGTTCTGCCTCGGAGGCCAAATTGGCCTTCTCCAAAGCAAGCGTCCGATCATTCGCCCGTCGAAGTTCAACACTCATCGCATCTACCGTCGAGTTCATTTTCTGTGCATCGCGACCGAGTGAAGCAAAGATCTGATCAAAGCCCTTCACCTGCTCACTCAATCGGTCATTGCCAAGTTCGAGAGAACGGTGATCGGCTCGAAGGACTTCACATTTGTTTTCAACGGGCTGGAGGCGAACCGAGACTTCGTCAATCGATCCCTTCAAACTCTTGTACAGAGACTCCAGTCCCTTGGTCTGCGTCTCGACCTGAAGGATCCTGGAGGAATAATCCAGCTTCTCGGTCACGGTTTCAACGAGTTTTGTGAAAGCCTCTTCGAGTCCACTCATGCGGCTTTCAAACGCTGATTCAAGAGTCAATTTTGTTGGGGCCGAATTACTGCCGTGATCCCGGTCTGCATTTTTGCTTGAGGAATCGGGGGGAATTGCCGGTTTGGGCTGGGCCGCCTGTACAAGCTCAGAGGCCGGGACGCCCTTTGGTTGTGCTTGTAGGGAAAGGGGAGGAGATGAAGGGCGGAGAGCAGCAATCAACGGAGGAGCGGGGTTGGCCATTGTTGGAGGAACTCCATCAACGGCTGCGACCGGGCGAACAGATGATTCCCGGAGTTCGCGCACATCCATCGAGATTTTTTGAAGGGCTTCTCGCCTTGCTCCGCGCTGGCGCTCGGTCTCTTTGTCACGCTCACCGGCACAGTCAGCCAGCATCTTTCGGACTTGTAGTTTGCGGGATTCCGCCTGTTTGGCAAGATCGAGCAGGAGCTCTCTTCGTTCTTGGCGCAAGGAATCGGAAGGGGACTGGGTCAGACTCATATTTAGCTCGTCTCCACTGGACACATTTCGCTTTGGACCACCCCGATATCCGCACTTGGCCTGGCAGCCAGCGCGGTGATTCTCAATGGAGTCGTGGCTTGCGCCACAAATACAATCCAGCTGAGTACCGGCATCCAAACACTTTAGATTGGGATAGGAGCAAGCCGGCAGCTTGCTCCAAGATCATTTAATCAGTTGGCTCTGCGGCTCAACTATGGCCTGAATGAGCGAATCGCTCAGGCAGGCATTGCGGCGGTACTGGTCAGGCCAATCGCCTCGGCATACTTCAAGTAAGTTTCTACCGAAGCAATCACGATGCGTGCTTCGATCGAAATAAGCTCGATGCCGACCAGCGAAACCTTAACCCAAGCGTCGATCACGATTCCTTTATCGAGAATGCGGTCGACGACTTCAGCGAGACTCGATGAATCTGTTGATTTGGTAATTTTTGCCATAGTCTTCTCCTTGTTTGATTTGGCCCTAATTGATTCGAAAATCGGATCAGGGCGAACCCTCTAAGGTCAGAGGCTGTGGGCCTCAAACGAATCCGATCTGGCACCGGGACTGCTTAGGACCTGCCCGGATTGCCCAAACTCGCTCAGATCTTGTCCGGCTTCGAGGTCTCCTCCAGAAAAACTGTAAGGAGGCCAGATTCCCGCAACTTCAAACGCGAGCCCGTCTTCCACCACATGGAACTTTTCGACAAAGGCGAGGAAAGTCTTACAATTTCTTTCGACCAAATATACGCGGCTCCCGTTGGGGCGTTCGACTGAGGCAGAAAACAAATCGCCCAGGCTAAATTCAAAGCGTTGCCAAGCCATTTGCTCAAGATCGGCCAATTGCTCCTGGACTTGCCTACGCGCCGCCCGCTCGGCTAGGTAGCGCCGGCCGGCTGGTAGAGAAGCCCACTCCTGGGAACGGCCCTCAATCCGGCTCTCCTCCACTTGCAGTGCATCGACGAGGAGTCGAATCTCACATTCCTCACGGCCCGCAATTCGTTGCAGCCGCAAGAGCCACTCCCGCTCATGGATGGCGAATTGACGCAATAAATCTTCGCGGGTGAGAAAGACCATGCCGAATCGAAGCGGCAGGACGTCGCCACACCGGTGTGCCTCGATCACGATCTCATGATGGGCTAAGGCTGCGGCGGCAAGCCAAACCGGGTCTTCGGCGGAGGACGTGCCATGGGAAACGGCAGCTGGGTCAAAAAGCCCGGCTGGAACTTCGCTGACGATTACTTGAATCGACTTGGCGACGGAAATGATTTCCACCGGACTTGACTGAGCCAAAGCACAGGGCCAACTGGCAATAGCACCACCAAATGGACGAAAGACCGCATAAGCATAAATCATCTTCGAAATACTCACTTTCACTTTTTCTCAGGTTGCATTTCACGCAGTACCGCATCGATATCCTCACGACGGATCCGCAGCTCTCCACCTTCCCAGGCACGCCGTAAAGCCGTCATCGCGCTCCGCTGCGCCACCGCCATCAATTGCGCACCACTCAAGCCTGCGCTCTGACGGGCCAATTCCTTGAAGTCCAACTCTGGATCCACAGGTTTATCCCGAAACTGAATGATCAGAATTTCGCGACGGGCCTCTTTATCAGGCAATCCAATTTCAACCAGTTCATCGAAGCGACCGGGACGCAAGAGTGCCTCGTCGAGGCGATCGCGACGATTGGTGGCAGCAAGGACAAAGACGCCTTTGAGATCTTCGACCCCGTCCAGTTCAGTCAACAGTTGCGCGAGCACCCGGTCGGCAACCGGGTCTTGCCCACGGCCCCGGGAAAGACCAAGAGCATCGATCTCGTCGAAAAAAAGAATCACAGGCGCGGCGCGGCGCGCCCTGCGAAACAGATCGCGAACGGCTTGTTCGCTATCGCCGACAAACTTCGACAGAAGTTCCGGCCCCTTTACCGATAGAAAATTGACTTCACCTTCACTGGCCAAGGCTTTGGCTACGAGGGTTTTACCGCATCCTGGCGGGCCGCTCAAGAGCAGCCCTTTGGGCGCTCTGACCCCGGCGCGGGCAAACAATTCCGGACGTCTCAGCGGCCATATCACAATTTCTTTCAAACGCTCCCGCAGTTGGCTAAATCCACCAATCTGATCCCATTTGACATCTGGTTTCTCAATGGTCGCCCCACGCATCGCCGACGGTTCAATCTCGAAAAGAGCGGACTCAAAGTCGGCGGCGGAAATTTCCAGCCGCTCCAGCAGAGCATAGGAAGCCTCTTCAGTGCCAAAATCGGCTTCGGGCAACAGCCGGCGCAAACAACGCATGGCCGCCTCCCGGCACAAGGCCTCAAGATCTGCGCCAACAAAGCCATGTGTCCGCGCGGCCAAACTTTCCAGGTCAACTTCCGGTGAAAGCGGCATGCCATTAGAGTGAATTTCAAGAACCTCGCGACGGCCGGTTCGATCTGGGGCTGGAATTTCGATTTCGCGATCAAATCGTCCTGGACGGCGCAGTGCCGGATCGAGGGCATCCGGGAGATTGGTCGCCGCGATCACCATCACCTGGCTGCGCCGCTTCAAGCCGTCCATCAACGCA
>Ga0163144_10015769_pt1 | contig 15547 bp, 6 predicted proteins | sample OliLak19BULKMAT1_FD_123175 | JGI IMG/M metagenome (GOLD analysis project Ga0163144, IMG submission 123175) | Freshwater microbial mat bacterial communities from Lake Vanda, McMurdo Dry Valleys, Antarctica - Oligotrophic Lake LV.19.BULKMAT1 | ecosystem: Environmental > Aquatic > Freshwater > Lake...
GAAGCAGTCCGCGCCGGTCCGACGCGCGATCTGGATCGTCCCACCTGCGACGGGAAGCTTCGGCATATCCACATCCGCGCAGCGGCCCAGGTGGGTCGTCCAGAGCCTGGGAGCGCAAAGGTAAGAGGTTCCCGCGGGCCAGATCTGACCGACTTTCGCGGCCGCCAGTGGGGCGGTCGTGAAGGTGGTGCTCGTTTTCGAATTACGGATCAGTAGGAAGAGTTCTGCGGAAATGACGAAGTCGCCAGTCGAGCGGATTTCGACGAACTGTCCAACTTCGTTTCCACTGGCGCAGCCCAAGGCGAAGCTCTCGATGCGCAATGGTGGCGGCACGGTCCCACACGCCGGGATGTAGACCGCCGAGCCGTTGCGGTTCTTCGGAGTTGGGCTACTGGAGAGGGTGTATTGGCCGTCCGTCCCACGCACCAGGCTTTGCCCATCGCCCGGAGCGGGCAACAAACTGCCCGGTCCGTAGGCGACGCTCTGGAGCAGCGTCTCCAGCGTTCCTTGGACTGCGAGCACCTCCAGACGGCCGCCGGTCGGGTCGAGCACGCCGGGGAGTGCTGTATCGAAGCTCCCGCTGCAGGCGATGCTCGAGAGCCGGCCCATCAGGACTTTCCAATCGGCGGACCAAAGTGTGTTCTCATAGCCAGTGAAGGGTTGAGCCGATTCACCGCGGAGTGACCCGGTCGCGTCGTATGCGCGAATCCGAATCGACGAGTAGAAGCGAGAGGCGCCTGCGCTGAGTCCTAGCTCGATGAACTGGCCTGGCGTCGGCGAGTCCGGACACGAAGTCGCGAATTCGCTGATCTGTATTCCCCACTGTGAGGGGTCGCCACAATCCGATCCGACGGCGGTGGTCTGGATGTAGGTCGGAGTCGGGTATCCCACCGCGAACGGGCCCTGCCAGACAAGTCGATTCGCACTCTTACCGGGTGATGGCGCGGGGGCTTCGGCGCCATTGCCGTACGAGACCGAGTCCACGGTCGTGAGCACGCCGCGAACCGGTTGCCGCATCACGATCGAGCCACCCAGTGGATCCAGGGCGAATGGCAGAACCGTTCCCACGGTCAGTCCGTTCGCTGCTGAAAATGCCGAAGTGCCTAAAAGCCAGTACCGATTCGTCGGCCACGTGGTGCCTACGTAGGATGCCCACATATTGCTCAAACGGCCGAGCTCCACGCCAAGGTGGTCCCGGACGAGGAGGATGATGTCGGCGTCGTGGTATGCCCCCCCGGCGGCACGCAACTCGATGAATGAGGCATCGCCGCCGTTGAAACATCGTGTTCCGAACTCCGAGATCTCGATCGGCGCCAGAGCCGGTGCAGAGCACCGTCCAGCATTGAATGCCTGTCCATTCGTTCCCACCGGGAGCGGGGTCGTATCAATCGCGAATGATTCATCCGGTTGACGCTGGAAACTGGTACCGGGAGTCACCGTCAACTCGCCAGGGTGCCCGTACGAGAAACTACTCAGAAGCTTGCTGTTCGTGGGTCCATAAGGGCCGAACATCTCGATCCGTCCCGCGAGCGCATCGAGCGTGAAGGACAGCAGGACATCGGGCGCTCGATTGCTCTGCCAGATGGGATTGGCGATCAGGAACGCGAGGTCCTTCCGCCACGTGGTCCCCCACATCGTGGGCGGAACTCCGATTTCGCCGAGCAGCAAGTCGTTGCGGTCGTAGACGCGAACGCGATGGCGCGCGTCGAAGAGGACGCCATCTTCGAGCGACTTGAGCTCGATGAACTGGCCGGGGAGCGAGCCATCCGAACAGACAAGCTGGACCTCATCGATTGTGGCTCGGGTTTCGAAGGGTCGCGTGCATTCGATATCGACCGCGTATGCCAACTCGTTGTAGCCGATCGGGCTTGGTGGGGTCTCGACATAGACTGCGCCGCTCAACGTCATGCTCTTTCCGAAGGAAGGGAGTGCGGCTCCGCCCGGGCCATAGACGAGCTGACTCCCGATGAACTCACCGGTCGGCGTCGAATAGACGAACTCGATCCGCCCTCCGAGTGTATCCAAGGTCGTGGGTAGGATGGCGTCCGGGGGCAGCGAACTAGCGGTGCGGAACGCATTCGTGCCGATCAACCACGCGCGCCCTGGAACCCAGACCTGGCCCGTCCGCGCCCCGAACGGCTGCGAAAGCCGCTGCAGAAGCGAGCCGGCATGATCGCGGAAGTCGATGCTCAAGCGAGAGTCGAATAGTTCTCCAGTCAGTGGAGTCACGAGTTCGATGAACTGACCGTTCGTGACGCCATTGACACAGCGAAGCTGGAACTCACGAGCCGTGAGCTTCATCTCCCCACGGCTGCAGTTCGGATTCGCGTAGGGCTGGCCCGCGAATCCCGTCGGCGCAGGCGTCGACCGCTCCACGAACTGAGCGCCATCCCACTCCAGACTGCGGCCGGGCGGCGGGGCCGGCACACCACCGGGGCCGTAGACGAGGTCGCTGCGAACCTGCAAGGCGAGAGGTGCGGCCATGTCGCGCAGGATGATCCTTCCACCCAGCGGGTCGAGCTCAAATGAGAGCGGCATGTCCGGGTTATGCAAGAGGAGGTCACGATAACCGATCGTCCCGATGAGCCAGCGTCGACTGGGATCCCAAACGGAAGTCCTGCTGGAGCCGAACGGATCGAGCAGCAGGCTGATTCGCTGTCCGTTGTGGTCGAGCACCTCGAGCGTCAGGTCCGGCCACAACTGCTCGCCTGAGTTCAGGACTCCGAGCTCGAGGAACTGAGCGTTGGTCGTGCCGTCCGAGCACAGCACCTGCATTTCCGAAAGGAATGCGGAGCTCGGGATGGGGCGGTCACACATCGGATCCGAGTAGGTCGCCGCATTGCTCCCTCTTGGAGTGGGCAATATGGACTCGAGGTAACTGGAGGAGTAAACAAGCGATCTGCCGTACCCCGGCCGAGGAAGCGTTGGCGTGCCGTACGTGAGATCCGACAGCACGGTCTCGCTGCCATTGGGTTCGCGTCGGACGAAGAGGATCCGCCCCGCGATCGTATCCAACGGCGTCGGCAGCGTGAGGTCAGGAGCTTCGCCTGCGGGCCCCTTCATGGTGTTCGGAGCAATGAGCCACTCCGTCCCATTGACCCAGGTCTGCCCACTCGCGGTTCCGAACAGGTCCGTGAGCTCCGCGAGAAGTGCGCCGTTGCGGTCGTAGGTACGGAGCCGCATACCAGCCTCGCGCATGGCTGACCCGCTGATCGACTTGAGCTCGATGAACTGCCCCGTCGAGAGCCCGTTGGCGCACAGGAGTCCCATCTCGCTCACTCGAGCGCTCAGATTGCTCGCGAGGTAGCAGTTCGCTGCGGCTGCGGTGACGCTTGCAGCCGTCGTCGGATCCGGTGCCGACTTGATCGCCCAAGAGAGATCTCCCTGCCGCTGCAGGCTGCGGCCCAGTGTGGGCGCGGGAATGGCTCCGTTGTTCAGGTAGTCCACCCGATCGAGCACGCTTGCGCTTGCGCCGGTACCGCGCACGAGCAGCACCGCCCCACTCGTCGCCGGCACGTTCGTCATCTCGGCGTCGGGAGCCACCTGCGTGGTCCCGAAGAAGTTGGTATAGCCGATCAGCCAGCGGCGACCCTGTGGCCAGCTCTGCCCTGCGAGCGCTCCCACACCAATCGGCATTTCGTAGCGGGTCGTGCCGTTCGAGTTCAGGAATCGCAGCCTGATGGTGTTGTCGTAGACCTGGTCGGGACCGGCGGCGGTCAGTTCCACGAACGCGGCGTTCGAGAAACCATTCACGCAGGTGATGTTGAACTCATCGATGCGGATCTCGTCCGCGGCATGGCCTGTGGACGCAGCGAGGGTACTCGCCACGACGAGCAGGGCAGCTGCGAAGGCACGGCGAAGTCTCGTGTGGGGCACGGGGACCTCCGGAGGATTCCAAGTGTGGCTGTCGGGGCTCGTTGGCCCTCGGATTGCCGATTGACTACCTCGTGATGATCACTCTCGTGGTCGCGCTACGATCCCCTTGCCGCAACCGCAGCAGGTACATCCCCGGCCTGATCTCGCCCGCCCGGGTGAACGGCAGGGCGTGGTCGCCCGCTGAAAGCCGCGCGCGGTATTCGTGCGCGCGCCGTCCCGCGATATCGAGGAGTTCGAGTTGCACGTCGCCATCGACGGCCAACTGGAACGACACGGTGAGCGCGCCGCGGCTTGGATTGGGGCGTGCCCCGCGGAGTGCGAATGCGAGCACACGCGGAATATCCAGCCAGGTCGCACCGCTGGTGAGCGTGCCCGCTCCGGCCTCGGTCCAGGTCAGTCGATAGGCGTAGAGCTGGCCCGCGACGACCGTGCCATCGGTGAATGCGAGTTCGCCCGTCCCGTTGGCGTGGACAGCGCCGACATCCGCCCAGTCCGTCGTTTCCTGCCTCCGCTGGACGCGTGCTTCGAAGTCAGCGCCCTGATCCAGCCGCCAGCGCAGGTTCGCGCCTTCACTCGTGGCAACAGCCTCGGCGAGTGAGACGAGTGTGGGGACGGCCTGGTCGTGCGTGTAGCCGGAGCACGAGACGACATTCATCCCCGCGGGGATGCCAACGAACTCCAGTCGGGCATCGGCGAACACGCGTCGAGTCGTGCCAGGTCCCGCGGCCTGTGTGGCGGCCACGCTCTGGATCAACTCATATGAAACTCCCGGCTGGAGCGTGATGGGGACATTGATCACGGTACTCCCTGTGGCCTCCAGGACCACGATGGTGGGAGTGCCGGCCCAGAACAGCTTGAATATGGTCGTGCCCGCTGCGCAGCCGGTCTGATCGCACAGGTGCTGACTCGAGACGTTCAGCCGAGCGATCGCTTGGATCGTGGTCCCCAAAGGAGCTTGTAGCGTGAAGCGATCCCGCACGTAAGTGGTCGCGGTCATTCCCGGCCCCGCAGATGCACTCGCGGTTCCCTTCGACTTGTCGAAGGTGGAGCGCGTCGGCGCGATCAACTGCAGGCGGTCATAAGTGATTGTCCCCACGCGCTCGACCGACCCCGTGCTGCTCTCGATGGAAGAGTACTCGCAACCCGAAACGGGAGCGCTCAAGGCGGCCCCGAACGGGTAGGGAGCCCATGGAGTCGGCAGCGAGTTGAGTGCATAGCTTCCGTCGGGCATGCGTTGTGCGGAGAAGCCCGGCCCCGGCAGTGGGACGGACCCATTCGGGCCATAGCTCACCGATCGCACGACACGCAGCGGGCCGCCATCGGAGGGCTGGTAGATCACCTCGATCCGTCCGCCGAGCGTATCGAGCGGCGTCAAGCGCTGCTCGATCCCGGACGGTCCCCCAATCAAAGTCGGTTGCGTGGTCAGTAGCCGCGCGACGCCGGGCCGCCAGAGTCCGGTATAGGTGGACAGCGAGGTTCCGGGCAGAGTCTGGATGAGGTTGCCGTTGTGATCGAATGTCCGCAGTCCCGTGCGGCTCTCCCACATCTGTCCAGCGCCGCTCGAACTCAGTTCGATGAACTGCGAGGCGCGCGAGTGATTGCCGTCCAGCAGCATGAACTCCTGAATCACCGCCGTGGGTTCCGGATCGGCGCCCAGACATGGCACCAGCCATGTCGTGTCGCCGTTCGCGCAAGTGGGCGTCGGCCATGGTTCGAACACGACCGCCCCGCCGGCGCCACGGCGGATGCCGACGCCGGGCTGCGGCAGCCCGATCATCTGGCCAGCGCCATAGCTGATGGCATCCATCACCGGGAGACAGCCGGGTCCAGTGCCTTGGACGAGCCGCAGCGTTCCGGCGCTGGGGTTCAAGGCCGGAATCACGCCATCCGAGCAGCGGCCCAGATGCGACGGCCACAGCGAGGAGGTGAGTAGCAGTGAACGTCCTGCAGGCCAGATCTGGCCCACTTGTGTCGCCGCGATCGGAATCTGTGTGGCCGCGAAGTTCGCGGTCGGCAACTGCAGCACGAGGTTCGAAGGAATCACGAAATCCGCTGTGGCGCGAAGTTCGACGAAGTGTCCGATCGAGTCACCGTTCGCACAGGTGAGCGCGAAGCGTTCGATTCGCAGCGGCAATACCGGTGCATTGCAGGCTGGCAGCACGATCTCACCCACGCGACGATTGGCGGGATGCTGGACCGACGTGAGCACGTACTGCCCCGAGCCGTCGCGTGACAGGCTCTGGCCGGTGCCGGGGGCTGGCAGTCCTGAACCCAGCCCGTAGGCCAGAGACTGGACAACGGTCTCGCCCGCGCCGGTGACGGCAACGAGGTCCACACGGCCACCGATCACATCGAGAGTCGCCGGGAGTTCCTTATCGAAGGTGCCTGCGCACAGGTAGGGGCTCGACATTCCGTAGAGCACGAACGTGCCTGCCGCCCACGTCGAATCCTGGAACGGCGCGAACGGGGTGGACGACTCCCCGAGCAACGCTCCGCTCGCGTTGTAGATCCGCAGGCGCAAGGTCGAGTAGTAGAACGCAGTCGATGTCGCTGTCAGCTCGAGGAACTGTCCCGACGGTGTTCCCGTGGGGCACGAGGTGGAGAGCTCCGAGATGCGGATCGGCAACTGCGCCGGGTCGAAGCACCCTGCACCGACCGCGACTTTGGCCAACAGCGTCGGCGTGGGGAAGCTGGGAGCGAGGGTTCCGCGGAAGCTCACGCGCGACAGACTCATGCCCGGAGTGGGCGCCGCAGTGCCGGTGCCGGGGCCGTAGGCCACCGAGTCGATCGTCGTGAGCACACCGAGGACGGGCTGGCGCATCACGATCGACCCGCCGAGCGGATCCAGCGCGAAGGGAAGATCAGTTCCGACGGACATCGCGTTCGCGGTCACGAAGCTGCTGTTGCCGAGCAGCCAACGACGCGTCTCGGGCCACGACGCGCCTGTGAACGCAGCGAACATGTTCGTCACGCTACCGAGTTGCGCACCCAGATGGTCACGCGCAAGCAGCACGATGTCTGCATCATGGTAGGCGCCTGCCGCGCTGCTCAGTTCAATGAAACTGGAGTTTCCGCCGCTGTAGCAACTGGTGCCGAACTCCGAGATCTGGATCGGCGCTTCGGCCGGCGCGACACAGCGGCCGGAGCTGTAGTACTGATTGTTCGCCCCTCGTGGCGCCGGCGCCAGGCTGACCGAGTACAGACCTCCCGCGCCTCGCACAAGACTCGCTCCAGCAGGGATGGCCGATTCGCCCACATGCCCGTAGGAGATCGTGCCGAGCAGCACGGTGTTCGTCGCTCCGTAAGGCCCAAGTAGCTCGATGCGTCCTGCGACGCGGTCCAACTCGAGCGGCAACGCCAGGTCGGGGCCGCTCACACCCGAGGTCCATGCGGACGCCGAGATCAAGAAGCTCGAGCCCGCAGGCCATGCCGCGCCGGGGCTGCCGGCCGTCAGGCCGAACTCGCCGATCAGTGCGTCATTGCGATCGAATGCACGGATGCGATGGCGGGCGTCGAATCGCTCATTCGCGAGTGTGGACTGAAGTTCGATGAACTGGCCAGTTGGCGACAATGAGCTGCACTGCAGGCCGAGTTCTTCCATGATCACGCCGCTCAGGAACGGCATTCGGCATGGGACATCCGGTGTGAAGGCCACAAGGTCGTAGCCCATCGGCGTCGGTGAGGCTGGCACGAAGGTGGGGCCGCTCGCGATCAGGCTATTGCCGAACGGCGGCATCGCGACGCCACCCGGTCCGAAATCAAGCCTCTGCAGCGAGATCTCGGTGCTCCCGACGAATACGATCTCGATACTCCCGCCCAGCGTATCGAGCACGACCGGAAGGATCGCGTCCGGTCCGGCATTGCTGGGGCTGCGGAACGACGGATCGGCGATCAGCCACGGACGCGTCGCGGCCCAGGCGGTTCCCGTGCGCGCTCCGAACGGCTGAGTCATCCGGTGGATGAGCGTGCCGTTGTGATCACGGAACAGGACGTTCACGCGCGAGTCGAAGCTCTCGTCGCCTGCGAGCAATCCCAGCTCCAGGAACTGCCCCGAGGGAGCGCCATTCGCACAGCGGAACTGCGCCTCGCGCAGTGAGACCGCGACGGGGTTGGTTCCACAGGCCGCGTCGGTGTAGGCCGTTCCGAGGAATCCGGTCGGGGACGGTGCCGCGCGCTCCACGAATGTGATCCCGTTCCACTCCAGGCTGCGGCCGGCCAGCGGCAGTGCCACGCCGCCCGGGCCATACATCACATCCGCACACACCTGCGCACCAATGGGCGCGAAGAGGTCGCGCAACACCAGCCTTCCGCCAGCTGCATCCAGCGAGAAAGGCAAGGCCAGGTCGGCGGCATGCAACGCGGCATCACGGATTCCAGCCGAGGCGATCAACCAGGACTTGTTCGTCGGCCACGATTGTATGGCGCTCGCCCCGAACAGATCGGTCACCGTTCCAATCGTCTGACCATTGTGATCCAGCGCCTCGAGCTGCAGTTCGGGCCAAAGCCGTTCGCCCGAATCCCGAACCTTGAGCTCGATGAACTGAGTCCCCGTCGAGCCGTCCCAGCACTGCAGTTGCATCTCGGAGAGATAGGCGGACGTCGGCCACGGGCGATCACAATACGGATCCAGGTAGATCTGCGTATTGCTCGCCTTGGGAGTCGGCAGCGGGTTCTCGACATAGCCACTCGAATACGAGAGCGATTTCCCATAGCCGGGACGCGGCAGAGCCAGCGTGCCGTAACGGATGTCGGAGAGGACTGTCTCGCTTGCATTGGTGCCCACGAGGACGAAGAGCACGCGGCCAGCGACCGTGTCCAAAGGCGCGGGGAGGATCAGGTCCGGGGCTTGACCCTGCGGGCCCTTGAGCGTGGCAGGTCCGATCAACCACTCCGTGCCATTGATCCAAGGCTGGCCGGTTGCAACGCCGAACAGGCTGGTGATGTCTGAGATCAGGACGTCATTGCGGTCGTAGGTCCGAAGCCGCATGGCGGCGTCGCGCGTGCTGGAGAGGCTCGTGGACGCGAGTTCGATGAACTGGCCAGAAATCAGCCCGTTGCGACACAGCAACTGCATCTCGCTCACGCGCGCGCCGAGCGCTGTGGCCTGGAAGCAGGATGCAGCCGTCGCTACGATTCCTGCTGCTGTGGTTGGGTCCGGCGAGGACTTGATCACCCAGGAGAGATCCGGTTGCCGCTGCAGGCTGCGGCCCAGTGTGGGCGCGGGAATGGCTCCGTTGTTCACGTAGTCCACCCGATCGAGCACGCTTGCGCTTGCGCCGGTACCGCGCACGAGCAGCACCGCCCCACTCGTCGCCGGCACATTCGTCATCTCGGCGTCGGGAAATACCTGTGTGGTCCCGAAGAAGTTGGTGTAGCCGATCAGCCATCGGCGACCCTGCGGCCAACTCTGTCCCGCGAGCGCTCCCACACCAATCGGCATCTCATAGCGCGTGGTGCCGTTCGAGTTCAGGAACCGCAGCTTGATCGTGTTGTCGTAGACCTGATCGGGACCGGCAGCGGTCAGTTCCACGAACGCGGCGTTCGAAAAACCATTCACGCACGTGATGTTGAACTCATCGATCCGGATGTCGTCCGCCGCGCTCGCAGATCGCGCGGGGAGGAAAAGCACAGCGAGAAGCATCGCAGCGACGATGCTCCCAGGAACCCGACGTGCATGGGGCACGAAATGCCTCCGGGATGGGCGGGGCCGTATCAACAGGGGAGGGGCGTACTGGGGACCTTGATTGTGCCCTTTCACGCCTTGTCATGGAAGTGAAAACCACCTGTTTGGTGTGGCTGAAATCGGGCCGATCACGCGACTCCTGCTCATCCGTGCCCTGAACAAGTATCATGCTGCAGAAGATCGACTCTTGTCGGCGTCTTCGCCGCCCACCGAACCCACCTCCCGACGAATCGGAGCAGCCATCCATGACGACCCAGCCCGAATGGCCGGTCGCCTTCTTCGACGACGATTATCTGAAGATCTACCGCCCGACTTTCACCAGTGACCGGACCGAGGCCGAAATCGATTACATCGAGAAAGCGCTGGGCTTGGCCAAGGGTGCCGCGGTCCTCGATCTGGCGTGTGGATATGGTCGGCACGCAATCGGTATGGCACGCCGCGGATATGCGGTCACGGGGGTGGACTTCAATCCTCGTTATCTCGAGATCGCTGCCGAGGAGGCGAGCGCTCTCGGAGCCTCGGTTACCTGGCAGGCGGGTGACATGCGATCGTTGGGATTCCGTGGGCAGTTCGCCGGGGTTTATTCGTATTTCACCTCGTTCGGATACTTCAGCGACGAGGAGAACGAACGCGTGCTCGCCGAAGTGGCGGCAGCGCTCCAGCCGGGCGGGCGATTCCTGCTCGACATGATGAACCGCGATTGGCTGCTGACGCACCCTCAGCAACGGACCTGGACCCAGCGCGAGGATGGCGCGCTCCTCATGGAGGAGACATCGCTCGAGCTGGCCACGTCACGCGTGGTCTCGCGGCAGATCCTGATCGATTCGCAGGGCGGTCCACAGGTGACCAAGGAGTACTTCCTGCGCGCTTACACTTGTGCCGAACTCACGGCGCTGCTCCAGCGACATGGGCTGCGGGTGCTGCAGATCCACGGCGGCGCCGACCATAGCGAGTACAGCACCGAGAGCCGCCGGCTCATGATGCTTTGCGAGCGGATCGCCTGAGATGGACTCTGCCGACGCGCTCAAATCGCGCCTCGGTGAGTTGGTGCGCAAGCGCCGCGCGAGCATATTGCCGCCCGCAGCCGCAGTCGATGGGGGCGCATCCGCCGCGAACGAAGCGGCGCTCAAGCCACCGCGTCGCCGTCGCCGGGTGAGCGAGGTGGCGGCCGCCGCGCTCGGCGTGGAGGCCTATCTGCCCGGCGGCGAGTGGCGCGACGACAAAGGTGTCGCGGTCTATATCCACGAGCGATTGCGCTCCGATGTCGAGAAGCGAAAACCCCATTGGGGACGCCTCCCCGAACCGCCGCCCGGGGAACCCGAGTTGAGCGCGATCCGCGCCTCGGGGCTCGATCGAGTGCTGTTCCTCGATCTGGAAACCTGCGGCTTGTCCTCGAGTCCGGTGTTCCTCGCGGGCACGATGTTCTGGAATGGCGAGGATTTCGTTATTCGTCAGTACTTCGCGCGGCACTACGGCGAAGAGGTCGCGCTCTTGAACGCGCTCCACCAGCAGACCCGCGCGTTCGACCTGCTGGTCACGTTCAACGGCAAGTCATACGACGCGCCATTTCTCAAATCGCGCGCGCAGACCCATCGCGTCGCCATGCAGATGCCGCCGAGGCACCTCGATCTGCTGCACGCTTCGAGGCGGCGCTGGAAGGGGCGCTTGCCGGATTGCCGCCTGACCACCATCGAGCGCCATGTCACGAGGCGTCGCCGGGTGGGGGATGTCTCGGGAGCCGAGGTGCCGGATCTGTACCATGCGTTCGTGAAGGGCGGGGACCCCTACCCGCTGGTTCCGGTGTTCCATCACAACCTGCTGGACGTGATCACGATGGCCGAGATCCTCGATGCCCTGTGCCGGCCCGAGAAGGCCCGCCCGACCGTCTGGGAATGAGCCCGGGGGCGGCCCATCTCACCCATTGACGCCGCTCTCTTGGCCACGGGATACTTTCCACGGCAGCAAGTCCCGTGTGGGCCGTCCGATCGAGTGTGGTACGCAAGTGACCGTCATCCGCAAAACCACCGAGCATCACGCCGCGTCGCTCGTCCGTCTCGTCGTTTGAGTCGCCTCAGCAGGTGTGCCTGCTGAGGCGTTCGTATTTGGCCCACGATGTGAATGACCGCATCACCTGGAGGCGGACCGAGCTCATGGATACCGGCGGCGACAAGAGCATCACCTGTGTGGATTGCGGCGAGGAGTTCCTCTTCACCGCTGGAGAGCAGGCGTTTTACCGGGAGCGCGGTCTGACCAATCAGCCCACGCGGTGCAAACGTTGCCGCGACGCTCGCAAGGCGAATCGTCCCGAAGGCGGTGGTGGTGGCGGCGGTGGCGGCGGTGGTTATCGCAGCGGCGGCATGGGCGGCAATAAGCCCATGTTCGACGCGGTGTGCGCGCAATGTGGCCGCGAGACCCAGGTCCCCTTCCAGCCCTCGGGCGGACGACCGGTGCTGTGCCGTGATTGCTTCAACGCAGCCAAGAGCGGTGGCGGTGGCGGTGGTGGATACGGCGGTGGCGGCGGCGGTGGATACGGCGGCGGCGGCGGAGACCGTGGTCAAGGCGGTGGTGGTGGCCGCGGCGGTGGCCGTGGCGGCGATCGCGGCTATGGCGGCGGCGGGGACCGCGGCTATGGTGGCGGTGGCGACCGGGGTTACGGGGGCGGTGGCGATCGCGGTTATGGTGGTGGTGGAGACCGCGGCTACGGCGGAGGCGGTGGTGGTGGCGGCCGAAGCCAGCGCTCCTCGGGAAGTGAACCCACCGGGCCGAGCGAAGGTCGCATCCAGGGCTCGGTCAAATGGTTCAATGACGCCAAGGGTTTCGGCTTCATCGCCTCGGACGCCGGTGAGGACATCTTCGTGCACTTCTCGGCAATCTCCTCGGACGGATTCCGTTCGCTGGCAGAGGGAGACCGGGTGGAGTTCGACGTGGTTCCGGGTGCCAAAGGCAAGCAGGCCGCCAACCTCAGTCGTATCTGAAGTCGCAGCATCGGGATGCCGATAATCAACGGGGCTTGCGCGTCCGGGCCGAAAGCGGTCCATGGGTGCGCGGCCCCGTCTTCATCAGGTGGATACGGAGATCCATGATCGAGACCGTTCGAGTTTTCACAGCGCTCAGTGAGGAGTTCGTCGAACTCTTCATGAAGCATCATCCGGTGTCCGCCACGGAGGCGGGCATCCATGACTATGACCACCTCATGCCCGATGACTCGCCGGAGGGGCTGCGCGAACGCGCGTCCTGGTTGCGCGATCTCGAGCAGCGTCTGGTCGCGTCCGTGCCGTGGGATGAACTGCCCACCGAGCCGCGGGTGGACTATGCCCTGCTGCGCTCGCGCATCTCTGCGCTGCGCGCCGATCTCGAGGAGATCAAAGTCCCTCAGAAGATGCCCGCGCTCTACTTGATGCGTGCGTTCCAGGGCGTTCATCTGTTGCTGTCGCGGTCGTTCGCGCCGCTCGATGAGCGCAAGGAAGCGGCGCTCGCGCGGCTCATGGCGATTCCAGAATACCTCGATGCGGCCAAGGCGAATCTCGGCGTGGTGCCCGAGGTGTACCTCGAGACGGCGCTCGAGATGGCGGCGCAGGGTCCGACGTTCGTGGACGAAGTCGTGCGGCAGTTGCTGCGCCAGTTCCCGGGCGAAGCCGAACGCCTCGAGCATGCGGGCAGCCGCGCGCGCACGGGCTTCCTGCGCTTCGCGGACTTCCTCGAGAAGGAGATCCGCCCCAAGTGCGGTGGCACGTTCGCCATCGGCGAGCGGTGGATGAACTACAAGCTGGAGCGCGAACACCTGCTGCCCTACACGTGCACCGAGCTCGAACGCATCGGCCGCGAGCACGTCGAGCACGCACGCATCCTGCTCGAAGAAGAGGCGCGCCGCATCGATCCCAAACGCACGTGGCGCGAACTGATCGTGGAAGGTAAGCAGCGCACGCCCGAGCCGAACTGGATTCGCGAGGCGTACATGGTCGAGATGGAGCGCGCGAAGCGATTCGTGATCGAGCGCAAGCTCGCCCCCCTGCCGCCGGGTGAGCGTCTCGAAGTGGTGGACACACCGGTGTTCGAGCGCAGCACCACGCCGTATGCCATGTATCAGGCGCCAGCGCCGTTTGATGCCGATCAGACGGGCATCTTCTATGTGACCCCCATTGATCTGCGTCGCAGCAAGGAAGAGCAGGCCCAGCAGTTGTCCGGGCACTGCACGCCGAGCCTGCCGGTCGTGTCGTTGCACGAAGCGTATCCGGGACACCATCTGCAGTTATGCCATGCGAACCGCGCGGCCACGCGGCTGCGGCGGATCACGGGCAGCGATCTGTTCATGGAAGGCTGGGCGCTTTACTGCGAGGAACTGATGTGGGAGCAGGGGTTCTTCACGCAGGACCCGCTCACGCGATTGTTCCAGTTGCGCGACCTGCTGTGGCGCGCGCTGCGCGTGGTGATCGATGCGGCGCTGCACAGTGGCCGCATGACGTTCGAGGAAGCGGTCGCGTATCTCATGGACGAGGCGCTGCTCGAGCGCGTGAATGCCGAGAGCGAAGTGAAGCGCTATGCCATGACTCCCACCACGCCCATGAGCTACTTGATGGGCAAGCTCGCCATCCTCGAACTGCGCGATGAGGCGAAGCAGCGTTTGGGCGCCAAGTTCGATCTGTTCGAGTTCCACTCGGCCCTGCTGGCGAGCGGGACCATCCCGCCCTCGCTCATTCGCGAGGAGTTGTGGGACCGGCTCGGAGTGGCGTGAGACTCCGAGCCCTTCTCCTCGTGTTGGCGCTGGCTTCACTGGCCCAGCCGGTGGGCGCAGTGACGCCTTCGGTCCATCACGAGATGCACCCTTCGCAGACGGGCTTGGTGTTCGAGGACGTGCGATTCCCCTCAGCCCGCGACAGCGTCTCGATTCCCGGTTGGTGGTTCGAGGGTGCGGCGGGTTCGCCGGTACTGGTGATGTGTTCACGGGGACGCGGCACCATGGCCGATCTCCTGCCGTCGGTACGCGAGTTCGCGTCGCGGGGTTTCGCGGTGCTCACGTTCGATTACCGCGACTTCGGCCCCGGCACCGCGGGGACAGTCGATTCTCTGCAGAACATCGTATTCGCGTCGCGCTGGGTGGACGATGCCGAGGGCGCGTTCATCTTCGCGCGTGCCCGCGCGCCCGGACGCTTCGTGTTCGCGTGGGGCCAGGATCTGGGCGGCCCGGTCGCATTGGCCGTCGCGGTTCGCGATCGCCGGTTGGTGGATGCCGTGGCAGTGGAAGGGCTGTTCCGCACGGTTCAGGAGCAGATCTACTACAACGGCACGTCGCAAGTGCCGGGAGTGCCCGAGCGTCACCGCAGGCTGGTACAGGGAACCGATGAGCCCGCCTCCACGGTTCCCATGCTGCAAGCGCCGCTATTCGTGATCGTGGCCCGCAAGGACGAGATCACACCGTCCTCGGTGACCATGGAGACCACGCGTCGCAGCCTGTCGCGTATCGACCGCTGGATCCTGCCGCTCGGTGGACACGATGGCCTTGAGTTGACGCCCGGCTACTTCGACAAGTTGTCGGACTGGTTCAAGCAACTCATGAAGGTGTTGCCCACACCATCGTCGTGAGGTCCGGGCTCTCCCAAGAGCATGCGAAAGGGGGCGGGACCGTTCGGGTCCCGCCCCCTTCGTGTTTCCATGAGATGGACGTCAGCGACGCCAGGGGAACAGAGCCCGCAAACCCTCGTCCAGGCCCACCAACTCGGTCGGATACACGTTGCCCACGATCCGCTCGGGCTGCATCCGCGAAGCGTTCGGGCTGGCGTAATCCAACGGACGGACGCTGGGAATCGTGGCGCCGAAGCGCGCATTGATCGAACTGATCATCGCGTTCGTCAGCACGGCATGCGCGAGGTCGTTGGGATGCACGCCGTCGAGGCTGTAGAGCCCCCCGGTGATGAAGTCACTCGTGTAAAGAGTGCTACCGATGCGCAGTCCGTTCGCAGCCACATCCGCAAGGATGCCGCCCATGTCCAC
>Ga0163144_10015770_pt1 | contig 15547 bp, 12 predicted proteins | sample OliLak19BULKMAT1_FD_123175 | JGI IMG/M metagenome (GOLD analysis project Ga0163144, IMG submission 123175) | Freshwater microbial mat bacterial communities from Lake Vanda, McMurdo Dry Valleys, Antarctica - Oligotrophic Lake LV.19.BULKMAT1 | ecosystem: Environmental > Aquatic > Freshwater >...
CGCCAACAACTGCTTCAACACCAACGGCCGCGACATGACCCAGTGCCCGGTCACGTTGCAGTTCCAGGACTACACCGACCAGCAGAGCAACACCGCTTCGTCACGCATCAACGACGGCATCCAAGTCGAGAACACCCTCGCCTGGTTCATTCCCGGCCGGGGCGGCGATCACGACCTGAAGCTGGGCGCGCAATATTCCTACTCGAACGCCTACAACACCAACGATGGCAACCTGAATGGGACCTTCCAGTTTCAGCGCAGCAATGTGCCGTTCAATCCGGCGATTCCGTCGACCTATCCCGATCGTCTGACGGTGCGCGTCGGCGGGCCCAACGTGTTCGACCAGAAGGCCCACTACATCTCGGGATTTGTCCAGGACAAGTGGCGTCTCGGCAACAACGTCACCCTCAACCTCGGCGCCCGTTACGACGTCGAACTGATTCCGTTTCCCGACGAAGACGACGACCCGCTGGTCGACCAGCACCCCGTCGACAAGAACAACTTCGCGCCGCGCCTTGGCTTCACCTACGACATCGGCGGCAAGAGCGTGGTCCGTATCGGCGTCGGCCGGTTCTACGACAAGACGCACTTCGAGGTGATTGGCGGCCTCTACACCGGCACGCCGTTCGCCAGCTCGTTCCTGGTCAACTTCCCGACCGCGGCGGCCGATAACGGCCCCCGCAACGGCCGGCTGCCGACCGATCCGTTCCTGGTCAACGGCCCGGTCATCAACCGCGCGCTGCTGAATCAGCTCTATCCCGGCGGCCAGCGCCTTCGCAACACCGGCGCCACCTGGGACAACGCGGATCGCCGCACGCCGTACACCGACGAAGTAAGCATCGGCTACGAGCGCCAGCTCCTCGCGGAACTGAGCGTCAGCGCCGACTACGTCTACTCGCGCGGACGCGACCTGCTGATGCAGCGCGTGCTCAATCCGCAGGTGCGCTCGACCCCAACGGTCGCGGCGTCGACGCTGACCCGCGTCGCGAGCGCCGACCTGACGGCGGCCGTCGCCGAACTGGCCGGCAAGTACCCGGGATTCACGCCGTTCACCACTAACGTGATCCAGTACGTCAACGTCGGCGAGCTCGATTACAACGCCCTGATGCTGCAGGTGAAGAAGCGCTTCAGCAACAACTACAGCGCGCAGGTGTCGTACACGCTGGCCAAGTCGAACGGCAACACCTCCGGCAGCGGCGCGCCGCAAAGCGGCTTCCAGTTGCGCGACGACCTGCGGCTGGACCTGAACGAGGGCCCGACCGACTTTGACAACCGCCACAATCTGACGGTCAGCGGAACCGCGCTGATTCCACGCACCGGAGGCCTGAACCTCAGCTGGGTGGCGCGGGCCCTGAGCGGCCGGCCGTTCCCGCTGATCAACGCCAATGTCGATTCCGACCTCAACGGCGTGCAGGCCGAACCGCTGCCGGCGGGCGAATACAAGGGCAACGGCAACAACGCCTATTCGGTGTCGAGCTACACCGCAGAGCGCAATGGCGCCTACGGCCCTGGCTTCTTCGGCCTCGACATGCGCGTCGGCTACAGCTTCCGCGTCGGCGGCCAGCGCAAGCTCGAGATCTCGGCGGACCTCTTCAACCTGACCAACCGGACCAACTTCGCCAACCCCACCGGCAACCAGGCGTCGGCGCAGTTCCTGCTCCTCACGGCGTACAGCACCAGCTACGCGCCGCGCAAAGCCCAGGTCGGCGTGCGCCTGGAGTTCTAGCGCTCGCGTCCGGCTCCAGGGGCCGGACCAGTTACGCAGGGCGGGACTCCTTCCCGCCCTGCGTTTTTTACTTCGGTGGCTCCGGTGGCTCTGTCTGCAGGCGTGATCTACGTCCGCGCGTTGTCGACGTTGTTTGCCATCGGCCCGAGGTAACCGGCCGCGTGGCGGCGAGGGTCAGGCGGGCGGCGCCACCGGTGTGGCCGCCTTGAACAGGTGCCGCGCGGCCTGGTGCAAGTGCGTGACGTCGAAGTCTGCCAGCGTGCCGCCGGCGTCGAAGTGCTCGATCAAGGTACGGCCCAGGCCATAGGTCACGGCTGCTGACATGCCGGCCATGGCGACCCAGCCGATCACGCCGGTTACCGCCGGCAGTCGCTTCAGAATTGAGCGCTCCATGGCGCCCCCCAACCAACCCGGCACGAACGCCGCACCAAGGGCCAGCAGAATGCCTCGCGCATTGTCCTTCGAGAATTCGACCTCGTAGACCCTGGCCAAATCACGAATCAGCGCGAGGTGGAGGGTCGTGACGGCAGCGGTCGACAGAAATGGAGCCGTGACGAGGCCCGCACCGCCGGACGCCAAGGAATAGGTGTGGAGAATCGAGGCAGCTTGGGTCGCGCGCGACATCAGTCAGTCCTGCCAAACATTACATCAGTTGCTGCGGGAGGGACGGCAATGACCGCGGCCATGCGTCCCGCCCGGTCCCCGGCCGCCCGATAGGAATCACAGACCTCGGCGTGAGCCAGCGTGCTGAGGCCGCACGTGAATACACTCTCTGGCCGGAGGCCGGCGTCGATGAGTTGATCGCGATTGGCGGACCACAGGTCGAGGCGCAGCCGGCGGTCGCGTCGCGTGAACCACCGGGCCAGGTCGGCGGCGGCGTGTCCTGCCTGTTGAAACGCCTCGATCAACGCCTCGCCCACTTCGTAGTCATCCGGTCCAATGCTGGGGCCGATGGCCGCCACCAGGTCCGCGGCGTCGGTGCCAAATTCGCGGCTCATGCTGTCGACCGCAGCCGGCCCGACTCGCGCGCACGTGCCGCGCCAGCCGGCATGAATGGCGCCGGCAGCGCCGGTCACACGATCGGCGACGAGAATGGGCACGCAGTCGGCCACCAGCACCGCCAGAACCAGTCCCGCAATGTTCGAGACCACGGCGTCACCATCCGGCCTGGCCTCGGCGTGGCTCGCCGCGCCGCGCGCCAGGATCCGCACGACGTTGCCATGGACCTGCTTCACGCGTCGGAGTTGATCCGGCGATCCACCCACCGAGGCGACGGCCGCCGCCCATCCGCCGGAGTCGGGTAACCGTAGTTGCTTCGACGTAAACAGGTGTTGCGCCACCGCCTCGAGGGGCGCGCACCGCAGTGCGTGGCCCCAAGGCTCGACGGTCCAACGAAATGCGGGATCCGGGATCGGCAGGCTCATCGAGCCAGCGCCACCGGCGCGCAACTGCGGTTGCCATCCGGCCCCGCCGGCCTTCGAGATTGCGCCTGATTGCGAGTGTTTCGGCATGGCATCGCCCTTGATACATCAACTGCCGTGAAGCAACCCAAACGAACGGGCCGGCAACCGGCCCGGTGACTGGAGAGAACCATGGTGGTCAAGATCATGCCGAACGACAAGGGAACCCCGTCAGGAAAGCTGGCGGACGCGGAAGTGCATTTCACGGACGGCGAACTGCAGGGGCTCAGGCTGCTGGGGTTCGCCGTGTGGGAGCGCCGGACCGGCGTGGGCCGCAACGTGACCTTCCCCGCCCGCACTTACTCGGTTGGCGGCGAGCGGCGCAGCTTCTCGCTGTTGCGTCCGGTCACCGACCAGTCGGCGCAGGATAAGGTGCGCGACCTCGTGCTGCAGGCATACTCGGAATTCGAGGCACAGGCAGCCATCGCGAGTTGACTGGCGCCACACCGGCGACTGCTGTCGTGCCGGCGGTGAGACCGCATCAGCTCAAGAAGATGATGCGGCATCAGCTCAGCACGGGTAGCAGACCGGCGTTTTCCTTGGCCCGCTTCGGCGGCAGAGTCCATTCGGCGCGTGTGCTCTTCTCGAACTCGGCACGGAAGAACGGTTCTTTCATGCCGCCGTCGATGATGTTCCAAGGCAGCACCGCGTCGTTGGTGCGGTCGCGGTAGATATAGAAGTCGCCGTCGAGGCCGGTGTCGGCCAGGGCTTTGCGCCATTGGCCGCCGTTGGCCTCGGCCTGCTCGATGGCCGGAGCAATGCGCCGGTCGCCGAGAGAGAGCAGGGCCTGGTAGTAGGAATGCCGCTCGCTCTTGATGTTGAAGTAGACGTTGTCGACGTCGGCGACGAGGCCGCGCAGGCGCTTCATCTTGCGCTCGATCACCTCGGTGCGCTCCATCGGCAGCCACTGATACGCAGTCCCCGGCTTCGGCACCAGCGGGTTTACGCTGGCGACAATGCGGCCGATGCGGCCGCGGGGCCGCGCGTGCTTGAGCATGATCTCGTGGAGCTGCAACGTCAGATCGCGAATCGCCACCAGGTCGTCATCGTCTTCGGTCGGCAGGCCGATCATGTAATAGAGCTTGAGGCTCTCGATGCCGCTCGAAAAAATCAGCTCGGCGCTGTCGAGAATTTCGGCGTTGGTGACGGTCTTGTTGATCACCCGGCGCAGGCGATCCGAGCCAGTCTCCGGGGCGATGGTCAGCGTGCGCTCACCGCTCTCCTTGAGGATTGAGACGATCGTCGGCGTCAGGTCATCGAGGCGCAGCGACGCCGGACTGATGGAATAGCCCATGTCGCGCAGGCTGCGCAGGATGTGCTCGATGTCGGGGTGGTCGCACAGCGCAATCGACACCAGGCCCGCCTTCGACGAATGGGCGCGGGCGGCCTGGGCGAGCGCCAGGATGCGATCGGTCGGGAACGCGCGAACCGGCAAATAGTTGTAGCCGGCCCAGCAGAACCGGCACAAGTTCGCGCAGCCGCGCACCACTTCGATCAGGAAGCGGGACCCGAACTCGGTGTCGGGCGTGAAGATGGTGGTGGACGGCGGGTCGACGGCTTGGGTGGTCTTGAGCGCCGCCTTGCGCACGACCGGCGGCGCACCGGTGCCTTCGCGTGGCACGTACTTCACGATGGTGCCGTCGGCCGCGTACTCCACGTCGTAGAACGACGGGATGTAATAGCCGCGGGCCTGCGCCAGCCGCTTCAGTTGTTCACTGCGGGACGAGGTGGCCATGGCCTCGACCAGCGCCGGCACCAGCGCTTCGCCCTCGCCCGCCGCGATCACGTCCGCGAACATCGCGAGCGGTTCGGGGTTGACGAACGTCACCGCGCCGCCAATGACGACGAGCGGGTGCTTGTAGTCACGATCGGCCGCGCGTAACGGCACACCGGCCAGCCGCAGCATGGTCAGAACGTTGGTGTAGTCCCACTCGAACGACACCGAGAACGCGATGATGTCGAAGTCCGCGACCGGCGTCTGCGACTCGAGCGTGACGATGCGGGTGCCGGCCTCGCGGAGGGCGGCCAGTTCCTGCTTCGGCGGCAGGAAGGCGCGCTCACACACGATGTCGGGGTCATCGTTGAAGAGCCGGTAGATCGTCTGGAAGCCGAGGTTCGACATTCCGACGAAATAGGTGTTCGGGAAAATCAGGGCGACCCGCAGCCGGTTGGCGTGCGGCTTGCGGACGTAGCCAATTTCCTTGGAAAGGATTTCCTGTGCGATCTCGCGTTGGTGCCGTGGCTTCATTCATGAGCCAGGGGATCGTCGAGCTGTCGTTGCGCCGGCAGCGCTCGCGCCTCCCCTGGATCTGTCTACTTTATCAGTCCTACCCTTCGCTCCGGCGCAAGAAGGCGGGGACGTCAAGGTCGAGGTTGAGGTCGAACTCGCTCGGCAAACCCTCGCGGTCTGCCAGCGGAATGTCGCCGCCATTCTGCCCGACAGCCACCGGCCGCGCCGCGGCCGTCGGCATCTCGATGGCAGGCCGCCGAACGATCGAGGCCCGCGGCTGAGCCGGCGAGGTGGTGTCGACTCGAATCGGATTGGAGTACGCCGACATGTCGACCGGTGTCTGCATGGGCGCGTGCGCCGGGGTCGACCGCTCCGTCTTGACGTGGTCAAAGCCGGTGGCGATTACGGTGATCTTCACCTTGTTGGTCAGCGCCTTGTCGACGACCGCGCCGAAGATGATGTTGGCGTCTTCGTGCGCCGATTCCTGGATGATGGTGAGCGCTTCGTTCACTTCCATCAGCGACATGTCGGGGCCACCGGTGACGTTGATGATCACGCCACGCGCGCCGCGTACCGAGGCGTCCTCGAGCAGCGGGCTCGAGATGGCGCGGTTGGCGGCGTCGACTGCGCGCGACGCGCCTTCGGCGGTGGCCGTGCCCATCATTGCCACGCCCATGCCCGACATGATGGTCTTGACGTCGGCAAAGTCGAGATTGATGAGGCCGGGCACCAAGATCAGGTCCGAGATGCCCTGGATCGCCTGCCGCAGCACATCGTCGGCCGTGACGAAGGCGTCGAGCATCGAGGTGTCGCGCGCGATCACCGAGAGCAGGCGCTCGTTCGGAATGGTGATCACGGTGTCGACCGCGTCGCGCAGCGACTCGAGCCCTGCCTCGGCCTGCCGGAACCGTTTCTTGCCCTCGAACTTGAACGGCTTGGTCACCACCGCGATGGTGAGCGCGCCGAGTTCGGTGGCGAGGCTGGCGATCACCGGTGCCGCGCCGGTGCCGGTGCCGCCGCCGAGGCCGGTGGTCACGAACACCATGTCGGCGCCCGACAAGGCCTGGATCAGCGCATCCGTGTCTTCAAGCGCGGCTTGCCGGCCGACGTTCGGATCCGCGCCGGCACCCAGACCCTTGGTCAGCTTGGCGCCAATCTGGATTTTGACCGGTGCCGGATTGGCCTTGAGCGCCTGGGCGTCGGTGTTGGCCACCATGAACTCCACGCCCGAGATGCCGGCCTGCACCATGCGCGACACGGCGTTGCTGCCGCCACCGCCAACGCCTACTACCTTGATCCGCGCGCCCATGCGCGCTTCTTCATCGAGCGTGAGCCGCAGCGCCTCGAAGCCGTCTTGATCCGCCATCGTGCCTCCTTGTAACCGTTTCGAATCGAATCGAATCTAGAAAAATTCCTTGAAGACCATCCGCAACCGCCCCATCACGCGGGTGAGCGCGCCGCCGCCGCTGGCACCGGCCGCCGGGCCGCGATGACGGGCCGCATAGAGCACCAGCCCGACCGCGGTGGCGAACGCCGGATTGCTGACGTGGTCGGCCAGGCCACCAACGCCGACCGGGCTGCCGCGCCGGATCGGCAGGTCGAAAATCTGCTCGGCGATCTCGGCCATGCCTTCGAGCTGCGCGCCGCCACCCGTCAGCACCAGGCCCGAATTGAGCGACTTCTCGTAGCCGGCCTTGCTGATCTCGTCCCAGATCAGGTGAAACATCTCTTCCGCGCGCGGCTGCAGGATGTCTGACAGGATGCGGCGCGCCATCACGCGCGGCCGGCGGCCGCCGACGCTGGCGACCTCGATCGTCTCGTCCTCCTCGACCATCGACGACAACGCGCAACCCGCGCGCCGCTTGACCTTCTCGGCATCCGGGATCGGCGTCCGCAACCCCACCGCGATGTCGTTGGTGAAGTGGTCGCCGCCGACCGCGATCACCGCGGTGTGCCACAGGCTGCCGCGCTCGAAGATCGCCAGATCGGCGGTGCCGCCGCCGATGTCAACCACGGCCACGCCCAGTTCCTTCTCGTCAGGGGTCAGCACCGTCTCCGAGGCGGCCAGCTGTCCGATCACCGTGTCGATCACTTCGACCCCGGCGCGGTTCACGCATGCCACCAGGTTCTGCGTCGCCGTCTGGCTGCCGGTGATGATGTGGACGTTGACTTCGAGCCGCGCGCCGGTCAGGCCAACGGGCGCGCCAATGCCTTCCTGCTCGTCGACGACAAAGTCCTGCGGCAGCACGTGCAGGATCTCGCGGCCGGCCGGCAGCGACACCGCGCGCGCCGCATCGATCGCCCGCCGCACGTCGTCGCGCGTCACCTCGCGGTTCTTGCCGGCCACCGCCACCACACCGCGGCTGTTGAAGCCCTTGATGTGCGGGCCGCTGATCGCCAGGTGCACCGAGCCGACCTCGACGCCGGCCATCAACTCGGCCTCCTCGATCGACTTCTTGATCGACTCGACCGCCGCCTCGAGATTGACGACCACCCCGCGCTTGAGGCCTTTCGATTCGGCCATGCCGATGCCAATCACATCGACGCCGCCTTCTTCAAGCAGCTCGCCGACCACGGTGCACACCTTGGTCGTGCCGATGTCGAGCCCCACTACGTAGCGTTCCTGTCGTGCCACCGATACCTCCCCGTCCTCTACCGTCTTGCCTGCGCCGGTAACGCCTTAACCGGACGCACGTACAACCGTTCGTCGAAGCGCAAATCCACGTAGTCGATGCCAGCCATGCGCTCGCGCAGCGCCGGCTGCAAGTCGAGGTACTGCTGCAGGCGGGCGACGAAGTCAGCGTCACCCAGCCGCAACAGCGCCGTGTCGTCGTCGAGAATCACGACCGCGTCATGCAGATCCGAGACATCGATCTGCGACACCCGCTTGAACAGTTCGGGCCGCGGCGTGAAGGCGGCAATCACGCGGCCGGCGAACTCGCTGCGCGCGGTGTCGATGGCGGCGCCGCCGTCGGCCGGCGCGCTGGCCAGGCCGTCGATGATCGGCAGGTCGATGTCGGCGTAGGCCGGGCCATACTCGTCAACGATGACGCCCTTGGCGTCGATCAGGTAGAGCGACGTGCCGATCCGGCCGATGCCCATCGGCACTCGCTCGTGCACCATGATCTCCAGCGTCGACGGCAACACCCGACGAATCGTGGCGCTCTCCACCCACGGCGAGGCGAGCAGCTTCTGCTGCCACTCGTTGATGCCGATCGCGAGGATGTTCTGCCCGCGCAGACCATCGACCAGCGCGAGCACCTCTCCGGTCGACAGGCGCTGGTTGCCGCGGATGGCCAAATGGCCGACCTGTAGCGTTTGCGCTGCCGCGATTGAGGTCACGCCGCGATAGCCGCCGTAGCCAAGGACGGTCACAATCGCGAGTCCGCGAACGGCGCGCCAGATGTGCTGCGAGGCCGGCGTGCGCCGGCGTGACGGTTTCACGTGGGCGCGCTTGAACCGTTTGTCGGTCGCGGCCGCCACGGCCGGGGCGGTGGCGCCTGGCCTGGGAAGTCCCGCCATCAGCGCGCCTCCCGCGGACCATACCGCCGTTCGAGTTCGGTCACGAGCGCCGTCGCCAGGCCGCCAATGGAGCCAGCGCCGAGCGTCAACACCAGATCACCAGGACGCGCGAGATCGGCCACCGCCGATGCGACCTCGTCCAACCGCTTGACGACGTGCGCAGGCACCGTCCGGCCGTCGCTCACCGCGGCGGCCAGCGCCTCGACGGTGATCCCTGGAATCGGGTCCTCGCTGGCTGCGTAGATGTCGGTCAACACCACTTCGTCGGCCGCCGCCAGGGCCCGGCCGAACTCGGCCATCAAGTCGCGGGTGCGGGTATAGCGATGCGGCTGGAACGCGACCACGATGCGTGCTGGTTTGGCGGCGCGAGCGGCCGACAGCACGGCAGCAATCTCGGTGGGGTGATGCCCGTAGTCATCGACCACGCTGATGCCGTTGACGAGACCCCTGCGTTCGAAGCGGCGCTCGGCGCCGTGGAACCCGGCCAGCGCAGAGGCAATCTTGGCGAAGGGCACGTCCAGTTCGAGGCCCACGGCGACGGCGGCCAGGGCGTTTCGCACGGAGTGCATCCCCGGCACCGCCAGTGTCATCGTCCCCAACTCGGCGGCGCGATCGGCATGTGCCTCGCGATGAGCCACCGTGCAACGCGACCCAAAGCCGTCAAGCACCACTGCCGAGGCGGTCACGTCGTAGGCGCCCTCAATGCCATAAGTGACGACGCGGCGAGTAAATCGCGGCAGCACCTGCGACAGCTCCGCATCGTCGGCGCACGCCACCACCGCGCCGTAGAACGGCACCTTGTTGGCGAAGTCGACAAACGCCTGCTGCAAGTCGGCGAACCCGCCGTATGCCTCCATATGCTCGCGATCGATATTCGTAATCACCGCCACTGCCGGCGACAGCTTGAGAAACGAGCGATCGCTCTCATCCGCTTCCGCCACCATGTATTCGCCGCGGCCCAGCCGCGCGTTGCTGCCAAAGGCGCTCAATCGCCCACCGATCACCGCCGTCGGATCCAAACCTGCCCGTTCGAGCACCAGCGCGATCATCGAGGTCGTGCTGGTCTTGCCGTGCGCGCCGGCGACCGCAATGCCGAACCGCAGGCGCATCAACTCCGCCAGCATTTCGGCCCGCGGAATCACCGGAATCCGCCGCCCCTTCGCCTCGACGACCTCCGGGTTGTCAGGTCGCACCGCCGACGAGTAGACGACCACATCGGCGTTGCCGACATTCACGGCCGCATGTCCCGCCGTCGCGATCGTCACGCCGAGGGTGGCGAGGCGGTCGGTCACGCTCGACCGCTTCGCATCCGACCCCGACACGGCGTAACCGAGATTCGCGAGCAGCTCCGCGATGCCGCTCATGCCGATCCCGCCAACGCCGATAAAGTGAATGCGCCTGGTCTTACCCAACACGGATGGCACCCTCACTCCAGAGCCACAGATGACACAGATGACGCTGATTCATCTTTTTCTCTGACCCAATTGCTCCACTCGATCGGCAATTCGCGCGGCCGCGTCGGGCCGCGCCAGCTTGCGCGCGGCCTCTGACATCTGCCGGCGGCGGGCCGGATCGGCGACGAGCATCGCGATGTTCTCCGCGAGCCGGGTGCCGCTCAGGTCCCGTTCCTCCATCACCAGTCCCGCTCCCGCGCGGCCGAGCACCTCGGCGTTCTTCCGCTGGTGATCGTCGGTCGCGGTCGGCAGCGGCACCAGGATGGCGGGTCGTCCCGACGCGGTCAGTTCCGCGAGGGTGGTGGCCCCCGCGCGGCAAATGACCAGGTCGGCAGCCTTCATCTCTCCGTCGATTTCGAAGATGAAGGCTTCGACTCGGGCCGCGAGGCCGGCGCCGGCATACGCGGTCCGCACCAGATCCAGGTCGCGCTCGCCGGTCTGGTGGGTGATCGCAAGTTGGAGCCCGGTGGCTGCCAGCCGCGACGCTGCCTCCACCATGGCCACGTTGATCGCGTGCGCGCCCTGAGAACCGCCACAGATCAGGACCCTGCCCTGAGCGAGATTGGCTCCGCTGGCGGAGTCAATCGAGTCGAAGGGCCGTGCAGTGTCTCCATTCGCCTCCTCGTTCTGCGCCGGGAAAAATTCCGGTCGCACGGGGTTGCCGGCCACAAATCCCGTGCCGGGGAAATACGACAACGCGTCTTCGAAGTTCACGGCCGCGGCCCGCACGAAGCGGGCCAGCAGGCGATTGGTGATGCCGGGCAGCGCGTTCTGCTCGAGCAGCATGGTCGGATAGCCGCGCACCGCGGCCAGTGCCAGGACCGGTCCCGAGGCGAAGCCGCCAACGCCGACCACGACATCGGGCCGGCGCTTCGAGATCACCTGCCAGGCGTCGCCCGCGGCGGTCGGCAGCAACAGGAAGCCGCGCAGCCGCTCGGCGCGGCCCTTGCCCTTCAGGCCGGCGACCCGAATCAGGTCCAGCTCGAAGCCCTCGCGCGGCACGACCCGCGACTCGATCCCGGCCGCGGTGCCGACGAACGACACCTGGGTCGACGGGTCGCGGCGCTGCAGCTCGCGCGCCAGCGCAATTCCCGGGTACAAGTGCCCGCCCGTCCCTCCGCCCGCGATCAGGATGCGCACCGGTCACGCCGCTCCCGTCTCCATGTGCTGGTGCTGCGAGATGTTGAGCAGCACGCCCACCGCCAGCAGGTTCAGCAACATCGACGAACCGCCGCTGCTGACCAGCGGCAGCGGAATACCCTTGGTCGGCACCAGGCCCAGTACGACGCTGATGTTGAAGAAGGCCTGCAGCACCAGCATCAGCGTGATGCCGAGTGCCAGGTAGGCCCCGAAGGCGTCGGGCGCGCGCATGGCGGTGCGCAGGCCGCGCCAGCCGATGATGCAGAAGCACAACACCACGACCGACGCGCCAATCAAGCCGGTCTCCTCGGAGATCACGGCAAAGATGAAGTCGGTGTGCGGTTCCGGCAGGTAGAACAACTTCTGCACGCCGGCCATCAAGCCCTTGCCGAACACCCCGCCGGTGCCGACGGCGATCAGCGATTGGATGATCTGGAAGCCATCGCCCAGCGGGTCGGCCCACGGATCCATGAACGTCAGCAGGCGGCGGCGCCGGTAGTCGGCCTGCATCAGGATCAGGTACAGCGCCGGCAGCACCACCATCAGCGCGCCGAACAGGTAGCGATAACTGAACCCGGCGGCGAACACCATCACGCCGATCACGGCCAGCAGCGACACCGACGTGCCGAAGTCAGGTTCGAGCATGATCAGGCCGACCAGGCCGCCGACAATCACGCCAATCGGCAGCAGCGAGTAGCCAATCTCGTCGATGCGGTGGCGGCGGCGCTCGAGCACGAGCGCGGTGAAGACGATGGCGGCGAGCTTGGTCAGTTCCGACGGCTGGATGCCGAAGCCGCCGACGCCGAACCATCGCCGCGTGCCATTGATGGGACGCGAGAACAGGACGGCGACCAGCATGAACGCGACCAGTCCCAGGAACGCCCAGATCAACTTGTCGTTCTTGTAGGTGCGGTAGTCGATGCGCATCACGATCGACAACACCGCAATGCCCATGCAGACCCACATCAACTGTTTCGTCACGAACAAGTACGGCTGTTGGAAGCGCTCCAGCGCCACGAGCGCGGAGGCGCTGTAGACCATGACCACGCTGGCGCAGATCAGCGCCAACGCCGCCAGGAACAACCACTTGTCGGACTGCAGCTTCCTTGCCATACTCGCGCCCCCTCCTTTTCCGGGGGCGCCCCTGAGCGGGGCCGGCTTCGCTTGCGAAGACGGCCACGTCGAAGGGCACTAAAGTTCGACGTCGTCGATTCGATAACTGGGTTGCATGCCGAGCCGCCGTCGCCCACCCGAATGCGGTGGACAAAGGTGGCAGCGGTCAGTAGTCGCCAGTCGTTCAGGGAATTGAGACACCAGCCTCGCAGACCGGGGCAGCCTGCGCTCCCAGCGACCAGCTCTCAATTGCCTCCAACCGGCTGACGACTACTCACCGCTCCCTCCTTCGTCCGCCACGGCGCTTGGCGCGGAGGCGGACTCGGCGCGGCAAGCCCACGCCTCACGGCTCCGCGATGAGCCTTTGCACCTCCTCCTTGAACCGCATCCCGCGGTCCGCGTAATCCCGGAACATGTCGAAGCTCGAACAGGCCGGTGCCAGCAGCACGACGCCGTCGGGCACCGCCAGGTCCCAGGCTTGTTTGACGGCCTCGGCGAGCGTGCTCGCCTCGACCACCGGCACGACCTCCGCGAGCGCCGCCCGCACCATCGGTCTCGCCTCGCCAATGGCCACGACCGCGCGGCCGTGCGCGCGCAGCGGTGCGGCGAGGTCGGCGAAGTCGCCGCCCTTGAACTTGCCGCCAACTATCGCCACCACCTTGTCGAAGCTCTCGATCGAGCGAGCGGCGGCATCGACGTTGGTGGCCTTCGAGTCGTTGACGAAGCGCACGCCACCGCGCTGTCCCACCGGCTCCATCACGTGCTCGAGACCGGTGAACCCCTCAAGCGCTTGCGCCAGCGAGGCCTCGGTGGCGCCGGCCAAATGGCTGATCGCCGTGGCCGCCACGACGTTGCTCAGCATGTGACGGCCCGACAGGTGCACCGCCGCGAGCGGCAACAACGGCACGTCGCCTTCCGAGGTGCGCTGCCACACGAAACCGCGGCCGGCGTGAACCTCGGCGGTGTCGGTGTCGAGGCCGTAGCGCACGACCCGGGCCCGCGTCTGTTGCGACATCCGCAGCGACGCGGCGCTGTCGGCATTGACCACGGCCCAGTCCTGCGCCTGCTGATTGGCGAAGATTCGCGTCTTGGCGGCGGCGTAGGCGGCCTCGTCTGGATGCCGGTCGAGGTGGTCAGGCGAGAAGTTCAGCAGGGCCGCAATCCACGGCCTGAACGTGTCGGTGGCTTCGAGCTGAAAGCTGCTGGCCTCGATCACGTGCACGGTGTCTTCGGTCGACGCCTCGACCTGCGCACTCACCGGGTAGCCGATGTTGCCGCCCACCAGCACGCGCCGGCCGGCGGCCGCGAGCATGCGTCCCACCAGCGTGGTGGTGGTCGACTTGCCCTTGGTGCCGGTGATCGCGACGATCGGACCGCGCAGCCACCGCGACGCCAGCTCGAGCTCGCCGATGACGGGGATGCCGAGGGCGCGTGCGCGCAGCACTTCCGGAAGCGCCAACGGGACCCCGGGGCTCATGACGACGAGACGCGTGGTCTCGAACGACGGCATGGTGTGGCCGCCCAGCTCCAGGCGCACACCGGCCGCTTGCAACTCAGCGGCGTCCGCTACGGTCGCCTTGTGATCCGTCAGCGTGACCATGGCGCCGCGGCGCGCGAGCAGGTGGGCCGCAGCGACACCGCTTCTGGCAGCGCCCACGACCAGCACCGGCAGTCCGCTCACGGAAAAGGTCTGCGTGATCATCTCAGCTTCAAGGTCGTCAGGCTGAACAGGGCGAACAGGATGGCAATGATCAGGAAGCGCGTGATCACCTTCGGCTCTTCCCATCCGCTCAACTCAAAATGGTGATGGAGCGGCGCCATCTTGAACACCCGCTTGCCGCGCAACTTGAACGACACCACCTGGATCACGACCGACGCGGCCTCGATCACGAACACGCCGCCGACAATCACCAGCAGCAACTCCTGCTTGATCAGGATGGCGACGGTGGCAATCGCGCCGCCAAGCGCGAGTGAGCCGACATCGCCCATGAAGATCTCGGCGGGGTGCGCGTTGTACCAGAGGAAGCCGAGGCTGGCGCCAACCAGGGCGCCGCAGAAGATGGTCAGCTCGCCGGCCGGCGCGAAGCGCACCAGCAGCAGGTATTCGGCGAACACGCGATGGCCGGTGATGTAGGCCAGAGCGGTGAAACACGCCGCGGCCACGGCGAAGGTGCTGATCGCCAGGCCATCGAGACCATCCGTGAGGTTGACCGCGTTGCTCCACGCCACCAACACGAACGCGGCGAAGGGCACGTAGAACCAGCCGAGGTCCGGAATCAGCTGCTTGAAGAAGGGGAAGATCAGCCGGGTGTTGTAGAGGTTGCGATCGGCGAGCCACATCAGCACCAAGCCGACGATCAGCCCGACCAGTAGCTGCAGGCCCAGCTTGTAGCGCGCCGCCAACCCGCCCGATGAGCGGCGCGTGACCTTGAGGTAGTCGTCCAGGAAGCCAATGCCGCCGAAGGCCGCAGTTGCCAGCACCGCGATCCAGATGTAGACGTTCGTCAGGTCCGCCCACAGCAACGTCGGCACCAGCGCCGCCGCCAGGATCAGCAAGCCGCCCATCGTCGGCGTCCCGGCCTTGGCGCGGTGCGACTGCGGACCTTCCTGCCGAATCACCTGGCCGATCTGGAATTCGCGCAACCGGCGGATCAGCCACGGACCGAGCACCAGGCTGACGACCAGCGCGGTCATACTCGCAGCCGCGGTGCGGAACGTGATGTAGCGTGCCACGTTGAAGACCGGCACCTGCGGGTAGAGCGAGATCAGGAGGTGATACAGCATCAGCCGAACACCGTCATGAGCTGTTCCACCACGACCTCGGTTCGGGTCCCGCGCGATCCCTTGACCAACACCACATCGCCGGACGCGATCAGACCGGCAACCGCCGCAGCCGCAGCCG
>Ga0163144_10015771_pt1 | contig 15546 bp, 18 predicted proteins | sample OliLak19BULKMAT1_FD_123175 | JGI IMG/M metagenome (GOLD analysis project Ga0163144, IMG submission 123175) | Freshwater microbial mat bacterial communities from Lake Vanda, McMurdo Dry Valleys, Antarctica - Oligotrophic Lake LV.19.BULKMAT1 | ecosystem: Environmental > Aquatic > Freshwater >...
AACAGGAGATTGGTGAAAACCGGTCCCTTGCGGAGCTGGAAGGTCTGGCTCTTCATGTCGAACAGGCGAAAGCCGGTCACGTCGGACGGCATGAGGTCGGGAGTGAACTGGATCCGCGCGGATTCCCCGCCGAAGGTTTTCGCGAGCGTGTTCACCAGATGGGTTTTGCCGAGACCGGGTTTGCCTTCCAACAGAACGTGGCCACCGGCGAGGAGAGCGGCGATGACATGGTCGATGACGGTTTCCTGGCCGAGGATCACCCGGCGGATCTGATCGCGCATCCGCTGGATCAGTTCCGCAAGGCTGCGGACGGGTTGCATTTCCTGAGATGGCGGGGCGTATGGATCGGGATTCATGGTATCAATGGAGGACTTGGAGCAGGCGTTGAAGGTCCGCAGTGGTGCGGGTGAGGATGGCGGTGTCGGGCGGCGCGGATTCTGCCAGTGCGCGGTGGACACGTTCACGGGGCAGCCCGGCGAGATCGGCTAGAAATTGGAAAAAGTCATCATCGCGGTGGCCGGAGCGCTGGATCACCCGCTGGCCTCGATCAAGGATCTGGGCGCGCAGTGGCTCGAGCAGCGCGGTGCCCCGGTCGAGCCGCCATTGGAAATCGCCAAGCGCTTCCAGATGGTGGTCGTAACCGCGCAGGGTGGAGCCATCGTGGGCTGTCTCGATGGGTCCGAAACGGCTGAGGTTCTTCCAAAGCCAAAGCAAGGTGAGCAGCGCGAGGCCGATCAGGACCGGCCACAGGTGTTCGCCCAGAAGTGGCCACAACGAAAGGCCGGATCCACGGGTGAAGCCGATGTTGCCGGTGTAGTCGGTCGCAAGGATCAATGCATCCAGCAATGCAGCGTGATCCTTTTCACCAATCCAGCGGTTCCGGAACAGCCGGCCATCGGTTAGGACCGTGAGCCGCCCATCTCCCCTTTCGACCGACGCAAAGATGCCGGGCTTGTCGTCATCCAGCGCCACGCTGCTGTTCGAGCTGGCGTTCACCTTGAAGGTCTCGCCATCGAACTTGATCCTCTTTGCCTTCACCTTGTTGGCGGACCCTTCGGAATGCGTCAGCGTGATTCCGCAGTTCTCCAACAGGTCCAGGAGCGCCGGGTCCGGGGACGGAGGCGGAGAATACCCCGACCAGTCATTCGTTTCCGCGCTGGAGTGGTCCACCATCACGATCAGGTGGCCGCCATCCACCATCCATGAGTCGAGACGGCGGGTGAAACTCTCATTGCTGAGGAGCGACGCGGGGACGAACCAGACGGCATCGTCCTGGGTTGGCTCGGTCCATGAGGCGAGCGAGCGGACTTCACCCTCGTAGGGTTCGCAGAATCGTTCGGCGGCGAGCCAAGGGTTGAGGCGGGCCTTTCCCTTGTAGCCGGTCTCCCGCTTCACCTCGGTGTAGTTGCAAGCAGTTAGAGCCACGACAGCCAGGAACAAGGCGAACCACTTCACAGCGCCCGCCTTTCCCCGAACGGCCATTGTTTGCAGAGTGCCTCCACATCGGAATCCGCCGGAAGGATGCCAGCGTAGGCAATGCGGATCCACGCACCGGTGATGCCACGGAAATATTCCGGATGCGCCGCGTGGCCTGCGGATTCGACCCGCCGCATGCAATCGCCCTCGGTGTCCGATTCCTGGATTTCCACGCGACCGACTGCCATCACCCGTGAGATCGAGCCGCGGTAGAGCAGGCCCAGTGCCTCATGGTGGCGTCCCTGCTGCCACAGCGCCCAGGCCGAGGATGGGACGTCATCGGGAAGGGTGTCCGGCGAGACTTCCATGCCCATGACCACCCGCGCGGATGGCGCGGATTTCCCGAGCTTTTCGCCCCGGTTCCGGAGGATGAAAACGTGACGATTTTTCCAAATCGCGCGGGCAATGAATGCAACCAGGAGTACCACGACGGAGATGCCGAAGACATATAACAGGATCTCGATGAGCTCGATCGGGAGGTTGAACGATGATGACGATTTCGTTTTCGGAACCTTGTCCGTCACGGTGTGGACGACGAATTCCTTGGCAGCCTTCACCCGCTCGATTCTCTCGGAGGGTGACTCTTCCTGTCCATGGGCGGATGCTCCGAGAATGAAAAACGACATCAGGATCACCGCTGCTTTTCCCAAGCGTTGGGCAAGGCGCCTGAACGCCAACTCGACGTCCCAGCCTTCGATCCAGGTGCGGTTGTTGATGTAGAGGCCGAAGCCCGCGCCGGTGGTGAACAGGTCGGTTAGAACGAGCGACAGCATCATGCAGGCCACGGTGCTGCGGGAAACGATGAGGGGCATTTCGGAAAGAACCATCGGTTCCCACATTTCAACCGCCTGCTGCCAGGCACCGTCCTGCCCTTCCGGAATGAACATCAGGACGGTCCCCAGGATCGCGATGCCGAACCAGATGACAGCCGCATGAGAAACCAGATAGATCCACATGATGGGACCTTCACCCCGGCGGACCACCTGGTTGCAACGCAGGCGGTAGGCCTTGCCACGCAGCCCCTCGAGGTCCTCCACGGCCAGCGTCACGGGCAGCCATGGCGACAACCGGGCCCACAGATATCGATAGAAGAACCGTCTGACCCATACCCTGGGGATTTCCCGCCAGACCGCCCGCCAGGATGGCTCCTCGCCAAACAAGCGGCGGCTGATCTCGAACAGAACCATCCGCGAGCCCGCCGGTTTCAACCACCAGAAGACCACCAGCAGCCAGAACGGGTGATTCCATAACAGCACCGTGGCGATGGCGGTGGGAATCCCCATGGCCAGCCACCACATCGTGAGGCAGCGCCAGAAATCCCGGCGCACCATCGCGAACCCGAGGTCCACCGCCTCCCAGTCGCTGCGCGGCCGGATCTCCGCAGTCACCGTGTCAAGACGCATGGCTGCCCCTCCTTCCTGCAAGAGAGAAATAGGCGATGTTCGCGATCCAGAAGAAGATGCCCACGGTGTATTTCAATTCGTAGGGAATCCTTTGGGCCGACCAGAAGCCCTCGATCACCGCTGCGATGGTCGTCAGCAGCGCGGCTCCGTAAATCAATGGCAGCGCCTGTTTCGATGCCTCGACCAATGCCCGCACACGAGGCAGGCGGCCCGGCCGCAGGATGGCGAGCCCGAGGCGCATGCCCGCCATGCCGGAGACCACCATCCCGATCAGCTCGAATGATGAGTGCCCCGCCACGAACGACCAGAACGACGGCGGATTGCACGCGTGATTCACATAACCTGCGGACGCACCGATCTGCATGCCATTGAACAAAAGAAAGAACAAGGTGCCGAGTCCCGCCGCCATGCCGCCGGCGAAGGTCCTGAAGTCGATGGCGACGTTGTTATAGATATAGAAACAGAACATCATGAAGTTCGATCCATACTCGGCTCTCAGGTGACTGAGCTGCTCCTCTTTCCCACCATACATCTGTTCAATCGACGCCATCCCGTCCGCACCAAGCACCGCCTGGATCCAGCGGATGTCGTGGTGGGCGGAAAGCATCATCGCGAAAAACGGCAGCCAGAAAACCGCGTTGCAAAGCCAGAACAAACGCCAATCCGCGCGAATCGCCTGCGGAAATTTCACCGCCACGAACGAGATGACGTTTTCCCAACTCCCCCGCCGCGTCCGATAGATCAACTCGTAGCCGCGGATGACGAGTTCGTTGAGACGCTCGGTGATGCGTGCGCCATACATCCGCGAATCTGCTAGGGACAGGTCCAGGCTCACCTCCCGGAACAGCCGGGGCAGTTGCTCGGCCTCCGCGGATGGCTTGCCCTTTTCCATCAACGTGACCAGCCGCTCATACTCGGCCCAGCGCGCCTCGTTGTGATGTTCGAAGTCCCCTGCGGTCACCGTTGCCCCCTTTTCTCCTGGACCCAGTGCGCCATCGCCATCAGCCGGGAAACACCGGCGGCACCGGTCGCGCCGCTGAGAATGGATGCCTGGTCGGCGATTTCCTCGCGCCTGCCGTCGGACCACAGTCCGGCACGTTCGCGGAACAAGGCCAGCGCACGCATTTCATTGGCTGATAGACCGACCGGCAGCGGCACCGCGACGACCGGTGGCGGCGCGGCAATGACAGGCATCGGCGGCAGACGGTCGTAGATCACCACGGTGCCCGCTGCCAGATCGCCCAAGCGTTGGAACCGGCGGGTCGCCATGCAACTGGTGACCCCGAACATGTAAGTGAAAAACGGCATGCCATCGATGAAGCGCAGGAAATTCCGCACGATCGCCTGTCCCAGCGTGATGGGAGAACCGGTGGCCTGCACGACGCGCAGTCCCATCACCCGTTTGCCGGGGGTGGCACCGCGTTTTCCCGCCTCGAAAATCACCGGATAGAGCCAGTCCAACAGGAACCACGCCAGCAACATGACCCCGCCCGCGACTTGTGCGCCGATGGCGATGCCTGCGAACATCATGAGAATCCCGCCGATCGCGAGGACCGCCACGCGGATCGTGAGATCGATCAGATAGGCGCTCGCCCGCAGCATCGGCCCCGCCATCCGCAGGCGGATTTCGATCCCCTCAGCCAGCTCCACCGCTTGCAAGGTGTCGAGTTTCTCCGTGTCGGTCATCATCCGCGATGCCCGGAAGCTAACGTCCCTGAGAGCGAGGTAAACCCGGAAGTGAATGTCCTTGTCCAGGCTGTTGGCAACTCGGAGGCTCTGACCGGGGTGCCCGCGACGGACGAAAATGCTTCGAGATCCCTGCCGCCGCCGCAGATGCGGGGGTGACCTTTTTCGACACCGCGGCAAGGTCGTTGCTTGCGCTTCACCTGATTTGTTGTCAACGACTTGATTGGCCGTCAGGAGTTCAAGGAGTTCAAGCTTTAGCTTGTCTTCGGTGCGGCTCCGGAAAGACAAGCTGAAGCTTAAACTCCGTTTCTGCGGCATTTCCAATAAATCCATTTCAGCGGATTCCGGGGAAAAAGAAATCGACCTTTTGCACAAGCGTTTCAGAATCCGGCCATGCCCGGTCGCGAAGATCTCCAGAATTTGTCCCTGCTTGGAAAGGAAAGCCGTCTGCCCGCCAGTCCGGAGGAGGCGAAACTCGAGATTTTCCCCAACCAACGGCCCGGCCGGAAATACTGGATCACCCTGAACACCTCGGAATTCTCCTCACTCTGCCCGGTGACAGGGCAGCCGGACAGCGCGAGAATCGAAATCCGCTACGTGCCCGGGGACACCATCGTGGAGACCAAGAGCCTGAAATTCTACCTCGCGTCCTTCCGCAACCAACCGGCATTCAACGAGGAAATCATCAACCGCATCCTTGATGACCTGGTGGCCGCGTTGAAGCCGCAGCAGCTCATCGTCCGCGGCGAGTTCGCCCCGCGCGGCGGCATCCAGCTCACCACCGAGGTCACCTATCCGGAGAGCGACACATGAAAGTCTGCGTGCTCCTGAGCGGCGGGATGGACTCGGTCACCGCCTTTTACGAAGTGCTCGGGACGCACGAGGTCGTCGCTTGCTTGTCCTTCGACTACGGATCGAAACACAACGCGAAAGAAATCCCATTCGCAAAACTTCATGCTGCTAGAAACGGCGTGACCCATCACACGATCCCGCTGGATTTCATGAACCAGCTTTTCAAGTCCGACCTGCTCAAATCCGGCGGCGAAATTCCAGACGGCCACTACGCCGAGGCGACGATGAAGCAAACCGTGGTCCCGTTCCGAAATGGAATCATGCTCGCCATCGCCACCGGCTATGCGGAGAGCGTCGAGGCCGAGGGCCTGGTCATCGCCGCGCATTCCGGCGACCATGCGATCTATCCGGATTGTCGCGAGCCCTTCATGCAAGGCATGGCCAATGCGATGCGCGAGGGAACCTACGCAAAAATCCAACTGCTGCGTCCGTTCATCGACACCGAGAAGACCGGCATCGCCCGGCGCGGCATCGAACTCGGCATCGACTTCTCGGAAACGTGGTCCTGTTACAAGGGCGGGGAAATCCATTGCGGCGTCTGCGGCACCTGTGTCGAGCGCCGCGAGGCATTCATGCTCGCCGGGCTGGCGGATCCGACGGATTACGAGCAAACTCCCCCGCTGCCGAGACTTGCTTGAAGAGAAGAGGAATTAAACCGCAGATGAACGCAGATGGACGCAGAATTGAATATAAGGAAGAGACGGATTCAATCATTGGGTCTGCTTTTGCCGTGCTCAATGAAGTGAGGCATGGCTATCATGAGAAGCCCTATGAAAATGGTTTGGTGGTGGATTTCAGATTCAAGGGAATTCCATATCTACAACAGCCACGCTATCCGCTCTTCTACCGTGAAGTTCAGATCTCTGAATTCGTTCCCGATCTAGTTGCTTTCGATAAAATTATCGTGGACACCAAAGTGATCGAACGAATCACCGACCACGAAATCGGCCAAATGCTCAATTACCTCAAGGTCACCGGTCTTCCAGTAGGTCTCATTCTCAACTTTAAAAACTCAAAGCTCGAATTCCGGCGGGTGGTCTCTTCCACCCAAAATTTCATCCAACGCAAAACCCCATGATCCTCTTCTCTTATCCCCGTCCATCTGCGTCCATCTGCGGTTAATCACCTCTTCATATGCCATACAGAATCTGCAAATCCCTCGAAGTGGAGAACGGCCACATGCTCACCAAGCACCCTGACAAGTGCCGGTTTCCGCATGGCCACACGCGCAAGGTCGAGTTCGTCATTGAGGCGGACGAACTGGACGATCACCAGATGGTTTGCGATTTCAAGATCATCAAGGAAGCCGTCGGCGAGTGGCTCGACACCTTCGATCACGCGCTTTGCATGAACACGGCCGACCCCGCCTATCAGGAGTTCAAGTCGCGTTACGGAGACCGCGTCATCGGATTCGAGAATCAGGACCCGACCACCGAGCTGATGGCCCGGACGATTTTCGATCACACCGAAAAGGCTCTTGCCGCCTACGCCGCGCGCACCGATACCCGCTACCTGCTCACCCCCTCCGTCCGCCTCGTCCGCGTGCGTGTCTGGGAGACGTCCAGCTCGTGGGCGGAATACGAAAGGAAACTCTAACTCATGTCCAAGAAGAAAAAGTCACCATTACCCGACATCCAGGCCACGCCGGACACCCGCGGACTCGCCATCGACCAGGTCGGCGTCTCGGATTTGCGCTACCCCATCCAGGTCCTCGATCACGACGGCAAGCCATTTCCCACCGTCGCGAAGATCTCGATGTCGGTGCATCTGCCGCACCATTTCAAAGGCACCCACATGAGCCGTTTCCTTGAGGTGCTCAGCAAGCACGAGGGCGAGGTGACCATGCGCACGCTGCCCGAGATTCTCCATGATTTGAAAAAACGGCTCGATGCCGAGGAGGCCCACATCGAGGTGGCCTTCACCTATTTCGTCACCAAGAAGGCACCGGTATCCGGCGCGGCTGCCAAGGTGGGATGCGATGTGATTTTCCAAGGAACCTCCAATGGCACCGTCGATGACTTCGTGCTCTGCGTCACGGTTCCCGTCACCACGCTGTGCCCGTGCAGCAAGGAAATCAGCGAATACGGCGCGCACAACCAGCGTGGATACGTCACCTTGGAAGTTCGTCCCAAGGCGACCAAGGCCGGGTGGGAACTCATCCTCATCGAGGACCTGATCGAGGTGGCCGAGAAGTCCGGCTCCGCCCCTGTTTACGCGTTGCTCAAGCGCACCGACGAACGCTTCGTGACGATGCAGGCCTATGACAATCCGGTTTTCGTCGAGGATGTCGTTAGAAACGCCGCCGCCCTGTTGCGCGCCGATCCACGGGTTTCCTCCTTCACCGTCAAGGCCGTGAACCACGAGAGCATCCACGATCACAACGCCTTCGCCACCATCATCAGTTCGGAATAGGAAAAAGACAGAAGACGACAAGACAGAAGACAGAAGACAAGAGCCGAAGGCATTTCTTTCTCTCCAATCCCCTATCTCCTATCTCCTATCTCTTATCTTCCGTCTTCTGTCTCCCCGTCTTCTGTCTTTATGAAAATCATTCCGCCGGAAATCCTCCTGGATGCCTACTCCCGAGGGATATTCCCGATGGCGGAGAACGGCGAGATCCTGTGGTTTTCCCCCGAACTGCGCGGCCTGATCCCGCTTGATGACCGATTTCACATCCCGCACGGACTGGCGCGGAGCTTGAGAAAGGTACCATTTGAAATCCGCCGGGACACCGCCTTCCGCGAGGTCATGTTAGGCTGTGCCGAACGCGCGGAAACCTGGATCGACGAGGTCATCCTCGAAAGCTTCTGCCACCTCCACGAACTCGGTCACGCCCATTCCGTCGAGTGTTGGGATGCGGACGGATTGCAAGGAGGACTCTATGGAGTGTCCCTGCCAGACGCGTTCTTCGGAGAGAGCATGTTTTCCCGCAAGACCGAAGCGTCCAAGATCGCCCTCGTGGCATTGGTCGAAGACTTGCGGAAAGCAGGCGTGAAACTGCTCGATACCCAGTGGATGACCGGCCACCTCAAGCAGTTCGGCGGCTACGAAATGCGCCGGGCGGACTACCTGGTGCTGCTCAAGAGAGTCCTTTCCGGGCGGGTGGGATAATTTCCGCGTCCGAATCGAAATTTGGGCTTTCCGCAAGGGCTGGAATGGGAATACTGCGCCCCGTCCTTCGGGAACCCGGCCGGCTTAGCTCAGTGGTAGAGCAACTGATTTGTAATCAGTAGGTCATCAGTTCGACTCTGATAGCCGGCTCCATGCAATCCATTGCTTTGTGACTCAGTTCGATAGATCTGAGAATTCACTCGCCCCTCCTTAATTCAGGGAGATGCAGGTTCTAACCCATTCTATTGCGGGGTCCGTTGCAGGGAAGTCATGCGATTTTATTTTCGGCTGCCGCCTCTCCGTTGCCTGATCGGGTTCTCCCCGCAACGTTCAGTTGCAAGGGCTGGTTGACATCCCCACCGCGCCGGCGCGGGCAGGCACAGCCAGATCGACGGCTTTGAGATACTCTCACGCCGATGGAACTCGATTGGCGTGCAAGGGGGATTCTTTCATTATGGGCCGAACAAATCCGGACAAAGACGGGTGCCGCGTCCGATCATCTGCCAGAACTTGATCTTGGAATAGACCGGTTTGAAAAACACGAGGTTCACCACTTCCGGCACGTCGATACCCGTATCCAGCATGTCCACCGAGATCGCAATGTGGGGAGCCTTTTCCGCGATTGAAAAATCGTCGATCAGGCTTTGAGGATATTTTGATTTGTTATCGATCACCCGGGCGAAATGCCCCTTGAGATGCGGGTAATGGTGGTTGAATCGCTGCTCGATATAGACCGCGTGATTGTGATTCCGGGCAAAAATGATGGTCTTCCCGAGCCGGTCGCCACCCGCGACTTTATGGCCGCGCTCCATCAGGGTTTGCAGCACCTTCCACGGTGTCGGCATTGAAAAGCCACTTGTTGACCGCCGAGGCATTGACCCCGTCCGGCGATTGCTCTCCTCCCTCTTGGTCTCCCCAGTCGAGGCTTTCCCAATGCGCCTTCTCATCAGCGCTGAGGTCGTCATAACGGATGCCATCGCGGGGGAACTTCATGTCCACCTGCTCGACCCGAGGCGGCACGAGGAAGCCGTCCAGCACGGCTCGCTCCAGTTCGTAGGCATCCGTGGGAACTCCATCTTCGAGGTCGAAAAGTTCGTAGGTGTTCCGATCCACTTCCTCACGAGGCGTTGCAGTTAGCCCTACTAGCAGCGAATCGAAGTAGGCGAAGATCGCCCGGTATTTCTGGTAGATCGAGCGGTGCGCCTCGTCGATGATGACCAGATCGAAATGCCCGACGGAAAACGCGGCCTCGCCTTTTTTCTGCGAGTCGATCAGCCCCATCATTGTCGGATAGGTGCATACATAGACGCGTCCCTCCTTGTCCTTCTCCGTCACCAAATTCACGGGACTCGAATCCGGCAGGAACTTTTTAAAGGCATTCGCCGCCTGATTCACGAGGGAAACCCGGTCTGCTAGAAACAGCACCCGCTTCGCCCAGTTCGTCCGTTGCAGGAGATCCACCAGCGCGATGGATACCCGCGTCTTGCCGGTGCCGGTGGCTTGCACGAGCAGCGTTTTGCGGCGACGCAAGGTGAACACCTCACCGATGCAGCCGATGGCACGCCGCTGATAGTAGCGTTCGATGATGGTCTTGCTGAGTTTGGATGGATCCAACGGCTTGCGGGTAGTCCGGCGTTGGATCAGGTGCTGGAGTTCCTCCTTCTTTTAAATCCCAACACCTTGCGTGGTCGATAGAAAACATCGTCCCAGATCCAGGTGTCGTAGCCGTTGGTGAAGAAAATAATCGGACGCTGGCCGGTCATGGCTTCCAGACAATCCGCATAGAGTTTCGCCTGTTGCTGGCCCACGCGGGCATCGGCGGTCGTTTTCTTCGCCTCCACCACGGCGAGCGGCTTGCCATCGTCTCCCCACAGCGGGTAATCCACGAAGCCTATGCCCTTGTCATTCGGCATTCCAGTGACCTCGTATTCACGGTCACGCGTTTGATCGAGCGCCCAGCCTGCCCGCTTGAGTTCGAGATCAATGAGCAGTGTGCGGGTGTCCGCTTCGGAGTAGTCGTGCGGATCCGGTTGCGTCTCGTTGGCGGCGCGGGCGGCGGCGAGTTCGGCACGGAGTCCGACCAACTCCTCGTCGATTGTGGCAAGCTGCTCCTCGCGCTCGGCGAGCTTGCGGGCGTTCTTTTCAAGCTCCTGCTCCAGTTCGGCAAGGCGCTTGCGGTCGATCTGTGGCGCATCGGCCTGAGCCGTGGGCACGAATTGGGGATCAAACGCCACCTTGCCGACCGCTCCCGCACCCATGCGGGTGTAGGTGCGGGCGAGCCAGTAGAGGACATGATGCAGTTCCTTGAGAACTTGCAGCGCGTCATACTGGCGGACAGGCCGTTGATGATGCACGGCTTGGTTTCCCGCCTGTTGGATGACACGCGCCTTTTGGAACACCGCTTCCGGGACGCGACTTTGAAAGGTCGGCTCATGGAGCAGGGCACCCAGGCTCTGGTCGTAGGGCATCCGCAGGCCGGAGTCGTGCTTGTAGAGCCAGTTCACCGCCGTCTCCAGGGCGAAGCGGGCGTAGAAACTCGCGGCGCGGGCGTCTCCCATCACCAGGCGCTCTGATTTCACGGCCGGTTCCGCCAACTCGCGGAACTCGGGAGATAGGAATGCGAAGTTGCTCATGATTCTCGGGTTCGGTATGCTTGTTTTTCGTGACTCGGCTGTTGGGGAAAACGACGTTCCAAAAGTTTCTGGTCGATCAGGGGCTTGATGAAGCGAGCCCGCAGGCCTTGCGGTGAGCGGTTCAGCAAGGCTGCGAGGTCAGCGACGGACAAAAACCGGCCGCTGCATAGCTCCAAAATTGCGAACCGCATGGTTTCGGGATCGATTTTTCCCGCGCGTCGCACCAGATCCGCGATTTTCCGTAATTCCGGACTTTCGTTGGCAGGGACGCTAACCGAATGTGAGGGGCTCGCCTCCAAATGTGAGGGGCTCGTCTCCAAATGTGAGGGGCTCGTCTCCAAATGTGAGGGGCTCATCTCCAAATGTGGGGAACTCACCGTGGGATCCGACAAATCGGCTTGGTCCGCCATATCCACTGCCGGAGTCCCGGCGATCCGGTAGGAAGTCCCCCGCCCATGTCCATCGTGAACAAGAAACCCATCATCTTCGAGTTTCTTCAACAGGATCGTAATGTCACGGGGGTGGAGGCGACAAAGCTGTTGCATCCGGCCGTTGGTCACGTGCCCTTCGATCTGGGCGGTCGCCGCCGCCATTAGCCCGTTCTCCCCGAGGGATTGGAAAGCGGATCCGAAGAGTTCCCGCAGAGCAGCAAGAGATTCATCCGGCAGGAGGCTTACCGTCCGCAGCCTCATCAGCGTGGCTTCCGGCTCATCGGATTCCCAAAGCTCGGGAAGCCGGAAATGCTGGGACTTCCAGTTTTCAATCACCCGGGGAATGCCGGAGCCGGCCTGCTCGCCAAGGCCGATGAGGCTGAACATTTTCTGAAGGCTTCGGTTCCGGCAATCACTGTGACCCCCTTCAAACGCCTTCTCGATCGGGATGCGCATCTTCCCGGGATTGCGGAAGCCGAAGTAGTCCGGAGCTTTGACCGCGAGGATGGAAATGCGGGCAGAGTAGTCGGCGTGGACGAGCGAATTGACCAGCGCTTCCCGCAGCGCCTTGTGCACCGGGGTGTCGTCCTCCCGCTCGCCGCCCTCCAGATGAAACGGGATTTTCAGATCCCTCACCAACTTCTGCATCGTCAGGCGGTAGAAGTCGTAGAGATTTCCCGACCAGGTGCCATCCGGGGTAAGGCGGTCCGTCCACTTGGTCTTTGCATCGCCCACAGGCAACTCGCGGTAGTCCACAAAGTAATTCGGCAGCGCCTCATGGATGGACTCGTATTTCCCGAACATCAGCAGACCCGCCAAGGTGAGTCCCTCAGCTCCGGTGATGCGATCCCGCCGCCAGCCGCCCAGCTTCACCAGGAATTCGAGATTCTCCGCGCTGTTGAACGGATGATCCGGCTTCAGGGCCGACAAGCGGCTCCGATAGGCCTTGAACGCATTCATATCCAGATCCTTGAAATCATAGCCCTCCAACAATCGGGCGTCCCGCGCATCCTCGACCTGCTCGGCCAGCATCCGCTTCACCTCGTCCTCACGGCACACGTAGTCCCCGGCATGGTTCCGCTTGTAGGTTCCTTTCAGCGGGTTTCCGTTGGTGAAAACCGGGCGCTCATGCCGGGTGGCACGCGGCACCTCGATCTCGATCACCCAACGTCCATGGTCAGCGGGAAGCCGCTTTACCATGTCGCGGGTCAGCAAGTTCCTGCTGACTTTCTGCGGGTTGTTCAACTGGTTCCAGAGGTCATCCAGCATCGGATCGGGATTTTCAATGCCGTGAGCCTCGAAGCTGTGGTCCTTCAGTTCCTTGACCCCGAGATAGATGAAACCGCCGTCGGTATTGGCGAAGGCGGAGTAGGATTCAAAAATATCCTTGGGCAAGGCTCCCTTCCCGTCCTCACCCAAGGCGCTCTTGGCTTCAAGATCGACATCTTCCCGCAGGTTGTCGGCGTTGAATACGGAATCGGTCATGGTGCTTGTTTGGTCAGAGTTCCCCGCGAAAGGCGCGGTGCTGGAGGGAGGCGAAGAGGGTGTCCAGCTCGGCGAGGTGGGCATAGAAACCTGCGGCCCGGGCATCCCCCATCACCAAGCGCTCTGATTTCACGGCCGGTTCCGCCAGCTCGCGGAACTCGGGGATTAGAAAAGCGAAATTGGAGCTCATCGGATGTTGAGGGTGTCCAATCAGTCCGGGGAGTTGGAAACCAGCGGAAATCTCAGCCCGGTTCACCGGATTCCAGAGCGTAGATCATTCTCCACAGCCTGTCCGTTTCTCCACGCTCGATCACTTGAACTGGCGTCGATCCATCAAAGGCCGGGTTAGGCTCCTGCAACCACTCCGCCACCTCCTTGGGATTCTCCATCAAATCCGCCAGTGCGACGAACAGGCGCACCAGCTCGGTGAACTTCCGGCGGGCGGGTTCGGTGGCTTTCACTCCCTTGGACCAACTGGCCACCGACCGGGGCGAATAGCCTGTCATGCGGACCACCACCGGCTGCGTCAGTCCGAAGTCGCTTTGGAAACGACGGATTGCTGCCGAGGGCTGGAGCATCCCGGATTGCGCGGTGCTCAAGATGGACCGCTTGGAGGGGCGGCCAGCCTTGATGGGTTTCGTTTTTGTATTGCTCATGGTGGGCTGCTGTTACTGACCAAACCTGCAATTAAACCTGCACATTTGCAAGCGATTTACCGTCGTCCTTGGTTGAGCATCGCGGCGATTGCGGCCTCGTCGTGGAGAGTCACTGAGGTGCCGGTCGCCTTGTTCCCCGGAAAAATGGCGAGATTGATCCCACCTCTGACGCTGGCAGAGGGCGCGACCACACCTTCCGCTCCCGCCGCAAGTCCCGCACGACCGACACACTGGGCGAGGCTCTCATGCCCGTCCGCATTGGTCTTCCGCCAATCCTCCGCCCGGAGGTGTTTTGCCACCAGCTTGAGTCGCCGCATGGTGACGGCATCAGGTCGATAAGAATCCGTGAACCTTTGCTTTCGGCATCGCTTTAACCTGCCGGAAAAACTCCGTCTCCGTGATTTGTGTTGGCCATTCCAGACGGATGTGGATCCGGTGTCCGGTGCGTTCTGGAAGCACTTCCGCGCCGATCGCCTTCAACTCGATCAGGTAATTCAAGTCGCGGATCAGCGCCTTCCAAGGATCCTTCACTTTGTAAAAGGTAACCGTCCGCTTGGTCAGTTCCGTAAGTGTGATTTCCTCAACGTCGAGCAACAGATTGAGCACATGGACCTGCCGCTCGGAAATCGCGCGTTTCCGCTGGCTCTGAAGCCGGCCAAAAAGATCCGTCATCGTATTGCGGAAAAGCGCCTTGCTGACCTGCAACCTGATCTCGGCGAACAATCGCTTGCACTGGATCTCGATGCCCCGCAGCGCGAATTTTAAAAATGCACAGAGTTCGTGCCCAGCTTCCCCAGTCTCGTGGAGCGCGTTCAGGTAGCCGACCTTGTGCTCGTAGTAGTAGTTTGACATCGCGATGAAGAGCGTGTCGCGGAGTCCTGTGCGCTGGAGCATCAACGCTTCCAGCGCCCGCGCTGTGCGGCCGTTGCCATCGAGAAACGGGTGGATCGCGGCGAAATGATAATGCAATGCCAGCGCCTGGATCAGCGGATCATGCTTTCTGAAAACCGTCTGCACCGCACCGGTCAGTTGCCGCATGGCTTCCGTGCAACCGTCGCCCCCTTCGCAGCCCCGATGCCTCGGCGCGCCGAAGGTGACGTTTTGGTCGCGATCCCGCATCCGCCCCGGCGGACAGTGATCGTCGTCGCAACCCGTCACCATCTGCCGGTGAATCTCGGTGACCAAATCGACATTCACCGGGAGATCCGCCGCTTGCAGCGCGATCCACCGGTAGGTCTTGACCGCCGCCGCCGCCTGGCGCTGCGAGCGGGTCTCCAGTTGCTGGGCCGTCTCCCGCATCGCGGCATCGAGTTCCCGTTCGGTGAATTCCGCCCCTTCGATCCGCGAAGTTCCCGCCACCTCTCGCTTGAGTTGGACTTTTTGCAACTCGTCCGCCCAGCTCCGTTGGTAAGGAATTCCCGTCAGAGCCATCATCGCCGACTTGGCTCCGATCAGCTCGTCCATGATCGACAAGCGGTCGTAGGCAATCCAGTCGCGCGGCATTTCGTAGCGGATCATATTGCAACTGAAAACCCATTTCATTTCCAAGTCAATACCCGTATTGAAAGCCAGCAAATAACTTACCATCAATTGGTTACGGTATGAACAAAAAATTTGAAACCACGTCTGGAATCCAAGTCATATTCGATTCATGACCCGCCTGATTTTCCAAATACCACATTCCTCAGGGGTGTGATCGCGGCGCAAGCCATTCAAAAAGGTAGGGCTGATCCGGCTCGGTCGGCCTGCCCTCCATAGCCTTGGCGGAGGAGGGCCCTGATCGAAAACGGCCCTACAAGGTGAAAAACACCGA
>Ga0163144_10015772_pt1 | contig 15544 bp, 15 predicted proteins | sample OliLak19BULKMAT1_FD_123175 | JGI IMG/M metagenome (GOLD analysis project Ga0163144, IMG submission 123175) | Freshwater microbial mat bacterial communities from Lake Vanda, McMurdo Dry Valleys, Antarctica - Oligotrophic Lake LV.19.BULKMAT1 | ecosystem: Environmental > Aquatic > Freshwater >...
GCGGAGACGCGCGACGGCCTGTTCGCGCGCGCTTCCGGAAACCCGGCCATGCCCGGTTGGCTGATCCGGCCGTTGTTCAGCCAGTTCTTCACCGAAAAGGGCGAAAACGAAAAATATGCGCGGCACGTGCGTAGTTCGGCCGGCATTGCCGTGTTCGTCTCCGCCGCGAGTGACCCCGTGCATTGGATCAACGTGGGCCGGGCCTTTGAGCGATTCGCGCTGCAGGCCACGGCGCTGGGCATTCGCACGGCCCATCTGAATCAGCCGGTAGAAGTATCCGCCTTGCGGCCGCAATTCGCCAGCTTTCTGGGCATTTCCAGCGGGCGGCCGGACCTGGTGGTGCGATTCGGACGGGGACCCTTGATGCCCAGGTCCTTGCGGCGTCCGGTGGAGGCGATTCTGGTGTGAAGTATTTCGCTGGCGCCCTGTATTTGCTTCAGGATAGGCGGTGGGCTAGGCTGCGGGAGGCAACGCGTAGGCGATCGCTTGCAGATTGCTCTTCGGCATGGCGATCCAGGCGATAATATAGGCCACTAGGCCCATACCGCCAGCAATCACCAGCGTTAACCAGGCAATCCGGATCAGCGTGACGTCGACGCCGAGGTAGGTGCCCAGGCCGGCGCACACGCCCGCAATTTGCCGGTTCGCCATATCGCGTTCGAGCCGCTTGGTTCGCACGCCGCCATCGAACCGCAGTTGCTTCCCGCATTGCGGACAAAAGGCCGCCATCGCCGTCGTTTCACCACCGCACTTTGTGCAAAACATAATTACCTCGCCACCCAACAATACGCCGCAACCCCCCGAAATGTTCCGCGTGCCAGAATCAAAAAATGCGCGCCATGCAACTTGTCAGCCACCGACAGCTCGAACCCGTGGAACTTCCCGACGCGCCGGAGCCCGCGGCCGGCGAGGTGATGGTCCGCATCTGCTCCTGCGGCATCTGCGGGAGCGACCTGCATTGGTGGGCCGAAGGTGGCGTCGGCGAACGGCGGGCGCCTTATCCGATGGTGCTGGGGCATGAGCCGGCGGGCGTGATCGTCGCTACCGGGCCCGGTGTCGATCTCAACGTCGGCGACCGCGTGGCTATCGAGCCCGCGCTCACCTGTGGCCATTGCGAATTCTGCCGGTCCGGCCGGGCTAATCTTTGCCTCACCTCGCGCTTCATGAGTTCGGGTGGCGTCTGGGGGCTTTTCCGAGAATACGCGACGATCCCGGCCGCGAACGCTGACCCGATCCCCGACGGCCTATCCTTCGACCAGGCGACGCTGATCGAGCCCCTCTCCGTCATCGTGCATCTGTACGAACTGCACCCGCTCTCGCCGGGTGACGTGGTGGCGATCACCGGCGCTGGCCCCATTGGGATGCTGGCTGCCGCCGTCGCCCGCAGTAGGGGCGCGGCGCAGGTGATTGTCTCCGACCCGCGGCCGCATCGGCGTGCGCTGGCCTTGCGGATGGGTGCCACGCAAGCCACGGAAACCGAGCACTTCGTCGCCGCCGTCCACGATCTGACCCAGGGCCGCGGCGCTGACTTGGTGATCGACGCCGCCGCCAAGCGCGACAGTCTTCGCGCCTGTTTCGCCGCCGCCCGCAAAGGGGCCGAGTGCATCTTGATCGGCATTCCCAGCGAGACCAACCTGCCAGTCGACCTGCACGCCGCCATGGCCAAAGAGCTACGGATCCAAACGATCTTTCGTTCGAACCACAATGCCGCCGAAGCCACGCGCCTGCTGGCCGAAGGCGTCATCGCGGACCATTTGCTCACCCACCGCCTCCCGCTCGAAAAAACCCAGAGCGCCTTCGAAATGCTGGAGGGCTACCACGACGATTGCGGCAAAATTGTGATCGAGGTGGGCTGAACGGCTACAATAGGAGATCCATGCGCATCCTGCTCCCCTCGGTCGCCCTGCTGTTGCTTGCCGCTTGCTCGACGCCTGAGGTACCCAAAGCGCCCGTGAAACCCCCCGAGCCGGTTACCGGCCGTAAAGCCTTCTATCAGGTCTACAGCGCCGCACGGATGTGGGCGCCGGACGTGCAGCCCTTGCGCGCGGAAAGCATGCCGGTGGAAGGCATTACGCCCAAGGACGGCAGGTTCGGCGCTTGGCGCTTCACCTTCACGTCGCAAGCCAAGGGCAAAATGAAGGTCTTCACCTACTCGGTGGTCGACGTCGGCGAATCGCTTCACCAAGGAGTCTTCAGCCTCGGCGACGCGGCTTGGAGCGGCCCTTCGCCCAATGCCATGCCCTTTTACGTCCAGGCCTTCAGGATCGACTCCGACGAAGCGCTGAAGCTGGCCAAAGAGAAGAGTGCCGATTATCTTAAGAAGAATCCCAATCGCCCCGTCTTCTTCCAACTGGAGTTCACCCGTCTGCACCCGGAAGCCGCTTGGCGCGTGCTGTGGGGTGATTCCGTCGCGATGAGCGACCATTCGATTTACGTTAGCGCCAGCACCGGCCAGTATCTGGGCAAGGGTTAGTCCAGCTGGCAGCTTTCGAATTTTACAGCCATTTCGACTCGCATAGTGCTCTGACCGTTTGATTTCTTTCTTCCGATGCCGCTTGCGACCCTAGCCTCGTCGCGTGGGCGACGGGTCACATTGGTTAAAGAAATTCCAGCGTTTCCTGCATTTTTCGAGAGCCTGGGTGACCCGCCGCTTACGCGGCAGGCTAGGCGGGACGGGGCGGGGCGCATCCTCGAAGTAACAAATTCAGCGGTCAAGGGGCGGCGCACGACCCAAAAAAGGCCGGCGACCCGAAGGTGCCGGCCTGAGAGCGAAAGTGTTTGCCGGCTACTGGACAGTAGGCTTGACGGCGGCGCGCTTCTCTTGCAATAGCTTGGTAGCGGCAAGCTTTTTCTGGAAGCGGCCCACGCTGCCTTCGGTGTCGATCAGCTTTTGGCGCCCCGTATAGAACGGGTGGCACACATTGCAGATTTCCAGGCGCAACTCGGCTCCCTTGTGAGTGGAGCGGGTATTGAACGTCGAACCACAGGCGCAAACCGTGCGGATGTCGTGATAGTTGGGGTGAATATCGGCTTTCATCGCGAGAAAGTCTTCCTTTCGTTACCCCTTCAGGTTACCACGCCCCTGAAATCCCGTCAAAACGGCCCCTCGGCTTGCTAAGATGGCAACTGATGCAAGTCTTGCACGCCGGACAACACAAGTTGCTCCGCTTGGAACTCGATAAGGACACGGTGGCGGAAGTGGCTCGCCAAGCCGGCTTCGCTCCGGAAGTGCGCGACGATGAGCGCCGATTGATCCTCGATCTTGAGATTCCTGGCCGCGACGTGCCATTGCTACTATTCGATGCTGCGGACCCCGGCAATCTCGGCTGGTTCTCTCGCTGTCACTTCTACGTCGAAGCTCGCACGGGTGCCGTGATGCAGACGCCGATTTCGGTCGCCAACCAGCGCGACGGCTCTGGACGGGTGCAAAAGACGGCGGTGCGGGTCCAGATTTTGAAGGAACTGCCGGCCGACTTCCGGCTGCCGGGTAAACAACCAGTAACCGAGCAGATGGTCTACACCGTTTTGTTCAATTTTCTCTCGGCCTTGGTGAATGTGGGCGTGGGCGTCTGTGGCCAAGGGGTGGTGAAGCCTTTGGCCGGCCGCACCGAGATTATCGGAAACCGGAACTAGCACTGGCTTGGCGTAACTGATCCGGTATCATACCTGCATGCCGAATCAGATCTTAGCCGTGTGCACGCTGACTCTTGGCCAGTTGGCCGCCCAAACGGCACCGCTGGGCCTTTTTGAGAGCCATACTGACGTGGGCGAAGTGCTTCGCGCCGGCACCGTTACTCGCGACGTGGCCGCGGGTACCTATACGATCTCCGGCGGTGGCGACAACATGTGGGCTGCGGCCGATGCTTTCCACTTCGTCTGGAAGAAGATGAGCGGCGACGTGGCGCTGGAGGCGGAGATTCGCTTCCTTACGAAGACCGGTAACCCGCACAAGAAGGCCGTCCTGATGATCCGGCAGAGCTTGGCCGCCGATTCGGCGTATGTGGACGCGGCAGTGCATGTGGACGGACTCACTTCGCTGCAATCGCGCGACGAAAAGGGCGGACGCACGCATGAGGTGGGCCTGAATAACGCCTCGCCGCGGCGCGTGCGGATCGAGAAGCGCGGCGACTACTTCTATCTATTCCTGGCCAAAGAGGGCGAGGAACTGCACTTGGCCGGTGGCTCGATGCGTTTGCCTTTGCCGGGCGAGTTCTATGTGGGCCTCGGCGTATGCGCGCACGATAAGGACGCGCTGGAGCAGGCGGTCTTCAGTAAGGTGCAGTTAAGCGCGCCGGTTGCGGTGGTTACGCCCAAGCTCTACAGCACGCTCGAAACGGTGACCGTCGCGTCGACAGACCGGCGGGTGGTGACGGTGCTGCCGGGCAAGATCGAAGCGCCGAATTGGAGCCCCGATGGCGGTTCGCTCATTTACAATGGCGACGGGCGATTGCACCGCATTCCCGTCGCTGGCGGCAAGGCCGAACCGATGGAAACCGGATTTGCTTCGCGCATTAACAACGACCACGGAATTTCGCCGGATGGCCAGTTACTCGCCATTAGTGACTCGACGCAGGAAAAGAAATCGGTGATTTACACTTTGCCCTTCGCCGGGGGAGCACCGCGGCGCGTAACCAAGAACTTTCCTTCTTACTGGCACGGCTGGTCACCCGACGGCAAGACGCTCACTTACTGCGGCGAACGCCGGGGTAAGTTCGACATTTACACCATTCCCGTGGAAGGCGGCGAAGAAAAGCGGCTTACCCAAGGGGAGGGCCATAACGATGGCCCGGAGTATTCGCCGGACGGCAAGTTTATTTACTTCAATTCGAGCCGGGGCGGCAGCATGCAGGTGTGGCGGATGACGCCGGAGGGCACGGACCTCGAGCAGATGACGGCGGGAGAAGCCAATAACTGGTTCCCGCATATTTCGCCCGATGGCCGGGCGATGGCGTATCTCTCGTACGGCCCAGGCGTTACGGGGCATCCGGCCAATCAGGACGTGACTTTGTATGTGATGAATCTCGCCGACCGGCAGGGAAAGGTACTCGCCAAGCTATTCGGCGGACAGGGCACGATTAACGTCCCCTCCTGGTCTCCGGATAGCAAACGCCTGGCTTTTGTTAGTTACCAATTGCTGCCTTAACGCGTTCCGGTAGCAACGGCAGTAGGCGCTGCCTTTAACCAGGGCCGTTGGCGCACCCCGTCGGGCCATTGGGAGTTCCGCCTCCGCCTGAAGCAAGCGATTCCCGCCGCCGGTTGGACCGAGCGGCACGTGCACCTTACGATGGGAGGCGGGTAGCCGTGACGGAGTACATAGAACCTTCGCATTAGGCCCGAAATGAACCCAACAGCCCACGTTGGGAGTGGCTGGGACTACCGATATAATTAAAGCCAGGGTAATTTTTGCTGCGTTTCACCTCGCAGTTAACGAAACTTTACAGGGCAGTCTGGGTTTAGCCCAACGTAAGCGAAGAGATCGGTAGGGGGGAACAGAATGCGTAAGACGAAGCACTGGCTGGCGGGCACCGGATTGGTATTGTTGTGCGGCGGAAGTTGGTTCTACCTGGCGGCGCAGGAGCCGGTAAAGGACGCCGAAACCGATTTGGTGTTCAACACCGACCACTCCCAATGCACGCTATTTGGGTCCGATCGGGATGAGTTTTACGAAGAGAGTGTGAACCGGCAGGCCCGGCGGCAGTACCGTTTCTCGAAGGCGACCGTGGAGGCCGTCTCGCATCTCGCCCGGCCGACGTCGGCGGGCAAGACGGAGGCTTCGGTGTTTGACCGCTTGGAGCAACTGAGCTTCATCGATCAATTTCTCTTTAAAGCGATGCAAAGCGCAGGCATCACGCCGGCCGAGAAGACCAACGACTATGAGTTTATCCGCCGCGTGACCTTCGACCTTACCGGTCGCCCTCCCAAGCACGATCGCATCGTGGCGTTTGTCGAGAACAACGCGAGCGACAAGCGGGCCAAGCTGATCGACGACTTGTTGAATACGCCCGAGTGGGCGGACAAGTGGGCGATGTTTCTGGGCGACCAGTTTAAGAACGTCGACGACAACGGCCAGGTGCGGCGCTTCGCCGAGGGCCGGAATGCTTTCTATCGGTACATCAGGACGTCGCTCGCGGCGAATAAGCCCTACGACAAGATGGTGACCGAAATGATCACCGCCACCGGCACCAACAACTGGGAGCAAGGGGAGATGAATTGGAACCTGGGTGGCATGATGACCGGTGGCCCGGTGCAGGACAACTATGACTTTCAGGGCGAGATCGTGGCCGAGCGCCTTCTAGGGATGGGCCATCAGAATTGTATCCTTTGCCACAACGGTCGCGGACACATGGAGGCGTTAAGCGTATGGGGCAAATCCGCCACCCGCGCCCAGTCCTGGGGCTTGTCGGCCTTCTTCGCAAAGTCCGTTTCGCGCCGCACCTATCCGGATCCAATCAATCGCAACGTCTGGTATTCGTCCTTTGAAGATGCTCCCCGCAATGCCGATTATTCGCTTAACACCACCACCGGCAATCGGACTCCCCGCTCGCCCGTGGGCTCCACGCGAGTGATCACTCCGGAGTATCCTTTCGGCGACGGCGGCAAGCCTAGGGCGGGCGAGAACTATCGCGAAGCGTTGGCCCGCATCGTGGTGGCCGATCCGCAGTTCGCCCGTGCTTCCGTGAACTATATCTGGAAGCAGTTTTTCACTCGCGGCATCGTCGAGCCGGCGAATCTTTTTGACCCTGGCCGCATGGATCCGAACAATCCGCCGCCCGCGCCGTGGACCATCCAGCCGACCAACCCGGATTTACTCAACGCCCTGGCCGCGGACTTCCAGAAGAGCGGGTTTAGCTTTCGCGACTTAATGCGGAAGATTTGTAACTCGGAAGCCTATCAGCTCTCGTCGGCTTACTCCGGCAATTGGCAGCCGCAGTACGAAACTTACTTTGCCCGTCATCTGGTGCGCCGCTTGTGGGCCGAGGAAGTGGTAGACGGGATCGTCCAGATTAGTAACTCGCCGCTTCGATATACTTACAACGTTTCGACCTTACCTGTGCCTGGCGGCAGTACCACCACTACCGTCAATTGGGCGATGCAGTTGCCGCAAACCCGCACGCTGCCGGGCGGAGCGATGGCCCAGTTCCTCGATAGCTTCCTACGGGGCAACCGCGTGGATGCGGAGCGCAAAGCGGAAGGGGCCATCCCGCAGGTGCTGAACCTGTTGAACGACAACTTCGTGATGGATCGGACGCGGTCGGCGGTGAATGCCGGTGTGCCGACGCTTACCCGGCAGTTACTCGACAAATACGCCACGAGCGATAACGCCGGCCTAGTGCGGGAACTGTTCGTTACCGTCCTGAATCGGCCGCCGACTTCGGAGGAAGCCATGATTTCTACCGGGCTCCTGGGCGGAGCGGTGTCGCCACAGCTTCGGCAGCAGAGGCTCGAAGACTTAGTGTGGTCGCTCTATAACAAAGTCGACTTCGTGTTCAATTACTAACCGGGAGACTCATATGCGCAACGAAAAGAAGTTTCTGAAATCCTTTCTGCGAAACCCCCACTCGACGCAGCCGTTCTTTGAGCGCCCCTACCTCTCGCGCCGGGCTTTCTTCCAGGCCGGCACGGGCGTAGCCGGTATGTTTCTGGCCGGGCGACCCGCGCTGGGCCAGGATGTGGTGAAGCGCGGCGGCGCGGCGACGAACGGCAAGGCGAAGAATGTCGTCTTCATCCTGCTGGCCGGCGCGCCTTCCCACGTCGATACCTTCGACTTCAAGGAAGGCCCCGATACGCCGCTGGCCCTGACGAAGCCCGAAACCATCGGCGGCATCCGGTTCCCGGTGGGCCTGATGCCAAAGCTGGCCACGAACATTCCCGATTTGGCCATCGTCCGCTCCATCCAACCCTGGGCCCTGCAGCACCAGTTGTGCCAAACCTGGGTGCAGATCGGCCGCTCGCCGGCGGGCGTGCTGGGCGATGTGGCGCCAAATATCGGCACCATTGTGGCGATCGAGAAGGAAGCGGAGCGTAAAGCGGGGCAAGTGTTTCCCACGTTTCTTTGCCTTAACTCCGACGGCGCCATCGGTTCGGGCTTCCTGTCCGCCGACTTCGCGCCCTTCAAGATCACCGCGCCGGCCAACACTGCCGCCAGCGGCCTGCCGGATACCACGAACGTTGACGGCCAAACGCGCTTCGATGCCAAGTGGAATCTGCTGATGTCCTTGGACAAGCCCCTGCGCAACGCGAACCCCTATAGCCGCGAAATGCAGGACTACGACAACTTCTACCAGAACGGCCGCGGCCTGATGTTCAACACGCAGGTGAACAATGCCTTCCGGCTGACGGCGACTGACGCGGCCCGCTACGGCGGCACTTCTTTCGGAAACTCGTGCTTGACGGCGGCGAACGTCCTGGCCGCCCAGGGCGGTACCCGCTATGTGCAGATTACCATCGGCGGCTGGGACAATCACCAGAACATTTACGCCAACAATGTTTTGCCGGCCAACCTGAAGACGGTCGACGACGGCTTGTCGGCGTTGATCGCGGACCTGAAGAAGAGCGGCCTTTTCAACGAAACGCTCATCGTGATGATGGGCGAGTTCGGCCGCACGCCTGGCCGATTGACTGCCACCGCCGGACGCGACCATTACGCCCAGCAATTCGCGGTCTTTGCCGGCGCCGGCATTCGCGGGGGCCGCACGATTGGCTCGACGGATGGCCAAGGCATGGAAACCGTCGACTCTGGTTGGAGCCGCCAACGCAACATCCGCATGGAAGACGTCGAAGCCACCATCTACTCCGCGATGGGCATCGACTGGGGCACCGTCCGTTACGATGACCCCTTCAAGCGCGGCTTCTATTACGTCCCGGAGCCCCGCAGCGACGGCGACGCCTACGCGCCGATCGAAGAACTCTGGAAGGCTTAGACTTAGTCAGCGGGCCGTCTGGAGTGAGACGGCTTTTCGCTAACCCTGCTGGGCTTCACGGCCACATCATCGCCTCCCTTAACCGCTAACGTTCATCAGGGCCTCCGCGCTGAGAAATTATGGGGAAATTACGGGGAAAATAGCTCACCTGCAAGCGCTACCAGCCGTATCCGGAAGGATCGGTGACGATGCCCTGGTCGGTCCAATACTTCGTAGGCAGAATGGTGCCCCGAGCGGAGTTATCGTCCATTGGGGGTTGTCGCCGGTGTGAATCGCCAGGGCTGGCTGAGCGTTCACGAGGTGATGCGCTCGAGCTGATTCTGAGCCGGAAGCGAATCCGCGGCGATGACGATCAGGAGGCTGAGGGCGCTGCTTCTGGTGCCTTGCTCCGGACATCGTTTGCCGCGGTCCTGCGGATCGTCACACCGTGATGTCGTCGTTCTGGCCCCAGGCCTTCCTCGCTCCCCGGTGCCTGGAGAAAGTACTCATCATCTTCATATCGTTTGTTGATATAGTCAAACTAATATGCCCTCCATATTAATCCAGGTCGATGAACCGCTCTTGCGATCGTTGAATAAGGTTGCGCCCGCAGCCAAGCGGCAGCGAGCGGAGTTCATCCGGCAAGCCGTGCGAGAGGCCGTCCGCAAGCTCGAATACGAGCAGATCCGCGAGGCTTACCGCCTCCAACCGGACTCGGCTGAAGACGCCGATGACTGGTCGAATGCCGAAGAGTGGAAGCCATGAGGCAGTACGAAATCTGGTGGGCTGACTTGCCCAAGCCCGCCGGACGGCGTCCGGTCTTGCTCCTGAGCCGCGACGACGCTTACGGCGTCTTGAACAAATTCGTCGCCGCCGAAATCACCGCTACCATCCGCAACATTCCGATCGAAGTGCCACTCGGCACCGCTGAGGGCATGCCCAAGCGGTGCGTGGTGAACTGCGACAACCTGCGAACGATTTCAAAAGCCGATCTGGCGACGAAGATCTCGAAAATCCCAGTCCACCGAGTCATTGAGGTGAAGCGTGCCATTGGCTACGCACTCGGCTGGGAGGAGTTGATTGAAGCCGACCTTTAGGCCAGCGGGTCCCAGACGCGGCGGATGATACGTCGCAGCGCTTTGGTCGGCTGCGGTCAAGAAAACCATGTTGGCCCCACCGTGGCCAGCCCAACGCCGGATCGCGATGCTCATCGTTTCCGAATGGGCGGGCCGCTGGGGAAGAAGCGTAGGCGGCTTGGTGACCGAAACGACTCACCGGAGCCGGGTCAGTAGTACCGATTCCTCCTACTCGGACTCCGTCCACGAAGACTTCGTAAGCCTCGTCGAGATCCGGCAGAGCGATCGCGAGGGATTGGTTGCTCCACGCGGCAACGAGGGGAACGCGAGTGCGGTACCAACGGATACTTCGCGCCGCGCTGTCTGCGTTGATGTGCGCCTGTGGCGGTCCGGTCGCTGTCCAGTCCCGCACGAGAGCAGCCGATTCAATATGATTTCCTCCGCACCGTCACCACGCAGCGCCGCGCTACCATGAGGGTTGAGCACGCATGAGCACAAGCACGCTGATGACCGTCGAAGAATTCTCCCGGATGACCACTCCAGAGACCGTGGACTTTGAATTGGTGGAAGGAGAACTGATCGCTTTGTCCAGCGGAACGCCCCTGCATGCCAAAGTTCGTCACAACGTCGAACGCATACTGGGAAACTATTTCGCGCAGCGCCGTATCGGGGTGGCCCTCGGTGAAGTGGATTGCCTCACAGCCCCCAGAACGGTCCGCCGGCCCGATGTTTCCGTTTTTCTCCTCGACCGGCTCGCTGGCGTCGACCGCAAGAAGATCCCCTTGCCCTTTGCCCCCGACATCGCTGTCGAAGTGATCTCCCCCTCCGAAAGCGCGGTCGACGTCCACGCCAAGACGCTCGAGTACCTCGCCGCGGGAAGCCAGGAGGTGTGGCAATTCGACTACGAAAACGGCGAAGTCTTCATCCAAACGCCTACCGGAATTCGCTTGCTTCGAGTCGTCGATACGCTGGAAACCCCCGTTCTGCCTGGCTTCTCGGCTGCCGTATCGGATCTCCTTGCCGGATTCTAAACTCACCATGCATCCCTCCGCACCGTCACCACGGTGATGTCGTCGTTCTGGCCCCAGGCCTTGGCCACTTCTGCGCGGAGAAAACTACACAGCGATTCCCTTTGGCGAAAGCCAGCCCAGAACCACGCATGATACCCTGAACTTGGAGTTCCCCGCGTGCTCAATCTTGCCATTGCATTGCCGCCCACCTTGCATGAAGGCGACCGCCTCGACAGCGCTGAATTCCTCCGCCGCTGGGAAGCGATGCCGGACCTCAAGCAGGCCGAACTTATCGATAGAGTCGTTTTCATGGCCTCGCCCGTATCTTTGGACCACTGCACGATTCATCACGATGTCAGCACGTGGACTGGTCTGTATCGCGGCTACACTCCGGGATGCCAAGCCGGCAATGACGGCACCTGGGTAATGGGCCCCAAAGACACGCCGCAACCCGACATTTTCCTTCGTATCCTGCCGGAATTCGGTGGCCAGTCCCCGGCAGCCGGCAAGTACGCCGCCGGTGCCCCCGAACTCATCGTAGAAGTAAGCGGCTGCAGCCTCTCCCGCGACCTCGGCATCAAGCTCGACCTCTACCGCCGCGCCGGCGTCCGCGAATACCTCACCGTACAATTGCAGCCTCGCGCCATCGTCTGGCGTCAACTCACGCGCGGCAAGTACAAGGAGATGGAACCCGGCGACGGCGGTATCCTCCGTTCCCGCGTCTTCCCCGGCCTGTGGCTCCACCCCGAAGCCTTTTGGAAGGGCAACCTGCTCCCCGCCGCGCAACAGGGCTTGGCTTCCCCCGAACACGGGGCGTTCGTCAAGCGCTTGGAGAATGCGCGTCGCGGCAAGTAGGTTTATCGTTTTCATCGGGCGAGTTCTCCTCAAAAACGCCACAACGCTGGCGACAATCCGGTGGCGACTATAAGTCGTTATTCGGTCTCCACCCCAATTACTTACTCCGGCCAGTGCGCAACTTAGGCCTCCGCGATGCTATCCGGAAGTAACTCCATGACGCTCACCTTCACCATCGCCCCCGCCGACCCCATCCTCATCCACCTCACCCTCACCGGCGACCTCACGCTCGGCCCCCAATTGAGCGACTTCGCCCGCAAAGCCGCCGCCGCGCTCACAACCTGCAAGCCCGCCGGCACTTTCCTGCACTTAGCCGGCCTTGAGCAAATCGACAGCGCCGGATTGGGCGAGTTAGTCATCCTCTATACCCAAGCCAAGCTAGCCAACAAGGCATCCGCTTCGGCGTCATCGCGCCCACCGCCCGCCTCCTCCGCTTACTCGAAACCACCCGGCTCTCTTCCCCCTCTTCCCCGCCGCCGCGGACGCACACCGGTGGTTCAACCTCGCAAGGTAAGCCAAAGCCCAGGAGAATAAATAGGGTGGCACATTGCCGGCCCTGTATGCCGGTTTTGCCTTGCATGCTCATAAGTCATACAAAATAAATCATTTATCCCTGATCGGGGCCATCCACGCGCATCCCCCGTTTTCCCTTCATTCCATTGTATACAATGCACTTAACCTCAAATGTTGATTCTGCGCCCCCCACTAACGGGTGGGCACGCCCTAGAAAGTAATGCGCGCCGCCAATTGCAGGATCCGCGGATCAAAGGTGCTGGTGGGACGCAGGTAAGACCTGTTGGCGGTGAAGGTGCGGGTAGCCGCCGCGTAGTTGAAGGGCGTCTGCTGAATGGCATTGAAATTCGCGCGATTTAAGGCATTGAACGCTTCGCCCATCAGCCGTAAGCCGATGCGCTCGCCCAGACGAATCTCCTTGGAGAGCCGCAGATCCAAGGTACCCAAGCCGGGCCCCTGGATGGTGTTGCGGCCGAAACCGGGCGAACGGTCCGAACAGCGATTGCCGTCGTTGTTGAGGTCGACATTGGAGCGGGCACTGACATAGCGTCCGGACTGCGCGGTGAGGACGGAGGAGATTTCCCAGCCGTTCAACATTTGCCGCAGGACGGGATTCTTCAGCCGGCGGGCGTAGTCGATCTCCCACACGACGCTCGAAATCAGGCGCTGCGCCACGTGGTTGTCGCCCAAGCCCCGGTCGGCATTGGGGTTCAAGCTATCGAACGTAAGCTTCACGTCTTCCCCGGCGCTATTGGGGATGGAGGGCGTGGCGTCGGGCGCGGTGTCGATCGCTTTCGAAAAAGTGTAACTGGCTTGCAACTGTAAGTTCGAGCGATAGCGCTTTGTAAATTGGAAGAAAACTCCGTGGTAAATCGAATGGGCGCCGCTTTCCACCAGGACAATGCGGCCTAAGTTGGGGTTCGGGCGGACGGGGCCCGTCCCGCCGGGCCGGCGGAAGACCGTTACCGGTGTGCCGTCGGCGTAGCGCGCGGCCAAGGTTTCGTAGGGATATTGGTTAATATCTCGCACCCGCGTCAGTCGAACGCCACGTAATCCCGAATAACCAATCGTGAGCGACAAATCTTGCGCCAGCCGTGTTTCGAGATTGAAGCTCCACTGATAGCTCAGAGGCGAGGCAAAGTCGGGCTGCATGACATAGATGTCCGCCACGGGGCCGCCGACGGGGGCCTGCGTGAGTACTGCGGGGTAAGTGGGCATGGCCGCGCCCGTCAGCGTGAGTGCCTGCGTCTGAATGCCGTTTTGTAACTGGGTAAATCGTAGGGTAAGGCCGGGGATGCGGCCATAAAATCCACCCACGCTGCCGCGGACCTCGAAGCGCGAATCCCGGTCGAGCTTGTAGGCAAAACCCAAACGCGGTGCGAAATTCTTACCATCCTTCGGTAAGCGGCCAGTGATCAAATTCTGCGCGCGCAGACCGGGATCCGGGTTGACCACCGAGCCTTGGGCATAGTTGAAAAAGTCGTAGCGCAGGCCGTAGTTAATGGTGAGGCTGGAGGTGGGGCGCCAGGCGTCCTGCGCAAAGAAGGCGTAGTCGTCGCCATTAGGAAATACATTGCCGCCCGGCGTCCCGGAGGCGGTAAGCGTTTGGGCAAACGCGGACGGGCGGCGATTGGCGAAGTCCGCCAGGGAATCGAAAGTGTATTGATCGTAGAACAGCGTCGTGTTGAATTGATGGGCACGTTCAAACCGGAAATCATGCACGAATTTGAAGCTATGGCGGCCTTTGTTCCAACTCAGCGTCTGAATGCCGGATACTTTCTTCTGCTTCACAAAGCGCGGCAAGAAGTTACCGCGGCCGAATTGCACAAAGATGACGCCACTCTGCCGGACCACCACTTCCGGTCCGGGACCATTTACCGTGGAGGGGTTGTCTTCGTTGTAAAAAAGAAAGCGCTGATCCAATACTTTATTCGCGCCCAAAATCCAGGTATGCGACACGGTAACACTATCCGTGTTAATGACGCTGTCCCCGGTGCGTTCCAGCGCCGACTGTGCCCCGGGGTTTTCGAAATTAGTGCCCAAGAAGCGATGGTTGTTATAGCGCACGCTGAGGGTATGGTTGGCGTTCACCGCCCAATCCACTTTCGCGGTGTGGATATCATTACGTAGGCCAGTAACATAGGGCACAAAGTATTTGCCGAGTTCCCGCACGCCTGCTTGCGAAGCTGCATCGGTGGGCAGGGCAATGGCGGGAAAGAAGACCGCGTTGGGTGACGTGTTCCGCTGGGCGTCGTAGTTATAGAAGAAAAAGAAGAGTTTATTCTTTACCGCCGGGCCGCCCAGGTTACCGCCGAATTGATTGAAGTGATAAGGCTGACGGACGATGCCGGCGGCATTGTTAAAGAACGTATTGGCATTCATCGCGCGGTCTCAAAAAAAGCAAAAGCCGGTGCCGTGAAATTGATTCGTACCGGACTTCGTCACCACATTCACCACGCCCCCGCTCGCGCGGCCAAACTCCGCCGAGTACCCGATGGAATTCACCTGAAACTCCTGTACCGCGTCGGATTGGCCCCAAAAGGCGCTGTTACTATCCATGCCGTCCACCAATAAACTATTGGCCGGCCCCCGTTGACCGTTGAAAGAAAGGTCGCCCGTGCGCCGATCGTTGATGACGCCTGGCGTCAACACGGCGAAATCCAAAAAATTGCGCCCGTTGATCGGCAGGTCCCGCACCAGTTTTTCGTTGACGACCGTGCTGACCTGCGAGCGCGTCGCTTCAATCACCGGCGTTTTGGCAATCACCTTTACCGTGTCGGTGGCCGAACCGACTTCGAGGCGCACTTCCACGGAGAGCAAACCACCCACGCTCAAGGCGAGCGCTTCCTGCGCCGCCGGCCGAAAGCCGTCCTTTTGTACCGAACCGCATAGCGCCCCGCCGGCAAACGGACGAAGGTGAACAGGCCCGCGCCTTCTGTTTCGACGCGCCGGCTTAAACCGGTATCCGCGCTTTGAACCGTAATGCGGGCGCCGGGCACGGCCGCCCCCGATGGATCGAGCACCACGCCGTTGATCGTGCCTCCTCCGGCCTCCGATTGGCCCCAAAGAGGAACGAGCGAGAGAAGAGCAAGCAAGAGATAAGCCACTGCCGGAGCTTCCCATCTTCACGTTGCACGCTCATGTACATTCGGCGAATGTTCATCTACAAGGCCTGCAGTCGCACCACTAA
>Ga0163144_10015773_pt1 | contig 15544 bp, 19 predicted proteins | sample OliLak19BULKMAT1_FD_123175 | JGI IMG/M metagenome (GOLD analysis project Ga0163144, IMG submission 123175) | Freshwater microbial mat bacterial communities from Lake Vanda, McMurdo Dry Valleys, Antarctica - Oligotrophic Lake LV.19.BULKMAT1 | ecosystem: Environmental > Aquatic > Freshwater >...
GCATATCTATTTTTGAAAGAATGCCCATAAATCAACTGTTTCAGCAAACTCAATTACAATATTTCAAAGAACAAAAAGATAATCAACTGAATATGTTCGATTTATAACGCAACGCTATTGAAATAGGGGATAAACTTACCAGTTGGAAAATAGCCGGTTAAAGATCTCATCGGTCAGCGTTCTTGTCATTTCATCCAGCAGGCTGGCTTCGGCCTGCTGGTAGGATTGTGTGCCTTTGAATTCGAAACTACGGCTTATATCGTATTCTTTTACATCCTCCGCTTTCCGGTTATTTAAAATGATATGTACACCTATCGTGAGCCTGTTGGTGGCAACCTGCTGTCCTGAAATAGCCGATGTGCTAAAGGCATATTGGGTGATGGTGCCACTGATCTCCCAATCCGCATTATCGTTATTAGTCTGTGAAAGTCTTGTCTGCCCTACAATTTTCTGTCGGATCTTATCGGTCAACCTTGGGCTGAGCTGTGGATTAATATACTGTGCCCTGTTGTCAATGAAATTTACTTTGACGGTTTTAATGCTGTCAGGAAAAGTGGCTTCATTGAATTTATAAATATTGCAACCGGTATTACTGGATGCGGCTAACACCGCAGCGATAACGATCATCAGCAGCAGCGATATGTTTTTAATTGCTTTCATTTATTCTTCGATATCGTATTCTTTTAATTTTCTGTACAAGGTCCTTTCACTGATGCCAAGATCCAATGCCGCATCTTTTCTCTTGCTCTTATGTTTTTTCAGTGCTTTAATGATCAGCTCTTTTTCTTTATCAACAATGTTCAGGCTTTCTTCCACTTCCACATGGTCATGTATATCATTATTGAGCATAACCGGTTGTGCACTTTGAATCCCCGGTTGCATACCAATCGTCATGGGAACGGGTTGCAGCAGTTCGTTGTTTTTAAACCGATAATTGTCCGTTTCTTTCAACTCGTTGATAAAAGCCTGGTTTTGTACCGCCATATTGGGGTTTTGCAATATATCCAGGAACATCTTTTTCAATTCGGTCACATCTTTTTTCATGTCAAAGAAAAGCTTGTACAGCATTTCTCTTTCATTGGCAAACTCATTATTGTTACCATTCGCAGAAGCCAGTACCGGCATCCGGTTGTTGGAATATGGCTGCAAAAATTTATTCAATTTTTTGGCCGTGATATTCTTGTCAGTGCTCAGTACGGAGATCTGCTCTGCAATATTCTTCAATTCCCGCACATTGCCCGGCCACGGATAATTTATTAACAGTTGTTTTGCTTCGTCATCCAACTGTACTGGTGCTGCTTTGTATTTGTTGGCAAAGTCACCAGCAAATTTCCTGAACAGGATATGAATGTCTTCCGGACGGTCGTGCAGGGCCGGTACCCGGATCGGAACAGTACTTAAACGGTAATAAAGATCTTCGCGAAAACGGGCGGACTGTACTAATTGCAGCAGGTCTTTGTTGGTAGCCGCAATGACCCGTACATCCGTTTTTTGCACTTTAGATGATCCTACCCGGATATACTCACCGGCTTCCAATACCCTGAGCAGGCGGGCTTGTGTACCCAGTGGAAGTTCCCCGATTTCATCTAAGAAAATAGTACCGCCATTGACGGTTTCAAAATAACCTTTGCGTGCATCTGCAGCACCTGTAAAGGAACCCTTTTCGTGCCCGAATAATTCGGAATCAATGGTCCCTTCTGGGATCGCACCACAGTTAACCGCAATAAAGGGATTATGTTTTCTTGGGGATAGGGAATGAATGATCTGTGAGAACACTTCTTTACCCACACCACTTTCACCATTAATTAAAACAGTGAGGTCAGTACTGGCCACCTGCGTCCCTACCTGCAAAGCAAAGTTGAGGGCAGGGGAATTGCCAATGATGCCAAATCGATTTTTTATTGCTTGAATATCCATTCGTAATTATAGTTAACAGCCGTCAGTCCACGGCCGCTCATTCTTCTTTAGTTACCCTGTTCCGGCGTCTCCGGACTGTTGACGATCAAACCTAAAATAGTTCCTTGTGTACAATCAGTGGCTTTTACCATAGCATAATCGCCTTTCTTCAAATCATACTGTTCTTTAGGAAAAACAAATACTTTTCCTTCCGAGCTTCTTCCCACCCAGTCCTGGTCACTTTTCTTGCTATTACCCTCTATCAATATTTTTGATATTTTGCCCATATCCCGCAGATTACTTTGCAGCGATAGTTTATTCTGCAATTCCACCACTTCATACAGTCTTCTTTTCTTTGTTTCCAATGGTACATCATCTTTATAACGCCGCTCCGCCAATGTACCAGGCCTTTCTGAGTAGTAATACATATAGGCATAATCGTATTTCGCATATTCCATAATACTCAGCGTATCCTGGTGGTCCTGCTCATCTTCCGTGCAAAAACCGGTGATCATATCAGCGCTGATACCGCAACCGGGAATGATCTCCCGTATCCGGTCGACTTTGCCCATATACCATTCTCTTGTATAGGTACGGTTCATGAGTTGAAGTATCCTGGTAGAACCACTTTGTACCGGCAGGTGAATATAATTGCAGATGTTTTCATGTTTCACTATTGTATGCAAAACATCATCGGTAATATCTTTAGGATGAGAGGTAGAAAAACGTACCCGCAGCAGGGGAGATAGCAGGGCTACTTTCTCTAATAACATAGCAAAAGTTACTGTGCTGTCAGTTGCTTCATCCAAAAAATAATAGCTATCTACATTCTGTCCGAGCAGGGTTACTTCACGATACCCTTTTTCAAAGAGGTCGGCACATTCGCCAATAATACTATCTGCACTGCGGCTTCTTTCTCTTCCCCGGGTAAAAGGAACTACACAGAAGGAGCACATGTTATTACAGCCACGCATGATACTCACAAAAGCACTGACTCCGTTACTATTCAACCGGATCGGTGAAATATCAGCGTAGGTCTCGTCACGGCTTAATAATACATTGACTGCTTTCTGCCCAGTTTCCGCCTCTTCCACCAGGGCAGGTAATGACCGGTAAGCATCCGGACCGACTATGAGGTCGACTAATTTTTCTTCTTCGAGTAATTTAGATTTTAACCGTTCGGCCATACAACCCAGCAGTCCAACCAGCATTCCTTTTCTTTCTTTCTTCAGCTTTTTGAATTCTGTAAGACGTTTGCGGACCGTTAACTCTGCTTTTTCACGGATCGAACAGGTATTGATAAATACCAGGTCAGCCTCTTCCACATTTTTAGTAGCTCCAAAACCCTCTTTATTGAGGATGGCGGCTACCACTTCACTATCGGCAAAATTCATTGCACAGCCATAACTCTCAATATAAAATCGTTTTTTATATTGATTGGGATCAGTAATAAAAGGCGCAAATGCCTCTCCCTGCTTGGTTTCGTCATGTTTCTTATCTGTCACTAAGTCAAGCATAAAAGTTCAATTGGACTGCAAATATACTGCTAAGACCCGGATTTGTGACAGGATGTCAGCAGAATATAGCCGTTCAGCGAGCAGAAAAGCCACCCAACAGTTCTTTACCAGTCGCTTAGCAAGCAAGCTTTTATCTTTACGTCTTATACCTTGATTTGAAAAAGCTAATCACTCTTTTCCTCCTTCTGACCTTCGGTTTATGTGTTCATTCTCAGGTCACCAATCCAGGTATTATTACGGGTGATGTACTGGATGAGAACAAAAAGGCCCAGCAAGGTGTGACCGTGGTACTTATTTCCTTAAAAGATACTTTACAGCAGCGATCAACATTCACCGATAAGAATGGCAATTTCCTGTTTGAAAAAATCATATTCGGGTATTACCGCCTACGCCTGACTGCGGTGGGTATGCAGCAATTGGTAGTAGATAGCATCAATGTCCGTCAGGAACGATTTGATTTTAACCTGAATGATGTGGTGATGAAACTCAATACTAACCAAGAGTTAGATGAGATAATTGTATACGCAGAGAAGCCGCTGGTTCAATCGAAAGATGGGAATATCACTTTCAATGCCGGTGAATCGGCCCTGGCGGCGGGTAGTAATGCCAGCGATCTGCTGGCCAATGTGCCATTGGTTTCCAAAGACCCGAATGGCAAAATAACTGTGCGGGGAAAAGAACCGAAGATCCTGATCGATGACAAACCAGTAGAACTGAACCTTCAGCAATTGCAGGACCTGCTTGAATCATTACCGGGTAGTTCTATCGAGAAAATAGAAGTGATGACGAACCCGCCTCCGCAATATGCCAATGAACAGGGAGGGGTGATCAATATCACAACCAAAAAAGGGAAGGTCGGCCGTAGTGGGCGGCTAAGCATCTCCGGTGGCACCCGGGGTGAAGTGAGTATGAATGGAAATTTCAGTTACCGCAAACAGGGATTCTCGTTGAGTATTAATGCTGGTGGAAGTTATAACCGGTTACTAGGGGAGGGTTATTCGATCCGCAATAATATTTATGCGGACTCTTCCAATTTTTTTAATACCCGGAATAATTATTTTAATAAAACCTGGCGACCCAATTTCCGGCTGAATATGGACTATGATCTGAATAAAATGGAATCCATCAATTTTGTGCTACAGTATAACCAGAGCAATTTTCAGAACCAGAATACGACTGAATATACCAATATCAACCGATTCGATGAGATTTACCGGTTGAGTGAAAGAGATATTTTTAATAATGGTAATAACTATAGTCCCAATGCCAGCTTCACCTATACTAAAAGAGGCAAAATCATCGGGGAGTCTTTAAAGGTTATTGCCGGAGGAAATTTCTCTGTCAACCAATCGGACCGGGATTTTTTACAGCAATTCTTCTATCCTGACCATACCCCCAATGGCATTGATTCTACACAGGAACAATTGAGCAATAACAAAGGCAATGGCTATACTATCCGGGTGGATTATAACCGACCCCTGGCGAATAAAAAAACAATGCTTTCTTTTGGCACTTATTATATCCGCAACAATAGTCATATTGATGTGAACTCCAGTTACTTGAAAAAGCCGGATATGGTATTTGTAAAACTGGACCTGCTGAGTAATGAATTCAAGTTTCACCAAACGATCACCAATTTCCGGGCTTCGGTCAGGCAGGTGCTAAAAGAGAATTTTAGTGTCACGGCAGGTACTTCAGTGGAACAGACTTTTATCTGGTTTGAACTATTCAGGGAGAACCGGGATGTCAACAATAATTATTGGACATGGTTGCCTTTTGCCAATATCAACCGCAGCTGGAAAGATAAACTGAATCTGACCCTGGCCTATCGCCGCAGTATCCGCCGGCCGGGTATCAACGAACTGAACCCAACGATAGATTATGGCGATCCTTATAATGTTCGCTTTGGCAATGAAAACCTCGAAGCCTCCACCGCGCATAATATTGACCTGGTACTGGGACGTACCAAACAGCGGTATTATGTGAACCTGGGTATGGGTTATAATATAGTAGAAGATATATTCAGCCAGGTAAGGACCTTGCTCCCTGATGGTAAAACACAGATCACCTGGGAAAATATCAGCGGTCGTAAAGAATATGAGCTCAGCACCTGGGGTGGGTTAACTATTAATAAAAAGATCAAGACTAATCTGAGTGGCAGTTATACCTATAATGAATACGGCGCCTATGATAAATCGGTTCGCCGGTTTAGGAATGGTGGTTCTTTTACTTCTAATTTCAATACTACGTTTATTCCGAAAGATATTTTGAATTTCACGGCCGGGTTTACCTTCAATCGCTTCGCCAATCCGCAAGGTTATGCGCAATGGAACTGGAGTTTGAATGCCGGTGTACAGCGAAAATTCTTTAATAAAAAATTGACGGTTACGGCCAATATCATCGATCCGTTTTTGCAGAAAAACAGGAGCTATACCTATGGAACTAATTTTAATCTGCAAAGTTTCAGCACAGCGCAGACAAGAAATTTTCGCTTCAGCCTTGGATATAATTTTACGAAAACACCATTGAAAAAGCTGATACCGAAAAGCGTAAAATAGCGACTGCTTAGTGAATTATCTTTCTATTTTCAGGCTTGTATTTTGTCCCGTAGGGACCTAATGCCGGTAGAACTTAAATATGAATGCTATTATTGCCCCGTAGAGGCAAAACAAAATATCATTCCGGCTCCCGGAACAAACATTTTTCATCGTATTCGATCTGGAAATTATCCAGGAAGCTCCGGTATTCTTCCAGGAATGTTTGTAGTTGATGATGTAATTCCTGGTTTTCAATATATGCTGCAACGGTAATGATTTTTTTCTTTTCCAAACTAAACGCTCCATAGCCTTCCTGCCAGCGAAACGGTTTTTGGGTGAAATGCTGGTTATTGATCCATTCAGAAGAATCACCTTTCACAATACGCATTAAATCTGATAAAGATTGGGCTGGCCTCAACCCGAAAAGCATGTGTAAGTGATCGGGCATAGTATTAATGGCAATCATTTTATGGTAATGATTTTGAACGATACCCGTTATATACTTGTGCAGCCGTTCTTTTTATTCTTTAGTGATCATCGTTTGCTGTTACTTAAAAGCAAAAATGCATTGGATATGAATTTGGGTGTAGGTATTAGACATTGGGTATCGGTTTGTGTTGCTCCTTACGGGGCAAAGAAAATCCGTTTTTGATGTTTACTACCGAGCTGTTGTCCCTCCGGGATCAGCAAGAACCCATCGGAATATGTATTTGTCCACAATGGGGTCTGGCATCACTATAACTATCGTTTTGTGTTGCCCCTTCCGGGGCAAAGAAAATCCGTTTTTGATATTTACTACCGAGATGTTGTCCCTCCGGGACCAGCAAGAACCCATCAGAATATGTATTTGCCCTCAATGGGGTCTGGCATCGCTATAACTATCTTTTTGTACTACCCCTGGAGGCAAAGTAAACCGATTTTTTTCTTTGCTACCAAGAATGTGTCACTCATGGACAGGTAAAACATTTATTTGGTCACGGGAATCCTGCTTCCCAACCAGCTTTCCTTTACCGGCACAATCCATTTCGTTTCCAATTCTTCTTTGGTTTGTACCAGATTATTGAAGTATAAAGTATCTGAAGTGATAAATCCATTCTCAACTGCATATTGCAACTGGGAAAGCGGTAATAATTCTACTTTGTCTTTTTTAACAAATGCGAGTGTTGTCCGGTCAAATAAGTTTACCGAAAACTGCTGTTCGATCTCTTTGATCAACCGAACCGAACTGTCCGTACTACAGCCGGTGACACCTGTTGCTGTTTCATCTGCTATTAAAACGATGAACTGGCCAAAAAATAAATGTGCTTCACCTTTTACCGGGGTGCCATGACTTTTCCACTGGTTTGTAAACTCTTTCAGCATGTCTTCTAAATCGAATGCTTCAACCAGGGTAAATAAACGGTTGCACTGGTACACCCAAACCCGGGAGCCGGGGTGAAAATTACCGTCAAGAAGGTATATATAATCAAGATTCATGCTGCTAAATTACAACCAATTACTAACCTGTTGAAAGAATCACTTAAATATGAACCTATGTCATTGGTACACTGGACTTATACGAAAGAGGAATGGGTGGCTTTTATGCGATCATCTAAAAAAAAGAGCAATATTTTTTACCGCTTTTTACTACACTTATCAGCCCGCCGGGTAAGGTCAGTACCGGAGATAAGCATTACACCTGAAAAAGTGTGGATCGGGAATAACCAGCAGTATTTTAACAGCAGCAAACATGAACTCCGGCAGATCGACCTGCGGCATGAGGGCTTTGTCAATATCCTGTCGATTACCTATGGACGGGACGGAAACAGCCATGAAATACGCATACCGGTACCAAAGGGAAAATTAAGGGAAGCTATTGAAGTACAGGACCGGTTGATGCCGAACTATTGATTTTTGGATGTTGTACTTTCATTAGAATCAGCTGGCTCATGCCAGATCGCAAGTACTAACCCCAGAAAAATGGATTGAATGAAACGGGATACTAATTTTCGAACGGTATTCTGTTCCAGACAGTCAGTAAAACAAAATAAAAACTCGAATACCAGCGTGAAAAAAAAATAAACAAAAGAATTTCAACATTCTTTTACAGGCGAAACCTCGACAAAAACCATTCCATTTCAAATTACTGCATTGATAGGGCGATCAACTCCGCTACATCCATCACTTTTATCTGGTCTTCTTTTTCCGCCAGCTTTACACCATCCGTCATCATGGTATTACAGAAAGGACAGGCGGCGGCAATAACAGTGGCACCTGTTTCAATGGCTTCTTGACTTCGTTCAATATTGACCCGGGTAATGCCTTTTTCCTCTTCCTTGAACATCTGGGCACCACCGGCACCACAGCAAAGACCATTGCTTTTACACCGTTTCATTTCTACCAGTTCCGCATCCAGAGCTTCAAGTACTTTGCGGGGGGCTTCATAAATATTATTGGAACGGCCGAGATAGCAACTGTCGTGGTAAGTGATCTTTTGGCCTTTGAATGCACCCCCTTCTTTCATTTTTATCTTTCCTTCATCAATCAGGCCCTGTAAGAAACTGGTATGATGAATAACTTCGTAATTGCCACCGAGTTCGGGGTATTCATTTTTTAATGTATTAAAGCAATGAGGGCAGGCGGTCACAATTTTTTTGATGCCATAATTATTCAGCAGTTGAATATTCTGGTAGGCCATCATCTGGAATATGAATTCATTACCCGCCCGACGTACGGGATCACCGGTACACATTTCTTCTTTGCCAAGGATAGCATAGTTGATACCCACTTTATCAAGAATAGTAACAAAAGCTTTGGTGATCTTCTGTGCCCGCTGGTCAAAGCTACCGGCACAGCCTACCCAGAATAATACTTCAGGGCTTTTTCCACTGGCAAAGAGTTCGGCTACGGTTGGAACCTGCATAATTGTTGTTAATTCAGCAACAATATTACTTAAAACAGTTCACTTATCATCAACCCCAGCCCCAGGTTGTTAAAACTGCAATGACGATCGCAACCGCTATAACAAATAAACCAATGGTGACCCATCCAAGGATGATACCTGTATTTGCTTTCCGGTCTTCAGGATTGGCTTTTTTGGCCTGGTAGCCAAATACCAATGCGAGGATCGCAAAGACCAGGGAAGCCAGGCCTCCCACCACGGGAATGAAAAGACTGGCCAATGCGATAATACCAAATATCATCGCTGTTTTGCCTTTGTCCTTTTTCTCACTCACTCTTGAAGGGCTGAATCCTTTCCTCATCTTCCATTGCAAAAATTTGACCGCTATCTTTTCTTTGAATTTTAATTTTCTGCCCACCAGTTGCTGCACTTCTTTCATAGAAAGGGTGGAGAAGTATTCCAGCGGATCAGTTGCTATTGTCAATGATAAAGAAGAATTAGCGGAGGCGGGACTAACGGCACTATAGCCCCTGTCGCAGAAAAATGAAAGGGCGATGATTATAAGGTATTTTTTCATTCATTAATTTTTTTGAAAAAAGCGAAACAAAAAAATTGCTATCTTATCAGGAAACTTATTTTTGTTTATCTGCTGCATGACGATGAAGAAATTTTTTCAAAAACTGACAAATTGGGAACGCTGGAACTTTTATGTCCTGTATTTCCCGCTGGGACCTGTATGGCTCTGGTATTGCCTGCGTAGCTGGTCTTTCTGGTATTTCAGCTCTTCCAATCCAACGATCACATTTGGCGGGTTTGAAGGAGAGGGGAAAAAGGAAATGTATGACCAGTTGCCACCCGTATCCTATCCCCGAACTATTTATATCATGCATGACTGGCATTTTGGTGCTGTAAAAATGAAAATGGCAGAAGCTGGCTTTACTTATCCCTTTATTGTAAAGCCCGATATCGGAATGAAAGGGATCCTTTTTCGTAAAATCGATAACGAGGAGCAGCTCCTTAAATACCATGAAAGGATACCGGTGGAGTATATTATCCAGGGCCTGATCGAATTGCCGGTGGAGGTCAGTGTGTTTTATTATCGATTTCCCTGGGAACAAAAAGGGGTGGTCAGCGGTTTTATTGATAAAGAACTATTACAGGTAAAAGGCAATGGACAGTCAACGTTGGAGGAACTGGTAGCGGGTCATCCACGGGCAAAATTCAGAATGGAAGAGATGCAGCACCGGCACGGTCATCGCTTTGACCGGGTGATCCCGGAAGGCGAAGTATTCTACCTTTCTTATGCCGGTAATCACAACCGCGGGGCACATTTTACCAACCTGCACAAGGAGATCGATGAAAGTCTGTGTAAGGTATTTGACGACCTGAGCCACTATACCGACAAGTTTTACTATGGACGCTACGATATCAAAACCACATCTATTGAAGACCTGAAGCAAGGGAAGAATTTCTCCATATTAGAATTCAATGGTTGTGGTGCCGAACCCAATCATATTTACGATTGTGGCATGAGTATCTGGCAGGCTTACGGCGTCATTCTGCATCACTGGAAAGTGCTGTATAAAATAAGCCGCTACAATCACCGCAATGGTACACCCTACTGGTCTTTTAAACGTGGCTGGAAATACCTGGCTGATTCCAAGCGTCATTTTAAGATGCTGGAGAAGTATGATTAGTCTTTCCCTAATTTAACAGTATGAATACCGAAGAAAAAATGCTCCTGCTGCGCAATTATGATCTTTGGTGTCAGCTAGATGACCAGGAGTACGAGGACTTAAATGTCGCCCACCAGTTTATCGAAGCAAAAAAAGGCGATTATATTTATTTTGATTCGCACCATCTCAATAAATTATACTTTGTAAAAGACGGCTACATTAAGATCGGTTATGTAGACGAAGAAGGAAATGAGATCATCAAAGAGATCATCCGGGAAGGAGAGATCTTTGGCCAGTTTGCCCTGGAGAAAACGAACCTGAACGGGGAATTTGCCCGTGCCTACAAAGGCAATGTAAGCCTTTGCGCATTTACCATCGAAGACTTTGAAAAATTACTGACCAAGAAGCCGGGATTGGCGATCAAATACAGCAAACAGGTTGGAGATTAGTTACGCCGGGCAGAATTTCGACTTGTCAGTATGCTGAACAAGGATGTCCGTTCCCGCTTACTCGCTTTCTTTTATCACCTGGCGATGATGGAAGGCTATGACGGAAGCACAGCTGCTTACTCCTTTAATAATTTCCTTACGCATAAAGATGTGGCCAAGCTTATCGGGAGTGCCCGTCAAACCGTTACTACCTTTATTAATCAACTGGAAGATGAAGGATTGCTGAAAATAACCCGGAAAAAAATCACGATCCCCGATGTTAAAAAATTACAGCAATTGGTAATTGTCACCTGAGCGACATGGTCTGCAAAAACCGGTTTGTATTTTTAGTAAAATAACCGGTTATGAAAATACAGTACGTTTTATTTGCTCTGTTGATTTTACAAGCTTTTTCAGCTTGTAAAAAATCGGCCCTTGACTATGTGAATGAACCGAACCCTGCTCCGGGAGGAGCAAATATTTCTAACGGGAATTTTTTGAGGCGCTCGCATCCCACCAGCGGAACGGTAAGACTGGTAACAGACATCGCGGGTCGCCGCTTTCTCTTGTTCGAAAATTTCAATACCGATAATGGTCCTGATCTTGGGTATGGCTTTCCCCCAATACCGCAGCCTCTCCTTACCAGGAACTGGGACCGTTGATCGCTGTATCCGGTAATTTTTCTTATCCACTACCTGCTTCGATCGACCCGATCGTTTATAATCATGTATTGATATGGTGTAAACCTTTTTCGGTATTATTTGGTTATGCCATATTGCAATAAATAAGCGGCTTTTGAAGGAAGCACTTATCGAAGCGTTTAATGCATCATTTTTGTATTTTCGTTTGATGCATCCCTTAATGAAGATTTTCCTGACCGGAATGCTGGTTAGTTTTATTGGTTCCCTGCCTTTGGGAACATTGAATATTGCTGCTATGCAAATCTCTGTATCAGATGGGATCACGGCGGCTATGTTATTTTCCTTAGGTTCTTTAATGATTGAAATTATTTATGTGCGCATCTCCCTGGTGGCCATGGACTGGATAAGGAAGCAGGACAAAATATTAAAAGCCCTGGAATGGGTAACCCTTATCATTGTACTTGGATTAGCGATTGCCAGCTTTTATTCGGCTCTTCATCCCAAGGTTGAAAAGAATTTTGTACTGAATAGTCCCTTACCCAAGTTCGTGCTTGGGATGGTGATGTGTGCAGTTAACCCGGTGCAGATACCTTTTTGGTTCGGGTGGAGTACTGTGCTGTTTACCAAAAAAGTACTGCTTCCCAGGAATGATCATTATAATCTTTATATTCTTGGTATTGGGGTTGGTACTTTTATCGGCAACTGTATCTTTATTTTTGGAGGCTTACTGATCGCTTCTAAGATCAACAACAACCAGCATATCCTTAATTGGGTGATTGGGGGCATATTTGCTATAACTGCACTTATACAGGCATGGAAAATGTGGCGGCACAAAGGTGCTGTACATAATCTTGAACACCCCGAAGAAATGACTGGAAAGATCGAAGAGCAAATGGAGAAGATAGAGGAGGGGCTTGATAAGATTACGCATGAAGACAAAGAAAAAAATAATGATTAAGTTATCCATTTCCTGTAAAAATGTTGCACCGGGAATGTGGGAGTAAAAAAATCAGAGGCGATAGCCAGCCGATAACGAGGGTATAAAACGTCCGCCATCATCTTCATTCAATGAATTATAGTCTTTACTCATTTTCCTGGTGAAGCCATATCCAACAGATGGGGCGGCAAAGAAGTATTTGGCAAAAATGAAATGATACCCGGCTTCTGCCCAGGGCGTAATGAAGAGGCTGTTACTGCTGCTCTGGCCCTCAAAATTTTCTAAGGAGAAAAGAACCCTTGCACCAAGAAAGGGACTATTGCCAGGTGTTTTATTGCTAAACGCATACCGGTAACCGACATAGAGACCAAATCCCCTTGATACCGAATAGGATTTTTTGGAAGCAAGCTGATAGGTAAGGCCGGCACTAAAACTACTTTTATTGCTAAAGGATTCACCTCTTAAGGCGGCCCGGGCACTATTATAGCCCTTCCCAAAGGATCGCATATATTCTGCACCCAGCTCAAATGGTTTTTGTGCTGAACAGTGCAGCGTTAGAAAGGCAGCTGTGAAAAGGAAGGCAAAGCGTTTGTTCATTGTTAGTAAAACGTAAACTGGGCCTGATTATTTTGCAACCAAATTCTTCACCCCTGGCTATAGCAGGGTTTAATTATCTTTTATTTGAATTTCATAATTTCTCTTTTGATTTTTTTTACTGAATAGTTCAATAAAAAATCCTATTTGTAAAAAATTCCTGCCTATTTCATCGTTGATTTTATAATCGAATTGATGTAAATAACCAACTTGCAATGTTGTTAACTTTGAAGGTTTGTAATTGAAAGCAACTAGCATTCTATTTCTTTCAAAATAGGGTTCGGTATCAGTAAAAAACAGTTCATTGCTGGCACTGAATTGATAAGGTTTATACTTGTTACGCTCTTTACCAAATGGATAGGATAAACCTAATCTGTATCTGAAACGATTGCGGTAACCATTACTGGTAAACCTAAACTCTGCCCGGTATCTCTGTTCCAGTTTAAATTTTCCTAACGATTGAAAAATACTGATTTGCGGCCAAATTCTAAATTCATCGTTATTTTTAGGCAATACAAAATCGCCACCTTCTTTATAGGTTTGATAACTTCCAGCTCCTAAGGAAATTGTAATGTTTTTATTTAACCTATAATTTGCTCCTGCTTTGTATTCGTAATAATGAAAATTGTTATAAAATTTCAAAGAACGTAATTGCGCTTCCCCAAATACGCTCCATTTGTCATCAATATTATATTTCAGATTTACAACATTCCAACTACCTAAGTCAGGTTTTTGAGCAAGGGATAAGTTGCCTTTAGATAATAGTATTGCAAAAAAAAATATTCTCCTGGCTATCACTTATTTACCGTTTTCAATTGAATAATAGCAACTAAAAATACAAAGGCCATTGAAAAATAAATATACCCCTTACGGATTACAAAATGAAGGCCTTCACTGAAATATCCAACACCTATCATCATTAAAAAACATAAGACTAATATCTGAAAAGAAGGGTTTTTATGAATGAAATTATTTACTGGCCTGGCAGCAAACAGCATTACTATCAGGCTGACAATAATTGCTGTGTACATCATCCAAAGTTCTGTAACCATTCCTACAGCGGTGATGATGAAATCAATTTAAAATATGATGTCTAACAATACTATTTCGCCCAATAGTTTCTTAAAGGAATGAGCGTTGGTCTTACTATTTCCCCTGTCAATTTTTATTGATTTTTTTTATAGTGAATTTCTTTTGTGCTTTTGTAAATAAGAAAAAGTCCGCCAATAATTCATATTAAACTTTTACCACTTATAGCTGTTTCAAAAACGAAAAAAAAGAATAATCCAATTTTAGTATCCATGCTATTACTGTTAAAAGTAATAACCTGAAAATCAAAGCAAATACCTATAAAATGCAACAGGCTACGTTTAAAGGTGGCAGTTTATCGAATAAAATAGAAATAAAAATCAGGTTGTCAATACCCAAAATAATCTCCAGGACAATTAAAGATAGAAAAGGTATGAGAACTTCTTGTATCTTTCTTTTTTACTTCCCGTCTCCTAAATTTTAAAACCGAATGAGTAAGTAACATATTAAAAATTAAAAATGGTATGTACAATCAACCCATTATTGTACTGAAATACATTCCTGTTATTTATCTCACGTGGTAACTGTACTATCTGGCTTAAGAAGCCGCCTTCTATACGCACTTTGGAAGAAAACCGATAACCTAATAATACGCCAAGCCGGTTTTGGTCAAATACATTTTCATTTACATTTTTGCCAAAGCCAAGAAATATTTCATCATAAATGGCAGCGTACGGTATTCTGTCTGCAATTATTTCCCCCTTCAATGGTATTTGCATGCGATACATATAGCGCAACCGGTTCACAAAAAAATAATCGTCTTCTTTAGTTAAAGCAGCATTGGTGTATCGGCCAATCCATCTTTGTTCCAGCATAAAACGGTGGCTTAATTCAAGCTTCTCCATTTTATCATTTACTGTTGCCATTTGAAAGGCCCTGTGTTCGGTAAATTGTTTGCCAAAACCATTAATGGGAATGTCGCCATAGCTAAAGGTTTCTATCCAGGCATACCCAGCCCTAAGGGTAAGTTTTTGATTTACTTTAAAATTGATGCCAGTTCGTAACAGGCTTTGTTGCCAATCGGAAATAACATTATCCCTTCGCCATTGGTATTCTGTATGAATACTCCATTTTTTATTTATGTTGACTGTACCAGTATAAGCATACCAGCCAATAGTATTCTTATCAGTAATACGGGTGTTTTGGGCATTGGATGCCAAATAACTACAAAAGCAGATAAGTACAGCTGGCAATAAATAAGTGATTCTTACTTTCATATATTTTTTCATTAGCGTTGCGTTGTTGAATTAATTAGTTCTTTGAAAGTATTGTCAGTATTGAGTTTGCAAGGATTTTATCCCTAAGACGATTTGAATTTTTTTGAATCAAAAAAATCATACTTTACTGA
>Ga0163144_10015774_pt1 | contig 15544 bp, 16 predicted proteins | sample OliLak19BULKMAT1_FD_123175 | JGI IMG/M metagenome (GOLD analysis project Ga0163144, IMG submission 123175) | Freshwater microbial mat bacterial communities from Lake Vanda, McMurdo Dry Valleys, Antarctica - Oligotrophic Lake LV.19.BULKMAT1 | ecosystem: Environmental > Aquatic > Freshwater >...
CCACCCGGTAGTCGGGATTGTCGCGCAAGGCGGCAAAATCGCAGTTTGCGCCGGTTCGTGCGCAAAATTCCTGCGTCCATTCCGGATCGGCGACAAGCACGGCGACCATGTGCGGCCTTTTGTCGCCGACAATCATTGCCTGGACGATTTCGGTCTGAAGGGTGAGCATCCCCTCAACCTTTTGCGGGGCGACGTTGTCACCCTTGTCGTTGATGATCAGGTCCTTCTTGCGATCGGTGATCTTGATCCGGCCCTTGTCATCAATCACGCCAATATCGCCGGTGTGGAGCCAGCCATCCTTCAGGACGCGCCTGGTTTCTTCGTCATTGCGCCAATAGCCGTGCATGACGAGCTCTCCGCGTACGATGATCTCGCCATCCTCAGCGATTTTGACCTCGGTATTTTCAAGCGGCGGGCCGACCGTGTCCATCTTCAGCCCGACCTTTGGCCGGTTGCATGAGATGACAGGCGCTGATTCGGTCTGGCCATAGCCCTGGAGTAGCGTGAGGCCGAGCGACTGGAAGAACACGCCGATATCCGGATTGAGCGGCGCACCGCCTGAAACCATAGCCTTGAAGCGCCCGCCAAAGCGCTTGGCAATTTTGGGCCGTAATGTTGCCTTCAGGACCATGTTCATCGGGGCGTCGAATAACGCCTTTTTGCCAGCGGATTGACGCGTGCCGATGGCGATGGCTGAATCCATCAGGAAGTTTGAGAGCTTCCCCTGCTTTTCAACTGATTTCAGGATGCGGGTGCGCAACACCTCAAACAGGCGCGGCACGACGACCATGAAGGTTGGGCGCGTTTCCTCGATATTGGCGGCGAGCTTTTCCAATCCTTCGGAATAATAGATTTGCGCACCCAGCCCAATTGGCATGTGCTGGCCGCCGGTATGTTCATAGGCATGGCTGAGCGGCAGAAAGGAGAGGAACACCTCCTCATCGCTCCAGCCGAAATCTTCTTCGATGACAACGCAGCAGCCATTGACGTTGTGCAGGATCGCACCGTGGTGCTGCATCACCCCGCGCGGTGCGCCTCCGGTGCCGCTGGTGTAGATGATGCAGGCGAGATCCTCACGGGCGAAATTGGCCTGTGCCGCGACCGTCTCATAGTCAGTCGGGTGCGCGGCAATCAGTTCACGCCAGCCATGATAAGCGATGTCGCCTGATTGGCCGATTCGCAAATCTTCGATACCGATGACTATCCGCGCCTGGGTTGCGCGGACGACGGCGGGCAGCAGGGGTTTGGCGATCTTGGCATTGGAAACAATCACGGCACGGGCACCGCTATTTTCCAGGATATGCGTGTGATCCCGTTCGGTATTGGTGATGTAGGTCGGCACCGTAATGCAGCCAGCGGCCATGATGGCGAGATCACTGATGCACCATTCGGGCCGGTTTTCGGCGACGAGCATCACCCGGTCACCGGGATTCAGGCCAAGCGCCTTCAGGCCGGTCGCAAGGCCCGCAACCTGCTCAGCGGCTTCGCGCCAGCTGATCGATTGCCAGCGCCCTTCCTGCTTGCGCCAAAGGAACGGCTTGTCGCCCTTTTCACGCGCGCGCGTGAAAAACTGCGTGACGAGATTGGGAAAATGTTCGAGCCTTCGCATCTTCACTCCTGTGCGCGGCCCTATACCCTGGCCGTCGTACCCTGGCCGTCGTCTATTCGCTGAGCGCGACCCCGACACTGCGCGGATCGGCGGCACCGACCCAGCCGCCGGATGTCAGCTCAGCCGCATTTGCTTTTAGCCCCAGTTTCCCGATTGTCACCTTGTGGCCGAGCTTTTCAATTGCCTCTTTCATCGGTTCAAGGCTCGTTCCCGCCTCAAGCACGAGCCCGTCACGGTTGAAATAGACGAGACCAAGACCCAGCGAGTCGCGCGCGGACAGGCCCCAGTCGAAATGCGCAATGATGGCTTTGGCGATTTGCATGATGATTGTCTTGCCACCCGCTGCACCGACCGCGAAGATCGGCTTGTTGTTGGCATCATAGACGATGGTGGGCGACATCGATGAGAGCGGACGCTTGCCGCCTTCGACCCGATTGGCGACGGGCGCGCCGTTCTTTTGGGGCACATAAGTGAAATCGGTCAGCTCGTTGTTAAGCACAAAGCCACTCGCGAGTAACTGACTGCCAAACGGACCCTCGACGGTTGAGGTCATCGTCGCGACCGATCCATCGCGGTCAACCGCCACGAAATGCGTCGTGCCGGGGATTTCGGCCTGAACCGCGGCGGTGCGGGGTTTGGCACCGGGGGGCAGCCCCGCGTCATGCGCGACGAGCGTCTTGTCAGCCGAGATCAGTTTTGAGCGCGCCTTGATGTAGGTCGGGTCGATTAGCCCGGCGACCGGCACGTCAACGAAATCGCGGTCGCCCAGATATTGCTCCCGGTCTGCATAGGCAAGCAGCATCGCCTCGCCAATCAAATGCCAGGCAACGGGCGAATCCTTGCCCAGCTTTTTCATATCAAAGCGTTCGAGCATGCCCAAAATCTGCAGCACCGTCGTCGCGCCCGAGGAGGGTGGCCCCATGCCGCAGATTCGATAGACGCGATAAGCGCCACAGACGGGTGGGCGTTCCTTGGCGCGATAGGCGGCAAGATCAGCAAGCGTCATGTCGCTTGGCGCGCGTGCGGAACCTGTGGCGGCATCGACAATCGATTGCGCGATTGGGCCGGTGTAGAACGCGTCTACCCCGCCATCGGCGAGTCGCCGCAGCGTTGTCGCGAGCGCGGGGTTCTTGACCGTCTCACCCACGGCATAGGCCTTGCCATCGTGCATATATTGCGCGGCGGTGGTGGGAAAATCCTTCCAGAGCGCAGCGGTAAAGCCCATCGCGTTGGCCATTGGCGGGGTGACGGTGTAACCTTCGTCGGCAAGCTTGATTGCAGACGCAAACAAATCCTTCCACGCCAGCTTGCCCCAGCGCTGATGCACCATCGCCATCAGCCGCATGTTGCCCGGCACGCCAACGGATTTACCGCCAGGAACGGCTTGCATGAAGCCCAATCCCTTGCCGTCTGGCCCGACAAAGCGATTGGCGGTCGCGGCTGCCGGTGCCGCCTCGCGCCCGTCGATCGTTGCGAGCACGCCAGTCTTTGCGTCGTGATAGACAAAAAAACCGCCACCGCCGATGCCGCTCGATTGCGGCTCGACCACGGTCAGCGCGAGCATCATCGCCATTTGTGCGTCAGCGGCGCTCCCGCCTTTACGCAGGATTTCCTGGCCAGCAGCGGCGGCACGCGGGTCCGCTGCCGAAACGATTCCCTGGGCTTTGGCAGCGACGGGGGCGAGCACTAGCGCGCAAAGCGCAAACATCCAATTTTTCATCGCAGCAAACCTAGCGCGGTTTGGAGGCGGCGCAAGCGTGTAGACTCACTTTGCGCCGACGGCATCGGCAAGGTGGCGAAACCCGTCCCGGTAGAGCAGGCGCGCAAGATCGCGATTGATGCTGTGGGCAAGGCCAGGCCCTTCATATACGAGCGCGGTGTAGAGCTGCACCGCGCTCGCCCCTGCGCGGATGCGGGCATAAGCCTCTGCACCGCTGTCGATTCCGCCGACGGAGATGAGCGGTATCGTGCCGCCGCTTGCCATCCGCACGTCGGCCAGTCGCGCGCGCGCGAGCGCCGCGAGCGGTGCGCCCGATAACCCGCCGGTTTCCCCGGCATGGCGCGATTGCAGCGCGGGTGAGCGGGTTATAGTGGTGTTCGACACGATCAGCGCGTCGATCCTGTGCTCAATCGCCGTGCGGACAATGCCGTCAATCGCAAGCGAATCGAGATCGGGGGCAATTTTCAGGAAGAGGGGTGTCTGCCCGCTGGGCGCGGTGCGCGCCTCGTCAGCGGCGGCGAGAAGTTCGGCAAGCGCTGTGCCGTGTTGCAGATCGCGCAGGCCCGGCGTGTTGGGTGAACTGATGTTGATCGTCACATAATCGGCGATGGGCGCAGCGCTTTCTACCCCCAGGCGATAATCGGCGACCCGATCCGCTGTGTCCTTGTTCGCGCCGACATTGATGCCGAGCACACCTTTCCGGCGGGCGGTGGTGGCGCGGGGTAGCGCTGCGCCAATCCCGCCATTATTGAAGCCGAGCCGGTTGATTACCGCGCGGTCCTCGATCAAGCGGAAAACGCGTGGGCGCGCGTTGCCAGGTTGCGCAAGCGGGGTGAGCGTGCCGATTTCGACACTGCCAAAGCCAAGCCCGAACCAGCCATCAATTGCCACGCCATCCTTGTCGACGCCTGCGGCAAGACCGAGCGGGCTGGCGAATTGCAGCCCCGCCAGTGTGGTGCGCAAAATCGGATCAGGCGCCGGATTGGCAAAGGGCGTGCCCATTCTCCCCCAGGCAGCAAGCGCATCAACGGTCAGGCCGTGAGCAGTTTCGGGATCGAGGGTGAACAGGGCAGGGCGGGCCAGATGAAACATGTTGGCGCCTCATGGCAGGCTGCGCGGGCGGGGTCAAAGCCGGGGCTGCAACGCCTACCGCCATAATTCCGGGTTGATTTCCTCAGCGGAACAGCCCATTTGCCAATCAGATAAATTTAATCCGATTAGGAACCAATGCGCCTTTCCAGCCTTGCCGATTATGCCGTTGTGCTGATGAGCGCGGCCGCGCGCCATTGCGGCGTGAGCGGGCGGCTGAATGCGACGCTGATCGCTGAGGAAACGGGCATTCCGCTGCCAACGGTGCAAAAACTCGTCAGCCGATTGTCATCGGCTGGTTTGATTGAGAGTGCGCGCGGCACCGGCGGCGGCTTTCGCCTGTCGCGTCCGGCGGCGGCGATTTCGCTCGCGGATATTATCGAGGCGATTGAAGGCCCGATCATGCTGACGGCGTGCGTCGATGAGGCGCGGCATGATTGCGCGATTGAAGAGGGTTGCCGCGTCAAACCGCACTGGCCGCAGGTCAATGGCGCGGTGCGCGGGGCGCTCGCAGGAGTGAGTTTGGCGAGCCTTTCGACACCGTCGCGAGTCTTGGCCAATGCTGAAATTGGGAATGTGAACTAATGGCCACCAAGAATGCTGACGCGATTGCTGCTGCGAACAAAAGCTACGAATGGGGTTTCCATTCGGACATTGAACAGGAATTCGCGCCCAAGGGTCTGAGTGAAGACACCGTCCGCTTTATCTCCGCCAAAAAGGGCGAGCCTGATTGGATGCTCGAATCGCGGCTGAAGGCGTTTCGGCATTGGTTGACGATGGAGTCGCCCGATTGGGCCAAGCTGCAGCTTGACCCGATCGATTATCAGGACGCCTATTATTACGCTGAGCCCAAGGCGAAGCCCAAGCTTGGGTCGCTTGACGAGGTCGATCCCGAAATCCTGCGCGTTTACGAAAAGCTGGGCATCCCGATTGCCGAGCAGAAACTGCTTGCGGGTGTCGAGGGCGGAGAAGAGGGCGGGCTGCCCGCGCGGCGGATCGCGGTTGATGCGGTTTTTGACAGCGTTTCGGTGGCGACAACGTTTCGCAAGGAATTGGAAGCGGCGGGGGTGATCTTCCGCAGCATTTCTGAAGCGATCAAGGAATATCCCGATTTGGTGAAGAAGTGGCTGGGAAAGGTCGTGCCGATGCACGACAACTACTTCGCCGCCCTCAACTGCGCCGTGTTTAGCGACGGGACGTTTGTTTACATTCCCGAAGGTGTGCGCTGCCCGATGGAGCTTTCCACCTATTTCCGGATCAATGCGGAAAATACCGGGCAGTTTGAACGGACGCTGATCATCGCCGACAAGGGCGCCTATGTCAGCTATCTCGAAGGCTGCACCGCGCCGATGCGCGACGAAAACCAGCTGCATGCGGCGGTGGTTGAACTCGTCACGATGGACGATGCCGAGATCAAATATTCGACCGTGCAGAACTGGTATCCCGGTGACGAGAACGGCAAGGGCGGCATCTATAATTTTGTGACCAAGCGCGCGCTGTGTCAGGGCAAGAACAGTAAGGTTAGCTGGACGCAGGTGGAAACCGGCAGCGCGATTACCTGGAAATACCCGTCCTGTGTGCTTGCGGGCGACGGCTCGGTCGGCGAGTTTTACTCGGTCGCGGTGACCAATAATCGCCAGCAGGCCGATACCGGCACCAAGATGATTCACCTTGGCAAGAACACCCGGTCAACGATCGTGTCGAAGGGTATTTCGGCGGGGCGCAGCGACAACACCTATCGCGGGCTGGTGCGCGTATCGCCCACCGCGGAGGGCGTCCGGAACTTCACCCAGTGCGATTCGCTGCTGCTCGGCGACCAGTGCGGCGCGCATACCGTGCCGTATATCGAGGTCCGCAACCCGAGCGCGCAGATCGAGCATGAGGCGACCACGTCCAAAATTTCGGACGATCAGTTGTTCTACGCGATGCAGCGCGGGCTGGACCAGGAATCTGCGGTCGCACTGATCGTCAACGGATTCGCCAAGGAAGTGCTCCAGCAATTGCCAATGGAATTCGCGGTGGAAGCGCAGAAGTTGCTGGGGATTTCGCTTGAGGGGAGCGTGGGGTGAACCTGACTCCGACAGACGACGCAAAGCGCCTGAACATCCCTCCCCTTCAGGGGAGGGGCCGGGGGTGGGGCCTCTCCGCAAGCACCATCGCCGAATTGCACAAACGCGCCTCAGTCATGCGCCGAAACCCGACAGAACCCGAGAAGCGTTTATGGCGGGCGCTATCCAATGGCCAATTGGAAGGTCACAAGTTCCGCCGCCAGGCCGTCATCGATCGCTTTATCGCCGACTTCCTCTGCCCGCAAAGGGCGCTGATCGTCGAGGTCGATGGCGACACGCATGACGAGGCAAAGGATCGGCTGCGCGACGATGTGTTGGGCGAACACGGGTTTCAGGTGCTGCGCGTGACCAATCACGATGTGATGACCAATCTCGACGGCGTCTTTTACGTGATCGGTATAGCGCTGAACGCGACCCCGGATCGTTGGGATAGGCCCCACCCCAACCCCTCCCCTGAAGGGAAGGGGCTTGAGAAGGTCGAGGCGCAGAAGCTGCTGGGGATTTCGTTGGAAGGCTCAGTTGGATGAAAAGCATTGTTACGGATTACAAATCGATGGCCAAGCAGATGGTAGCAATGGCGCAACCCTCAGGTGCAACGATCGAGGTTGAGGATCGAGGCGATGATCGGCTTCGCGTCACGATGTCCGCTGCAGATGCAGCTAAACTCCTGAAAGTAGATGATTAAGCTAATGCTCAAAATAACGAACCTTCACGCCGAAATCGACGGCAAGGAAATCTTGCGAGGCCTGTCGCTCACCGTCAATGCGGGGGAGGTGCATGCGATTATGGGGCCGAATGGCGCGGGTAAATCCACGCTGGGCTATGTGCTCGGCGGGCGGCCCGCTTATGAGGTGACGTCGGGCGAGGTGACTTTTGACGGGCATGACCTGTTCGACATGGCCCCGCATGAGCGCGCCGCTGCCGGGTTGTTCCTTGGCTTTCAATACCCGGTCGAAATCCCCGGCGTGTCCAACGTGCAATTCCTGCGTGAGGCGTTGAACGCCCAGCGCAAGGGCCGCGACGAAGGCCCGCTGTCGGGTGGCGAATTCCTGAAGCTTGCCAAGGCGCAGGCCGCCGGGCTCGGGATGGACTATGAAATGCTCAAGCGCCCCGTGAATGTCGGTTTTTCGGGCGGCGAGAAAAAGCGCAACGAGATGGTGCAGATGGGCATCATCGCGCCCAAACTCGCGATCCTTGACGAGACGGACAGCGGCCTCGACATCGACGCGCTGAAGGCCGTGGGCGACGGCATCAACCGCATCATGCGTGCGCCCGACAAGGCGGTGATCCTGATCACGCATTATCAGCGGCTGCTCGATTATGTGCGGCCCGATTTTGTGCATGTGCTGGCGGGCGGTCGGATTGTGAAATCGGGTGGGCCGGAGCTGGCGTTGGCGCTTGAGGCTGAAGGCTATGCCGAGGTGGTGGCATGATGTGTCGCGCTGAAATCCTCCCTGAAACGGGGAAGGGAACCAGCGAGGCTGGCGGAAGGGGCGGGCCGCAAGCGGGTCGGCCGTGGCAATCCCCCCTCCACCATTTGCTGGAAGGGGCAAATGCTCCCCCTCCATTTGCGGGAGAGGCTTTATGACCGCACTCCCCACCCGGCGCGATGAATCCTGGCGCTATTCCGATCTGGAGGCGGTTGCATCGGTGTGGCCGATTGCTGCGCCCGAGCGGATCGTCGTCGCTGCGGGTGATGAGATTGCGCGGGTAATCGTGCAGGATGCCGCGCCAGATGTCGTTGCGATCCATGATTATGTCGTGGTGCTGGGCGCAGGCGCGCGCGCGACCTTCCACGTTCTGAATACTGGCGGGCGGCTAGGACGGGTGACGATTGATGTCACGCTGCACGACGGCGCGCATTTTGAGCTGGGCGGGGCGATGCTGGGCGCGGGTGAGCAGACGCTCGAACTCGTCACCACGATGCGCCATATCGAGCCGAACGCGACGAGCAACCAGACGGTGCGTTCAGTGCTTGGCGGGCAGGCGACCGGATCATATCTCGGCAAGGTCGCGGTGGCGCGGCATGCGCAAAAGACTGATGCGAGCCAATCGGTCAAGGCGATGCTGCTCGCGCGGACCGCGACCGCCAATGCCAAGCCTGAGCTGGAGATTTTTGCCGATGACGTGAAATGCGCGCACGGGGCGACTGTCGGCGAGTTGGATGCCAACGCGCTGTTCTATCTCGCCAGTCGTGGCTTACCGCCCGCTGAGGCCAAGGCGCTCTTGTTGCGCGGGTTTATCGCGGGCGTATTTGACGATGTGGCTGACGAAGCCGCGCGTGAGGCGCTGGAGATAGCAGCGACGGCGGCTTTGGAGCGGATGTTGTGATGAATTGTTTTTGCCCCAACCGAATCCGTCATGCCGAACTTGTTTCAGCATCCACCGAGCCGAGCGCGCGGATTGGATTTGTGACACGGTGGACCCCGAAACAAGCTCAGGGTGACGAGCAAGAGTTAAGAGAATGGGTTTTATGAACGCGCTTGCCGATATGCCCCAGCTTGATCTGTGTGCAGATTTTCCCGCCATCCCCGACGGCTGGGCTTATCTCGATACCGCCGCCACGTCGCAAAAGCCGCAAGTCGTGATCGACGCAATCGCGCGCGGCTATGACCGCGATTATGCAACGGTGCATCGCGGCGTTTACAAGCGCTCGGCAGATATGACGCTGGCTTATGAAGCGGCACGGCGGCGGGTGGCGGGCTTTATGGGCGCGGCATCGCCCGACGAGATCGTGTTCGTGCGCGGCGCGACAGAGGCGATTAACCTGGTGGCCTATAGCTGGGCGGCAACGCAGTTGAGGGCGGGGGATCGTATCCTGTTGTCGGCGCTTGAGCATCATTCCAACATTGTCCCGTGGCAGCTGGTGGCGCAGCGGATTGGCGTCGCGATTGATGTTATTCCGTTGACCGACGATCACCGGATTGATCTCGACGCGATGGCGGCAATGATTACGCCTGCGCATAAACTGGTTGCGCTGGCGCATGTTTCCAATGTGGTCGGGTCAGTGCTGGATGGCCCCCGTGCGGCGGCGATCGCGCATTCGGTTGGGGCAAAGCTGCTGCTTGACGGCTGTCAGGCGGTGCCCCGCATGCGCGTTGATGTGCAGGCGCTCGATTGTGATTTCTACGTGATGTCGGCGCACAAGCTTTACGGTCCAACCGGGATCGGTGTGCTGTGGGCGCGGGGAGAACTGCTCGATGTCATGCCGCCCTGGCAGGGTGGCGGGGCGATGATTGACCGGGTGAGCTTTGCGCGCACCAGCTATGCGCCGCCACCGGGACGGTTCGAGGCAGGCACGCCGCATATCGTCGGTGCACTCGGGTTGCACGCGGCGATTGATTATGTTGAAAGCGTTGGACTGGATGCGATCCACGCGCATGAGACTGCGCTGGTTGCACTAACTCGCGCGGCATTGTCGCAGATTAATTCAGTGACGCTGTTCGGGCCGGAGGATTCTGCGGGGATAGTCAGTTTTGCGATTGAGGGGGTGCATCCTCATGATATTGGCACCATTCTTGACGAAGAGGGTGTCGCGATCCGTGCCGGGCATCACTGCGCGCAACCGCTGATGGAATTGCTCGGCGTCGATGCGACGGCGCGGGCGAGTTTTGGGATTTACAATACCCCGGCTGATGTTGATCGGCTGGTAAAGGGCATACAACGCGTGACGAGGATCTTCGGATGAACGAACAACAGCGGATCACGGTGGAAGAGGTTGAGTCAGTGGAGGCACCGCCCAAGGCGCGGGTCGAGAATGCGGTCGAGGCGGTTGAGCGCAAGCGCGACTATCTTGAGGGCTTTCTTGCGCAGCAGCCCAAGGTGTCGGCATCCGGTAAACCCGGTGGGGAAGTTTATGAGCAGGTTGTCGCCGCGCTGAAGGAGATTTATGATCCCGAAATTCCGGTAAATATTTACGATCTTGGGCTCATTTACGATGTCGATGTGACTGAGGATGGCCATGCAACTGTCACGATGACCTTAACGACGCCGCATTGCCCGGTTGCCGAATCAATGCCGGCTGAGGTTGAAATCTGCGTTGGCGCAGTGCCGGGGGTCGGCTCTGCTGAAGTCAATCTGGTCTGGGAACCCGCCTGGGATCCTGCCAAGATGACTGACGAAGCCCGGCTTGAAATGGGCATGTTGTAATCATTTACCCCTCCCTTTTCGGGGAGGGGCAAGGGGGTGGGGGACGTCTCACCGAGCATGTCGGTTGCGGACACGCCCCACCCCAACCCCTCCCCTAAAAAGGATGGGCTTAGGAGATAGTGAAATGACCGAAGTGAAAACCCGCCAGCGGCCCGCCGCACTGAACCTGACCCCCGGTGCCGAGGCGCGCATCGCCGGGTTGATGGCCAAGGCCCCCGAAGGCGCGATTGGTGTAAAGCTGTCGACGCCCCGGCGCGGCTGTTCGGGCCTGGCATATTCGGTCGATTATGTCAGCGAGGCCAAGGCGTTTGATGAACGCATCGACACGTCCGGCGGCACCTTGTTCGTCGATGGCGCATCGATTCTTTATCTCGTCGGTAGCAACATGGACTGGGTTGAGGATGATTTCGCCGCAGGGTTCACCTTTGAGAATCCTAATGCCAAGGGCAGCTGCGGCTGCGGAGAGAGCTTTACCGTCTGAGCGCACCGCTTGCAGTGAGCGGGAGCGCAAAGGCTACAGGGAACCCGACATTCATCAGCGTATTGAGTGCAAAACCCGTCGTGATCGATAGCGACGAATCCACCACGAACCGGAATAAGATGCTCGCCAGGATGAATCGCCAAAGCTGACTGACTGGTCCTGCGATGGCGTCGGTTGTACTGAATGCCGCGAAGAGGGTGCCGCCCCAGCCGCACATCACGTCCAGCTAACCCCGCCAATATCCTGTCATGCCCAACCCTCTCCAATCGAAATCATCCCCAGTTTCATTGAGTTCAACTCATCTGGAGCAGCACGCCGCAAATCTGCATCACCCCCGTCATTGCGAGCGGAGCGAAGCAATCCAACTTCGCCGCGCGAGGCTCGGCTGGATTGCTTCGCTACGCTCGCAATGACGATCCATATTGCACGCATTCCGCTCTAGCCCCTACCCTTAGGGGAGGGGAGAAAAGTCGCGGTCAATGAGATCTGATATGGAGAGTTAAAGCACAGAAATGTAGCAAACGCTACATAAATTCTCACGCTGGTTTCGTCAGGCAGCCGTGACGCCGCCATCGATCGCATAAATGCTTCCCGTGGTGTAACTCGACGCATCGCTCGCCAGAAACGCGATGATGTGCGCGACCTCCTCATTGGTGCCGTAGCGGCCAAGCGCGACCTTTGATTCGATGTCCCGGCGCATCGCGGCAGCCGCTTCGGTGGGGAGACCAGCGCCAAGCGCCGTCATCATCCGGTTGTCGATGGGGCCAGGGCCAATTGCGTTGATGCGGATGTTCGACGGCCCAAGTTCGAGCGCGGCTGTCTTCACCATCCCGTAAACCGCGTGCTTGCTCGCAGTGTAGGCGAGCATCCCTGGGAAGCCGACAAGCGAAGCGATTGATCCGGACGCGATGATCGATCCACCGCCGCGCGCGCGCATCGCGGGCACGGCGTGTTTGATCGCGATCAGCACACTTGTAACATTTGTGCGCATCAGCGCCTCGAACGCCTCGACCTTCAGCTTATCGACGGGGCGGGCGGGTCCTTCATTGCCTGCATTGGCGACCATGATGTCGAGCCCGCCAAACGCGGCCAGCGTGGCGGCAATTGCGCCTTCGGTTCCGGCCTCATCCGTCGCATCGGTCATGTAGGTTGAAAGCGGCCCCATATCCCCCAACCGGGTGCGCGTCTCACCAAGCTTTTCCTCGGATCGGCCGACGACCATCACGCTCGCGCCAAGTTCAAGAAATAACCGTGCCGTTGCCTCACCAATGCCGCCAGTGCCGCCGGTAATGATCGCTACCTTGCCGTCGAGCCGCATTCGCGCGGCACCTGAAACTGTCATGTCCTGCTCCCTTGATTATCTTGACCCTGGTAGCGCGCCGGGCGTGGTGGCGAAACCGCCCGTTGATGGAACAAACCGAGCGTTCGTGCGCTTTACCTGCGTGGTTGCCGGCTAGGGCAATCCTAATTGGAGGCTTTCGCCATGCTCTGGACCATTGTCGTACTTCTGCTGATCCTTTGGCTGCTCGGCTTCTCAATGCAGGTCGGCGGTGGATTGATCCACTTGCTGCTCGTGATCGCTCTGGTTGTGGTCGTGTTCCGGTTGGTTACCGGTCAGCGCGTGGTGTAATTTTCGGACGGCGTTTTTTTCAGCAAGGCGGTGCGCAGGCATTCGCAAACAATTTCGTCCCGTTGGTTGAGCGCGCGGTGCCTGAACACGACCAGCCCCGCATCGGGGCGGGACTTGCTCTCGCGTAGCTCAACCACCTCGGTCTCGGCGCGCAGCGTATCGCCGATAAAAACGGGCTTGGGCATGACGACCTTGTCATATCCGAGGTTAGCAACGAGCGTGCCCAGCGTCGTATCCGCCACTGAAATACCGACCATCAGCCCAAATGTATATATGCCGTTGACGACGACACGGCCAAATTCGGTGCCGCTGGCATATTCTGCGTCAAGGTGCAGCGGCTGTGGATTGTGCGTCAGCGTGGTGATCAGGATATTGTCGGTCTCGGTGACGGTGCGGCGCAGACCATGTGTGACCGTCTCACCAACGCTCCATTCGTCATAAAATTTGCCGGGCATCGTAGTTCCTTCGTCCGGAGCGGGAGGATTTAGCCCAATCCGCCCATGCTGCGGCCTGCCGTCATGCCGCCATCGGCGGGCAGCACTACGCCGCTGACATAGCGCGCATAGTCAGACGCAAGAAACAGGCAAACATCCGCGACGTCATCAACCGTTCCCATCCGGCCAAGTGGCACCGACGCCGCAGAGCGCGCCTTGGCCTCGGGCGTTGGGGCAAGCCGGTCCATGCCTTCGGTCCCCTCAATCGGGCCGGGCGAAACCGAGTTCACACGCACCCCCTCCCGCCCCCATTCGATCGCCAGCGTCCGCGTGATCATATCAACGCCGGCCTTGGCGGCGCAGACGTGGAGCTGGAAGGCGGTCGCGATCCAGGCTTGCGGGGCAGAAATGTTGATGATGCTCGCGCCCGGTTTTGTCAGATGCTCATAACTCGCGCGCATGACGTGGAAGGTGCCAAAAGTATCGATTTCCATGACGGAGCGAAAGCCATTGGGTGACAGGCCAGCAGCAGGCACTGGGAAATTGCCGGCTGCACCTGATACCAGCACGTCAATCGTGCCGCGTTCGGCGCGGAAATGATCGACAGCTGCCTTCACATCATCATAATTGCGGACATCAAGCGAATAGCCGAGTGCTTTTTTGTCGCCATGCAATACAGCGACTGCGGCGTTGACCTTATCCTGGCTGCGGCTCGCCACAGCAAGGTTCGCGCCGCACCGCGCAAATGCCTTGGCAATGCCTAGGTTAATGCCGCTGGTGCCGCCAAAAACTATGACATTTTTGTTAGTGAAATCAAAAGCCATCGGTATCTCTCCCATATTTTCCTCCCCTTCAGCAGGAGAGGATTGCGCAGATTGAGCAGCTTTGCTGTCCTCATCCGGGTGGGTGGATGATTAATCGACGCCGGGCGGTTGCGCAACGCTGGCGGGCCAATCCAGCGGAGGCGCTGCTCGAAGCCGGGGCGACGGCAGGGTGTTGCTCTTCGCCCTGCGCCATCCCGCCGCGCTCAGGGAGCCGGTTGATCCCCACGCACCACCTTCACCAGCATGCGCCCCTCGCTGACCTGTGCACCTGTCTCGGCATCAAGCTCGGCGACAATGCCGTCAAACGGGGCGGTGAGCGAATGCTCCATCTTCATCGCCTCCAGCGTGACAAGTCGTTGGCCCTTGATGACGGCATCCCCCGCCGCAACTTCCACCGCGATGATGCGCCCCGGCATGGGCGAGAGGATGGCACCGTCGGCGACCGCCCCAGCGCCATCGCCGCCGCGCGGCTGATAGAGACAATAACTTCGCCCTTCACCGAGGAAAAAACTGACCACTTCGTCCTGCTGCATGCCATCGTCGGGCACGAAATCGGTCAGAACGTGCACAATTCCCTCGTCATCGATCAGACGGGCTTCAGTGCGCGAAGCCGCGTTGATCCGGAGGCCACCCGGCGCGTGCCACATCGCTGCGGTCAGGGCTGCTGCTGCCTCGTGGAGATGAGCTTCCAACTGCGTTGGGCGGCTCGTGAGTGCTTCGCCCCGCCGTTCAATCAGGCCGGTGTCGAGAGAGCCGCTGCGGAAATCATCATCGAGGCAAATCCGAGCGAGAAACCCGGCATTGGTCCGAACCGGCCAAACCTCGACGTCGGAGGTGGCCTCCCAGAGTGATTCAATTGCCGCGATTCGAGTAGCCTCATGAACCACAATTTTCGCGATCAGCGGGTCGTAGAATGGCGAAACGGTCCCACCTTCCTCAACGCCTGTTTCGATACGCGCGAATTCGGGCAAGAGCAGATGTTCAAGTGGGCCGGTCGAAGGGAGAAACCCCGTCGCAGGATTTTCAGCATAGAGCCTCGCTTCCATTGCCCAGCCGTTGATGCTCAACTCGTCCTGCCGCTTGGGCAAGGCCTCGCCCGACGCCACGCGCAGCTGCCATTCAACGAGATCGACGCCGGTAATTTCCTCGGTCACCGGGTGTTCCACCTGCAGCCGCGTGTTCATTTCCATGAACCAGATGCGGTCCGCCCGCAGGCCTTCGCTCGCGTCCGCAATGAACTCGATCGTACCCGCGCTGACATAATCGACCGCCTTGGCCGCACGCACGGCGGCGGCGCAGAGCGCGGCGCGGGTTTCCTCCGACATCCCCGGCGCGGGGGCCTCCTCGATCACCTTCTGGTGGCGGCGTTGCAGCGAGCAATCGCGCTCGAACAGATGGACGACATTACCGTGCGTGTCGCCAAACACCTGCACCTCGATATGGCGGGGGCTCAGGATATATTTCTCGATCAGGACGCGATCATCGCCGAACGAGGACGCCGCCTCGCGCTGGCAGCTGATGAGCGCATCGGCGAAATCG
>Ga0163144_10015776_pt1 | contig 15544 bp, 12 predicted proteins | sample OliLak19BULKMAT1_FD_123175 | JGI IMG/M metagenome (GOLD analysis project Ga0163144, IMG submission 123175) | Freshwater microbial mat bacterial communities from Lake Vanda, McMurdo Dry Valleys, Antarctica - Oligotrophic Lake LV.19.BULKMAT1 | ecosystem: Environmental > Aquatic > Freshwater >...
ATTATTAGAAAAAAAGATAAAAAGAAAAAAAAATAAAAAAAAAATATTAAAAAAATTTTGAAAAAAATAAAAATAAAAAACAAAAAAAAAAAAAAAGTCTACAATATATATTTTATCTAAAAAAATTTAAAAGTATAGTTGAATATACAAATGTTCGTTTACTAAAAGTTTTTTTAACAAAATATGCAAAAATTAAAGCAAAACGAAAAACTCGTGTGGTAGTTCAACAACATAAAAAAATTGCAAAATCTATTCGAAAAGCTAGAATTGCTGGACTTCTTCCATTTAGTTGTAATATTAGACTTTTTTAAAAAAGCTTTTTTTTTAATATTTTTGCTATAGAGTATATTTTTCTATTTTTAATACAAATGAATACTTAATAACATGTTAAAAAATATTCATGGACAAGTAGTATTTATTTTAGTTGAATAATTTTTTCATTTAATTCTTAAGTGAAAAAACGAATATGGTAAAATAAACTTTATCTTACTAAAAATAATTTTCTTTCTTTCAAAAAAAAGAAAAGACTAAAAAAAAATTTTTTTAACAAAATTTATGAGAAAAGCACGAAATAATAATAACTTTATTGATAAAACTTTTAGTATTTTAGCCGATGTAATTTTACGTGTTTTTCCAGCAACACAACAAGAAAAACAAGCTTTTTCCTATTATTTAAATGGACTATCAGCTCAAGATGAAGGTGAATATGCTGAAGCGTTAAATAATTATTATCAAGCTTTACAGCTAGAAGAAGATTTATATGATCGCAGCATAATATTATATAACATTGGACTAATTTATGCTAAAAATGGTGACTATTTAAAAGCTTTAAAATATTATTATTTTACTTTATTTATTAATCCACGTTTTACTTCAGCATTAAATAATATTGCTGTTATTTATCATTATCAAGGAATTAAAGCTGCAGAAAAAAAATCTTATTTACTTTCTGATTCTCTTTTACAAAAAGCCAGTTTTTATTGGACGAAAGTTGTAAAATTAGATCCAAATTCTTATATTGAAGCTTGGAATTGGTTAAAAATTACAAATCGTGATATTGTTTCTTAAAAACATAATTAATTAGAAATACGGTAAATTCTTTTAATAGTAGAAAAAAAAGTTTAGTTGTTTTATGAACGGATTTGTAACACAAATTATTGGTCCAGTAATTGATGTTGAATTCCCTGACGGTCAATTACCAAAAATTTACAATGCTCTTCAAGTTTTAAAAGCTTCTTCTGGAGAAAAAATTATTGCCGAAGTTCAATATTTAATTGGCGAAAATAAAGCTCGTGCAATTTGTATGACTTCGACAGATGGTTTAAAACGTGGAGATTCTGTAATTGATACAGGTAGTTCGATTACAGTTCCAGTAGGAAAACAAACATTAGGTCGAATTTTTAATGTTTTAGGAGAGCCTGTAGATGAATGCGGAGAGGTCAAAGTAAACGAATACTACAGTATTCATAGAAATGCTCCAGAATTTACAGATTTAGAAACAAAACCAAGTATTTTTGAAACGGGAATTAAAGTAGTAGATTTATTAGCTCCTTATCGTCGTGGAGGAAAAATTGGTTTATTTGGAGGAGCGGGTGTAGGAAAAACTGTTTTAATTATGGAATTAATTAATAATATCGCTAAAGAACATGGTGGTGTTTCAGTTTTTGCTGGTGTTGGAGAAAGAACAAGAGAAGGAAATGATTTATATGCAGAAATGAAAGAATCAAAAGTAATTGATGCCGATAATTTAGATAAATCAAAAGTTGCTCTTGTTTATGGACAGATGAATGAACCACCAGGAGCAAGAATGCGTGTAGCACTTACTGCATTAACAATGGCAGAATATTTTAGAGATAAAAGTAAACAAGATGTATTACTTTTTATTGATAATATTTTTAGATTTGTTCAAGCTGGTTCTGAAGTTTCTACTCTTTTAGGTCGTATGCCTTCTGCTGTTGGTTATCAACCTACATTATCAACAGAAGTTGGGGAATTACAAGAAAGAATTACATCTACAAAAGATGGTTCAATTACCTCTATTCAAGCTGTTTATGTACCAGCAGATGATTTAACAGATCCTGCACCTTCAAATGTTTTCCGTCATTTAGACGCTACAACAGTATTATCAAGAGAATTATCTGCGAAAGGAATTTATCCTGCAGTAGATCCATTACAATCAAGTTCGACTATGTTACAACCGAATATTGTTTCTAAAATGCATTATAAATGTGCTCAACAAGTTCGACAAACTTTACAAAAATATAAAGAATTACAAGAAATTATTGCTATTTTAGGAATTGACGAATTATCAGAAGAAGATAGACTAACAGTAGGAAGAGCTCGTAGAATTGAAAGATTTCTTTCACAACCTTTCTTTGTTGCTGAAGTTTTTACTGGATTAACTGGTAAATATGTTTCTTTAAATGATACTGTAAATGGCTTCCAAAAAATTTTAAATGGAGATTTTGATCAATTACCTGAGCAAGCTTTTTATTTAGTTGGACCAATTGAAGATGTTATTGAAAAGGCGTCTACTTTAGCAAAATAAAAAAAACTTTAAATTAAAAACTTAAAATTTTTTGTATTTTTCTTTTATAATAAATAAAAAAAGAGATAAATAATAAATAATGTTTATGATAAATAATAATTGATTAATTATTATTTATCATAGGCCAAACTTTTAAACTTTACTTTCTAGTATTTTTATTTAGCACCTGTGGCCGAGTGGTTTCAAGGCAATGGACTCATAATCCATCGTTTAAAAAGACATCGCTGGTTCGAATCCAGCCAGGTGCAATTTTTTTTTAAACTTTTCTTAAAAAGTATAATTTCGAACGTCTTACACGAATTTTATCTTTTTTTTTTATTTTTTGAATTTTTGGTGAGTGAAGAAAAAAGATTTGTTCAACACCAATACCTTGTATAGTTCTTCTTAATGTTATAGTTTTTCCTAAATTTTTATTATTTTTTGCAATTATTATGCCTTCATAATTTTGAATACGTTCTTTATCGCCTTCTACAATTTTATAAGAAATTTCTACGATTTCGCCTATCATAAGATTTTTTTCAATAGAAAAATCTAATTTTTTATGTTTTTCTTCTATAATTCGAAGTAAATTGGTTGAAACTTTTTTTTCCATGATTTTTTCCTTTAAAAATAATACGTATAGTATATATTTATTTTTTTCTTAAAAGAATTATACTAGAAAAGACTAAAAAAGAAAAAATAATAAATAACAATAAAGTAAACATTAATAACTTTAGTTTAAAAAAAGAATAAAAAAAATTTATATTATGAATAACAATATACTTAATGACTTAAAAGAAAAATTGTCTACTATTTATCCAGATTTTGAAGATATAAAACTATATGATGAAAAAAAATGGTTTCGTAAATTAACTAATAAAAAATTTCGAGAAATTAGACGTCGTTTACATTTTTATACAAATTTAGAATTATTAGCATCAAGAATTACTATTTTTGATGTCATGAATAAAGAAACTTTTTCAATACTTTTGCATGCAAAACGAATAGCAAAGCGTTATAATTTTGAAGAAGTAAATGAAGAAATTCTTCTTCTTGCTTTTCTCTCTGGGAAAAAAGAAATTAATAAATTATTTAAAAAGTCAGAGTTAAATAAAAATGCAATTTATCAAGAATTTTTGACAACCTATAAACTTCCCACTCGTAATATTTTTCAAAAAATTGGAAATTTTATTTTAGAAAAAATTTTTTTAGAAAAACAACCTTTGTTAGATAAAAAATTTAATTTTTCTACTGGTTGTTTAGATCTTTTTTTTAAAGCAGCAGAAAATACTTTAGAAAGATTTAAAACTTTTGTAATTACCCCAGAAATTCTGTTTATAACTTTAATGGAAAAAAAAATTCCGCTTCTTTTAAAAGGTTTAGACAATAAAAAAAAATGGTATATTTTAAGATACATTCTTTTAAGACGAATTAATACTGAAGAAATATTAGTACAAAGTAAAGTAAAAAGTAATCAATTTTTATACATATACTTATTAAAATCAAAATTGCGTCAAAGAACATATAATCTTTATATAGGAGGAAAAAGACGCAGAGTTCTTTATCTTCCTTTTCGTGCTTTATTATCTCCCACAGTTTTAAAATGGGATCGATTAAAATTTTTGGAAGCTCAAACACGTCGTTCAATAAGAATAAATAGTATTTTACGCTATTCTTCTGGGACTAATATAAAAAAACAAAAACAAATTTTGAGAAAAGGAAAAAAATCACTAATCCAAAAAATACAAAAAAAATTGCAAATAGAGTCTGAAAATCAAAATGAAAAGTTTGATAATACTAAATAATATTTTGATTTAAGAGATAATTTTTTCTTAAAAAAAAAAAGAAAAAATTATTTTTGAAAAATTTTTTTGTTTATTTCTATGACAAAAGAATATAATAAAATGCAAGAAGAAATAAAAATGGCGAGTGTAGCCAAGTGGTTAAGGCAGTGGTTTGTGGTTCCACTATGCGCGGGTTCGATTCCCGTCATTCGCCTTTTCTAATTTAGTTAAAAAAATTGAAGAAATTGTCTATTTTCCTATAATTAGATTATAATTCATTTATAATATTTATTTTTAATCTTTTATATTATTGTTTAATATTAAATAATCAAAAAATGGTCAAATATACAGGTCCAAGAGTAAGAATTGTAAGAAGGTTAGGAATTTTACCCGGACTTACAAGAAAAGTAAGTAAAATGCGAAGAAAAAGTCCAGGGGAACATGGAAAGTTACGTTTTTCTCAGGCACAACGTCCTTCGTTAGCAGGAGATTACAAAGAAAGATTGATTGAAAAACAAAAATTACGTTACAATTATGGAATTACAGAAAGCCAATTAGTTTCATATTATAAAAAGGCGAAAAAAGAAAAAGAATCTACAGGCGGACTTCTTCTAAAATTTTTAGAATCTCGTTTAGATTGTATTGTTTATCGTTTAGGATTTGCGCCTACAATTCCTAGCGCACGTCAATTAATAAATCATCGTCATATTCTAGTTAACAATAAAATTGTTAATATTCCAAGTTTTCTTTGTCAAAAAGGAGATACTATCTCTGTAAAAGAAAAAGAAAAATCAAAAAATTTAGTTTCTATTTATTTAGAAATTTTAGAAAGAAAACGAAGATTAGTTGAAGGACGAATGAAAAGCATTCAATTTTCTAAAAAACATAATATAAAAACTTTATTACCTGGACATTTAGAGGTAAATTCAGATTTACTTATTGGAAAATTAGCGAAATCAATTAAAAGATCGAATCATATTATGAAAATCAAAGAATTAAAAGTTGTTGAATATTATTCACGATAAAAAAAATTTTCAATTCATTATTTATTATTTTTATAAATAATGAATTTTTTTATAATAACATTACATATTTTTAAATTTTAACTTTTTTTTTAATCTCCATATTTTTTGAAATTCCATCCTTTTCTTTTTTAATTAAATTAAAGAAAAAAATTATTACCTTAATATAATTTTTCTTTTTTAAAATCCAAAAAATGTATTTGTTTGAGCTTAAAAAAAAATGGAAAAGTAATAAAGATAAAGTGTGATTAAAAAAAATTTCATTTTTTCATTTTCCATAGTGGTAATCAATTTTTTGATTTTAAAAACCAGTAGTAGGAAAACAAACAAGAACTAAAAACGAAAAGCAATGAGCGACGCATCAGAAAGAACGCGTATTAAATCAGAACGTTATGAATCTGGAGTAATCCCTTATAAAAAAATGGGATATTGGGATGCAGATTATACGATTAAAGAGACAGATGTTTTATGTCTTTTCCGTATTACTCCACAACCTGGAGTAGATCCAGTTGAAGCAGCAGCAGCAGTTGCTGGAGAATCATCAACAGCAACTTGGACAGTTGTATGGACAGATTTATTAACAGCTTGTGAAATTTATCGTGCTAAAGCTTATTTCGTTGAAGAAGTTCCAAATAGCTCAAATGAATATTTTGCATTTATCGCTTATGAATGTGATTTATTTGAAGAAGGTTCGATTGCAAACTTAACTGCTTCAATCATTGGTAACGTATTTGGATTTAAAGCTTTAAAAGCTCTTCGTTTAGAAGATATGCGTATTCCTTTCGCTTATTTAAAAACATTTATTGGTCCTGCAAGTGGAGTTATTGTAGAACGTGAACGTTTAGATGTATTTGGACGTCCATTCTTAGGAGCTACTGTAAAACCTAAATTAGGTTTATCTGGAAAAAACTATGGACGTGTAGTTTATGAAGGATTACGTGGTGGTTTAGACTTCTTAAAAGATGACGAAAATATCAACTCTCAACCATTCATGAGATGGCGTGAAAGATATTTATACGTTATGGAAGGAATCAACAAAGCAGCTTGTAAAACAGGTACTGTAAAAGGTTCTTACTTAAACGTAACAGCTTCTACAATGGAAGATATGTATGAAAGAGCAGAATTTGCAAGAGAATTAGGATCAGTAATTATTATGATCGATTTAGTTATTGGATACACAGCTATCCAATCTATGGGTCATTGGGCACGTAAAAATGATATGATTCTTCATTTACACCGTGCAGGACATTCAACATATACTCGTCAAAAAAATCATGGTATTAACTTCCGTGTTATTTGTAAATGGATGAGAATGTCAGGTGTTGACCATATTCACGCTGGTACTGTTGTTGGAAAATTAGAAGGAGATCCAAATACTGTTAAAGGTTTCTATGATACTCTTCTTTTACCTACATTAAAAGAAAATCGTGGATTAGGAATTTTCTTTGATATGGATTGGGCTTCATTAAGAAAATGTCTTCCAGTTGCTTCTGGTGGTATTCACTGTGGGCAAATGCACCAATTAACTCATTTATTAGGTGAAGACGTAGTTTTACAATTTGGTGGTGGTACAATTGGTCACCCTGATGGAATTCAAGCTGGAGCAACAGCTAACCGTGTAGCTCTAGAATGTATGCTTTTAGCAAAAAATGAAGGTCGTGACTACTTAAAAGAAGGTCCAGATATTTTAAAAGCTGCTGCTAAAGACTGTCGTCCTTTACAAGTTGCTTTAGATTTATGGAAAGCTATTACTTTCAATTATGCTTCTACTGATACTTTAGATTTCGAAGCTACTCCTACAAAATCTGCTTCTTAAATACTTAATAATTTTTTCATTTAATCTTTAAGTGAAAAAATAAAAATATTAATGAATTATTATTCATTAATTATTTTTTCAAGACATTTTTTTTTATTAGCTATTCCCTATTAACGAATTACGATTAGGACTTTATTATGACAAGACTAGGACAAGGAAATTTTGCTTTATTACCTGATTTAAACGACGAACAAATCAAAAAACAAATTGAATACGCAATCAAAAAAGGATTTTCTGTTTCTGTTGAATGGACAGATGATCCACATCCACGTAACTGTTACTGGGAAATGTGGGGACTTCCACTTTTTGGTGTTCCTGATGCTTCTACTGTTATGTACGAATTAGTGGAATGTCGTAAAGCTCATCCAAATGTATATATTAAAATCAATGCTTTCAACAGTGAAAGAGGTATTGAAAGTACAGGTTTATCATTTATCGTACAAAGACCTGCTTTTGAGCCTGGTTTCTACTTAAGCCGTCAAGAAGGAAAAGGACGTAATATTGTTTATACTTTACATAGTTACGCTGTTCAATCTGCAGGAGAAGGAGCTCGTTATTAATCTTTTTCTTTCTTTTTTTTAATTTTCTACCAATTTTCTTTTAAAAGAAAATTGGTTTTAATTTTCTCTTTTTTTTGACTACTTTTTATAAAATTTTTCCACTTTTAATGAGTTTTATGCCACTAATAAATAATGCTAAACCCTAAACAAGTTTAGTATTTATCCTAATTAATAATTTTTCACTTAAAAATTAAGTGAAAAACTAAATAATATTCTTAAATGACTATTGTTTATCTTAAATTTATTTATTTAAAAAAATACTTATCTATTTGTTATGTCAAAAAATTTAAAAGATTTAATTTTAACGCAATCAGAATCGATTAATATTCGTGATTGCTACGCTCAAACAGGAATTGAGGATGTTATTGGAACAATGGATAAAGAATTAGTAGGATTAAAAGATGTTAAAGATAGAATTCGTGAAATTTCTTCGGTTTTATTATTTGATAGAATTCGTGAAATTCAAGAACTTTCTACGTTAAATTCTAGTTTACATATGGCTTTCACGGGTCGCTCTGGTACAGGAAAAAGCGCCGTTGCAAATAAGATTTCTTTAGTATTACGAAATTTAGGTTATTTAACAAAAGGCCATATTACAAACGTAACAAGAGAAGATTTAGTTGGGCAATATGTTGGTCATACTGCTCCTAAAACAAAAGAGCAGCTACAAAAAGCTCATGGTGGAATTTTGTTTATTGATGAAGCTCATCATCTTTTTAAACCAGATAATGAACGTGATTATGGGTCTGAAGCTATTGAATTATTATTACAAGTAATGGAAAATCAAAGAGATGATCTTATTTTGATTTTTGCAGGTGGAAAAGATAAAATTGAAAAATTTTTTAATGCTAATCCAGGAATTTCTTCTCGTATTGGAAATCATATTGATTTTAAAGATTATGATTTGACTGATTTAACTGAAATTACAAAATTTTTACTTATTAATGATAATCGTTATAAAATTGATTCAAAAGCTTTAGACATTTTAGTTTTTTATATTAAACAATTAATTACTTTTCCAACATTTGCAAATGTAAGAACAATTAAAGTTTTTTTAAATCAATTATTAGCATATCAAGCAATTCGAGTAGAAAAATTATTAACACATGAAGGAAAAATTGACTTCAATGATTTAATTTGTATTCAACCAGAGGATTTTTCTTTTTTTACAAAAGAAGATTTTATAAACATTATCGGAAGCGAAAAAGTATCTCTTTATACAAAATAAATAATAAATAGTTTTATCTCAACAATATAAAATAAATATTTAATGTAAAAGTTTTTAATTAAAAACTTTTACATTATTAAAAAATAGTTTTTTTCGACTGTATTTCAAAACTCCTATTAAAAACTGTCCAATAATAAATTAGTTTATTATTTATCTTTTTTTAAAAGAAGAAATTTTTAATTTTTTACTCAAAAATATTATTTATATTTCTTTTGGAATTTTGTTACAGACCAAAAAATTTCCAGAACAAGAATTCGTCTGGGTACTCTTTTTTACGAAAAGCAATTATGTTAGTTGTCTTCTCAACTCCTGATTATAATAAAATTCAATTAAATACAACTAAAGTTCGTGTTCATTTAAGAACTGGAATTGTAGAAATTTTTAACCAACATCAAGATTTATTAGGAAAAATCGAAAATGATTTAGTTGAACTTGAAAGTAACTTTGAAAATAAATTAGAAAAAAGTTTTTTCATTCTTCAAGATGCAGTCTTTATTGTTTCAAATAAAGGTTTAGATTCTACTAGTGAATATCAAGGAACAACAGTTTATATTTATGCTAAAAATGTTCGTGAATTTAATTCTTCACTTTCTATAGATGAACTTTCAAAACAATATGAAATAAAAAAAATGGAATTAGATCGAGAAAATCAAAAATTAGGAGATTCTAACGATCAAATTTTAAAATCTAAAGTAAGCTTGTTAGAAGATGATGTCAAATTTTTAGCTAAATCAATTATCAAAGCCAAAGAAATAAAAGAATTAAAATTATAATACCTTCTTTCTTCTTATGTTAAATTTAGAAGAAACTTTAAATATTAGTGATTTTTATAAAAAACAAAATGATTTTTTAGGGAAGCTTCTCTTTTTTTTTTTTCCAGTTTTAATCTTTTTAAGTATTTTTAGAGCTCAAGTTTCAGAAATGGCTATTTTACAATTAGTGCCGGGAACATATTTGGTTTTTTTATTTCTTTTTTTACTTTTTTTAGTTTTTTTTTCGTCTATTTTTTTTTTTTTTTTTAAATGGGTAGACAGTATAAAAGAAAATGGAAACAAAGTAAAAAATCGAATAACTAATTTTTTACGAATGAAATATAGTATTTTTTTATTTTCACTTTGTTATCAATTAAGTATATTTAGTATGATTCCTTTAAGTTTCGACTCTTTCAATGCTTATGGAGAAAAAACCTTAGAAAGTCTTTGGTCTTTTACTGAGATTTTTTTATTAGAATTTTCTTTATCTTTTTTATTAATTTCTTTTTTTCAATTTCCTGTATTTTTTGCTTCTTGGATAAGTATTGAAAAAAAAATTCAAAATTTACCTAAATTATGGAAGGTTATAAGTTTTTTTTCTTTCTTAATCGCCGGAGTTATTACTCCTACTTTAGATGCATCAATTCAATTATTTTTAGCATGTATTGGTATTTTTTTCTATTTTGCTACCATTTTATTTCTTCAAAAAAGACTAAGTATAAAAATTTCAGGATTTTTAGTACTTTCTTAAAATTTACTTTTTGATATTAATTACTTCATTTATGAATTTATCTTCTACTAAAAAAAATTTTGCTTCTCTTTTTTCGATATTATTCTTATTTCCTTTTCCAAGTTTAGCTTTTCCAATTTATGCTCAGCAAGCTTATGAAAATCCACGCGAAGCGAATGGAAGAATAGTTTGCGCAAATTGTCATTTAGCTCAAAAACCGACTGAAATTGAAACTCCGAGTACTATTTTACCTGATTCCGTTTTCGAATCAGTTGTAAAAATTCCTTATGACAAAACAAAAAAACAAATTTTAGGTAATGGTCAAAAAGGTGGTTTAAATGTAGGGGCGGTAATGATTTTACCTGAAGGTTTCAAATTAGCGCCTAAAACTAGATTAGACGAAGATTTGAAAACAAAAATGAAAGGTCTTTATATAACTCCCTATAGCTCTTCTAAGGATAATATTTTAGTTGTTGGACCTATTAGTGGTGACAAATATTCAGAAATCACTTTTCCACTTTTATCTCCAGATCCTGCGAAAGATAAAAATGTTTTTTTTGTTAAATATCCTATTTATGTAGGGGCGAATAGAGGGCGAGGACAAATTTATCCAACAGGTGAAAAAACAAATAATAATTTAGTTACGGCTCTTGCTTCTGGTAAAATCCAGACTATTAAAAACAATGAAAAAGATCTTGAAATTACGATTTTAAAATCAAATGGTGAAAGTCAAATACAAACTATTCCTAAAGGTATAGATCTTATTGTTAAAGAAAATGATTTAGTAGTTCAAGATCAAGCTTTAACTATTAATCCAAATGTTGGTGGTTTTGGCCAAATAGAAACGGAAGTTGTTTTACAAGATCCACTACGTATCTATGGATATGTAGCTTTTTGTTTAAGTATTGTTATTACACAAGCAATGTTTGTCTTTAAAAAAAAACAGTTCGAAAAAGTTCAAATTGCTGAATTAGATTTTTAATATAAAAAACAAACTATTTCTGTTATAATAATAGTAATATATACTCTATAAAAATAGAATACTATAAAAGTATTCTATTTTGAATAAAAAACTATTCCCCATAAAAGAAGAAGAACTATGCAAATATCAGAGGATGATTTTTTAGATTTTTTTGAAAATCCAGAAGAAGAACAAGACGAAGAAGAAAAAGAAGGCAAAGAAAAAAAAGACGGAAGTTCGGCCTTAGAAATTTATGGTACTGATATTACCGAATTGGCACGTCAAGGTAGATTAGATGATTGTTTTGGAAGAGAAAAAGAATTATCTGAATTGATGGAAGTGTTAGTACGACGTCAAAAAAATAATCCTGTATTAGTCGGTGATGCTGGAGTTGGAAAAAGCGCAATTGTAGAATTATTTGCCTCTAAGTTAGTAAATAACTTGGTTCCTTTTGTATTAGAAGGAAGGGCCATTATAAGTCTTGATTTAGCTCGAATTGTAGCAGGCTCTAGATATAGAGGAGAATTCGAAGCGCGTTTTCGTAAAGTATTAGATGAAGCGATTTCCGAACCTAATTTAATTATTTTTATTGATGAAATTCATACTTTAAGTGGAACAGGATCAGCAGAAGGCTCTTTAGATGCTGCAAATATGTTAAAACCTATTTTGGCACGAAATGGATTTCAATGTATTGGAGCAACGACAACAAAAGAATATGAAAAAATTGAACGTGATCCTGCTTTGCATCGTAGGTTTCAACCAATTATTGTTAAACAACCTTCCGTAGATGAAACAATTTCGATATTATATTCCTTACGACCTGGATTAGAATCTTTCCATAATTTAGAATTTTCTCCAGGTGCATTCAGGGCAGCAGCTGAGTTATCACATCGTTATATAAATGATAGATATTTACCAGATAAAGCTATTGATTTAATTGATCGAACAGCAGCACGTGAAGTTGTTGAATTAACCAGTCCGCGAGAAAATTCAATTGTTGGTGCAATTGTAAATGGAGCTTTACGTCAAGTTGGAAGATTAAAAAGTGAAGCTTTTCGTCGTGGAGATATTGGTTGTCAATTTATTTTTCAAGAACTTGAAAATGCATATCGAAGTTTTTTATTTACGTGGGTAGAAAATCCTAGACGTATCCCTTTGAATGCAAAAGCTTATAATAAGAAGAAAAAGGGAAAGCTTTTACGTTCACCTATTTCTCAGGAATTATTTGATAAGATGAGATTTTCTGTTTTAACTCGAACAGAAGAATTATTATTTGCTTCTTCAAGACCACGATTTGAAGTAAAACCTATTAAACAACTTACAAATCTTTCTGAAGATAAAGCTAATTTTGTTTTATTAAACTTTTTATATTATTTAGAAGTTTTAGATGAAAGTATAGAATATTCCGATGAAAATAGACAAAATTACCATTTTAAAGTAACTAGTATTTATCGTCTTTCTCTTACTCTTTTTTCTTTTTATAGAAATTTTGAAAAAAAAGTTGAACCTATACAAGCCTATATTTCTAAATTAGATAGAACTTCGAAACGAAAATTATATAAAAAAGCTTATTTTTATTTTTTACATAGTAACAAAAAAAAAAAACATGCTTCGAGTAAACGGTTAAGTAAACGCTTGAATTTTGTTTTAAATAAAATTAATAATTTTTCTACAAATTATGAATTTGTTTCATATATTCGTAAACTTCGAGATTTTAATAGAAAAACTACACAACCTATTCTTAAAAATTTTGATTTTTTCCGTTTAGATGTTGAACATACTACTCAAACTTTTGAGTACTTAAGTGAGTTAGAAACGGTTGAAACAAATGTTATTCAAGATTTTTTACAAGAATTAAGACCTCTTATGAAAAAAGGGTTGGTACAAAGTTTTCGATCAACTTCAGCTTTTCAAATTACAGATCAACAATTAAATAGTATTTATAATTTATTGGGATACTATTCTACTGAAACAGGAAAAAATTTTTTAGCTGCTTTTAGTGAACCAGAGATTATAAATGATGCGCGTAAAAAAGGAAATTTTGCTGGATTAAAAAAAAGAGTAGGACCTGGTGAGGTTAAAAAAGTATTATCTTATATTACTGGAATTCCCATTGAATCGATTAGTGCAGCAGAACAATTTAAGCTATTAAATTTAGAAAAAATTTTACATGAAAGAGTTGTTGGTCAAGAAGATGCTATTTCAGCTATTTCTAGAGCAATTCGCCGAGCAAGGTTAGGAATTCAAAATCCTAATCGTCCAATTGCAAGTTTTTTCTTTTGTGGGCCTACGGGAGTTGGAAAAACAGAAGTATGTAAAGCTTTAGCTTACACTATGTTTGGTTCTGAAAAAGAAATGATTCGTTTTGATATGTCCGAATTTATGGAGAAATTTACTGTTTCTAGATTAATTGGTTCTCCGCCAGGTTATATTGGATATGAGGAAGGAGGGCAGTTATCCGATGCTGTACGAAAAAAGCCTTATTCAGTTGTTTTATTTGATGAAGTTGAAAAAGCTCATCCTGATGTTTTAAATATTCTTTTACAAATTTTAGAAGATGGAAGGCTAACGGATACTCAAAAACGATTAATTTCTTTTGAAAATACTATCATCATTATGACTTCTAACGTTGGGTCAGGAGAAATCCAGGATTTCATTAGAGAGAATCCGGAAGAAGAACTTGAGGCTGAACTAGAAGATCGTAAAAATTCCAAAATAAATGCATTTTCTTATGAAAATGAAAAAGGAAGTTATTATCTTGATCCTTATATGGGAACAGTTCAATTTTTAAAATCTCCGATTAAAGAAAATTTTTTAGCTGATATTCAAGAAGAAATTCAACAACAATTTAAAGATTCATTCAAAAATATAACAGATTATAAAGTTTTTCAACGAAGAGTTATTAAACAAATTGAAAAAGAACTTGGAAAAAAGTTAGATGATGAAGTTACATCAAATTTATTAAAGGCAAAAGATTCTGATCAACCAGTAAAAGCACCTAAACAAGCAATAGAAGAAAAAAAAAATACTTTAAAAAATATAATTTTACAAAAATTAGGTGAATTTTTCTTACCTGAGTTTTTAAACAGATTAGATGATATTATTGTTTTTAAGCCTTTAAGACCATTAGAACTTCGACGAATCTGTGATTTTATGATAGATGAAGTTTCGAAACGTATGCGTCAAAAAAATATAGAAATAAAGGTGGATAATTTAGTAAAAAAGAAAGTGACTAAAGAAGGTTATAACCCTGCTTTTGGAGCTCGTCCTTTAAGACGTTTAATTACTAAATATATTGAAGATTTAGTATCTGAAAATGTTTTAAAATCTGATCATTTTCAGGATAAAACTATTCATCTAAATGTTCGTTTAGATGAAATGAATCAAATTTTTGTTTCTAATCCTGATTGGATAGATAAAAAAGTTAAAAAATCTCCTTTTGAGAAAATTAATAGTATTGATGTTCAACCTGAGGCTTTAGAAGCAGAAGGTAAAAGCATTTATGATTTGCCTTTTAAAAATAGAGATTATGATAAACTAGAAACTCTGGATTATGCTTTTTTAAAAGCATTAAAAATGAATGCTTTTAAGCCTTTTTCTGAGATTAGTCCTCTTTCAGATTTAGATATTGAAAAATATAAAGCAACTGAAGACCTAGAAAAAAAACCAACAAGTTTTTTTAATATTTATGATATTTTTCTAAAAGCAAAATTAAAAAGAGATGCAATAAATATTGATGTAACAAATGTTGAAGCTATTGATTCTGAGGAAAAAATTAACTTGTCTAATATTAAGGGGATAATTAAACCAGAGGAATCTTTAATAGATACAAAAGAGTCTTCTAAACGTGTAGTAAAAGAACTAGAAAAGCCTTTAGAAAAAACAGCAGAAAAAAAAGAAAAAAAGAAACAACTTATTTCCTAAATTTACTATTTTTCATTAGAAAAAGAATTCTATAAAAAAATTTTTATAGAATTCTTTAATTTTTAAAAATTAAATTTAATTGTTAATATATCTTTTACAATACTGCTATTATTAGAAAGCGTAAATAAAAATGAAAAAAAAAATGCTGGTATAGCTCAATTGGTAGAGCGCCTGACTTGTAATCAGGAGGTTGACAGTTCAATTCTGTCTACTAGCTTTAACACAACCAACTTTTTAAAA
>Ga0163144_10015777_pt1 | contig 15543 bp, 13 predicted proteins | sample OliLak19BULKMAT1_FD_123175 | JGI IMG/M metagenome (GOLD analysis project Ga0163144, IMG submission 123175) | Freshwater microbial mat bacterial communities from Lake Vanda, McMurdo Dry Valleys, Antarctica - Oligotrophic Lake LV.19.BULKMAT1 | ecosystem: Environmental > Aquatic > Freshwater >...
AATCTCTTCCTCTCATTCAACTTCAACGAACAACCAAGTTGCGTGCTATTTTGCATAAACATCTCTATGCTGCTCTTGTTCACGCTTCTGAGGCGCGCTGGTTGAGGGCGGTTTTCTTCCTTTTCTTAAACGAAAAACAACTTTGGTTCATAATGATAGTGAGGGCGTGGTCTCACAGCAGTCTGTTGCGACAGACGATCAAGCTCTTCCTGATCTTTTTTCTCGTGTAAACCAAGAAGTCGACAGATACCGTTGCACTTGTGAGATTCAAAGAACGCTCTCATGCCTTTCCGCCCAAGATCTGTCCTACCATATCTTGTTGACTTTCCCGCTCTTCGGTGATGAATGGCAGGATCTGTCAATACAAAAGATTTCTCTCCTCGTACGACGTGAAGTGCTCCCTGAAGGTCCACCACCATCATTTTTCCACGGCTTCGAGCATAAGTGAAATGACTGAAAGCCTCGAGGAAGTCCATGTCACTGATTGAGTATACGTCGATAGGCTTGTTCCAACCGCTGCTACCCCGCATGCTGGGTAAGGAAGGCGAAATATCGTTGAAGCAATCGCCGTCCTCCTCCTCCTCTTCGCTTTCCTCAGCTATAATATCTAGGCAGCTGTTTAATTCGGTCTGGCCTTGCTCATCCTTTCTTCCCAGCAATACAGCAGCTTGAGAAAGGTCCGCACCAGCATTGTCGGCGAAAAAATCTCGCTTATTATTCATAGCAAGAGACCCAAAGTTGTCACTGAACTTCTTGTATCGACCCTCAATGAGAGGCTCGACCAGGATATTGTAAGTGCGCCCGTTCGATTTGTCAAAAAGCTCGTAAATGACAGGAACAACGAAACGAATGCGAGGAATTGATCGTATTCCTTGCAATTGATCAAGCTCCATGGCTGACTCATTGAACAAATCGGCAAACCAGGACGCCTCTGCCTGGGTTCGCATGAAGGATTTGTGATACCGGCACCTTTGACTGACCAAGTAGTTTGTGGCTGAATCATCATCGAGGTCTTCAATGAAACGGGATTCCTTGGCTACCATCAAAGGGCCAACAAATTGATGCCTATCGCCCAGGAAACGAAACTTGAAAGCAAGCCGTTCTGCCCCCTCTCCAAACGCTTGTTTCTTCCACGCAATATTGTAAAGGTTTGGATACTTTGACCCCTCGGGAGAAACCAGAAATCCCTTTCTTCGTTGATCCGCGGCATCCATACAAGCACCACTTCTCTGGTGAGCCGACATGTTTCCGATGGCGTGGCATCGAGTGCAAAAGTAGCAGACCAGACATCGATTGCATTGAACTCCTTGGCCGGGGAGCAACTCATAGAACTCGTTAGCGACGGCTTTGAAACAATGGTGGCAACGCGGATCGATGGCTCGCGCGAAGTTTTTCACCTTAGGATTCCAAATATAAATACTGCTTACGTATTGTGCGTATGCTTCTCCATTGGAATGGAAAACGCGCCAATCTTGATTCACTTTTCTATCATCCGGTGCATTACGCCTTTCTCGTTCTATGTCCGATCGGACAGAGCGCGTGCTACGATGCCCATGCTGGAAGCTGCTAGACAACTCCAACTTCGATTCAAGTGATGACGCGACCGAGCTGGTAACAATTTGAGACAAAGACTCTGTATTGAGTTTAGGTCGATGGAAATAAGCTTGAGAGCCAAATACTCTGGCCTCAAATGCCATCCCTTCGAGGGTTCTGAAATCTTCGTCCGCTGCCGCCATTCCGATGAAGAAAGCACTAAGTCGCCTGCCAAAACGAGACCCAATGCGTCCAGTTAAGTCAATCAACTCTTGCGTCGTCCTATTATATGCTGCCCATTCAAACGGCCCGTGGTTGTTCTTGTGATAATCCGACGGCTTCCCATCGCTAAAGAACATGAGAGTCAGAGCACAGCCTCCGCTGCTGTTGTACGCCAGGAGGTATTCTGCTGTTTCTAGTGCGGGCTTGTAGAATCCATGACCTTTTGGTTTCAAGTTGTCCCACTAATATACAAAAAGAATAGTAAGGTAAGTACGTGCATATCTTCATTTGGAAGCAAGACGTCCTAGCAGGGGTTGGCTGCAATCGGAAAAAAGTCAACTTACTTCTCGAAACTTCACAAGTTTGTTAAACAAGACGTATGTCATTGGCTCGCACGCGATGACAAGCTCGGCCGTTTGCTGCATAGTAACAACACTAACCACGTCGTAGACGGAACAGGTCTTATTCTCGAGCTGTTCTTGGATAAAATCTCTTGCAAAAGTCGTCCAGACAGCATCGGCTCGACAGCGGGCGCCATCTACATCATCGTCCCTCATCGAACCCGACATGTCCACCACAAGTACAGTGTGGCTCGTCCATTTGTCCTTGCTTCGTCGGACATGATTTGCCATATCCTCGTGGGACCGTTGGACTTCAGGACTGACATGGTCGGTGCTTGGCTGGATAAGAATTGGCTTGTAAAAGCGGGTACCAGAATTCGGGTCCTTGTGTTTCTTTCTGGCGTCAATCTTCCAGCTTGTAATGGCTTTGTTCTGTTTGGGGTCAAATATGAAAACATGTCCCGCGTAACTGTATTTGATACGACCATCGTTCTGGGTCTCCCTCATGCCATAGCGCCGAGCTTCCTTCAACGTGATTTTTTCAATTTGCCTTTCGGCCCGACGCTGACGGTCGTGTACTGTCGACAACAGCACTGAGTTGGACGTTAGGTTTGAGTTCATTGTGCTGTTGAAAAATAATAAACAAAAAACAATGAATGCAAAAATGAATGAATGAATGAATTAAGCGATGTGCATGTAAACCACGTAATTAAATAGTACTGTAGAAATCGTGATGCCGCTGCAAAACTGATTAACTTCCACGACCAAAGAATCAACGACAAAAAACGCGGGGATCATTCCTTTTGCTGGACCTACGAGTCAATGCGCGCGATAATTAAGCTGCAGCTGCTGCTAATTAGCCCTATCCTTAGGAATGAAGTTTCGGGAGATTTCATTCTGCAGCATTTAATTTAATGAACAAAGCCAAACAATTCTTTACACCTGCTATCCAAGACCAATCAGCATTCACAATGAAGGGGTAAATGTCCCTTTGAGGTTTTTCATAACCCCCTGTGTCATTTTTAAATCCCTCTTGTGAAAGGGGTTGTGGGGGTCAATGGAGAACCTCACGCCTGCTTCAGCATGATGATTTTGTGGAGCAGATCTGGTTTCTATAAGTCTTCGTGCTGCAGAAGAGGTCTTTTGGAAACCATCATTTGACAATTGATTGCTTTTGTGGCAATCACAAAGCGTTCTCAGTTGGACCAACCCAACTGTTGACATGACTTTCCAATGTGAATGTCAGCTTGCCACAAATGGAAACACCAGCTTTTTGTGTAAAACATTTTGAGTTAACAATTTTTGTTGCCAAAGTTGGTAAGTTACACATGGCAGATTGGCACGCAGGAATCATGAGGTCATCGGCCAAATCAAATGCAAGGTTTTTGCTAGTCAGGCATGATGATTTTCAGCTTTTGTGTGTGCTTGCTTCTGTGCATTCCAACCTATGTGGTAGCAAATCATGTGTTGTTCCACCTATCAATCTTTTATCACGTGTGTCAACACTCAAGCACATTGGAGAAAATTGATGAGTTTTTGAGCAAACATCATTCTTGTGAAACATGGCTGCAAACATGAATGCAGAAAACATGAAAAAGGCAACTTTCACTTTTTGAATTTTTAACTTTTCAAGATTTCCTTTTTCTTTCTTGGTGCACTTTTGTGCAGCAAACAATTTTTTCATGTCTTGTGTTTCAAGTTCTCACATCCCAGGTCATGGTTTCAAGTTCACAATTGTCAAAGATGCAAAAACTGCAAAACAAACCATGAAGCATGTCAATGATCCTCCAATGCCTGGAGCAGGACCCACACAGAGCATCCTCACCCCTCGGTCTAGCTAACCGAGCACGGTGGACAATGCAATGCAGCTGAAAGCTTCTGTCGACTGTCAGTTGTGTTTGTGTCATGTGTTGCGGAGGTCCAATGACATTGGCGAGGTTAGCGGAGGTCAGAGAGACAACAAGGTGCAAGCATTTGTCAACTGCGTTGATGCTGTTGTTGGTGGGGTTCGCGTTTGGGCTTGGCTGTAGGATTCCTGCTGGGCAAGTCTGTCATCCATCCGTTTTTTGCCTCCTTTTTGATCCCCGTCTCCATCCATCCATCCATCCATCTGCTCTCTTCCATCCCGTTGCTCATCCCACTGTTGATGACCATGAGCTTTTAGGTGGCGGAGAACACCCCACACCCGCCTGCTGAGTGTCTCTCTGCAGGGAGGCACAGCAGCAGCAGCGGATGGCAGCTCACGAGGCAGGGCCTGCTTCGAGTGTTGGTCACAGAGTCATGGAGGGCTGTTTGGCTGATTGTTGGTTTGGCTTGGCTTGGTTTGGCTTGGACTGATGGGCTTGACATCAAGGCACGACAGTTTGCATGTTCGGGCGCTTGGCTTGACAGTGAGTGTGGGCTCATGATGCAGATTGGCAACAGACCTGAATTCAAATCGCATTGATTGCTAAGACGACAACAATCTCTTTGTCGGAACGAATTGCCTGGGACTATGGGCATGCCCATGGCGCCGGCTTAGAGTGAATAGCGCAACTGATCATTTAGGAGCAATCCCTGGTGGGACCCTTGGAACAGCACATGCAAACCCTTGCTGTTGGTGGACCCCAATTGGACCTTAATTGGCCAGTTGCCAAGCTCCACACAACATCCTTTGGGATGCTGTGTCTCACCAATGGATGGCCTCTCAGTGGAGCAAGCGCACTGATTGGACGTTCCATTGGTAAGCACTGGAGGGCAGAGTTTTGTGCTCATGCTCATGCTTGTGGCAATCTTACCCAGTTGCACCGCAATGGGAAGACATCTGTCCTCGCTGACGCTCAGAGAGCGGTTGATGCCTGTCAAGGCACCGATGTTAACGTGACAGCCAACTTGGCACAAACATTGACAGATGCGCAAGCCAAGAACATGGACGCATGCCTAACGGATGCTGGCGATGGAGCATGCATGGTGGGCTCAACTCTCAACAAGTTGATGCCACAACAAGGTGCTGCAACGCGTCAAACATCATTTGCCACACAACGGAAGCTAGGAAACCCTTTGACATGAACATCAAGAGCTGCCACATGAACATCGTGCGCATCAACTCAGGCTCCGAAGAAATTCCTTGTTTGCCACCGCACTTTGCCGAAACCCGATCTCTAGCTGAAGACGAGATTGTGGACATCCTCCTCTGCGGAACTCCCAAGAGTTGGCAGAGAGAGATGGATCGTCAAGGATTTGATCCTTTGACGCAGACTCCCATGCACGTCGTTGCATTTGTGGAATGGATCGAAACCGCAGAATAGTTCAATTCTGACAAGAAGACAACCAAGGTTGCTGCCTCTGACAAAGGTGAAAAGAAACCTAGCAAGTCCAACAGATCAAAAGGTTTGTGCCATTGTGTGTTGCATGGCAACAACAACACCAACGACACTCTGAGCACAAAACACTTCAAGCGCAAGCTAAGAAGTTGAAGGGCAACAACAAATGTCAGCTCTGAAAAGAATGACAAGTGCCACAACAAGTCCTGGAAGAACAAAGCCAAGGACAAAACTGATGACTTGAAGAAAGAGTTAGCCGCTTTGGTGAAGAAAGCAACTCAGTTGATCAAGCAGCAGGAGCTCAACGCAATTGAGTCGACGAAGAAGGTTGAGCCCATGAAGAAGCACAAGGTCAAGTGGCCTAGTGAAGAAGAATCGACTCTTTCAATGCTGAGTTGAAAGACTTCAACTATGGCAATCTTGATAAGTTGGATCTCAAGGAAGGATCCAACAACGAAAAGGAAGATGGAGAGATGGACTTCTCTGTCTTGGGGGAAATCTCCGATGAAGTCTCTGTCTGAATGGCAGGCCAGGATAAGAAGGGAAGCGTGAAAGCTCTTTCAGTAACAAAAGATAAATCAGACATAAAATTTATCACCAACTCAGTTTGTTAAAGCTGTTAGCGATAGTGAAACTTGAGAGATTTTTGTGTTTGAAAATCAAGTAGATGAAGACTGCATGTCTGAGTCTTCCACAGAGAAGTTCACCAGTCTGGATGATTGAATTGATCAGTCATGCCAGACAGAAACTTTTGCTATGGCTAATCTTATCTGAGGCCAATCACCCTAAAGACAAAAGACATAGGACTTATGCCCAACACTTCACTGGGCAAGGCAAAGCCAGTGACTGTCAAAGCACCACCAGACAGTGACGCTTCTGACACTGCAGCAGACGAGCAGTTTCCTAAGAAATTACGAGTTCAGAACACTCAGAACTCAGGTGTGGTGTGGACTGCACCTGCAGGAGACATGCTCACTGGGCAGAAGGTTGAAGCTCAATTCGCTGTGCCAGCACTGCACAATGACCACACGATCAAATGGAACATGCATGTCACTAAGTCATTGGGACCACATGACATGATCATTGGCAGAGACACCCTAAGATTCCTAAAAATCAATGTGCAATTTTCAGAAGAAATTATCAAATGGGACAGAGCAGATGTGCCCTTCAAGGATGGAGGCGCCTCTGCAAAAGAAGCGCACTGTGTGACAGACAGCAAACCGGCAGAAGACGCTGCACACAGGGCCAAGAGAATTCTCGATGCCAAATGTGAAAAAGCAGACATTGAAAAGATCTGTCAAGAACAAGCTGAACTGGAACATGATCAGCAAACTCAATCAGCAGTGTCACTTCACAAATGCAAAGCGCTGTTTGATGGAAAGTTGGGGTGCTGACATGGCCAGGAGGTGAAGCTCAAACTAAAGGAAGGAGCAAAGCCATGCCATGCCCGAGCCTACAACACACCACCATGCCACACACAGACACTGAAAGCCGAGGTAGTGTTCTGAAGAAGGTGGACCACTCAGAATGGGCAGCACAAACCTTTGTCATTCCAAAGAAAGACGGATCAGCAAGATTCATCTCAGACTTTCGGGAACTGAGTAAAAGGACATTGAGGAAACCACATCCTGTTCCAAACATTCAGGACATGCTTCAGAACCCAGAAGGGCTTCAATGGGCAACTGGTCTAGATTTGAACATGGGGTGCTACCACATCAGATTGGATCCAGCTTCCAAACAGCTGCGTGCTGTTGTGCTGCCTTTTGGCAAGCATGAGTGCCAGGCAATCCCGATGGGGTTGTGCAATGGCCCTGACATTTTCCAAGAGAAAATGAGTGAACTTCTGGACGGACTAGCGTTTGTTCGAACTTACATTGATAACCTTCTATGTTTGACGAAGCGTTCATTCAGCGATCATCTCAAAAAAGTAGAACTTGTTCTGCAGAGGCTGCAGAAAGCAAGACTTAAGGTCAACGTTACGAAGTCATTCTTCGCACGTTCTCTGTTGGAACATCTAGGTTACTGGACTACCCGCACAGGCATGAAGCCGGTGCATGATAAAATGAAAGCAGTTCTAAAGATTGCTGAACCCACAACAATAAAACATCACCAGTTTCTGTTGCTGTGCAAGGTGCTGAACCGTGAACATTGACACATTTAGGCACATCAATTTCAACTATGTTTATTTGCTCTTTTCAAACTGCTGCGCTACAGTAATGCATCTTTACTAATTCGTCATGTGCTCTCATTGTAAAGTTCACTGATAACATGCGAGTTGTGCCGCCTTGTTTGCTTGGACTAATATCGCTGGTGGTACAGCCAAACGCACACTCATCTGAATAGAAATCTGGCCTAGTTAAAATGAAAAACGGTTTGTTTTTGCAGCTGTTACAAATCGCTGAAAATAATCACGATACCACAACCAAGAACATTCCTCAACAGGTCATGCCATTTGGTGGTGCATGTCATCGGACCTTTGCATGGTAGCTGTCTCTATGCAGTGGTTCAGCTGCTGCATAATTTTAAGTATCTCGTTGTTTCGCATACCGTCGTTGGTACTGCTGGTCTTTGCTTCAAATGTGGCATTCTTATTCTCGGAGCCTTGGCTCTGCTGCTGTAATCTTGAGGTCATCCGACCGGACAATGCTTCCAGGTCCGGCGTGGAGGAAGCACGGCAGGGCCGTTGTGCCGGGCCACTTCCAGGAGAGCTCGACAGTCTGTTGGAACTATTGTGCTTTGCTGAAGCTTTCAAAAGGACTGCATCTGCAGCTATTGTTGCCGATAGGGCTGGTACTTTTGCGGCCAGGCTGCCCAATGCATTTGGAGGCAACCTCTGTGTAGTCATGGTTGGCATTGTCTTGACCTGTCCAGTCAAAGAGTGGCTGGGCACCCAAGTTTCATTCCCTTTGGGGGGTGTCAAACTCATGCGACGGCTACTCCTGCGCTTTTCTTTCTTGGGATCTCCAGAGTGCTGGGCCAATGTCCACAAACTTCCCGTCGACCTGGTTCCAGTGGCGCGACGAGAAAGGCTTGCATCGTCCAACAAACGGTTATGGTCGTCTAGAAGTAGGCCTCGAGCAGCGGAGGTAGTACGCCTTGGAGGGGAATGACCAGCAGTGGTGGGACTTTTTCTGTTGGAAATTCTTCTGCTCTCACGACGGGATGAGAATGAATCCGATGAGGATGCATTCAAAGGGACAGGAGAAAGATGACTTTCTGAATTCGAACCACCCATGTTAATCGAGTCCTCTAGGCTTATCACTTTTGACGGCACCATCGTACCTTTTCCACTCTTTGCATTTGCTGCTGCGTCTGCTGGAGCCAATTGCAACCTGCTGCTGGACCGCGAGCGTCGTCTACTATTACCTTGACGTGGACTGTGTTCCATATTCTTGCTTTTACGAACGGCACCTTCATCGAACCGTCTTCCAGCCGACTTGGAGCGTCGCATAGTAGAGGTAGTAGCAGGTTCCGGGTCCTCTCTTGTTGAACTTGTTTCCTCCGTTGTGCTGGTTGACACACTAGCGTTGTTGTCTTCTGCGACCAATGGATGATCCAATAGCCTCCGTCGTGCTGACCGGGAACGGCGTCTTCTTGTTTTGGGTGATCTGTCTTTCACACCAAAGGTAGCATTCTTTTGTCCTTGTTCATCTTCGCTTTTGGCGAGCCTTGTTAGTACGTTGGGGTCTGAATTGAAACGACGGCTCAAGTTGCTTGCTTTTTCTGGGGAGGAGGACAATTCCTTGTTGCCATTGCTGATATCGACGACCAATCTTCGATGCAAGCTTTGTGGACGCCTAGGGCTCTTTTGCTGTTGTTTGGGCGAGTCCTTGCGACGCGAGGGGCGTCCCCGACGAGGACCATCTGGTGTAGGACTGGTAGCGCTCGTTCGACCTGCAATACAAGCCCTCGTAGCCAGCTGCCTATGATTCTGCTTTTGCAGTTCCAACAAGAGGCTGTCATTTCTCCAAAATGGCTCTTCTTCTTCTTCTTCGTCCTCCTCCCCCGATTCCTCTCTCATTTTGTCTTCCGCAGGGGCTTTTGCTTTCTTGCCTTTAATTTTGGCCTTGGCGGTTCGTTTCAAGGTCGACAACAACTTCTCGGCTTTTTCAAATAACTGATCAATCTTAGAATTTTGGTTGCCATCCTTTAGAGGCTGCAAGGCTCGTACGGAAGCCTCCAACTCTTTCATTTCAGTTAGAGAGCATCTTTTATCTGTGTCACCATATTTTCGTAACAAAGTGTTGAGCCTTTCTGTTTGAGCTTTGTTGTCGTTGTTGCCATTGTTGTTGATGTTGCTACTGCGAAGCGTCTGCATGCTGCGAAGCGTCTCCATGCTGGTCAAGATGCGCATAGTCTTATGCTGTGTCTGAAGGTTTGCTCTGAATTTTATGATTGTAATGAAGAGTTTTAGCTAGTAGCTGGCTGGGCTGTTGTGTAGAGTTCCGGTCGGGTTATCCTGAGGAACGTTGACTTACTTGACTAGCTCATTATTACTAGTTGCTCATTACTAGCCAAATTGTGGCCATTGAGAGGTCATGTCCAGTGAAGGCTTCTGATTCTTGGTTGCGGTTGAGAGCACTATGCAACTATTGTACACTCGACGGAGGAAGAACCAAAGAACACCTCGAGAGTGGGACCCAGTATCAGCCAGCAAGTCATTGTACTGTACAGTTTATACGGTATCGATCTCAGAGCAGAGTTGTCATTGCTCAACTGGTGATTCTTCTACTACTACAGTGCTAATAGTGCGTACTCCGCTCGCTCTGCGCAGGTTCCACATGACACTTTTTGTCGCAGCTTTTGACTTTTTGGATTCCTCGGTGCTTCCTCCCATGACACGGGGCTTCCTTCGACGACTACCTTGCACCTGCTGCCGATTAGCCCTATCCTTAGGAATGAAGTTTTGGGAGATTTCATTCAATGCCACTCCACCACACTGGGCTTCTGCAGCATTTGATGAAACAGAACAAAGCCAAACAATTCTTCACCCTGCCATCCAAGACAAATCAGCATTCCCTTGGAGGGTTTTTACAAACCTTGTGCCATTTTCAAAACCCTTTTTGAAAAGGGGGTTGTGTGTGTCAATGGAGAACATTTGAAATCCTCTCACCTGAGGGGGGGGGGGTCACACACCAATGGTTGCTCAAGTTACCCCTGATTTAGCATGATGATTTTAAGGAGCAGCCATGTTTTCTGTAATTCTTCATGCCACAGAAGAGGTCTTTTGGAAACCATCATTGAACATGTGATTTCTTTTGCAGCGATCACAAAGTGCTCTCTGTTGGACCAACCCAACTGTTCATTTTTGACACGGTTTTCCAATGTGAATGTCAGCTTGCCACAAATGGAAACACCAGATTTGTCTGAAATTTTTTGAGTCCACAATTTTTGTTGCCAAAGTTGGTGACTCAGACATGACATGTTGACACGTGGGGATCATGGTGTCACCGGTCAATTAAAATGTAGAGTTTTTGCTAGTCAGGCAAAACATTTATCTGCTTCTGTGTGTGCTTGTTTCTGTTCATTCCAACCCAGATAGCAGCAGATTGGATGCACTGCTACCTATCAATCTTTTGTCATGCGTGCTGACACTTGTGCATGCAAGAGAAAATTCACAGGTTTTTGGATGAAGAATTATTTTTGTGAAACATGGTAACAAACATGAATGAAGAAAACATAAAAAATCATTTTTTTCAAGATTTCTTTTCATTGCTTTTGTGCACTTTTAGGTAGGTCATGACATTTTAACGTTTTGTGTTTCAAGTTCTTGTGTCGTTCACAACTGACAATGCAATGTGTCTTGGTTTTGAGTGTTCACATTTCAAGTTTTCACAATCATCAAAGAAGTCAAAATTATAAAAGCAAACCGTGAAAGATGACAATGATCCTTGAAAATTTTAAGCACAAAATTTGTACATTTGGTTCAAGTTTTGATCAAACTCCAACCAGGGACCTGCACATGTGGGCATTGAAAAATAATTGGGTTGTTCCGTCATCGTAATCTTGCCCGGGTGGCACCTCATTTTTTCCCATGACTGAGTCAGCCACCTTAATTATTCACCACGCACCAACTTGCAACAACAACAGAAACAAACTGATACAGTTTCTGCCGTCAGCCGCCGTCGCCGTCAGCTAAAGTTGCAACAATGCGTTGCGCTATGCTACACTACTACTGGCTAGCTTGTGCTCTGGGAAGCCACTTCGCCGTTCTGCAGCATGAGCTCTCACAAGTTGACTTGAGGTTCGAGAAACTAAGTTCTTCTTAAAAGTTAAAAAGCATGAAATTAAGCCTTGTGGCTGCGGCCGTTGCCGCGATGGGGTTTGCCACCCCCACCAGTGCGTTTCAATCCGTCCATCCAACAGCTTTGTCCCAAAGCAGTACTATTACTAGAACTGGTCAGTTATTCGCCGTCTCCACCAACAACAAACAAGATGAAAGTTCTCCATGTGCCATGCCCAATGATGTCATTCCCGAATCCGTGACAGCCCAAGGATTACGTTCGGCAATGTTGACCAATGCCAATGGCGACAAGATCCGACTGGGAGACCAAATGGGGCAAGGAACGTCCATTGTTATTTTCTTGCGTCATCTTGGATGACCCTACTGCTGGAGCTATGCCAATGATTGGTGTGAGCTCCAGCGCAATCAAATGGCCGACAGCAAAATTGCCGGACCATTGTTTGTTTCCATTGGCGACGAAGACAAACTTTCGGCCTTTTTGAAACAAAATCCCAAAATTCCACGCGACCAAATCTTGGTCGATGGATATGATTTCGAGGCGTACAAGAGTGCTGGATTTGGACGATTCGATGAACAAGACAAGGAAGTCGCCAACAGTGCCATGAAAAACATGGGAGCACCCGATTTGGGTGGCTGGAAGGGGTGGCTGGGTTATTTCTCCGCCGTGGGCAAGGTGTCCCCCATTCCCAAGGATATGAAATTTGGGGAGGTACCCGAAGGTGTTCTGCGATTGGGTGGAACCTTTGTCATCAAGGGAAATGATATCCTGTACCGATGGAGTGATCGGTTGCCCGGAGATCATCCCGATATCGACAACGTGCTTAGCATTGCCAAGGAAGCCGAGGCCAAGAAACCAGCAGGCGGCAATATCTTTGCAAGCTTGTTCAACAATTAACGCAAAAGCTAGTCTCTATTCTAATCTGATGGGTGCACAACCGGCACTGGGTTAATTTTATGGAACGAGGTGCTGTGAAATGAATGACGTTTCCTGGAAGATATGAATTATCGTCTCTAGAGATTGAAAAAGATAACAGCACCACAATTTTCTAAAATCAAACCCGTGGCTGATTGCGCCAAATTTAATTTTTACAGAGCATAGAAAAATCATTATTACTTTATGCAGGCCTTCTCATAGTGAGTATACAAAATATTCTTCGAAGGAAGGACTGATTCTACAGAATAGTCCCGAATGTGTCCAGAAAGTTCGAAATGCCCCCCACGCAGCACATATCCTTCTCTTGGAGGAGGAAGGCACGTCCCTGGAGGTCGTTCCCGACGAAAAAGTGATTTGGCACCTGGTCTCTGAATATGTGAACAACTTCAACCCAAACCCAGAAGAATGAAAGCTTCGCTCTCATTCGCGAGGCCATGGCGCCGGGAAAGAGCCAAGGTTCTTTGATTTTACTTTTATATGACATTGCCTTTTTTCAAACAACTAGCTTGTGATTTCGTGCTAAGTTTTTTCTGTAATTACTACTGTAGCTATTTGCATAGAAAAGTGGAACCACAATCCATACATGCAGATGAGCTTGTGTTCAGCATGCCTCTTTCAGCAGGACTGTCCTTTTGTCGTGCCCGGGGGTGATGTACTTGCTTATAGTATGTCCCAAATTTTGGGTTTTCCTTTTCTGTCACCGACTACTGCATTCAACAAATCTCAATCGATTCCAAGATGTCCGATTTTACATCAATAATATCCCTGTTTCGGAAAGTCAACACACTCAAATAGAGCGTACATCCAACACAGCCATATTCATTGCGAAGCTTCTTCCACTGCTCTCGCGTGAGAACAAAGTGTTCGGCTTCGTCTGCATCAATGCTCGCAACTGCACAAGGACATTCTCCCCATCCTACATTGTCGCTATCATCATCATCATCATCATCTCCGTAGCCTTGAAAGACCGCCAGTTCTCCAACTCGATTTTCAATTTCCGCCACCCCGTGATGGCGGGGCAATGCATGGCACTCTGGGGAAATTTTGTTGCAGCTGTAAAGAACCGCAAATCGAATGACCTTCTCATCACAAATAAGCTCCTTGAAATGCTGTTGAAGAAATACTGGATTGGCAAGGCTAGAAAAGTCATCGCTTTTCCCAGCCATTTTGTAAACACAAGACAAAAAGGCAACCCGCTGATCCATCGTGCATCCGTGGTATTCGGGACGAATCGCGGTTGGTTCTGGTTTGTCGTCGCCGTCTTCGTCGGACTCCAAGTCGGACTCGTAGTCTTGATGGTAGCAATCCCAAATGCGATGGGCATGGCGACCACCGTCGTACTTGACTCCGCCTTTACACAAATAGTCCACCGACCAAGAGGCACACCAAAGACGGCACTCGGAACAAGTTTGCAGGATGACGGCCGGAGCCTTTTCGATTTGGTGGCTTTTGCGTTTCGGCGGCATGGTTTTGAAAATGTCTTTTTGATTCAGTAATAATTCGTAGTTAGTTAGATAGAATTGTGCAAAGAATAGATCAATATATATAGGGCACGACTTACTGGTATTAATTGTTATTACATGTAATTCAATTCTGGATTATTGCTTACTGTGGCTACAAGGTCAACGGAGATGGCGTGTTTATTCAGCCGCAGTACGCGATAATAAATGCTCCGCCGCGTTTTGCGAAGAGTGGAACTTAAATATTGGAGACAGTGTGCGTGCATGAAGCCTCATTCATGGATCTTTTGTAATGAGACATCATCCAGTACGTCGTACCAGCAGGTCCACATTCTCTTGGCAGACGCCAACAGCAACAGTAACCCAACCCAAAGGGGGCCACCACTGTGCTTCAAGTATTCATCCGACAAACCATTGTCATCTACCAAGAAGCACTGTGCCTACTAGTTGACTAGCTAGCTTTATCCCATCATGATTTGTTTACGACACTTTTGGATCTATGTTTCTGCCGTCGTGGTCTCGTTTGCAACTCCTGTTGTGGTTGTCGCCCATAGGCACCCTATGGCCCCCAAGCCGACCGGTCCAATGATTCCTCTTTGGCCTGAAGGTCAAGTTCCTGGCGAGCGTCCTGCTACCTTTGGCGATGAAACCAAGAAATGCAATCCCCATACGTTTCCCATGGACAAGTGCAGTGATATTTCCCTTTGGAATGTGACGGTACCAGAAATGGCACCGTATTTACTCGCCCGAGACGACGAAGAAGAGCGTCGCACCCTAACAGGAGCGAATAGCGTGGCCATGATTGTTGCGCCCGGGGGAGGTTATAATTTGCTGGCGTGGGATAAAGAAGGCACCGATATTGCCGCGTGGCTCAATTCCATTGGGATTTCTGCCTTTGTTCTCAAATATCGTGTTCCAGGACGTTCGTGGTTACCCTTTGGAGAAGCGCCCCTCATGGATGCTCAACGTGCCATGGGGTTGGTCCGTCACAAATATGGTCAGACTTTCAGCAAACTTGGATTCATGGGATTTTCGGCGGGTGCGCACTTGACGGGACATTTAAATGTGGCTTGGGAACAGCGTCGGTACCCGCAAGTGGATAAGGCTGATTTAGAGTCGTGTCGACCCGACGCATCTATCATGGTATATCCTTGGCGCAGTGTCGTACAACCCCCCGTCCATGAATCTCCCGAGGGAGCTTCTGCCTTGAACATTACCAAGGATACACCGCCCACAATGTTGATTCAAACCCAAGATGATTCGGTCCATGTGGAAAATTCCTTGTTTTATTATTTGGCCCTCAAACAACAAGGCAATGTTCCATCCGAATTGCATGTCTATCCCAAGGGAGGACATGGATATGGCCGATGCACCATCGGTACGAGTACCAGAGCTCCGACCTGGTACGAAGTATGTACCTGGCCGGATCGTGCGCAATCCTTTTTGCAACGAAATCTGGTCGGCGCTGGTTATGTGCGGATGGAGACAGACACGGAAATAGTAGTAG
>Ga0163144_10015779_pt1 | contig 15540 bp, 13 predicted proteins | sample OliLak19BULKMAT1_FD_123175 | JGI IMG/M metagenome (GOLD analysis project Ga0163144, IMG submission 123175) | Freshwater microbial mat bacterial communities from Lake Vanda, McMurdo Dry Valleys, Antarctica - Oligotrophic Lake LV.19.BULKMAT1 | ecosystem: Environmental > Aquatic > Freshwater >...
TAGCTTACCGCAGGAGGCGGCCTATCCGCGTCGCGGAATTGGTAAGATTTAACGTGAGGCAACGGCGGTCGGAAGTAAGATTCTTGGTGAGGCAATGCGACCTCGACGTTTAGTCGGCGTTCTGCAGTGCGCGCCTTCCGCAGTCAGTGGAATATCGAGGAGCTGTTCCGCCGCGCGAAGAAAGGCGGCCTGGTGCCATGGGGTCCTTCCTATGCCCACACTTGATTCAACTAGGATTGATACAGTCGGCAGATCCAGAGAAAAACCAACCGTTCTAGACCAAAATGTGCGAAAGTAGGGCTAGAAGTACATCTGGTGCCCACGGTGAACTATGCCCCGAAGCTGCGCAAAATCATCGAGCGAGTGTTGCAGGATCTGAACGAAAGCGATCTGAAGCTCCCGGATGGCAGCGGCCGCAAACTGCGGCTGCGACTGACGCGCAAGGAACAGATCGAAGTGCGGGTGCGCGATATCGACGAAAGTTAAGGGTCCGCCACGCCGGCGTGGTCCCAAACACCCGGCCACGGAAAATAACGCGATCCTCACCCGGCCCGTGCCTCTACCCGAGTCACGATCGTTGCCGGCGAGCGGAAGGGCCATGGCCGACGTCGCGCCGCCGGCCGATTTTCCACCAAAATCCGGGGAGTCGAACCTGCTCGTCATTCCGCCCGTTCTGAGGTCGGACAGTGAGGTCTGGACCTTGACCTTGGTTTCCATCAGATAGTCGAGCGAAGCCACCTGCATGACGCCATCGCTCGTTTGCTGTGGTTGACCCACGCGCCCGAAATTGAGCCCGCCAAAAAGGGCCACCCTAACACCGGATGCGGTTTCGACCTCGAAAGTGTCGGGGCGCTCCTGGCGCACGGTTGTGTTCTGCAGAAAGGGCAAAGCCGCCCGCAGGGCCGCCGAATCGATCGGTCGGGCGTTGAAGAAATCGAAATCCACGGACTGCCGGTGTCCGAGGTGAAGCGCGATGGCGGTGCCGCCGTAGAGGACGAAGCCAAATTGCCGGATGGGCTGCAGCTCCGGCCAAAGCCGGCGCTGAGCACCGGGAAGGATGTCCAGTCGCGGGGTGAACGACTCAATCATGGGATGCGTCGGACCGGCAGGATGGGAACTTTCCCGGGTTCAGCCAGCCCGAGCCGGTAGTGCCAGTAGTGCTAGGAACGTGCATTGAATTGTCCTGCCTCCGCTTGCCGCACGATCGCGCGTAGGCAATCGTCCCCCAAGGTTGCTGCCAGCCGGATAGCATCCTCGAACACGCCGATGTTCATGACCTGTGCCGCCACGCGCGCTGGGTATTCCATCGATTCTTCAGGGGATAGCCACCAGATGTAGCGTCGGGCCATTTCTGCGAGCAACGCGTGGTGCTGACGCAGTTCCGCCGCGAGCGGCACCATGGGTGCCCGAGAAGTCATGGGCTTTGCGCCGGCACTCCATAACCGTGGCCGAATTGCGGGGACATGACAAGCTGTTGGCGCGCAGCGCAGGCTTGGCTAAGGGGAATGTCACCAGTTTCTGGTCACCCGGGTACAGTTGCCACAAAAACTGGCAATCTGACTTCGCCGGAAACGTTAAAATAGTGGTTTTTAACACTTTAACTGGCGGAGAGGGAGGGATTCGAACTCCCTCAGCTCCGCGAGGGAGTTCGCCCCGATGGCAGGAAGGCCGCAAACAGTCCGAGCAGCGGCAGGTAGGCGCAAGCAGCAAAAACGGCCTGGATGCCGATCCGGTCGGCCAGGATTCCAAGGATCGCGGAGCCGACACCTGCGATGCCGAACGCGAGGCCAAAAAACAGGCCCGAGATCAATCCCACCCGGCCCGGTACGAGTTCCTGCGCGTAGACCAGGATCGCCGAAAAGGCCGAGGCAAGGACCAGGCCGATGATCACCGTGAGTCCAATCGTGGCTCCGAGTCCCACTCGGGGCAGGAGCAAGGCAAAGGGGGCAACCCCGAGGATGGAAATCCAAATAACGCCTTTTCGTCCAAACCGATCCCCGACCGGTCCGCCGACGATCGTGCCTGCGGCGACGGCAAAGAGAAACACGAACAGGAGCAGTTGGGCGGTTTGAGGTTCCACCTGAAAGCGGTCGATCAGGAAGAAGGTGTAGTAGCTGGTGAAGCACGTCAGGTAGATGTACTTTGAGAAAATCAGGACCATGAGCACGAGCAACGTGCGGATCACCATGGGCCGGTTCAGCGGGGAAGGGGCCGTCGTCGGTCGCCGCGCAGCACCGGAGCGCAATTCAGAGAGATGCCGTCCGTACCAGCGGCCCACGCTCAGCAGGATGATGATGGCCACCAGCGCGAGCAGCGTGAACCAAAGCACGTGGGACTGGCCGTGTGGCATCACAATCAACGCCGCCAGCAGGGGGCCGAGTGAACTGCCGAGGTTGCCTCCCACTTGAAAAAATGACTGGGCGAATCCGTGTCTTCCGCCGGACGCCACTCGGGCTAGCCGCGAGGCCTCCGGATGAAAGATGGCGGACCCCATCCCGATCAAGGCCGAGCTGAACAGAACGGCGTGAAAGTGACGCGCCTGCGCCAGCAGGACGAGACCTCCGAGGGTGATAGCCATGCCGGTCCCCAGGGAGTAGGGGAGCGGGCGCCGGTCCGTATAGGTGCCCACCAGCGGTTGGAGGAGCGAGGCCGTCCCTTGAAACACGAGCGTGATCAGACCAATTTGGGTGAAGCTGAGGGTCAGCGAGCTCTTCAGGAGCGGGTAGATCGCCGGCAGCACGCCCTGGATCGTGTCGTTGAGCAGGTGCGACACGCTCAGAGCGAGGAGCACGTTGAACACGGCACGCTCAGGCGCTGGGGACTCTGCTTCCGGTAGGGCGGTACGCTGACTCATCCTGCAGGCTGGAGCCAACCGGCCGATGAAAGCAACGGCGCGATCGAAAGGCTTTTCCTTCGGCGATTAGGGCGATTCCTCGGCCATGAGGCGAGCGGCCCGCTGGTCACGTCCGTTTTGGTGGAGGACGACGGCCTTCACCCGTCCGGTGGTCGGGTCCCTTTCAAAAGTCAGAACGGCCGGAACCACATCGTAAACGAAATGGTCGTCGGCGTCGTTAAAGACGGGAATGGACGGCTGGCCGGTGAGTTTGACGAACAGGTGACGGGCCCGTGTGGTCACATCGAAAACGAGTGTCGGACTGAGTTGATAGTGGCCGACGTACTCGGCGAGTTTCTCCGGCGGCAGGAATCGAACGGCGGGCACCTCCTCGGCCACCCGAGCCGCGACGATCTCGTTGCCGTTTTGGAGCAGCGTGAGTGATTCGATTCGTTTTTCGGCGTCTCGATTAAACTGATACTCGGCTTCGACCACGCGCAGGAAGAAGCGATCGCTGCCGTGATGATAAATCGGGACGAACGGCTGGCCTTTGAGTCGCGCCTGGAGCCGTCCCTTCTCGTCCAGCACCACGGTGAAGCGCATTCTCGCATCCATCGCGTAGACACCCGGGTATTCCACGAGCCGGGCGGGCTCGAGGGGGTTTTCGGGGCGGGTGGCGCGCGTCGCCGGGTGCGTTGCCTCGGGGGGACGGTGCGACGACGCGATCACCGCCGCCGGCTCAGGGCCGTCGTTGTTGAGCAGCAACACGGTCGCTGAATCGGCCTCGGGAACGAGTTCGAAGTAACTTCGGAAACCGCCCGTACCGCCGCTGTGGTGGTAAAGGGTCCGGCCATCACGCGTGGCGATGAGAATGGCGAGTCCGATTCTGGTGGTGGAGCCGAATGACGCGCGGGGCTGACAAATCAGGGTCCAGGCTTTGGTCAGCGCGGTCGGCTCCTTGGACAGCAGGCCTTCGGCGAAGCGGGCCATGTCCGAGGCGGTTGATCGTAGCGCACCGGCTCCGGGCAGCGTGGGTAGGCGCCAGGGACGGACGGTGACGCCACCGGAGTGGGGCTGGGCGAAGCGGGTGGTCTGCTCGGCGGTCAGATCGATCGCCGTATCCCGCATGCCGAGTGGACCGGTGATCCGGGTTGCAACCAGGTCAGCGTAAGACGATCCGAAGAGGTGCTCAAGGAGGTGCCCCAGCAGTCCGAACCCGACATTGGAATAGGAGGCGGGTTGCGGACCCGGCTTTTCGGGCTGGTAGCGGGCGAGATACGCGTGGAGCTGATCGACCGTGTAGTTGGCGTAGGGGTCCATCGGTTCGATGGGCCTGAAATTGTCCGGCAGGCTCGGAAGCCCGGAAGTGTGAGTCGCGAGTTGCTCGAGGGTGATCGCGGCAGCGGCGCTCGACAAGGCGACGGATTTCGGAAGGAACTTCCGGATCGGATCGTCCAGTTTCGCCCGGCCTTCCTCGACCGCCTCCGCGAGGAGCAGGGCGGTGAACACCTTGGAAATCGAACCGATTTCAAAAACGAGGTGCTCCGAGGCAAGTCCAGGTGCGGGGCCCGGCTGGCCGGCGGAGCCGAAGGTCACTTGCCCTCCGCTGATCTTCGCGAAAACGAAGCCCCCGGCGGGAAGCGCGGCGGCCGCTCTTTCGACTTCGGACTGCAGCGGTGACGCGGATTTTGCGGACAACGCCGGTTGTGCCGAGAGTGCGCTGGTCATCCCCAGCAGGCTCAGGCACCAGAGTGCGCCGGTTCGGAAGAGCGATGGGTGAACGACAGGTATCATGGTTTTGAGGAGCAGCCTGCCACAATCTGCACGCGCTTGAAAGGCTGCTGCGGGTGGGGAACTGAACCCCCCGGTGGGGTCTCCGCGATCGTGGCACTCTTTTCCGACAAACGTGGAAACTCCACCCTTAGATTGTCGACCCCATGGACGATGCTTGTTCTATTGCGTCTTCTAACCACGTGGATCTGGAACTCACTTTTACGTACGATCTCGTTCATGCTGAACGGGATGGAACTGTTTTCGAGCGGATCTGGCATCATCAACGCAAGAAGGCGCTCGAAGAACTGATGGCGCGGACAGGCGTTAAACCCGGTTCGGATGCGATTCTCGATATTGGCACCAACTCCGGTCCTCTCGTATTGCACTTCGGTGCCAAGGGCTACCGGATTTCCGGGGTCGATCTGAATCCGGACCTGATTCGCAAAGGTCAGGCCTATCTCAGCCAGGCTGAGCTCGATCCCCAAGCATTGAAGCTCGGCGACGCCACCGATCTCGATTTTGCCGACGAGACGTTCCACTGTGTCTTCCTGATCGATCTCCTCGAGCACGCGGTCGGCGAGGAGAGGCTGGTCAGCGAGGCATGGCGCGTCCTCAAGACAGGGGGACATGCGATCGTCGCCGTCCCTTGTCACTGGCACCCTGTCTGGCACCCCCTCTTCAAGAAGGCGCTCAGCGGTCGGTCCGCCTCGGATATCAATGAACATCCCGATCGATTCAAGACCGGGAAGGATTTGTCGCGGCTCTTCACCAGGTTCCGGAAACTTCATGGTGGGTCCAAAGTCTTTGGAGCCTGGACGGTCGGCGTATTCCAGAAGGTATGACATTCCGACTGGCGCTGTCGTCCGAGCTGCTTCTCCGGCTTTATCGGGCGCTCGTCGTTTTTGTCGCCGGCATCACGGGGTTCTACACCCTGACCCTGGCGCTCGGGCCTTACTGGAAAATCGGGGGAGTGGTTGCGTTGGCTCTTTCGACCTGGGGTTGCCTGAAGCTGGTCTCTCGGATGTCGGCGAAGGAAGTGTTCGCACCGCTCTCGATCAGTGGCTGGGCTTTGTTCGCCTTTCTCCTGTTTCTGGCGTTTTCACACGCCCCGATCTATCGAGGCGAGCCCTACCTGGGAGACTGGGCCAAGCATCGCTCGGTCCTCATTTCCCTCAACGACAGGATGTTCTCCCCGAAAGCCTCCGGTTTTCTCTACGACGAGACGGCGGTCGGTTCCGTGATTCCAGCGGAGTATCTGCTCAATTACTACTATCTGCCTTACATTGCGCCCGTCATCGCCTACAAGCCGGTGAAGGCCCTGATACCGGAGTACTCGAGCGAAGCGGTTGCCCGCGTCCTCGCCGCCCTGCTTTGTCTTGGGAGCCTGGTCCTGCTGCTCTGGTCCGTCACCCTGGCGCTTTCGGCCTCCCATCTTCTCTGGAAAACGAACGTCCTCCTGTCCGAATCGACGATCACTCTCTTTCTGCTGATCTTTCCCATCTGGGGAGGCGGGGAGTTTTTCCTGGAAATCTACCGCCAAGGTGCGATCCCGACGCTGGGGCCGCACTATGACGGGATCGTTTACGAATTCTTCCCTTTCCAGGTTCAGAATATCGTCAGCCTCTGGAACTGGGCACCCTCGCAAATGGCCGCCGCCTCCGTGGCGCTGGCCCTCGTGATCCCTTTTATCAGGAGGGTGGATCTGGCCCCCTGGCCCATCATCGTTTCGTTTCTGATGGGAAGCGTTCCCTTTGCGCTGTTTGGGCTTGTCCCGATTGCGGTTTTCGGAGCCCTGCAATTCCGGGCGACCTACACCCTCGGTTGGCTGAAGAGTCAGTTCAAATCGCTCGCGCTGCAGCTTGTTCTGTGCGGTCTCCTGGGTTTGCAGGCGGTCGTCTTCTTTCATGGGAAGACGCTTCAGGACATCTTTCAGTCGGTGTTTGCGATCAGCCAAAACTACCCGAACTACTTCATTTCGATCCTTCGGGAATACCTGCCTTTTTGTGTCATCCTCCTGGCGTTGACCGTCAAGCGGTTCATTTCCTGGCCTGCCTTCGCGGGACTGGTGCTGCTTCAGCTTGGCATGACCACGGTTTACTTTGGTCACTTCAATCCATGGGCATTGAAGTCGACGATACCGACGACGCTGCTTCTGCCCGTCTTCTTCGCCTATTTGATCGCCAGCATCGCCCGGTGGCGCACCCAAGCCCTCGTCGTCGTCCTGGCGCTGGTGTTTTTCCTGCCCTCCTTCTACTACGAGGCCTACTTTGCATGGAATGATGCCTCCCACTCCGCGATCCTTGAAAAGACCAAGTGGATCGTTGATCAGTACCTGGGCCGTTGAGGTCTGCATTCCTCAGTCGAGCATGGCGTGGACGCAAAGAGTCCGTCTCTGTCTCTGTCCAATCCGGCCTGATCGACACCGACAGCCCTTCGCCGCAGTCGGGGCAAGCCGGTCGACCGTCGTCAGCGCCAGACAAGCAGTCCGGTCACTCCTGCGACCGCCAGACAGGCTCCGGCGTAGTAGTTGGCGCGAGGTCGGGCGCCTTCCAGCCAGGCGGCCAGCGGGATGGTCAGCAGAGGCGCGGCGGCCACGATCGGCTGAACGATGCCCGCCGGCGTCGTCCGCAGCGCCCACTGGAAACACGTCACCCCCAACACCGGGCCGGTCAGCGCGTTCAGGCCCACCCACCGCCAGGCCCGGCGTCCGTCCGCCGTGCGCTCCGCCTTTCGTAACAGAACTGGCAATACGAGGAGAGCAGCCACCAGCAGCCCGCCGAGCACCCTTTGGTAGGCCGCCGTGCCCGGGTCCACCCGCTCGCCCCAGGCCGCGGCGGTGGCGAACGCCTTGCGGCTGATGACCGCACCCACACCCTGCCCCACCGCGGCCAACGCCGCCCAGCCCACTCCCACCGCCCACGTCCGCACTGAGGCCTGGGGCAGGCTGCCCGGCAGCAGACCCAACGAAATGCCCCCAAGGGTAACCACCACGCAGCCCACCTGGATCGGCATCAGGCGCGTTCCGAGCCACTGCCACTCGACACTCGCGGCCACCACCGCCGAGCCACATTGCACGATCAGGGTCGAAAGGTTCGAACCCAACCTTGGAAGTGACTGGAACATCGCCGCCCCTCCGACGCCGAAGCCGACGATCCCGCCGAAAAAAAACCAGGTGAACGCGGCTCCGCGGAGGCCCGATCCCGCAAGGTGCGCCCACAGTCCCAGAAACCCAGCGGCAACCACCAGCCGCCAGAAGTTCGCCCGCAGGCTGCCGAGCAGCAGCGCCGCCCGCCGGGCAAACACCGGAGTCACCGCGAAGAACACCAACGTTCCCATCGCCGCAATCATCGGTTCTTCCTCTCCGCCTTCGCCGTCGTTGCCGCCGGCCTGCAGTCCGGACGGTTCCACTGAGTCAGAGGTGTTGCGGGGGTCAAGGTTTCCATTCGAGCCCGAGGGTAAAGGTGCGACCCGGCCCCGGCAAAAAGATACTGGTGGCAGCTGGGTTCCGGGCCAGATCGAGCACTCCCGCCGTGCTCGCAAGGTATCGCCGATCGAGGACATTGCGCACCGCCACCACCACCCGCAGCTTTCCCCCCGCGGGCCGCCAGGCACAACGCACATGGCCGAGGGCATGTCCTCCGTAGTCCAGACGTCCCGCATGGTCCACGGGCACGCGTCCGCCAACCCACGTGGTTTCAAGCGCCGCCTCCAGTCCTCCTTCGCTCTCCTCCTCGTAAACCAGCTCGGCGAGGCCCACGTGCGGAGGCGCCCCGGCCAGTCGATGGTCGCCATAAATCGGATCGTTCTCGAAGGTGAACCGCGAGAGGGTCGAGATCGCACGCAAGGACAGGCGGTGCGCTCCGTCCACGACACGCCAGCGAACCCAGCTCTCCAGACCTTCATGCCGCGTTCGATCCGCATTTACGGCCCCGCGTGGTGAACCGTCGGAATCAGCCAGTCGGAGCACCTCCCCGCGCCACTCGGAAGTGTAGGCGGTCACGCTCCAGTCCAGCACTCCCCGAGTGCCCCGCGTGCCGACTTCGACGGTGACCGCCGCTTGCCGGCCAAGTGGCCGCTCCGCAAGGCTCAGGGCCGGGGGGGTTCCCTGCACGGTAACGAGGTCGTCGAAAGCCGGCAGTTCAACGCCCCGTGACACCCCCACTTGAAACGCCGCCTCGGAGCGCGGCGACCAGACCATGGCCGCGCGGCCGGAAACATCGTCCAGATCCATCCTGGATCGCAACGACTCGCTCGGCCCCTGGCCCTTGATCTCGCGGCGGCCGCGCAGCGCCGTCACCCCGAGGCCCAGTGCGACATCGCGGCGCAGCCAAACCACGTCCTCGAGGCTGATCGCGGCGGTCGAGGCACGGGGAACATAGGTGCCAAACTTCGCCCCGCGCCCGTCTCCGGAAGAGAGAAAACGATCCACTTGTTCGTCCCCGCGGGTCACGGTCGCACGCAGGAGACCTTGGTGTTCGATCGCCGCCAGGCGCAGCCGACGCGCGAGCGTGGCGTGCGCGGTAAAGGCGTTGCCCTCACTCTCGGTTTCACCGTTGGTCTGGAGCTGACGAAACCTATCGTGAAAGCGGTTCCAGGAGAATCCGAGGGCCGTTTTTCCGGAGGCCGACGCGGTTTTCCACTGGGCCGACGCTGAGATCAGATCCGACTCCCGCCGCGGTTGGTCGCGGAGCACGGCCGCGGAGACCGACCTCGGCTGAAACAGCGCCTCCCCCAAGGTCAGCGGCCCGGGTACCTCGTATTCGGCCGCGGCACCGTAGACTCCAACTTCGACGCGGGAGTGCTCACCAAGATTGTGGAACGTCGTCGCCTGCACGGCTGCGCGGCGCTGCCGGCCGTGTTCGCGCCAGCCATGGCCGCGCTGAAAGGACGCCGCGGCGCGGAAGGGCAGCGCTTCACCGCCCACCACCGTCCCTTGCACACGCACCGCGCCCAACGACCCATAGTCCACGCGCAGCGTGCCGAACGGAACGCGCTCGGGCGCGAATGTCGTCGATGCCTGAAGCACGCCTCCGAGCGCCGCCGGAGTGAGTGCGCTGTGTAAAGTCCCGCGATACACCTCGACCCGGGAGAAGAGCAGGGGATCAAAGAGACCGCTGTGGAACGAACCGTCCGCCCGCCCCAAGGGCCGTCCGTCCACCAGCAGCGCCACCCCGCGGCTGGTGGGGGCGCTGTCCAGGCCTGAACCCCGAATCGAAAGCCGGGGCGGCTCGAACCCACCGAAACTCTCCTGCAGGATCACGCCTGGGGCATTGCGGAGCGCCTCCCCGAGCGTGCCGACGGATCGAGCTTCCCAGTCCGTCTCAGTGACCGCAAACGCCGGTCCGAGGATCGAGGCAAAATAGTCTCCGCGCACCGGTCGGTGCGCGCCACTCGTCCGCTCCTCCAGGGTCCAGGGGGGCAGCACCTGGACATCCGACTCCGCTGGCAACCGCGACGCCCCCTGCATCCCGCCCCATGGCCCGAGCGTCGCCGGCCAGACCCGGCAGAGGATGCGCCACAGCCTCCCGCACGTGCCTGGAGCCTGTCCGCGCACGGCCATGGGCGTGCCTCCTCAGCGCTTGTAAAGCGGCCGGGCGGTGTAACGGGTGTGCAGCAATGCATGGGCCTTCGTGCCCAGCGGCTTTCCAAGGAACTCCTCGTACAGCCGCACGACCTCCGGGTTCTCGTGCGAGTGGCGGATCTTGCGGTCCTGGTCGTCCTGGTAGATCCCGGCAATGCGCTGCCGACGGCGCTCGTTGTCCACCCCGTAGGGCTGGCCGCCGCCGCCGATGCAGCCCCCAGGGCAGGCCATGACCTCGATGAAATGATAGGGAGACTCCTCGCCCCGGCGACGCGCCTCACGTACGCGGTCGAGCACCTCCTCGACATTTGCCAGGCCGTGGGCGACGGCCACCCGGACCTTCGCGTCGTCGATTGAAAGCTCCCCCTCCTTGACTCCCGCAAGGCCGCGCACCGACTCGATCTCGATCTTCTCCAGCTTGCGGCCCGTCGCGTAGAAAAAGGCTGTTCGTATTGCTGCTTCCATGACGCCTCCGGTGGCGCCGAAGATCGTGCCCGCCCCCGAGTAGTCGCCGAGGAGGGAATCGGCGTCGGCGTCCTCCAGCTGGAGGAAGTCAATGCCCGACTGCTTGAGCATGCGCGCCAGCTCCCTGGTCGTCAGGGCGACGTCCACGTCCTTGAAGCCCGAGGCGTACATCTCCTCCGTGCGGGAGAGCTCGTACTTCTTGGCCGTGCACGGCATGATCGAGACCATGAAGATCCTCGAAGGATCGAGGCCGAGCTTCTCCGCGTAATATGTCTTGGCGAGCACGCCCAGCATCTGCTGGGGCGATTTCGCCGTGGAGAAGTTGTCGATGAAATCGTAGTGATTCTTCTCCATGAAATCCGTCCACGACGGACAGCACGACGTGATCAGCGGGAGCGGGCCGCGCTTGTGCACGAACCGCTCGATGAACTCGCTGGCCTCCTCGACGATTGTGACGTCCGCGGAGAAGTTGGTGTCGAACACCGCCTTGAAGCCCAGCCGCCGGAGCGCCGCGTAGAGCTTCCGGGTGAGGTTGGTGCCGGGCGGAAGACCGAAGGCCTCCCCGACGGTCACCCGGACCGACGGGGCGATCTGGACGACGCAGATCTTCTCCTGATCGTGCAGGGCCTCCCACACGGCCGGTGTCTCGTCATTCTCGACGATTGCGCCGGTCGGACAATGAGCGGAGCACTGGCCGCACTTGACGCAGGGGGACTCGGCGAGGGTGATGTCACCGGCGGGCGCCATGCGGGTGTTGATCCCGCGCTCGAGGAAGGACAGAGCCCAGACGTTCTGCACATCCTGGCAGACCTGGACGCAGCGGCCGCATTTGATGCACTTGGTGAAGTCGATGATGATCGAGCCAGTGGAGCAATCGGGCGGTACATCCCGCACGTAGCGCTTGATCGACTCCATCGGGATGTTGAAGTCGGCGGCGAGCGACTGAAGTTCGCATTCCCCGTTGCGCCCGCAGGTCAGGCAGGCCTGGGGATGGTTGGAGAGGATAAGTTCGAGGGTGGAGCGGCGCACATCCACAATCTCGCGGTCGTGGGTGGTGATCTCCATGCCACTTTCCAGGGGGGTGCAGCAGGCACGGATGAGCTTGTTGCCTCCCTTGTTGCGGACGATGCAGATGCCGCAGGCGGCGGTGGCGAGAAGATCCTTGTGTTTGCACAGGGTGGGGATCTTCACTTGGACGCGGCGGGCCGCGTCCAGGATGCTCGTACCCTCGGGCACCTCGACCTCGAGTTGGTTGATGCGTGCGGTGATCATGGCGAGACGGGGGCGGTCGCGGGGGCGGAGGCCGGAGATGCGGTCCGGGAAATCTTGCGGGCGTAGCTCGGGCCGCCTTCGATGAAGGCCTGATACTCCTCGCCAAAGTAGCGGACAGTGGAGAGAACCGGATTGGGCGCGGTCTGGCCCAGGCCACAAAGCGAAGCCTTCTGCATCGCGTGGCAGATGCGTTGGATCAGCGCGAGGTCGGCGGGTGCCCCGCGGCCACGCGAGATGCGGTCGAGGATCTGCAGCAGTTGGTAGCCACCGATGCGGCAGGGGGCGCACTTTCCGCAGGACTCGTCCACGCAGAAGCGGAGGTAGAACTTCGCCACCTCGACCATCGAGTCGCCCTTGTCCATGACCAGCATGCCTCCCGAACCCATGATCGAGCCGAGCTGCTGCAGGGTTTCATAGCTCACCGGCGTATCCAGGAGATGGACGGGGATGACGCCCCCGGAGGGTCCGCCGGTCTGGACCGCCTTGATCTCATGACCGTCGAGCACGCCGCCGCAAACATCGAAGACGATCTCGCTGAGGGTGGTGCCCATGGGCACCTCGACCAGCTGGGCGTTGCGGACCTTGCCGGTGACCGCGAAGACCTTCGTTCCCTTGGAGGTGTCGGTGCCATGGCTGGCGAACCACGCCCCACCTCGAAGGAGAATGGCGGGAACGATGGCGAGGGTCTCGACGTTGTTGATCGCGGTGGGTTTTCCCCAAAGGCCGCGGACGGACGGGTACGGGGGGCGCGGGCTGGGGCTCCCGCGCCGGCCCTCAATCGAGGCGATGAGTGCGGTTTCCTCCCCACAGACGAATGCGCCCGCTCCGAGCCGGATCTTCGCGTCGAAATCAAAGCCGCTGCCGAGGATGTTGCGGCCGAGCAGGCCGAGTTCGCGGGCCTGCACGAGTGCGCGCTGCACCCGTTCCACCGCCCGCGGGTATTCGGCACGGATGTAGAAATAGCCCTGCGAGGCCCCCATCGCATAGGCTGCGATCATCATGCCTTCGAGCACCGCATGCGGATCGCTCTCCAGCACGCTGCGGTCCATGAAGGCACCGGGGTCCCCTTCATCGCCGTTGCAGATGACGTAACGTTGGCCGACGGGTTGCGCGCGGGTGAGCTGCCACTTCATCCACGTGGGGAAACCCGCCCCTCCGCGACCCCGCAGCGCGCTGACCTTGAGCTCCGCGATCACCTGCTCCGGCGTGAGGTCAAAGACCGCCCTGGCGAAGGCTTGGTAGCCCTCGGCGCGACGTAGGTAATCGTCGGTGCTGTCAGGGTCGATTTTCCCGCAATGACGCAGGACAATGCGCACCTGCTTGTCGGGCGTTTTCCAGAGGAGGTCATCGAGGACGCGCCCGGCCTCGATCGATTCCCCGACAATCCGCGCCACGTCCGGTGCGAGCACATTGGTGTACGTCACTCCCCCGGGCAGAAGCTGCACCACCGCCCCTTCATCGTAGATGCCGAGGTCCAGGGCGCGCACCACCTGGACGCGCTCGGAAAGCCCACGGCGCTTCAGTTCCTCCTGAAACGAAAACTGGAAGAATTCGGTCTTGTTCGTCGCCTCGGAGCCGGTGTCAAGCACGAGGATCTGGCTGACCGGCGCATCGAGCACGAGACCCCGCTGACGCGTGGCGATGACGTGGTCGTCGAGCAGTCGCCGCCCGGCAACGTGCTCGTCGAGCAGACGCGGTGCGAGTTCGGGCGTCATGCGTCCGTAGAGAACGCGGGGCATGAGCGGGGTCTGCACCTCGATCACCGGATCGGCGAACGAGTAGCCGACGGATCCGGTCCGCAGGAGGGCGAAGGGCAGATGCTGCTCCACGCGGGCATGCTCGAGCGCGGCATGGACCGTTTCGGCGCCTGCCGCGATGCCGCCGGTGTCCAACTGGACGCGGATCCAGGCGGGCGGATCCGTGGCGGGCCGGGCGGCGAGTTCCACGAGATCCTGGCGCGTCAGCGGTTTCATGCGACGGCCTCCTTCTTCGCGCGGAGGCCGGCGATATGACCGGCGATGTCCGAACTTCTGACGCGTCCGCAGGTGCGTCCGTCGACCACCATCGCCGGGGCCATGCCGCAGCACCCGATGCAGCGAACCGTGTCGAGGTGGATCTGCCGATCCGGAGTGGTCTGGCCCTCGACGATGCCCAGCTGGGAACGCAGCTCATTGATCAGATCACCCGAGCCCTTGAGGTAGCAGGCGGTGCCATTGCAGATGGTGACACTGTGCGCCCCCGGCGGCTGCAGCTTGAAATAGTGGTAGAACGTAATGACTTCGTAGATTCGGGCAAGCTTCACCCCGAGCTCGCGCGAAAGCTCCATGGCCACCTCGCGCGGGATGTATCCATGCTGGTTCTGGATGGCGTGAAGGACCATGATCAGGTTGCCCTCCTCGCTGCGCCAGTGGTTGACGTGCTCCTGGACATCCCGCCGGATCGTCGACTCAAGTTTTCCCTGGATGCGCCGGAGCCGCTCCAGCTTGACCTCGAGCAGCCGGCCCACCTCTTCCGAGATATCCCGGGGAATGAAGCCGTGTTTCTGCTCCGCCTTCTCCAGGAACTCGATCAATGCGGCCTCGTCGGCATCGCGGAGGCCGGCCGCCTCAGACTCGATCTCGGACATCATTTGACTCGGTTTCATTGGACGTGCCTCCCAACAGCAGGCTGTGGAAACTACGGCCACTCTGTCTATTAAAATAGTTAATCAGAACCTAATTGATAAATTAAGTTATCTAATGTATTAACGCCGATGCAATCTCTCAACCTCCACCGAAAACGGGGGGCTTTGCGCCCAGCGAAGGAAAAAACCGAATCAGACTGGCCGGCACCCGAAATCTCCGCTGGATGCCGCACCAATGCCGCCGCCCCCGCCCCTCGCAGTTGCCATGCTCAAACAACTACCCCAAAAACCTCAAATCAACATTCCGCCCTCAGATTGATGGCGTAAGCGGGCCAAACCGTTCCATCAACGGAGCGAGCGCCGTTCGTGGCCGTTGCCAGGGGCGCTGCCTCCTCCGGTCAATCGTCCGGCGACAAACAAGAGGCGCGACTGGAACCGCGTTTTTGAGTATTTCGGCATGCGCACCGAAGGACGGTTCTACGAGGAGATCGCGCCTCCGGAACGTCCGGACGCGCTCCCCGGCGAGTGCCTCGAGAACCTCTTCATGCGCCAGTAAAACACGAGCTATACCGGCGGACTGACGTATGGGGTCACTCGCGACCTAATTCTCTACGCGATCTACTCCGAGTCCTTCCGCTTCCAGGACTCCCAGACGTTCGACCGGGAGCGGTTTGGGCCGATCACGGGGGTGACGATGGAGGCCGGCGTGAAGGGCAGCCTCCTGAATGACTGCTCGAGCGTCATGCTCGGCGCCTTCAGCATCGACCGCCAGAACAGCACGGCGGATTTTTGCACCCTTCTGAGCGGTGCCAACGTCTATCGCTACAGTTAAGTCATGCCCCGCCAGTTCGACTTCACCTGCACGGTCCGCTTCTGACGGATCTTCCATCCATTTGGAGAATTAATCTTCAAAACTACGAGGCGTGAGTGGTAAAAGAGTGTTGTCTCTAACGCATCATAATTCAACTTGCCCTCTGTGCCGGCGCGCGCCAA
>Ga0163144_10015780_pt1 | contig 15539 bp, 15 predicted proteins | sample OliLak19BULKMAT1_FD_123175 | JGI IMG/M metagenome (GOLD analysis project Ga0163144, IMG submission 123175) | Freshwater microbial mat bacterial communities from Lake Vanda, McMurdo Dry Valleys, Antarctica - Oligotrophic Lake LV.19.BULKMAT1 | ecosystem: Environmental > Aquatic > Freshwater >...
ATTGCCTGCTTCGATGAATCGGGAGAGGAACCTAGAATCGTCAGCGTGACAGAAGGCTTCGAACTGCGGGCTGCTCGGTGTTCGCTTGGCTGTCTGGGCGTCGTCGTGGACGTCACTCTCCCCTGTATTCCGCAGTACTACGTGCGGGAGAAGATGACTCCGAAGGGCACCATCGAAAAAGTACTGGCTCTGGAAGCAAACAGCCCGCTGCAGCAGTTCTTCCTCGTGCCGCATTCCTGGACGTATTTTGCTCAGGAGCGAAGCGTCGCGCCGGAAAACCACCGCAGCGGATTTGCCGCTGTCTACCGCGTGTACTGGTTTCTGTCGCTCGATGTCGGACTGCACCTGCTCATCGTCTGTTTTGCAGCGTGGCTGCGAAGCCGGCCACTGATCCGATTACTCTTCAGGCGGATCGTGCCGTGCACGATTTTCCCCCGATGGGTGGTTGTCGATCGAAGTGATCGACAGCTTGTCATGAAGCACGAATTGTTCCGGCACCTGGAACAGGAACTATTCGTTCGCAGGTCGGACGTGATTGCAGCCTCCCACTTCGTGGCCGACATTCTGCGCCTGGCGGATGACCCGAAACATGAACTGCAGCCGGACACCGTGGGTCGACTCAAAACCATCGGGAGCCTCAAGGCCGTCGAATCTCTGCGCGGCACGTTCACGCCTCACTACCCGATCTGTTTTCGGAGAATCCTGCCGGATGATACGCTCATTTCGATGGCGTCGGGATCCGATGAAGACTGGTACTCCATCAGCTTCCTCACCTACGTCGAACCGCGGGACGACTTCTTTCGACTGGCGACATTTCTGGCGGATTCCATGAGCCGCCTGTTCGAGGCTCGCGTCCATTGGGGCAAGTGGTTTCCGCTCGAGGCCGATCACATCGATCGGCAGTACCCCGCCATGGAGACGTTCCGTGAAGTGTGTCGGCGTTTTGATCCTCGCGGCGTCTTTCGCAACAGATTTGTGCGGGAGAAACTGCGGTTGTAGCCCGCCCGCCAAACTGATGCCTCCGGACACATTCGCGTCAACAGCCGTTTTGAGACGGCCATCCAAATCTGAATCCTTCACCCAGGCCGATTTGTAGAGATGGATGGCACCGATGTTGTACGGCCTTCAAAATGGCACACCGAAACAAATGCTGCCAGCTACCGTGAAGCCGCCGATGGGCGACCGGCGACAGGATGTCGGCAAACACGTCAAACAGTTCACTTTGTCGAGGATCTTCCAGATACCGCACGCCATTGCTCTCTTCGCTGCAAACTCGAAGGAACCCTAGCGCCAAGCTCAAATTAGAACCAAGTCAGCCTTCGCTATTCCTCGCAAATTGCCGAAGTCTTTTGTCGCTCGTGTCAGCCAATGTCCAATTACAATGCATGTCCTTGTTCTCTCTGCTTGTTCTCTCTGTCCTGGTGGATCCGGGCTTCCGAACTCAGCACGCCCGTGGACTCAAAGGATCTGCCTGGTCGCACAATGATCGACCGGAGCTGATGAACAGCTTTCGTGCAGAATTGGCCGCCGACGGTCTGCGTCCGCCGCTGATGTTCATGGCCAGTCCGCCGGCCATGTCACTCAACACGCTGGCCGCTCAGCGCGGCTACTGTCTGGAAACCCTGTGGTACGCCGACGGCAGCCGACTGCGAATCGGAGCACTTTAACCCCGGCATGTACGTTGGACATTCCCGTCCGACTCACGAAACTGTCAGCATTGTCCGCAGGATGGGCATTCCTGCCCGTTGCCCCCTATCAGATTCCGTGACTCGACCACAAATCCAGCCACCCACGCCGACCCCCGAGAACATCCATGATCACCGATCTCTGGATCGAAAACTTCAAAGGCATCGGCAAACGCCAGCACATCCCGCTACGACCAGTGACGCTATTGTTTGGAGCGAATAGCGCGGGGAAAAGCACAATTCTTCATGCGTTGCTGTACTTCCGGGAAGTCGTATGCAATCACAACATCAATCCGACGAAAACACTTGCCGGCAACCAAACGGTCAACCTCGGCGGGATTGAGAACTTCATGCACGTAGCTACGAGTCCTCAGGGCTCGGAATCGCACGACATTTCACTGGGATGTCGAATCACACTTTCCAGCGAAGATTGGTGGAACACCGCGCCGTTCAGGGCGCCGTGGGAATACGACTACTTTCACTTCGACATGGAGTCACACGGCTACTGCTGGGAGGATCCCATCCTGGCAGATGCGTATTCGCACGTTGTAACACGTCCTGGGGACACTGCCGCGGAATTTGAGGAGCAACCATCCGGCGAATCTGTCTTCGAGATGCATATCGTGATCGGACGTCGGACTACGGCGTCGCGGTTCGAAATTCGACATATCACCATCGTGGTTGACGGTGAGCCGCTGATGTCGTGCTCGTCGGACATCGGTCAGTACAATACCTGTTGGTGGATCAACGTTTGGCATAACCATTTAACACCTTCTCCGGACAAGGGAGTAGCTGATCGGAACAATATCGAATGGACACGATTGCGTACCGAGAAGCAAATGAAGCTGGCGCAGAATCTGACGGCAGCGTTGAAAAGCAATCGATTCATACGCTGCAATGCAGATCTCCTGAATGGAACGGAACTCACGTTCGTCTCATCGGTACTCACGTGTCCGACGCGCTCACAAAGCGTCAGCTACCAGAAAACGCCGTCCGACACTGACCGAACAGTTGGAATGCTGAATCGTGTGACGCTTGTCACTCTGGATAGCTTTCTGCGATGCCTCAACTATTCAGACCACGACGTCGCTGGCCAGCAGGATGATGACTCCGATGGGGCGTTCGTGGGGTTGTTGCCGGATGGCGGCGATTCCGAAGGGTCGACAAGCGATTGCCTTTCGTGGGTCAGTCTTGTGGCTGTTACCCCAAGTGCCAGATGTGGACTTGGCACGGCTGTTGAGAAAGTGCGGCTCGCATGTCTTCTTGAAGCACTGGCGGGTGAGTTTCACGTCGACTCAGACGTCAACCATATTCCAACGTTCACTGCCCCAAGTATCAAGGGTTCTGAGAAGAGCTGTCACTTCATCGGAATGAGTCTATGCGGCCCGAGCTTGAGACAATTCCAATGGTTTGATCAACATCGTGCGCGCATCGATCAGCGGATGCGCATGGGACTGATGAAGCTGGACGAATGTTTGAGTGAGGTTTGTTACGTCGGCCCGAAGCGAAGCACTGTACCACGAAATCTGAACAGCGACGTCATGGACGAATATGACAGTTGGGGCGACGGACTTGCGGCATGGAAATGGATGTTGCAATGCAACGAGGAGGATGTTTCGCGAAGTTCCGACTGGTTGGGCAAGACCGAACCCGGCATTGGCACTGATTTCGAATTGATTCGCGAGCAGTGGTATGAGGTGAATTCCACTCTGATTGAGGCGCTCAGGAAGGGCCGCAGCGTCGAAGAAGTTCTAGACGCCCAGATTGACGCAGATGGTGCCGATCCACTTCATGCGAATGAGAATCGTGCGCGAAAATACTTCCGAATTCTGCTGCGAGAAGTCCGTAGCGGAGCTAGGCGGCATCCACAAGACGTTGGCGAAGGGATCACTCAGGTCATTCCCGTGATCGCAGCCTGTGTCCGTGCCAGCAGCCGCTGGGAAACTGGTAGGTTTGTTGTCATTGAACAGCCTGAATTGCATCTTCATCCTTCATTGGCCGCCAGGATTGGAGATCTTGCCATCGTCACAATGCTATCAAACGATGGCCAGCGATCACTGATGCAGCCATGGTTGCAACAATCACTCGCGATGATTGAAACCCACAGCGAGCATCTGATCCTTCGCATCCTGCGCCGCATTCGTCAGACGACGGACAACGAGCTGCCCGAACACATTCCACCAGTAAAGCCAGATGACGTCTGTGTGCTGTGGGTCGACAATCTTGGCGACGGGACCGTGATCAAGCGGCTGCGGATCAGCGACGATGGACGGTGGCTCGATCGTTGGCCTGATGGATTCTTTCGTGAAAGACACGAGGAACTTTTCGAATGATCTACGAGTACGCCATTGATCCGAAATGCTTGAGCGAATTCAACACGTTTTGGCAGGCACTGAACCAATTCGGAATTCATCATGGACGAGTGCTTTGCACATGTCCAAAAAAATGGCTGCGTGATGTGCGGAAGGCTATCTACGACGCGGCTGGCGACGATTATGTCGAACGGGACAAGATGATTGATCGTGTTGAAGAACTCCAGCATTCGGGCTGGCTTATCACGAGAGCATTGTCAAAGCCCGATGATTCAGCAAACTCCTGGATCGAAAGGATCTTGCCTGAACATCGGCGAATGCCGTTTCACGGAATTATCTGCAACGGATCGGAGAACGACGTCGACTGCATCCTGACAAAGTACGATTTGAACGATAAGAATTCGAATTGGTACGTCGACCCGACCCCCCAAGTGACGCGAACAGCAACAGATATTGCATTTGCTTTTGCTCCGCTGGGGAGGCTCAGCAGTGATCTCTTGATCATTGATCCCTACTTTGGTGAAAAACCGCATAATTTCTCATCGATCCCAGAGATAGTTCAGGCCTCGCACTGCACTGAACGACCGTTGAAGCGGGTCGAAATTCATACTGTGAGCAATCGTAAAGGAGGGATTGCGGCAACAAAAAAAAGCGTCCGTCATGCACTCTCAGTTGAATTCCGCGCGAGCTTGCCAGCTGAGTTGCCGATTCGAGTGTCGATTTGGGAATGCAAAGAAAAGGGCGACGTCTTCCATGACCGCTACTTGCTGACTGATCTTGGCGGCGTTGGCATTACTGTGGGGCTCGATGTTGGACAAGAGGACGTGAGGAGTAACGAGGACACAACGATGTTTCGACTCGGACGCGAGTTGTACGAACGGCGAAAAGCCCAATTTGACAGGTCCAGTACGTTGCACTGGGAAGAGTACAAGTTCATCGACGACATCATCGTCGAGAACCGTTGAATCTTTCGTAACTCCGTGGGATGGGCATTCCTGCCCGTCGCTCTTCCCACCTTTATCACTTCAAGAACACAAACGAACAACTCGGGCAGGAATGCCCAAGGTACATGGCTGAAAAATGACTCCCGAATTCACAATCACCAACGCCATCACTCGCGACCTGACGACGATTGAGCGCGCTCGGGGGTTTCTGGAGGCGGCGACGTTGTCCGACGAATGGGTCAGGAGGATGAGTCAGCGAGCGTTGTTGCTGGAAGCTCATCACACCACTCATATTGAAGGCACACAACTGACGCTGGAGCAGTCGCAGGCCGTGTGGGAAGGTCGCGCGGTGGATGCAGCGAACGCGGACGACGTTCGCGAGCTGCTCAATTATCGGGATGCTTTTCAACTGGTGTCCGAATACCTGTCCAGCGGTCTGCCCATCACCGAGACTTTGATTCGTTCCATTCATCAGCGGCTTGTGGAAGGCGTTCGAGGCGGCGAAGGAAAGCCGGGCGCCTACCGGCTGATTCAGAACTACGTCGTCAGCGGGAAAACTGGCAAGCCTGTGTACACGCCACCGCCGCCGGAGGCTGTGCCGGGATTGATGCAGGAACTGGTTGAATGGCTGCGAGCGGACACTGCCATTCATCCGGTCCTTGTCGCCGGGATCGCGCAGTTTGATCTGGTTCACATCCATCCGTTTGTCGACGGCAATGGCCGCACTTCGCGGCTGCTGTCGACACTCTGCATGTACCGTGCTGGCTATGACTTCAAGCGGCTGTTCACGATCAGCGAATACTACGACCGCGATCGCCAGGCATTCTATCGAGCCATCCAGGGCGTCCGAGAGCAAGGCATGGACCTGACCGGCTGGCTGGAGTTTTTCACACAGGGATTGGCAACGCAGCTTCAGGAAACGGTTGAGCGAGGCAGACGAGCCATCAAGGCCGATGTGTTAGCGGTTGAACATCGATTGAACGATCGACAAATCCTGGCAATCGCACGTTTGCAGGAGCAGGCGTACCTGGACATTGAACAACTGGAATCCCTTTGCCCAGGCATCGCCCGCCGCTCGCTGCAGCGAGCCCTCAAGCTGCTCACCGAGGCCGGAATTATCCAGTCTCATGGCGAAGCCCGCGCGACTCGTTACTCATTGTCCCCGCAGTACTTGTAGAGAATCGCGACAACATTGCGTCAAGAATTACGACAGAATCGCGACAGGACGCTTGTCGAAGGATGATGCATCAAGTTGCATATTTTGCTCCGGAATCGCTCGTCACTTCGCTTTGCTGTCAAGTTCGTCCAGCGCCTCGTAAACTCCAAACCCTTCAGGGAGGGTGAAACGGGGACACAGGTGGCGCATTCCATGAGCCGTCTGTTCAATGCGCGCGTTCACTGGGGCAAGTGGTTTCCCCTGGATGCGGAACACGTCGACCGGCAATACCCTTGCCATGGAGACGTTCCGTGAAGTGTGCCGGCGTTTTGATCCTCGCGGCGTCTTTCGCAACAAGTTCGTGCAGGAAAAACTTCGGCTGTGATTTACTGTTGACTCCCGGCGCGCCGGGAGTCAACAGTAAAGACCCGCGATCCCTCCGTCACACGGCTTCTTCAATCACCGGATTCGTCAGCCGGCCGATCTTTTCGATTTCGATTGTGACTTCATCTCCCGGCTGCAGAAACACGGGCGGAGTTCTTGCGGCCCCGACGCCGTGAGGTGTCCCGGTCAGGATGACAGTCCCGGCAGCGAGCACTGTGCTGGCACTGAGGAATTCAATCAGCGTCGGGACATCAAAGATCATGTCGTCCGTGTTCCAGTCCTGCATGACCTCGCCGTTCAGTGTCGTGCTGATCTTCAGAGCATTGGGATTCGGGATATCATCGGCCGTCACCAGACACGGACCCAGCGGGCAGAATGTGGCAAACGTTTTTCCACGGCACCACTGGCCGCCGCCGCCGTCTTTCTGCCAGTCGCGGGCACTGACGTCGTTGGCGCAGCAATAGCCGAGCACATGCCTGAGGGCGTCGGCTTTGGATACGTTGTAACATCGCTTGCCGATGACGACGGCCAATTCACATTCGTAGTCGACTTTGTCGCTGCGCAGTTTGCGAGGCAATACAATCGGATCGCCGGGGTTCTGAACGGTCGTCGCAGTCTTCATGAACAAAACCGGATGCGCTGGAATCGCCTGCTTGCCCTCTTCCGCGTGCTTCCGGTAATTCAGCCCGATGCAGAGCACCGCGGTCGGTTCCAGCGGCGCGAGCAGCCGTGACACCGCCACTGTTTCGCCGGTGGAAGTCAGTCCCGTCAGCAACTCCCCCTGCAGCCGCTCGTACGATCCATCGGGCCGCTGAGACGCATAGCAGACAGCTCCGGCGGACGACTGAACTCGAAAAATTTTCATCAGGAATTCCTTGCGGAGGGAGCAGGATTACGTGGCAGGGGACACTTGGTCGGAAACACAGAATAGTCATCGGCCGATTGAAGTGAAACGAGTTCGAGGCTCTGCTTCACGGTGATTCCGTCAGGCTGACGATCCGCAGGCCGGTACCGGTCCAGAGGTTGGCGATGTCGTCGTCGCTCCAGAGTTCGGGATCTTTTTGGGACGGATCACCAATCAGGTAGTACGGCCCGACGTGGCGGAAGAGCACTGTCGAATGGGAGACGCCGACAATCCAGCCTCGTTCTTCGCGGTAGACCGGGAACGCGGCCGCGACTTCATCGCTGAGCTGACAGCAAAGCAGAGCAGGGTACTCGGCAGTGACCTGATCGAGCCCATCGACATCGCATTCGAAAAACTCGGCTTTGAAGCCCGTTCCCCGGAGACGGATCGACATTCCGTGATAGAGTCCCAGCCAGGTCGTGCCTTCCCCAGTCAGACACAATGCGGCCATTTCCTTCTCATTGGTTGCAATGCCAAGTGATGTCAGAATCGTTGCCGCGGCGGCAGCGGAACATGTGTATTTAGTTGTCTGCCGGCAAGTGCGATACGGAATGAGCTCGGTTGGTTCGATCCACTCGTCACCGCACGGCTGTCGAGTCCGCGGGATGACATACACCTCTGACCAGATTGTCACGCCGATCAGCAGCACTTGAACGGGAAGGCGACGGATGAACGTCTGCGACTTGGTTCGTTCCCACAGCACACCGGCGAGAGCTCCCAGAAACAGCGGGAACCAATTCGCCAGCACAATCACCGAGGGCAGCGGAATCCATTTCACGATCCACAGTTGTCCCCAGACAAGTCGGACATAGACGCCGACGAGCAGCACGATGACAACTGCCAGGCCGTCCAAGAGCCGCGGATGGGCATTCGTGACCAGACGCCGAGTCACGAAAAAGATGGCAACTGACAGCAATGCCATCATCGCCATCGCCAGCCAAAGTTCTTGCATCTCGTTGGTTCTCGTGCATGCGAGAGTTGTCGGGGCTCGGGAATTTCCGCTTGTCAGGCGAACGGCAGGGAATGTCATACCGGTTGTAACCTGCAGTGTCAGCGAGGGGCAGGGGCGCAGTAATTTGCCTCGCTGACGCTTCGGGTTACATCCTTTTATTTGTGGTTCTTCTTACAGCGTGGCACAGGTGTTTTGCAATTCCTGCTCGTCCCGGATTGCATCCAAGTGACCGACAGATCGCCCCGGAAGCGAATTCCCCTGAATCTGCAGACTCCGGGAAATCCTGGAAGCTCGGAATCATCAGGCACAGAAAATGCGGACTCCGGAACCGTCAGTGCTTCGGAAGGCCTCCCGCAGACGAGTTTACCCGCTCAAGTGGCATTCCGGCAAACTGATGGTCACTGTTGGATCAGTTGGCCTTTCTGAATTCAGGACGAAGACTCAGCCATCCTGCTCAGAAACAAAGCACATCGTCATGATCCTGTGTCCGGAAATTCAGTCCCCCGCAACAAAGAAGAATCGCTCCGACGATGAGATCCTGCTGGCAATGGAACTTGAACGCAGACTGCAATCGGTGATCCTCCGTCAGATCCGGGTTCACATCTGTGCCGGCGAGCTGCAGTTATTCGGCATTGCTGCTTCGTGGCATGCAAAACAGCAGGCCCAGGAAACCGCGAGATTGCTAGCGCCCGCATATCGCATCCGAAATGAATTGCGCGTGGATGAATATACTCAGCGCAGGAATGACTGACACAATCGCCCCCCAGACTGTTTGAACCACGAATTGACACGGATGAACACGAATTCTGAGCGTCCGATTCGTGTCAATTTGGGTCCATTCGTGGTTCCTTGCCTGCACCGGACTCGCGCAAGAACCGTTGAACCACCGGAGCAGGCCCCAATGGCATTTGTGTCATTCTCAGCCGCTCGGAGTATAGTCGTTGCTCGCTCCGCGAACACAACGCCGCGCGCCGCCTGGTCCTCGGAGCGAACCGCGACCAGGGTCCGTTCGGCGGTTCCTGCTTCTGAACGTCATCCGCCGCTGAAACACCGGCAGCAACTGCCGGATTCCGTCTCAATCTGAGCCGCAATGCTGTTCCGGCGGAGAAGAGACGTTGTGAAGATCCGTGAGGCGGGACTATTCTTCCGGTCTCTCCTCAAGTCTCCCGTCCGGCTCTCTCCCGAGCCAGTCTCTCTCCTCTCGCGACATCCCCTCAAAGGTTTCGCCATGCGCTCTTGCAGGTTGCGTCTTTTCGTTTCGTCTGTGTTCGGCTTTGTGGCGTTTGTCACAGTGGTCGGCTGTTCGTCCATGAGCAGCAACATTGCGAACTCATCCGGCATGGGCTACTACGAACAGGGCAACTACGTTGCGGCTGCCAGCGAGTTCCAGCAGGCCGCCATGAACGATCCTTCCAATCCCGACTACCTGGCCAATTTTGCCAAGTCGAAAATGAAGATCGGCGACGCTGCTGGTGCGGAGCAGCTCTATCGGCAGGCGTTGACGATTGCTCCGTCGCATCAGCCGTCGTATCACGGACTGTCTGAGCTGATGATGGCTCAGGGACGAAGTCAGGAAGCGGCCAGCATGCTCACGACCTGGTCGGCGACTCAGCCGTACATTGCGGAGTCACATGTCGAACTGGCCTGGCTCCAGCGTGAGATGGGTCAGCCTCATCAGGCCGCTCAGTCACTGCAGCAGGCGCTGCAGGTGAACCCCGGCCATTCCACGGCACTGGCTCATCTGGGTCAGTACTATCAGGAAAACGGGCGGCCCGATCAGGCAGTTGCCATGTATCAGCAGTCGCTGCGAGCCGATTGGAACCAGCCGGAAGTTCATTCTCGCGTTGCCGCGGCATCACAGGCCGCCGGAGCCTCCAGTCCGATGGCCGCGACGGCGATGGCGCGAGGAGTTCATCCTTACAGCATGCCTCGCAATGAATTCGCCTTCGGCCCTCCGTCTCCCGGAGCTCAGATGGCTCAGATGCAGATGATGCAGACACAAATGGCAATGGCCGGGAATCCCGTGATGAACGCTCAGATGATGCCGGGTCAGATGACATCCGGTCAGATGGCGATGTCTCCGGGAATGAATCCCGGCATGATGTCGGCGAATTACGCGCCGTCCGGATGGCAGTCCGCAACCACCCCGATGATGATGTCACCGACTCAGACAGCGTCGATGTCATTCGGCACCGGTACGTCGATGCCCACGATGTCGGGCGATGCTTCATGGACAGTTGAGTCCGCGACTCCGGCCGGAACGTCGTTGCAGATTCCACAGGGAACAACCACGGAGTCTGCAGCCAGGCCCATGCCGGATCCGGCTTTCTCCTCGGCTCTCAAATCTGTTCCTGTCACGTCAGTTTCCTGGAGCGCGACCGGCACATCGTCCGCTACTCTGACCACAGCAACGCCGTTGACATCGACGGCGTCCAGTGAACCACCGGTTGTCGAAGCGTTCTGAGTTCCTCAAGCGGGAAATCAGCCAACAGCGCTGGCTGCGGGTCAGAAGTCTCCAGCGTTTTCCTGGCAAAGTCCCGATGCCAGCGCATTGGGCCGGCGTTCAGTCCACGCCATTCGGTCCACGCCATTCGGTGCTGCCTCGCAGTGCGATCTGCGGTTGTCCTGCCGACCTGTTTTCTGGTAAACACTGCATCGACCTGCTCGTGCGCAACTGCGTTTGATGCGACGCCGACGAACAAACGCTCGGCCCGGATGGGGCGAGGCTGCGGATCGCCGGGCAGGCCGTGAGTTCATCACAGCGGTGCAAAGGACTGCCATGAGTCTGTTTTCGTTCGCGACGGATCGCTTTCGTCGATCCTCGTTTTATCGCCTGATGCGATTGAGGCGTCAGAGGGCCGAGTTTCAGCGATGGGAACTCGGCGGGCGAAAAGCCGCGCCGCCGCATCTTGTGAAGCAGAGACTCATCCGTCGTTATGCGGCTCAGCATCAGTGTGCGACGCTTGTAGAAACGGGCACATACCGAGGCGACATGCTGCTCGCCATGCTGCATGACTTTCGCACGCTGTATTCGATCGAACTGCATCCGAAACTCCACTCCCGCGCTCAACAGCTGTTCCTGAATCAGCCTAAAGTGCGACTCCTGCACGGCGACAGCGGAACGAAGATCGCCGACGTGCTGAAAGAACTGAACGAGCCCGCAGTGTTCTGGCTCGACGGACATTTCTCCGCGGGACAAACTGCGAAGGCCGATCTCAACACGCCGATCATCGCCGAGCTGGATCAGGTGCTGAAGCATCGGATTCGGGATCATGTTGTCCTGATCGACGACGCCCGTCTGTTCAACGGACAGGATGACTATCCGACACTCGATTTTCTGAAGTCTCAATTAGCGCGCGTCGGCCACTTCAGCATCGCCGTGGAAGACGACGTCATTGCGATCACAAGGAAAGCGGCATGAGCCGCAGGATGGGCTCATCCGGCCCGTCCTTGCCGTTGTTCAAAATGTACAAATGCCAGCGGACGCGCTTGAGCCGAATGGGCCAGGGCGACAGGACCAGAACGCCGTGCCGATCAACGTCAAATTCGTCGCCAAGGGACATCCGCTCAGCCAGCAGGATATCTTTCTGCGGCAGTTCCCCGGACGATCCGCGCAGTGGAGCCGCTGCCGCTTTACGTTTGATCCTGATGCGATTCAGTACGATTGGCTGGCCGTGTACGACGATCTGCCGCCGATGCCCGGCGAGCGTTTCTCGTCCCGAATCGAATCGCTCGCATGTCCGCCGCAGAATACGCTGTTCATCACGATGGAGCCGTCGTCCATCAAGACCTATGGATACGACTTTCTGAATCAGTTCGGAGTCGTCATCACCAGCCAGGAACCGTGGGCCATCACGAATCCGCAGGCCGTGTACACTCAGCCCGCGCTGCGATGGTTCTACGGTGTTTCCCCGAAGCAGCTGCGGACGTGGGACGAGATGATTCAGTCACCACCCGAACACAAAACCGGCGATCTGTCGGCAGTCTGCTCCAGCAAGAAACAGAAAAACACGGTCCATGCGGAGCGCTATGCGTTCACCATGCGAATCAAGCAGCTGATTCCTGAGATGGCCCTGTTTGGCCGCGGTGTCTGCCCGATTGACGATAAGGCTGATGCGCTCGACTCCTATCGCTATCACATCGTCATTGAGAACCATGTTGCGCCACATCACTGGACTGAGAAACTGGCAGATGCGTTTCTCGGGCTGACTCTGCCGTTCTACTATGGCTGCCCGAACGTCGCTGACTATTTTCCGAAAGACAGCTTCATCCCGGTCGACGTTCGCGATCCCGAAGGTGCGGCCCGCATCATCCGGGACGCCATCAGTACTCAGCAGTTCGAACGCCGTCTGCCGGCCATACGGGAAGCCCGTCGGCGAGTCCTGAACCAATACAATCTGTTCGCGGTTGTCGCTCGCGAGATCGAGCACCGCGAGGAGGGCAGCCACGCTGATTCGTCGACGCCAGGCAGTGTTGGAGCAAGACTCTACAGCCGCCACGCCAGCCGCAAACGCAGCCTGCTGCACACGCTGCGATTCGCGGGCGAGCACCTGCGGATGAAGCTCCGGAGCCGCAATCTCAGGCGGCAAGCGCGCGCTGCGTGACATCGCGGCCTCTGCGAAGGTCACCGAGTTCATGGGTGACCAGTGTCATTCCTGAAATTGTCCGACGCCCGTCGCGGACGCTGCGAGTTCCGCAATTCAGCCGGACCGCGAAGTCACAAGGAGGCAGCCAGCGGCGCGACTTCGACAAATGCGTCATAAAAGCCGCTGCCGCCACCCCAGTCTGTGGGTTCTTCAGGTGTCAGCCGGTTGACGGCACCCGTGAATTCCTGTGCGTCTGTCAGGCCTCCGAATGGCATCCAGGCGACGCCCGGGCGGACTCTTTCTGAGACTCGGCACACCGCCGAGATGGATCCGTAGTCGTTGAACACTCGGACCATTTCCGCATCGGCGACTCCGCTCCGGCGAGCGTCCTTTTCATTCAGTTCGATGTGCAATGTGCCTTCGCGGTGACGATGGCGATCCAGATGGCTGTAGCTCGCATTGAGGTAATGCAGTGTCTTGCCTGTGATGAGCTGCAGTCTGAATTCCTGTGACGTACGCATCTCGCCGGTCCAGGGCAGCGGGTCATGTCCCAGCTCGGCAAGCGATTCTGAGTACAGCTCAGCCTTCCCCGAGCGTGTCGGGAAGCCGCCATTGGCGAACGGCCGCCAATCGTCCGGCTGGTTCAGACGTACGTAACCGTGTTCCAGCAGTCGCTCATAAGTGATGCCTTCCAGCCACGGATGCTTGCTGTTGAGGGCGGTGCGCAGCAGCGTCTCATCTGAATCGAACAGAAACGATTCAGTGCGACCCAGAGCATGCGCGAGGCGCCGGAAGAATTCGGTGTTGCACACGGATTCTCCTGCGGGAGCAATCGCAGGCCTGTTCAGCGACAGATAGTGATGTCCCCAGGCAGGCACGATATCAAGGTGCTCAAGCTGACTTGTCGCCGGCAAAACATAGTCGGCAAACTTCGCGGTCTCGGTGACAAACAGATCATGCACAACAGTAAACAAGTCATCGCGCCGCAGGCCTTCGAGAACACGATTCTGGTTTGGCATCGTGACGGCTGGATTACAACTGTAGACACACAGCGACTGGATCGGCGGAGCAAGTGACTGCGAGCAGAGTGCGCTGCCAAGATCTCTCATGTTCAGTGTTCGCACGTTTGGCTGATGCACTTGCGGCATCAGCAAGTCGTGCATGTTCAGCGTTGAAGACTGCAGTGCGTGGGTCGAACGAGACAGTCCGCCTCCGCGATGTCGCCAGGCTCCGAGAAGAATCGGAAGGCAGGCCATCGTTCGAAACATCATGGCACCGTTGCGGTGATGTTCGAGTCCAATCAGCGGCCGCAGCAATGACGGCTGGATTGTTGCGTATTCGTGTGCGAACTGTTCGATTTCATGTTCGGTGAGCCCTGTCATGGTCGCAACCAGAGCCGGACTATAGTCCCGGACTCGCTGCACAAGGTCCTCGTAGCCGATTGCATGCTGCGAGACATAATCGTGGTCGACAAGACCGTCCCGGATAATGACATGCATCATGGCCAAAGCGAGAGCCGCATCACTGCCAGGCCGCAGCGGAAGATGCCAGTCCGCGGCCTCGGCAGTGCGAGTCCGAATCGGATCAATGACGACGATGCGGGCTCCTCGTGACCTGGCCTCCAGAATCAATGGCCAGAGATGCAGATTCGTGACAATCGTGTTGGTGCCCCACAACACGATGTAGCGGCTGTGGACGATGTCCTCCGGATCAACTCCGGTTCCGCAGCCCATCGTCGCCGCGAGCCCTCTTGCCGCGACAGCGCCACAGATGTTCATGTCGAGTCGACCGAACCCCAGCAGGCCAAATAGCCGCTGATCAAGTGAACTGCACTGAATCAGTCCCTGATTGCCGGCGGAACTGAACGGCTGGATCGCTTCAGGTCCGCTTTCGGAAATGATGGCCTTCCAGCGCGCGGCAATATCCGAAAGTGCTTCATCCCACGACACTCGTTGAAACTGTCCCTCGCCCTTGCGGCCGACGCGCCGGAGAGGAAACAGGACACGATCCGGATGATAGACCCGCTCCAGGTAATGATTCACCTTGGCACACAGCGTACCGCGCGTAAACGGATGCTCGGGGTCGCCATACAGCCGATGGGCCTTGCCTGCTTCGACTTCCACAATCCAGGTGCACGTGTCCGGACAATCGTGTCCGCAGGCTCCGCGGACGATCGTCAGTGGTGATTGTTGTATACTCATCGGGTCGATCGGCTTCAATGGACCAAGTCCTCATCGGGTGCGATGCTTTCACGCCACCGGGTTCACCCCGGTGGTTCAACGGCTTCTTGCACTACTCTGTAATTGCATGACTCTGCATCGGCAATTATCAGCGCTCGCGCCTGGCATACAAGCGACTCCAGCACAACACCTGCCACCACAGGCCCGCCAATTTGCCATTTCGAAGCACTCGTGAAGGGACAAAACCCCGGAGTGAGGGTTGTCCCCCCATACTAAATCCTCCGCGCCGCGCCCGCCGATGCAAAGTGAAGCGATGTTTGTGTTTCTGCTCCTTCAGAAGTTCTCGGGTCATTGTACGGCCTCCCGACCGCGAACGCCCCGGAACGATTCCTGAAGAATTCCTGAACTTGACGACTTGACGACTTGACGACTTGAC
>Ga0163144_10015782_pt1 | contig 15534 bp, 9 predicted proteins | sample OliLak19BULKMAT1_FD_123175 | JGI IMG/M metagenome (GOLD analysis project Ga0163144, IMG submission 123175) | Freshwater microbial mat bacterial communities from Lake Vanda, McMurdo Dry Valleys, Antarctica - Oligotrophic Lake LV.19.BULKMAT1 | ecosystem: Environmental > Aquatic > Freshwater > Lake...
CAGAATCCATTGAGGCTACGCAGGGTCCCATAGAGCTTGCCCCTATGCTGACCTGCAAGCTCGCGAGCGATAGGGTCGGCGTCCCGAACGTCGTCGCGGAAGCGCACGATGTAACGACCCTTGATCCGATCGGGATGGTCCATGGCTCGCAAGCGAGGAAGACTGTCCGAGAGTTCTCCTCCAAGACCACTCGAAGCTCTCGACGGGGCGCCGGTGACATCTTTGTGCGGCTCGAGAAGCTTGCTCTGAGACTCACAATTTGTTCACTAACTCGTTGAGAACGGCGTTTGGCGGAGCGTCGGGGTAGAGTTGGAGAAAGAGCGCTGCCACGCCTGTGGTCGCGGCGGTCGCAGATGAAGTGCCACCGCCGGATTCCACGGGCGCAAACAGATCCACGCACGACCCATAGTCACTGTCGTCCACACGCGCGTCGGAGAGGTCGGACGCACCGACCGTTATCAATCTTTCTACGCGCGCGGGTGAAAAACCGCACGCCTGTTGTGCAACGTGACTCGCGTTGCCATTCCCAGCGGATACGACCACTGCCACGCCCCTTCCATGCGCGTACTCGGTGGCGTCGTCCATCGTGTCGCCGCACCCCGAGATCCCCCGGCAGTCCTGCGAGTTCGAAATGTTGATAACGGCGGGTCGCGGACTGTTGTCGGCAATGAACTCGATGGATGCGGTGCCCGCACCGGTACTGGCACTACAGTTTCCCTTCGTATCGATTCGCGCAGAATGTATGAAAGCCTTTCGCGCGACACCCGAGATGGAACGGGCCGCAATCACCGCCATTTCTGTTCCGTGATTGTAGCTAGAGCACGAGGTGAGGGGATTCAGCGGCGCGATTGAGTACGACATTGTCGCGCTGACTCGACCTGCAAGCTCGACCGCATTTCCGTCGACGCCGACGTCGACGATCCAAATGTGCACGCCTGACCCTCGGTGGAGAACTCGTAGATTTGGTTCAGCGGCAGCATGCGCTGATCAATTCGATCCAAATTCCCATTTGGATTGAGCTGTACCGTGTCGCCGAAGCTCGCCCCAGAATCCATTCAGGCTGCGCAACGTCCGAATACAGCTTGCCCTTGCGTAGGCTCACAAGTTCGCGCGCGATGGACTCAGCGTCGCGAACGTCGTCCTCGAGAAGATCTTTGACTCACTTTCCATCGCTACGTTGAGCCTCTGATTCCGGTATGGTGGCATGATGAATGCTTCTTGAATTGTGCTGGGAAGTGCTTTGAGCACGACATTGCTCGGCCGAACGGGACGGCTTCTTGAGTGTCAACGTCTTTTCGTATGGTGGTTGTTCGGAGCGAGGTCGACTGCCAGGGCCGCAGCCAACGCGACGCTGTGCCGGGCAGTGTTCTCAACCCTGCCGAGCGGACAAGCCACCACCCCGCGTCCCGTCGCGTGCGAAACAGTGCGACAGTCACAAGCTCACACACCACGGAAGCCCAGTGTCCCAACTCCGATACGGGAGTGAGCCGGCGCACAGGCCGGAAAAACTCTCCGGCGAAAATACAAACCTGGTGCGACAGCGCCCGCTGTCGCACGGAGAGACGCGACTACGAAAACGCAATCAAGCATCGCTTCGCGAAATGCGAACGAGGCGCTCGGTGTGCGAGCGCCTCGTGGCAAGTCGTCCTTACGTCGTCAGACGCCGCAAACAATCAGAGCTTCGGAATCTCCAATCCAACATTCTCGGCAAACTGCTCACGACGTTCGTCGCTCGAGATGACACCGTCACGCAGCACGATGACGCGACGCGCGTGTGCCGCGATATCGGGCTCGTGCGTGACCATGACAACCGTCTGCCCCGCGCGCGCCAACTCTTCGAAGACGCGCATGATTTCCTCTGAGGTCTGCGAATCGAGGTTACCCGTCGGTTCGTCAGCCAGCAGAATGGACGGGCGATTGACCAGCGCACGCGCGATGGCGACGCGCTGACGCTGACCGCCGGAGAGTTCGTTCGGCCGGTGGCCCATGCGCTCACCGAGCTGCACGCGATCGAGGGCTTCCGACGCGCGCTCCTTGCGTTCGCTGGCCGAGACGCCGGCGTACACGAGCGGCAGTTCCACGTTCTGTAACGCCGAGGCACGCGGCAGCAGGTTGAACGTCTGGAAGACGAAGCCGATCTCCTTGTTGCGCACGCGGGCGAGCTGATCGTCGGACATCGTGCTGACGAGCATGCCGTTGAGCCAGTACTCGCCTTCGTTGGGCGTGTCGAGGCATCCGATGAGGTTCATCAGCGTCGACTTGCCCGAGCCGGACGGACCCATGATCGCGACGTACTCGTTGCGACGGATGGCCAGATCCACGCCACGGAGCGCGCGCACGATTTCGCCGCCCATGTCGTACTGTCGCGTGAGGCCGCGCGTGACGATGACCCAGTCCTTATCCGGCGCACTGCCGGGCGCGGTCAGTACGACGCGCCGTTCGCCGGTGGTGCTGAGGCCAATATCGTCCATGGTGTCGGTCATGATTTCTTTGCGGTTGCCGGAGTCTTCTTGTCGTCTGCTGGCTTGGCCACTTTGATCAGGGCGCCGTCCTTGAGCTCACGGATGGCCTGGTAGGTGCCTGCCACGATGGTCTCGCCGGTCTTGAGGCCACTCAGCACTTCGAAGTGGCGCTCACCCGCGATTCCTACCTTAACGGGGCGGAAGGTCACTTTGTTGTCGGTCCCGACCACAAACACGCCTTCGACGTCGCGCTTGCCTACTTCCTTGGTCGGCTGTCCGCGTCCGATGGTGACGGCGGTGTCGGCGTTCGGCAGCTTTTCGTTCTCACGCACGGTGAGGGCGATAATCGGAATCGAGAGGACGTTGGTGCGGTTGGCCGTCACAATCTTGGCCGTCGCCGAGAAGTCGGGGCGGGTATCAGGCGGCGGATTGAGGAGCTGGACGCGCACTTCGTAGTCGATGGCCTGATCGCTGGTGGCGGTGGCGCTCCCGGACTTGGCAACCGAGCTGTTGGAGATCTCGACCACTCGGCCGATGAACGTCGTGTCGGGGAAAGCGTCGATTTCGATGACGGCCGAATCGCCCACGCCGATGCGCGCGACGTCGGTCTCGTCGACCTTGACCTTCGTTTCGAGCACGCTCATGTCGCTGATCGTGAGCAGTGTCGCGGCGTCCTTGTTGAGCGTGCCCATGATCGCCGTTTCGCCCTCTTCCACCACGAGGCGGGTGATCTTGCCGCTCATCGGCGCGACGATGGTTGTGCGGGTGAGCGCCTGACGCGCGTCGCGCACCGAAGCGACGGCCTGCTGCACACTGAACCGTGCGGCTTCGGCGAGGGCCTGGTTCACCTCGGACTGCGTCTTGAGCTGCTCGAGCTGTTCTTCGGAGACACCAAGGGCGGCTGACGACTTGAGCGCCATCTGACGCTCGTAGTTCTTGGTAGCCTGCAGGAGATTGGCGCGCGACTGCGCTTCATTCGCCTTCGAGGCGGCCAGTGCGGCTTCCGCGCGCTGCAACGCGGCCGTCACCTGCTCCGGATCGATCTGGAGCAGGAACTGCCCCTTCTTGACGATGTCGCCTTCCTTGACGGAAAGACGCACGATCTTGCCGGTCACGTCGGCGGAGACGTTGACCTTCGTGCGCGGTTCGATCTGGCCGCTGGCGGTGACGGTGGCGACGAGATCGCGGGATTCCACGGCCTCGGTGCGCACTTCCACCGGCTTCGACTTGTTCTTCTGCGAGCTGACGTAGGCCAGGGCGGCGACGGCGACAACGATCGCGCCTCCGATCCCGAACTTGACGGTCCTGGTCATGAATTCTTCCGGTTAGCGAAGGGGACGGCCGACCGCAACTTCCAGTGCAGTAAACGCCCGTTGTACGTCGAATACTGCATTGATGCGATCCGTTTCAGACCGCTCGAAATCTCCACGCGCCTGCACCAACTCGACGAGGCTGATCGCCCCGACGCGATACCGCTCCTGCGCCAACGCCAGCACGATGCGGGCAGTGGCCACGTTCTGCACCTGCAGGGCAACCGTTTGCTGCGCGGTGGTCAGCGAGAGAAAGGCCGATTGCACGTCTGCGGTGACCCGTAGCTCCTGCGAACGGAGGTCGTTGGCTGCATTGCGACGTTGTACCTGCGCCTGCTCAATCGTCTGCTCGCGGCGGAACCCATTAAAGATGGGCAGCGAGAACTGCGCCGAGAAGCTGTACGGGTTGCGCGTGAAGTCCAGCGGGTATGCGTCCTGTTGTGCGCGAATAGCCGCTTCCCGATCTGGTGTGAACGCGATCGACTGACACTGCGATAGGTTGTTGGACAGGTTCAGCGCGGCGCGCACCTCTTCGGAGCGGATGCAGCCGGCGCGCTGGCCGAGGACGCTGGCCTGACTGCTGGTGATCAATTGCCCGGTGTTGGTCGACCGAAACGTGTTCCCGGAGACGTTGGCCGAGAGCGACAGTGTCGGGATGTAGCCACCGCGCGCCGAGGACACTCCGCGCTTGAACCCTTCTTCACGCAACCGGAGCCCTTCGAGTTGCGGATTTGCCTTGCGGGCCATGTCGAGGATCGACTGCAGCTCGACGGCTGGCGTCGCGGCCAGGTTCGGATCGAGACGTGTGCCCTCGGACTGCGCGACACCGATGAGCTGGAATAGCCGCACCAGTTCGATCGCCGCGAGGTTACGCGCGTTGATGGCCGCCACGCGCTGCTGCCCGTCAGCGACTTCCGCCCGCTGCACATCGAGCTGGGTGCCGGAGCCGACCTGCAGGCGAGCCCGGGCCAACTGCAACTGTGCCTCAGTGGTTATCTGAAGCGTATCCTGGAGCATGGCGCGTGCCTGTGCCTGCAACGCCGCGAGATACTGCGTCGTGACATCCGTGCGCAGTCGTTGCTCGGCGGCGATAATGTCCGTTTCCGTCGCGTCCTGATTGAACTTGGCTTGCTTGCGATCGTTCAGCGCTGCCACCGAGACGTTCAGCGACGCGGACGCGCTCACGTCGGTGGTGAGCTGGTCGTTGGTGGCACCGAATCCCTGGCCTTGGAAGAAGGTCTGGCGGCCTTCGCGGTAGCCGGCGCCGAAGTTGGTGTTGACGATCGGCAGGAAGGCGCCATTGGCGGCCCGCACGATGGCGGCGGCGTTGCGACGTGCATTTGCGGAGGTGGCGTAGCCGGGATTGTTGCGCCTGGCCAGGGCGACCGCCTCGGCAAGCGTGAGCACCGGGCCCTGCGCCGACCCGGCCGCGGGAGACGTCGCTGCGGTTTGCGCAGGCAACGCCGGTGCGAACAACGTTGCACCAGCCGAGGCCAGTGCAAGCGCGAGTACTGGAATTCGCATGAGATGAGGTCGGGAGGAGGTCATTGGCAGGGGGCCGTACGCGACGCCCAGCAAAGGGGTTTCAGCACAGTGTGCCACGCGCGTCTCGTCATCGGGGCACGTCGTCCCGAATCGCATCCATCCCTCGCGCGGGGAGCAGCAACCGAAGCAACCGACCCTCGGCGTCGGCCCAAATGGTTCGCGCATCGCCGCTCACGGTGACCGCACGCCATCGCCACGCCGGGCGACGCGCCCCAGCGATGATGACCGTATCCGCTCGCGTTTCGAGCACCAGGCGCACGACGCCTTGTCGATTTTCTGTCGGCGTCAGTGTTGGGATCGTGAGCGCGGTCCCGATTTCGGCGCTGCGGCCGCGCACGAGCAACGCGTACTGCAGCAGGCCGTCTTCCTCGAGGATCAGCGCATTCGGCGCGAGCAGATATTCGCGCGCTGCCTCTCCCGTCACGCCGCGCGCGATGGTGGCGAAGCGCCCGCGCACTCGTTGCCCGCCCAATCGCCGCGTCAGCTCCGCACCACGCCGTTCCTCGAGCGAATAGCGCACGGGGGTACCGGCCGAATCCGTCTCGAGTCGCATGGCGGTGCGTTGCTCTCCGGTGGCCGACTCGGCGCGGAGTTCAAGGGTCGCGCCCTCCTGCGACTGGATGCGACGAATCGAAAACTGCTCGCGACCGGAGCGTTGGCCGGCGACAAAGATCGTGAAACTGCCCACGTCGAATCGCTCCAGCTGCCCGTCCGACGCGACCACCGCATGAGAGTGCTCACGCGGTGCGACGGTCCACGACAGGGCACAGAGCAGTGCGACAAAGGGAATCGGGGGCATTCATCGAAGATAGCACGAATCCTCGTGCCAATCGCCATGTCGCCGCGCGCGGGGTATTGTGCGGCGATGCCCGCCGAGTCCGTATCCGACAACAGCTCAGATAGCGCCAAGGGTGGTTCGGTACCCGCCAATGGGGAACGGCCGTCTATGGAGTCGCTGCCGGCCAAGACGGTCGGCTCGGATGCAGGCGGCGGCGGAATGCTGGCTCGCCTGCGGGGGTTGACCGGCGAAGACCGGTGGCCGATGGCCTGGGTGCTGTGTACGGTGGGCGCCGTGATCGCCCTGCTCCGTTGGCAGGTGGAACCAGGTTGGCCGACCTTGATCGTGGCCGGTTTGGGTACGCTGGGCGCGGCCGTGAGCACGCGCTGGATTCGCGCGCCGCGCGGCTGGCCAATCGGTGCCGTGATCTGGCTGGCCATCGCGCTCGCCATTTCGGCCAATGGGACCTCGACGCTCCAGTCGCTGCGACGCGATTGGGCTACCTGGTCGGCCGACGAACGTGAACAGCGTGGCCAGCGAGTCGCCAGCAACGTCTCGGATGTCGCGACGGACCTGCGGCGTGTCGCGGTGCAGACCTTGCAGGACACGGCGCTGCTGCGGGCACTGGAGCTTGGGACCGCACCCATCGGCGCACTGCGCCCGCCGCCCATCGCGGGCGGAGTGGAGTCGGCGCTGCTGGTGTTCCGGCGCGGTCGACTCATTGGCCGCGCGGGGCAAACGCACACGCCCATCGCGCCGGACGGCGCCGCACGCACGCAGCTGATCGCCGGACCTTTTCACACGTCGCTTGTCGCACGCGCGATTTCGACGAGCGGTGACGTGCAGGCCGTCGCCATCGTGCTGGTGGCCTCTGCACCCCCGGCCGATCGATTCGTGCAATCGCTGACGGCATCGCTGGCTGGGCGGCTGGCCATCGATCGCACCGTCATCGAGTCGCCTGATTCGGCGGTGGTGATTCCAGGATCGACGGTGGTCGTGGTGAGCGACGGCACGTCGCGACTCGCCCGCGTCCGTGCGCTGGCCTACTCGGAGGATGAGACGTACGAAGCCCTGCTGCAGCGTGCGCGCGCGCAGACGGCGCTGCCGTTGGCGGTGGCGGTGCTGCTGGTGCTGGTCACCGCGTGGCGTCGGCCGGCGCGCACGGTGCATCGCGTTGCGACCACGATCGTCCTGCTGCGCGCGATCGCTGAAGCGCCGCTGAGCGCGCTATCGAATGTATCATCGCTGTTTGATGCGTCGAGCTACTTCGCGCCCATGGGTGGTGCACTGACGTCGAACGTCGCGGCGTTGCTGCTCACGGCATCCTTGTCGTTGGCGACGCTTTTTCTCGTCATGCGATCGACGCGCCTCATGCGGTCACGCACGCTGGCTGTCGGGATTGTCGTGCTGGTCGCGACGCTCGGTCCGTTTGTCCTGCGCGATCTCGCCGGCGGCATTGAACTGCCGCGCTTCGGCACCGGGACGAAGTTGTGGATGGCGTGGCAACTTTCGCTCGCGTTGGCGGGCGCGTCAGTCCTGCTGATTGGCGCGTCGGCCGGACAGGTGGCGATCGGACGAGCGCGGGGCGTGCCGCCGATCACCGCGCCGCTGCTGGCCATCGTTACGGCGATGTTTGCGCCATCGCTGTGGGAAGCGCCCGGCGCCTGGCCCGCGTGGTATCCGATCTGCTGGGTGCTGGCGATCGGCGCGCTCGCGCTCACGCGGCGTGGGGTGGCGCTGGTGATGGGCGCGGCCGTCGTGGCTGGTGCCGGCGCGGCCACGCTGACGTGGGGGCAGGTGGTGCGCGAGCGCATGGAGCTTGCGCAGCACGATCTGCCCCGCCTCTCGGTGGCAGACGAGAATGCGCAGCGCCTGCTGTATCAGTTTGCACTGGCGCTGCGCGACGACCCCGGCGCGGGGTGGCAGACGGACGCGTTGCTGCGCGGATTCGCGGCGAGCAATCTGGCCCGCGCGGGATATCCGGCTGACATCGCGCATTGGATTCCGACGCAACCCTCCGCGCCGATCGCCGAGATTCCGCTCGCGTCGATTGCCGACACACTTGGCGTACCGGCAAGGGTCGCCGACATGGTGCGCAACAGTCAAACCGTGGACGTGTTCAGCGTCTCGGACGGACCGGTGGCCATTCTCGTGGCCGGCGTGCCGGCTGCCGACGGCAGTGTGATCACGATCGCCGTGCCACCGCGCACCGGACTTGTGCCGGCGGATCCATTTGCCGTGTTGACCGGCATTGCGGGCGTGCAAGGACTCGAGCCTGCGTATCGCCTGGCGCTGACCTCCGCTGCACCTGACGAGCGCTCCGCGCGCCCACTGGTCTGGCGACGCATCGGCTCGACGATGCATGGCGATGGTGTCGCCGGCGACGGTGACAACGCGCGACGTGCTCACGTTGAAGTTGATCTGCGCGGCGCCGATGTCCTGATCCCGCGTGGCGCGTTGCTGATACTGCTCGACCTTGGTGTGGTGATGTTGCTCTGGGGCGCGAGTGCGATGGCCGACGGAGCGTTTGTCCGGTGGCTGCGTGTGCGCCGCACGCGATGGGCGCGCTCGTATCGCGTGCGATTGAGTCTTGCGTTGCTCGCGTTCTTCGTCGCGCCTGCGGCCATTTTCGCGGCGTGGTCGTGGTATCGCCTGCAGGACGACGATGCCGCGTCGCGAGAGTTGCTCGTGCGCGAGGCATTGCGCGTGGCCGCCACCGAGCTGGAACGCCGGGAACTCTCCGCGACCTCGGCGAGTGCGGGGACGCCGCTCTTTCTGTATCGCGATGCCCAGCTGGTGGGCGCCAGCGATGCGTTGCTGGATGCGCTCGCACCGCTTGGTCGCCTGCTCCCGGTGTCGCTTTTGGAGGACGATGTCGGCGTCGATGACTCGTTCGAGACGCAGCGAATGGCGATCGGGGGTCGTGAGGCTCTCGTCGGATTCCGTCGTGTGCCGAAGCTCAACGCCGACGATGTGTTGGCGACGCCCGCGCGCGGTGACGAATTCGCCCTCGATGCACGCCGTGCCGATCTCGGCGTGTTGGTGCTGTTCGCGACATCGCTTGGTGCGCTCGCCGCGATCTGGTCGAGTGGCGTGGCGGCTCGATCCCTTGCTCGACCGGTGGGCGCGTTGCGCGAAGCGGCCCTCTCGATAGCGGCCGGTGGTGAAGATCCGTCGCTCGGCGCGGCGCCAGCCGCCGAGTTCGCGCCGGTGTATCGGGCGTTCGGTCGCATGGCGAAGGATCTCGCGACCGGCAGATCTGCTCTCGAAGCAGCGCAACGACGCACTGATGCGGTGTTGCAGAACGTGGCCAGCGGCGTCCTCGCGTTGCGCCCGGACGGTGCGATTCTCATCGCCAACCCGCGCGCCGAAGCGCTGCTGAGAATGTCGGTCCGCGCACCGGGCGCGTCGCTGGCGGCGTTGCCTCGCACGCTCGACGCGCTGGTGACGCGTTCGACGGCGTTTCTGGCGTTGGGAGACGACGGGTCGCTCTCGGAAGATGCGTTCGACGTCCTCGTGCAGGGTCGGCAGCTGCGCGCCCGCTTGACGCGATTGCCCGGTGGCGCTGTGCTCACCCTCGACGACGTGACAGAACTTGCCACAGCGCAGCGCGTCCTGGCGTGGGGTGAGATGGCGCGACAAGTCGCCCACGAGATCAAGAACCCGCTCACACCGATTCGACTGGGCGTGCAGCACTTGCGTCGCGCCTATCGCGATGGGCGCAGCGACTTTGGTGCAATTCTCGATACGAACGTGACGCGCGTGCTGGAGGAGATCGATCACCTGGACGAAATCGCGCGAGCGTTCAGTCGCTACGGTACGGCGCCAGCCGATCGTGATCCGGGTGTACCGGTGAATGTGGATGCGGCGGTTCGCGATGTGCTGGCGCTGGAGCGGATGGGCGAGAGTGACGTTTCCTGGCAACTGCACGAGGAGAACATTGGCGTGACGTCCGAGTTGCTTCGTGCATTTGCGCAGCGCGATGAGCTCAAGGAAGTGCTGTTGAATGTGTTCGAGAATGCACGCCACGCCGAGGCGACGGAGGTGCGCGTGCAGCTCTCGCGCGTGCGTGATCGTGTGCTGATTCAGGTGCGTGACAACGGCACCGGGATTGCTGCCGATGTGCTGGGGCGCGTGTTCGAGCCGCACTTCTCCACCAGCACCAGTGGCAGTGGACTCGGCCTGGCGATCAGTCGTCGACTGATCGACGGATGGGGCGGCGCGATTATGTTGCGAAGCACGCTGGGTGCGGGTACTGAAGTCGAGATTGCATTGCGCGCGGTGTAATCCGCACCGGGCCGAGCCGTTCGTGATTGTGTCCTCACGTGTCACCGCGCCGCAGGGGTGCGACGGCGCTCGGGGCGTTACTCTTCAGCATGGTTCCGGACTCCCTCCACAGCGTCCATCGCATCACCCTTTCCCCGCCTCCGCATCTGGAGTCGTGGGCCCTGCCGCCCGGCTGGTCATGGGGAAGCGAAGGCTTGTTGGTCGAGCATCGACACTATCAGGAAGTCGTCGATGCGCTGGGGCGTTCGTTGTCGTTGGTGAGTTCACCGGACGACGCGCATGGTGCGTGGCTGTGGCACGAAGCGCGCGCGCTCGGACACCGCAATCATCCATCGATTCCGACGACGTATCACTACTGGGCGTCGTATCAGGAAAGTCGTCGCGGACCCGGCTATCTGCGGCGCTGGATCAGCGGCGAAACGGTGTTGTCGCGCGTCGGTCGACTCGGGCCGGAGTCCGTGCCTGTTGCGATGCAGGTGCTGCGCGAAGCCGGCAGCACGCTCGCGTACCTGCACGACACCGGCGCCGCGCACGGCGACATATCGGCAAACTCCGTTTGGCTCACACCGGGCGGCCGCCTGTGGCTGTTGGGGTGGGAGTGGGTACTGCCGAAAGACCAAATTCCGGCGGGGACGCGACCCAGTCTCGATCACGCGCCCTGTCCGCCGGAATGGGCGGACGGCGCTTGGTCGCCGACCGCCTTGTCCGATCAGTGGCAGCTCGCGGCGATGCTCTTCACGATGCTGACGGGCGAGACGCCGCCGGAGCGTGATGTGCCGCCGTTGGTGCTGCTCCGTCCCGATTGCCCGCAGACATTGGCGAATGTGCTCGAGCGCGCGCTGAGTCCGGATCCGGGCGCGCGCTTTCCGAGCGTCGCGGCACTGCTGCGCGACATGGATCGGCACGTGTCGGTGCGACAGGTGATGATCTCGCCGGAGGGTGACGAATTGCCGCCGGCGCTCGACACCGCCGACGCGCGTTTGCGCTGGGCCACCGCCGACGACTACGAGATTCTTTCACCGCTCGGCAGCGGCATGTTCGGCAGCGTGTGGCGCGCGCGCGATCTCTCACTGTCGCGCGAAGTCGCCATCAAGGTGCTGCATCCGCACATCGCGAAGGACGATGCTGCGGTTGCACGCTTCCGTCGCGAGGCACGACTGGCGGCGCAACTCGCACATCCGTCCATCGTGCCCATCTACGACAGCGACAGTCGTGGTGACATCGTGTGGTACACGATGGAGCTGGCCGAAGGTGGCTCGGTGGCGAGTCTCATTTCGCGCAGCGGACCGCGACCGTTTGAAGAGATCGCGCAGCAGGTGGACGATGTGCTGGAGGCGCTCATCGCGGCGCATGCCAGCGGCATCATCCATCGGGATCTCAAGCCGGAGAACATCCTCATCGATCGCTACCGCCGGTGGCGCATCGGCGATTTCGGCATTGCCTATGCACTCGGCGAGGAGCGCGCGGGCACCTCGGGGACGCCATCGTTTGCGGCGCCGGAACAGTTGCTGGGTGAGGCGCAGGGGCCGGCGACGGACTGCTTTGCGCTCGCCAGCATCGTGTACTTCGTGCTCACCGGTCATCCGCCGTTTGGCGATGGTCCGGGTGAGATGATTCTCGCCCAGCAATTGGCCAACACGCTCCCCGACCGCTTGCTGGCCGACGGCTTCACCGACACGATCGCGGAGTGGTTGCGCAAGGGACTCGCGCCGCGCGTGGAGGATCGTTTTGCCGATGCGCAGGAGATGCGCATCGGCTGGCGCCAGGTCGTGCGCAGTGTGCGTCGCGCGGAAGATCAGCGTCCGTGGTGGCGTCGTCTCATCGAGGGGCCGCAGGAGAGCGACGACACGCCCGTGTAGGGCCTGTGTAACGCGCCCGTGCAGACGGGAACGGGTTCGCCTGCCTGCATCGCGCGACGCATGGCGATCGACGGCCCCGTGCTATCGCGCGATCCGCACCGTCTTTGCGTTGGTGAATTCGCGGAAGCCGAGGAGTCCGAGCTCACGTCCGACGCCCGATTGCTTCACGCCGCCGAACGGATAGCGCGGGTCGGAGGCGACCATCTCGTTGACGAAGACCATGCCAACGTCGAGCGCGGCAATGCAACGATCACGCTCGTGCGCGTCGTTCGTCCACACGCTGGCACCCAATCCGAATGGTGAGTCGTTGGCGCGCGCGATGCACGCATCCATATCGGTTTCGCGAAAGACCATGGCGACCGGGCCGAACAGTTCCTCACGCGCCGTTGGCGTGCGCTCGGGGATATCCACCAGCACCGTAGGCGGGTAGAAAAAGCCCGGTAGACCGTCGGCGTCTCCACCGACGACAACGCGCGCGCCAGCGTCGACGGCTGCACGCACCTGCGCCGCCAGTCCATCGCGCACGCTCTCGGTGGCAATCGGCCCGATCTGCGTGCGTTCATCGCTGGGATCGCCCGTGATGAGCGCGCGCATGCCGTCGGTGAATCGCGCGAGGAATTCCTCGTACACGACGTCGCAGACGATGAACCGCTTGGCAGCGATGCACGACTGACCCGCGTTCACTGTGCGCGCCGACACGGCGACTTTCGCGGCCTGCGCGATGTCCGCGCTGGGCAGCACAATGAACGGATCACTCCCTCCGAGTTCGAGGACGACCTTCTTGAGGTGTGCACCTGCGACTTGTGCGACATGGCGGCCGGCGCGATCGCTGCCGGTCAGTGTCACGCCAACAATGCGGCGGTCGGCGATGATTGCATCGAGTGCATCGAGTGGCAGCAGCGCGACGTGACATGGTGCCGGCGGCGTGCCGGTGTGGGCGACCGCCGCGCGCGCATCGTCGAGACATTCATCGAGCAGCTTCGCCGGGCCTGGCACCGACGGCGCCGGCTTGACGATGATGCCATTGCCGGCGAGCAGCGCGGGAACCGCGAAACGCAGTGCCTGCCAGTACGGAAAATTCCACGGCATGATGGCGAGCACGCATCCCAGCGGATCATGGCGCACACGCACCGTTGCCGTGGCATCGTCGAGTACGATCTCGTCGGCGAGCGCGGTGCGCGCCATCGCCGGCGCGACGTCACAGAGCACGGCGCATTTATCCACCTCCGCGCGCGCGGCGTTGATGGGCTTCCCCATCTCGAGCGTCAACGTTTCCGCCAGCGCCTCGCGATGTCTGCGGAGCGCTGCGCCCAGCGCGACGATGAAACGCGCGCGCTGTTCCAGCGTGGCGATACGCCACCGCTGTTGCTCTGCGGCCGTTCGTGCTAGCAGCGTTTCACGTTGCGACGCTGACAGCGACGGCATCTCATACAGCAGCTCGCCGGTCGCGGGGTTCACTGCTCGAAAGGTCATCCACCAAGGTCAGCGCTCAACACGCCTGCGGTCAAGCGTTCAGCGCAACAGTTGCGCGCGCCGACGTGGCGATGTCCGGCGGCATGAGCGCGGAGGACGCGGGGAGTGAGACGCCACGTCCCGGCGCCTTGGGCTCCGGCGAAGGCCGTGCGGACAGCCGCCTGGTGGTCGCGGCGACGGTCAGTTTGCGACGGCGCTTCCGGGCGTACAGGAGTTGATCTGCGCGCACCAGCAATTCCGACAGCGTCGCCTGATCGGTGGGACGGACGCGCGTATGACCGATCGTGAGCGAGATCGGCGCGTCGAGTTCGTGACGCGCATTCAGTTGAGCCACGCGCTCTTCGATGCGGCGCTGGATGAGTCGCGCGGCAGCACCGTCGGCGTCGAGCGCCATGATCGTGAACTCGTCGCCTCCCATGCGCGCGACCACATCACAGTCACGCACTGCACGTCGCAGCAAACGGGCGACCTCGATCAGCGCACGGTCGCCGGCCGCGTGACCATACGAATCGTTGAGCTGCTTGAAGTCATCCATGTCCACGTACAGCAATACGAGTTCCTTGTCCTGCCGGCGTGCGATGCGGAGCTGTTGCTCGGCCAACGTCATGAAACCGCGGCGATTGTACAACTGCGTCAGATGATCGGTCAACGAGGCACGGCGTAGTCGTACTTCCTCGCGCTTGCGTGCGGTGATGTCGCGAATGGTGATCGCCACACCGTCGGCCGTAGGTACCGCCTGATGAAGCAGCCAGCCGGCGGTGAAGCGTCGGCGATCGGTGCGCACATCCTCGACGAGCGGCGCATTGAGCGCGATGGCGTCGGTGTACTTCTCGAGCAGCGTGTCGGCGAGACCAGTCGGCAGATCGCGACGCAACCACTTCCCGACGAGATCCTCGCGCGTGGTACGCAGCAGGCGCGCGCCGGTGGGATTCACGTCTGTGACCTCGAAGTCGATCACGTCGCCGTGGGCATCACGCAGCCCGCGCAGCAGAAAGACGCCGTCGGCACTGGCATGCATTGCATCCTGCAGACGACGCATCTGCTCGCGCACGGCGAGGTCATCGTCACCGCGTCGCGCATTCTCTCGCCGCAACAGCGACCATCCCGCCAATGCCAGAACCAGCGCGGCAAACGACAGGAATGGTGCGGCATCGATGAGCGAGGTCATGCCGGCGAGCAGTGGCGCTGTGGCGACCGTGGCCGCGCCTCTCCGATCGATCTGGGAACCCGCGCGCGTCACGCCACTGAGCGACGCAACTCCTCCGGTGAGGGAGAGCAGCGCGAGAGCAGCCCAGAACAGCGCACGGGTGGCGAATCGATCGAGCATGACAAATGAGGGAGGGTGCTTCGATGGAGCGGTCGACTCCGACGTCGGATGAACCGATCCGCGTCCCGCCGCACCGCGGTACGCTCTGGGACGAGGGGCAACGACTGTGCCAAACTCGTCCATACGACCCGGTCGATATCTCCAGACGAAGGGAATGATAATGCTAAAGCAATGCGATAGAACGCTTTACATCACGCTGACAATGGACGCACTCCATCTGGTCTCGGCGCTCGCAGCTCCGGAGTAATGACCGTCGGGGGGGGCCGTACGGGGCCGGAATAGATTGCGCGCGCTCGGCTATTATTGCCGGGGGCGAGGGTCGCTCGCGCTTCCGGCCCTCGTTCAGCGGCACGCGTGGCCATTCAGTTCGCTAATCGGCGCCCAGCAGCAACCGCTTCTCGAGCGCGGCATAGCGCGCCGCGCCTTCGCGATCGGGGAAAAGCAGCGAGACGATGACGCCGGTCGCGAACGAGAGCGGAATGGACACCAGCGC
>Ga0163144_10015783_pt1 | contig 15534 bp, 13 predicted proteins | sample OliLak19BULKMAT1_FD_123175 | JGI IMG/M metagenome (GOLD analysis project Ga0163144, IMG submission 123175) | Freshwater microbial mat bacterial communities from Lake Vanda, McMurdo Dry Valleys, Antarctica - Oligotrophic Lake LV.19.BULKMAT1 | ecosystem: Environmental > Aquatic > Freshwater >...
CAGTATATTATGTTACAAATTATTTAAAATTTGAGCCAATTGCTTGGTTAAATTTTTACGGCTGTACCTAAAAATTGCGGTTTCGTTTCTATCCATTTTTTGGTTGTAAAATAAATTTAAAATATTTTTTTCTAAGGTCTGTTCATCTTCAAAATTACTAATTAAGCCTACTTGTGTTTGTTGCATAATTTCAGCTAAATCGCCATTTGTTGGCCCTATTGTTAACACGGGGACATTAGCGAACATATATTCAAAAAATTTACCTGTTAAAATACCCTTTGCGTTTTTTGTATTGTTAACTAATAACAGTAAAACCTTACTTTTTTGCTGCTCAATAATTACCTCGTTATGTGGCAAATAATCTATTTTATAAACGTAGTTTGTTAAACCAAATTTTTCAATTTGTTCTTTAACATAAATATCTATTTTGCCAACTAATTTAATTTGTAATTGCTTTTCAAAATCGGTATTTTGTTTTATTAATTTGCTTAAAACGCGCCACAATACCAGTGGGTTACGGTCTTTAACCAATGTGCCTATGTGTGCGATACTAAATTTTACATCTTTAATTACGTTAATGTTATTTGTATCTTCTTCATCAAAACCATTTGTAATTACCTTAAATTTATCTTTATTTTTTTCGCCAGCATTAGTATAAAATTGTAAAAACTCATTACTCATAGTTTGTCCAATGCTCAAAACACAATTAGCATTAATTATAACGCTTAACTGTTGTATATGGTGCTTATTATTTGCCCATTTTGTTAGCATTAATTTTTCATAAAAATCAATATTAGTCCATGGATCTCTAAAATCTGCTATCCATTTTAAATTAGAATTATGTTTTTTTAAACCCAACGCTATTAAGTGCATACTATGTGGTGGCCCACTACTAATAATATATTTAATATTATTTTTTTGTATGTAATCGTTTAAATAAACAATACTTGGTTTTATCCAAAATTTGCGAGCATCGGGTATAAAAAAGTTTCCGCGTATCCATACACTAATTTTTTGTGTGATACCAGTTTTTTTTGTTTCATTTAAAAACGAAGCATTTATTTTATCATCTTTCTTTCGACCAATAAATTTTTTATAAATACCATAAGGTTCCCAAATTGGGGTTTTTAATACCGTAATATTAGGTGGAATATCTTTTTGTAAACTATTATCAATAACTGGCATTTCGCCATTAAGCGCAGTGTAAACGATGGGTTCGTAATTAAACTCTCTTAAATATTTTACAAATTTAAGCCAACGCTGCACGCCAGCACCACCACTTGGTGGCCAATAATAAGTAAGTATTAAAACCTTATGCATTAGTTTTTAAATTCTATAAAAAATTGGGGGCAAAGTGATTATATGTTTTGTAGGTAATATTTACTCTACTGTAACACTTTTAGCCAAATTACGAGGCTGATCAACATTACAACCACGCATAACAGCAATATGATAAGATAATAACTGTAAAGGAATTACCGAAATAATTGGTACTAATAATTCATCTGTTTCAGGAATCTCAACAAAATAATCTGCCATTTTTTTTACGTCTTTATCGCCAGATGTAACAACTGCAATAATTTTACCCTTACGTGCTTTTACTTCTTGAATATTGCTAACTACTTTTTCGTAATTAGCCCCCTTGGTTGCGATTACGAAAACAGGCATTTCTTCATCAATTAATGCTATGGGTCCGTGTTTCATTTCAGCTGCCGGGTATCCTTCGGCGTGTATGTAACTAATTTCTTTTAATTTTAAAGCTCCTTCTAAAGCAACGGGAAAGGATACACCTCGCCCTAAATACAAAGCATTAGAACTATCTTTATAGGTATAAGCAATTTCTTTTATTTTATCGTTTAGTTTTAAAACTTCTTCTATTTTTGTTGGAAGTGCTTCTATTTCGTATAAAAACTGGCGGAAACGACTTTCGGATAATGTTCCACGAGCTTTTGCTACTTCTAAGGCCATTAAAGTAAGTACTGTAATTTGTGCAGTAAACGCTTTGGTAGATGCAACGCCTATTTCTGGGCCAGCGTGCGTGTAACTGCCACCTTTAGTTGCACGTGCAATAGATGAGCCAACTACATTACAAACGCCTAAAACAGTTGCACCTTTTGATTTAGCTAATTCAACAGCTGCCAAGGTATCGGCAGTTTCGCCACTTTGCGACACGGCAATTACAATATCACTTGAATAAATAATTGGGTTACGATATCTAAATTCTGATGCATATTCAACCTCAACAGGAACGCGCGCTAACTCTTCAAAAATATATTCGGCAACCAAGCAAGCATGCCAGCTTGTGCCGCAGGCTATAAAAATAATTCGTTTTGCTTTTTCAAATTTACGTTTGTGTTCATCAATACCGCCTAAAGTAATTTCGCCAGCATGCGCATTTAAACGTCCGCGCATACTATCTAAAACCGAACGGGGCTGCTCGTAAATTTCTTTTAACATAAAGTGCGGATAACCACCTTTTTCAATACTTTCTAGCTCTAAAGTTAATTCTTGAATAAAAGGAGTAATTTGTTTATCTTTTAGGTTACGTATTTTTAACTCTTCACCACGACGTAACGAAGCAACTTGTTCATCTTCTAAATACACTACATTTTTTGTATATTCAATTATTGGGGAGGCATCTGAAGCGATAAAAAAATCATCTTCGCCAATACCAATCACCATTGGGCTACCTTTTTTTGCAGCTACCAAAACATTAGGGTCGTTTTTATCCAAAACAACAATTGCATAAGCGCCAATAATTTGTTTTAAGGCTGTTTGAACAGCTACACTTAATTTACATTTTTCGTGTAACTGTACTTCTTCAATTAAATGAATTAATACCTCAGTATCAGTTTGCGATAAAAAATTATGTCCGCGCTTTGTTAAGCCTTCTTTTATAGAATTATAATTTTCGATGATCCCATTGTGTATCATTACCAAATTTTTACTTTGTGAATAGTGTGGGTGCGAGTTAACATCGTTTGGTTCGCCATGTGTAGCCCAGCGCGTATGGCCAATACCAATATTACCACTAACGTCTTGCGCCGTAGCAAACTCTAATAAATCACTTACTTTGCCTTTTTTTTTGTAAACGTTTAAATCGCCATTTTTGTTAATCACTGCAACGCCGGCACTATCATAGCCTCTATATTCTAAACGTTGTAATCCTTTCATTAAAATTGGATAGGCCTCACGGTTTCCAATATATCCTACTATTCCACACATAATGTTAAAAAATTAATCATTAAATATACAAAATTTTAGCCAATCATTTGCAAAAAATCAATTTCTTTTGCGGTTAAAAAACGATGTTTACTACGTGGTAAATTCTTTTTTGTTAAACCTGCAAATACAACACGATCTAATTTCTCTACCTCGTAGCCCAAATGCTCAAAAATACGGCGAACAATGCGGTTTTTACCGCTATGAATTTCTATACCAATTTCTTTTTTACCATCGCCCACAAAGGCTAAATCGTCAGCTTTTACAATGCCATCTTCTAACTTAATACCTTCGCTAATTTTAGTAAAATCGTCGGGTTTTAAACTTTTATTTAAACTTACATGATACACTTTTTTTACATTGTGTTTTGGATGCGTTAATTTATCGGTTAGTTCGCCATCGTTTGTAAATAGTAATAAACCAGTAGTGTTGCGGTCTAAACGACCAACTGGGTACAAACGTTCTTTACAAGCGCCAGCAATTAATTCCATTACAGTGTGGCGTTCTTGAGGGTCTTCAGTTGTTGTTATGTAATCTTTAGGTTTGTTTAATAATAGATATACTTTACGTTCGCTTTTTATTCTAGAGTCGCCATAAGTAACGGTATCGCCTGGTTTTACTTTGTAACCCATTTCGGTAATTGGTACACCGTTTACTTTTACTACACCGCTGGCAATTAGTACGTCCGCATCGCGACGAGAGGCAATTCCCGAATTTGATAAATATTTATTTAATCGAATTAAGCCATCTTTATTTTCGGCATTGCGTTTGGTTGATGAATTAGATTTTGAAAACTGATTTTCATCTTCATCTTTTTTAAACGTTTTTGTAAAGGCTTTTCCTTCACTAAAATCGTCAAACTTTACGCGTTTTTTTTGGTCGAATACTTCATCGCCGTGTGGTTTGTGTTTGCGATGAGGTTTATCATCTGCAGTTTTGGTAAATTCTTTTTTATATTGTTTTTTAGTATCGTTACTAAACGGCTTTTTGTAAGGTTTTTTATCATCAGAGCTAAAATCACGTTTTGGTTTGTCGCCAAATTCTTTCTTGTAAGGTTTTTTCTCGTCGTTAATATATGATTTTTTAAATGGTTTATCAAACGATTTTTTGTCATCTGAGCTAAAATCACTACGAGGTTTATCAGTAAAATCTTTCTTATCCCGATAGCTATCGGTAGATTTTTTATTATCGTTTCCTAATGTTTTTTTATATGGCTTATCAAAATCTTTTTTATCGTTGGTTGAAGTGTAACTTTTACGAGGTTTATCGCTAAAATCTTTTTTATCATGAAAGCTATCAGTAGATTTTTTACCGGCAGCACCATATATTTTTTTATATGGACGGTCGTAAGGTTTTTTTTCATCTGAACCAAAACTACGACGGGGTTTATCGCCAAAAGTTTTTTCGGTGGTTGAACGAAAATCTTTATTTTTTGTAAATGAACGTTTTGCTTTATAACTTTTTTTAGTTGAAGCGGTATCTTCGGAGGCAGTATTTTCTCCTTTTTTAAAGGTTTTACGAGGCTTACTATCGCTTTTTGGTTTAAACGATTTACCTCTATCGTTTGATGATTTGTTAAATTTAGCCATAGTACAAATATAGTTACTTTTTTAGGCTTGGGTAAAATGCACCTTCGATATGTTTTACAGTTTTACTGTTATTAATTATTAAAATAGAAATGATATCGAAACGACATTCTACGTCTAAATTTTTTTGCAGCAAATAATGATGCGCAGCACTAATTAAAAAGCCTTGTTTTTGTTTGTTTACAAAATCTTCAGGTTCGCCAAAAGCATTGCCATTACGGGCTTTAACTTCAACAACGGCAAGCGTATTTACTTTTTGCGCAATTATATCGATTTCATATTTTTTAAACCGCCAGTTAGTTTCTAAAATAATATAACCCTTAGCTTCTAAATGTGTTTTAGCAATTTCTTCCCCCAATTTACCTAAATTTTGTGAATTATTTTTCATTTATGTTGCTGGTTATATAAAATTATTTAATTTAGTATTTTAAAAATAAGAAATTAAAAATGAAAAAACTACTATTTGCATCTGCAATTTTGTGTTCAACATTAATTGTAAACTCACAAAGCTTTAATGGAAGCATTGAATTTAAATATGCCACATTAAAAGATACAACTACAAATATTTATTTGGTAAAAGATAAATTAGTGAAATTAGACCAATACGATAAAAAATCAAGTGGCATAACTGGTAGTTTTATTTTTGATATTGCTTCAAATACCATAAAATTTGTAAACCCTAAACGCAAAGTATGGGGCGTGCATAAAAGTGAAACGCCACCAATAGTAAAAGGTACTTGCACTGTTACAAAAGGTGGCAATAAAAAAATTCAAGGTATTAACTGCACTGAATATGTTGTAAAAAATACCGAAGAAAACACCGTAATTACGTATTGGGTGGCAACTGATAAATTTTCGTTTTTTTTACCAGTATTAAAGATGTGGAATAGAAAAGATAAACAAAGTATTTATTTTAATAAAATTGAAGGCTTACCAGAAGGCAGTATGCCATTAATGAGTGAAGAAAAGCAAATAGGTGATAATAAAATTTTGACGCGCTTAGAAGTTGTGAAAATTGGAAAAACTACACCAACTGATGCAAGTTTAGATGTGCCAGCAGGCTTTAATAAGTTTGACCAATAAGTTTTTACTTTTTTATAACTTTTTAATATATTCTAAAAATAAATTTAACGCTTTTAATTTAGATGCATCTAAATTGTAATTTATATGTTGCGTTAAGTATTGAATGGCTTTTTGTTTAGAAAGTTTTAAATCTGATTCATAATCATTAATTGCCTGTAAACAATTATTAACTCCGTATTTTAAAACTGAATTAAACTTTTTAATAAAATCAACGTCTAACTTTTTAGTACTTACCCAAGCGGCAAAAACAAAGGGCAAACCAGTAAATTTTTGCCATTCTTCAGCTAAATCATATTCATAATTAAAGGTATTATTTAAATCAAATGTTCTATCACCAATAACTACTGCGGCATTAGTGTCGCTGATTTTTTTTTCGTAGTTGGGTTGTGCTTCAATAAAATTTACATTTAATTTCCAAAAAAAATGAGTTAATATTCTTGTAAGGGTAATTGATGATTTAGACTGATAATCTAAAGTAATAGTTTTAATATTATTTAAATGTACTTGGCTATATAATTTTACGCTATCTACCTTGCCAATAGCTCCAATACAAAAGTCGGTTTCAATAAAATAGGTGTCTAATTCAGCTAACAATGCAACGGGTACTAAAGCCAAATCAACCTGATTAAATTTTAATTTTTGAGCACAAATGCTTGGTATATCTTCTTGTAAATCTATCTGCTTAATTAATTCACTTTTTTTTAACGCCCATTTAAACGGCAAAGTGTTAGTGTAATTAACTATAGATATTTTTATCATTTAAAAAAGTTAAATACTTGGAAAGAAATTTTTTATTCCTACATAAATTAATTGTACACCTATACACATTACAAAAAAGCCCATAATTCGAGATAAAGCAACCATGCCTGAGTTACCAATTAATTTATTAAAATAGCGCGAACTTAACAGCACAATTAAAATAAATACGCAAACAATTAGTATAGCAGATAATGTTACTACGATTTCGGTAGTAGATAAAGAGCCAATATTTAAAGAAATTAAATAAGACATACTTCCTGGTCCAGCTAAAAGAGGCATTGCCAATGGTGTAAACGAAATATCTTCTTTTTCTGCTGCTTCAAATTTTATTTTTTTATCAATACCTCTATTTGTTTCGTTTTTACTATTTAAAAAAGCGATACCGCTAATTAACATTATTAAACCGCCCGCTATCTTCATACTATTTATCGAAATTCCAAAAAAATCGATAATAATATTACCTGATAAAAACGAAATTATTAAAATTATTGTAACGTAAATGGTGCATTTAATAGCAATTTTTTTTATGTCCTCAGCACTTCTATTTGCTGTAAACGAAATAAACATAGGCACTGCACCAATTGGGTTTAAAACAGAAATTAATGATGATATGATTGCAAGTAAAGTCATAAAATTTTTCGCAAATATACGGGCTTTTAACTAATGCAATATTAATAAACAAACATATAAACGTTTAATTATCATAAAATAAATACAAAGTACTTGTAACTTTTTTTAAATTTAGCATTAATATAAACACTTAACTGTTTAAAAGCAATTTATGTAATACATTTTACTTACAAATTTTAAAATAAATTCGTAAAACAAATAAAGTGTATGCTAAACTTCATCTTACAAATAAATAATGCAGTAGTTAACGCTGTAACCGATACAGCTAAAACACCCGCTGTTAATGGCATTCAAACCGTTGCAACAAGCCCCGAAGTAACCGAAACAAAAATTTCGTTATTCGATATGGTTGTAAAGGGTGGGCCAATTATGATTCCTATTGCTTTGTTATTTTTAATAAGTCTTTATATTTTAATTACACGTTTATTAGTAATTAGCAAGGCGTCTAAAAAAAGCAACAACCTTGTTTTGAGTTTAAAAGAAATGATACACAACGGTAATATTGCAAATGCAAAACTTATGTGTAAAAATAATAATACACCCGAAAGCAGTATGATAGAACAAGGTGTAAGCCGTGTTGGACAGCCCGTTCAAGAAATTAGAGAAGCAATGAATAAAAGCGGTAGTAACGAAATTGCAAAGCTCGAAAAAAACTTAAACGTATTAAATATTATTGGTCGTATTGCCCCAATGTTTGGTTTTATTGGTACTATTATTGGAGTTATTAAAATATTTTACATGATTTCGCTAGCAAAAACAGTAGAGATTGAAGTAATATCAAGTGGTTTATACCAAAAAATGATTACCAGTGCGGGCGGTTTAGTGGTTGGCGTGTTTGCTTTTGTAGGTTACCATTGGTTAAATTCACGTATTGATAAATTATCGCACCGAATGGAAGATACACAAATTGAGTTTTTAGATATGTTGAACGAACCGAGTAAATAATGTTAAATTATAAATGCTAAATATTAAATAACACTATTTTAAATTTATGTTAATTTAAAATTTATCATTTAACATTCAAAATTTCAAAATATGGGATTACGGAAAAAACATAGAGATGCAGAGGTAAGCACAGATTCGTTAAGCGACATCATGTTCTTTCTGATGCTGTTTTTTTTAATTATTTCTACTATGGTTAGCCCAAATAGTATTAAAATTAATTTATCAAAATCAACCACAAACCAAACGTTAGACACTGAAAAAAGACCAATTCATTTAGCAGTTACAAAAGATAAAAAATACTACATTAATAATAAAGAAATTGATCCAACAAATTTAGAAGCAGAAATTTCAACATACTCAAGTAAAGAAATTGAACCGCCACTGTTTATGCACTTAGATAAAGATTTGCCTATACAGGTTATTGCAGATATTATGACAATTAGCATTAAATTAAAATGTAAACCAGTATTGGCAACAGCGCCTAATAAATAAAATATATACACCTTTTCGGATCCTCTTAGAGTGTATAAAATGAAACCTAAAAAACAAATATTCGTATAAATAATAAATGCAACTAACACAGGCCGAAGAAAATAAAAACAATATAATTTCAGCAACTATTACATTGGTAATTTTTGCTATTTTACTGTTATTTTTAATTTTATTTAATTTGGTTACGTCTAACCCGCCTTTTCCTGATGGCGGTGGTGGAGGTGGACAAGAAATGGCACTTGGAATTATGGATGCCGGTAATGACAATGTAGAATACGGTAACGTTGGAAAGATAACAGATGTGATTACAGAAACAAAACCTACCGAAGAAGTTATTGACGATCCAAACGCTGAAATTGTTAATGACAAAAAAAATACACCCGAAGTAAAAGACAATAAAACAACAGTAATTACTCCTAAAAAAGTAGAAGTTATAAAACCTAAAACTGTAGCTGAAATTTTAGCGGAAAAATTTAAAAAAAATAATGGCAAAAATGGCGGAGGAATTGGTAATAATGATAAACCCGGCGAAAATGGCGACCCAAATGGTGACCCATCTAAAAATGGTAATGGCGGTTATGGAAAAGGTGACGATAAAGGTAATGGAGATGATAAAGGGCCAGGCAATGGTGTTGGAAATGGACCGGGTAGCGGTGGGAAAATTGGAATCTCTTTGGCTGGTAGAGCGGTTGTAAAACCACCAAAATTGCCAACAGATACTAAAGAAGAAGGTAAAGTAGTTGTTGAAATTACGGTTGATACGGAAGGAAATGTTATTGAAGCCAACCCTAACGGACGCGGCACAACAACCAGCAGCGCTTTATTAAAAGCCAAAGCTAAACAAACTGCAATGGCTACTAAATTTAATGTTGACGGAAAGTTTGAAGAACAAAAAGGAACTATCACCATTGTGTTTGCTTTTGATTAGCATCAGGCTAGATTAACACTAATTTACGCAAATTTAATTATCGTTAAAAATACATTGTTTTAGTGTAATTCGTGTAAATTCGTATCCGAAAAAAAAATGACCTACCAACAAACTCTAAATTATCTTTTTGCGCGTTTGCCCATGTACCAGCGCATTGGTGCAGCAGCATACAAAGCCGATTTAGATAATACTTATAAAATTGTAGAAGTATTAAATCATCCTCACAAAAAAATAAAATGTATTCATGTTGCCGGTACTAATGGCAAAGGTAGTAGTAGCCACATGCTGGCAGCAATATTGCAAAAAGCTGGTTACAAAACAGGTTTATATACATCACCACATTTAATTGATTTTAGAGAACGCATAAAAATTAATGGCAAATTAATTTCTAAAAAATATGTAACCACTTTTGTAGAAAAATATAAGAATGAATTTGAAAAAATAGACCTCAGTTTTTTTGAATGGACGGTTGGTTTAGCGTTTGATTATTTCGCAAATCAAAAAGTAGATATTGCAGTTATTGAAGTTGGTTTGGGCGGAAGATTAGATTCTACGAATGTTATTACACCTATAGTTTCCTTAATAACTAATATTAGTTTTGATCATGTTAATTTATTAGGAAATACTTTACAAAAAATTGCTTCTGAAAAAGCAGGTATTATTAAAGCAGAAATTCCTGTAATTATTAGTCAATCACAAACTGAAGTAAAAAAAGTTTTTACATCAATTGCAAAAAATCAAAAAGCACCAATTTATTTTGCAGATAAAAATTTTAAAATTCTATCACATGTATTTAAAAACGAGTTTTTAGTAGCAGACATTTTAAATATTAAAGCAAAAAAAATATATACGTATAAATTAGATTTAAAAGGAACGTATCAATTAAAAAACGTTTTGGGTGTTTTAAATACAATTGAATTATTAAAAAAAAGAGGATTTATTATTTCTCAAAAATCCGTTCATCAGTCTTTAAATCAAGTTTGTGAGTTAACAGGCTTTAACGGACGCTGGCAACAACTTAGTAAAAATCCTTTAATAATAGCCGACACGGGGCATAACGAAGATGGGATAAAACAAGTATTGGAAAATTTATCGAAACTAAACTTCAAACAATTACATTTTATTTTTGGAGCTGTAAATGATAAAGATGTTTCAAAAATTTTAAATCTCTTACCAAAAAAAGCTATTTATTATTTTGTAAAAGCAAGCGTTCCAAGAGCTTTAAATGAAAACGATTTATTGAAATTTGCAGAAAAAGTAAAATTAAAAGGTAATGCTTATCCTAATGTTAAGCAAGGATTACTTGCTGCAAAAAAAGCTTACAAAAAAAACGATTTAATTTTTGTGGGCGGAAGCACTTTTGTAGTGGCTGACGCACTTTCTATTAAATCTCCCAAAAACAGTTAAATTAATTAATTTTTAAAGTTCCTTAACAGAAAAATATTTCGTAATAACAATGAGTTAATGATATTTGACAAAAAATATTATGAAAACGTTTATAATTACTGGATTTTAGTTATCACTAAAATTGCCTTTGCACAGCAGCAAATACAAACACAAGCAAGAATTTCGATTTTAACTAACGCTCTTATAAATAATGTTAGTAATGTAAGTTTTAATAATGATATTATTTTAAATAATATTCAAGTATTATCAAGCCCCAGGCCACGCAATATAGTTAAAAGAAAGACAAGACGAGCTATTAAGAGTATTACAAACATAAAAAACACAAATAAAACCCCTGCAATTGTGCCCTTAAGAAGAATTGCAAGAAGACCCATGCCAAGAATAGTTAGTAGAGTAACGACTTCTAATTCTACAACTCAAACATTAAATAACAATGTAAACTTGGCAGTTATAAATGCACCAAAAACACAACCTCAAGTTTTTGTAAATAATAACGCAAGTACAAAAACTATTAATCTAAATCCTCCTATTAACATTAGTAAACTAATAATACCGTTACAAAGTAATGGTAATGCAACTAGTTCATCGCATTTGATAGAAAAGTCAACAGTGTCATCTGTATCAAGCTCTTCCAATAGAAAATCGAATATTTTCTTTAAAAAAATTTCCAAGTTTAAACGTAATTTTTTTGGTAAACTTTCTAAACATAAAAAAAGCAAACATCCTATTGATATTTGCTTTAAATGGAAAAACTGATTTATAAATACTTTTTAAACACAATAATAATTACATTTAAAACTTAATGCCCACTAAACAAACATCATCTACTTGTTCTTGTTCGCCTTTCCAGTTTTCAAAATAATCGGATAGTTTTTGTTTTTGTTCTTCTAAAGGTAATTTAGTGTAAGCTTTTAATTGTTCTTTCAATGGCTTATACATTAATTTTTTGCCCTTGGGTCCGCCAAACTGGTCAGCAAAACCATCTGTATATGCAATAAGTGTATCGTGTGGTTGAATATCCATATCGAATAATTTAAACGACTCTTGGCGTATACCAATACCTATTGGCATTTTATCGGCTTCTAATTCAATAACCTCCCCGTTTCTAATAATTATAGGTGCATTATTAGCAGCAGCATAACACATTTTTTTTGTGCTTAAATCTATGCGTAATAAAATACCATCCATGCCATCTTTACCACCATCTTTCGATAAATTTTTTATTAAACGTTCGCGCACATGATTTAAAATTTCGTTGGGCTCTGTAATTTTTTTTTGATTAATTGCTTCGTTTAAAAATGCCATGTTTAGTAAACTCATAAAGGCGCCTGGCACGCCATGCCCAGTGCTATCGCAAATAGCTAAGAAAAAATGCGTTTCGTTTTTTGTTGCCCAATAAAAATCGCCGCTAACAATATCTTTAGGTTTAAATAAAATAAAATTATTTGGCAAATATTTATTTAAAAACGTTTCATTTGCTAATAGGGTTTGCTGTATGCGTTTAGCGTAGTTTAAACTATCAATAATTTCTTTTTGTTTATGTTGAATAATATCTTTTTGTTTTACAACTTCTTGGGTTCGGGCGGCTACCTTATCTTCTAAACCATGTATTAAATCGTTAATAGAATGCTGCATAGTTTGAAAGCTTTTTGCAAGAGAGCCAATCTCATCATTTCTATTATTTATAATTACTACATCTAAATTTCCTTTCGATAATTCGAGGGCATCAAATTCTAATTCTTTAATAGGTTTTGTAATTTGTTTAGAAATAAAAAACGAAATAATTAAAATAAAGAACAAAACAAATACCGATGCTTTTAAAATTTTGTTACGTAAATCTAAAGTTGGACTAAAGGCTTCTTCCTCATCAATTTCGCTTAATAACACCCATTTTAAACCTAAAATATTTATTGGCTTAAAGGCAGATAATACTGGCACACCCCGGTAATCATCAAAAATTAGAGCTTCTGTTTTACCTAACATTGCCTGCTTGGTGCCATACGTTTTTACTACTTGCAAACCAACCGAAGTTTTGTAATTTTTAATTTTTGTAATTGTTAGTTTACCCACACCAATTTCGGAGAGGAGTTTAAAATAATTAGCGCTATCTTCAATTAAAAAGCGTGATTGATTGCGTAAGGTAAAATCTTCACCCACAATATAACTCTCGCCAGTTTTGCCTAAGCCCACACTTTCCCAATCTTTGTCGTTGGTCATTATAGTATTAATGTTATCAATTGGCATTTGAAACGCAAGCACGCCAATTAGTTTGCCTTTATCGTAAATTGGGCAAGCCATAAACGATGCAGGCGAATTATATGAAGGTAAATATTCGGCAAAATCTACCAAAGCTACATCTTCGTTATTATTAATTTTTAAGGCTTTGTTAAAACTTTCTGCTAAATTAGTATTGCGGTAGGCTCCATTTTGTAACGACGAGGCAAAATCAATTTCTTTAAATACAGTATAAAGTACGTCTCCAGTTTCATTATCAATTAAAAAAATATCGTAATATCCAAAACGCTCTAAAAAACTACGTATTACTGGATGAAATTTTGTATGTGTTTTATTATAACTGCAATTTTCAGGTATAGAATCTAACAAATGTTTAGAGCCTAATTTATTAGGGTTATCGGCAATAAATAATTGTTGCAATAATAATGCATTTGGATTTTTAGGTTCTAAATTTTTTTTATTTACAACGCCAATACTATTTTTATTAAGTTCTGGTATAAAAATAGAATCAATATATTCATCCATTTTATTGTGGCGTTGCGAAAAGTTTTTTTCGTTAAAATTTAATTCGGTTATAACTTGTTTAAAACCTATTTTAAACTGTTTTGTGGCTTCAATAATTGAAGGGTTTTCAGAAAAAGAAATAAGTTGGTCTTTAATTTGTTTAAAGTAACTGGTAATTTGTACGGCTTTCATTTCGCGTACAGCTGTTAATTTATTAAACGATTCTTTTTTTAAAGTTCGTTTAGCATCGGTGTAACTTATTAAACCTGCAACCAACATTGCAACAAAAGCAATGCCAAAAAAAGTAATTGTAAGTTTTAAACCAATTTTCATTTTTATAATAAAGTGGTTAAGATAGCAATTATTTTAAATAAAAAAATTTCGTTTTTAAATACTGTTTTTTTCTTAAAAACGCAGAAATAATTTTCTGAGTTTTAATACCTATAATTTAGTAAGTAATTAAAGTTAGTAAAAAGGCACAAACTTAAAATAATGATTTTTGAGAATAACGCGCCTAACTACCTTTAAATATTATGGCCTTTATCAACTATACTTTTTTTTAACTTTTTAATTATTTCAAGGTGTTTTTTTAATTATGAAGTTAGATTTTATATTTCATTTTTTTTATGTGTTTCAATATTTATGGATAATTATTGTTTTTAAATCATTAATAAAAAGTAGAAATCCCTAATATTGATTTTAGTAATAAAACCTATTTTTAAAATCTTTTTTTTAAATATTGAATTATTCTATATCTTAAATCTTAATTAGATGCAACCTAATATTAATTTAAAATAATTATTTGATAAAGCAAAATAATTTTTTTAAAAAAGGAAGAAAAAATCTTTACTTTTTAGTACCCCCTGGGTCAGATTTATAAAACTTTTAAGTTATAGAATTAATAATTTCGGCCCGCGGCCATTTTAATAAGTATAGAAAGTTTTTATTTTGTTTCCTATTATTTTTATCTTCTGTTTAATGACTAATTTTTACCGTAAATTGTCTATTAATACCATATTTCATTGCAATTCTTTACTGCGGGTTTAAATTCAAAAAAAACACTCAATAATATTTTCTAATAAAAAAAGTGTGATTTATGTAACTTTTATATAAAATGATGTAACTTTTTTGTTTTTATGTTGCGTAAGATTGTATGAAATGTTAAGGGAAGATACCTCAGAATTGGAAATTTCCTTATTATTAGAGGCTATTTACCAAAAATATGGTTATGATTTTAGGCAGTACTCAAAAGCTCACATCAATCGCAGGATTAGGAACAGGATGGCGCTGTCTGGTTTATCGGATGTTTCCCAAATTCAATCTAAAGTTTTAAAGGATGAAACATTTGCGCATGAATTTTTACAGGATTTATCAATAACAGTAACCGAAATGTTTCGTGATGAAGATTTTTATAAGTCGTTACGAGAAAATGTAATTCCTGTTTTAAGAACTTACCCCTTTATAAAAATATGGCATGCAGGATGCGCAACTGGTGAAGAAGCATATTCAATGGCAATAATTCTGAGCGAAGAAGGGCTGTATGAAAGAACAACAATTTACGCTACTGATTTTAACCAACATGCTTTAAACAGAGCAAAAGAAGGAATATTTTCAAATTCGATGATGAGAGAATATACTTCCAATTATCAACTTTCGGGAGGAAAAGAACCTTTTTCAAGTTATTATACTTCCAGTCATGATAATATTATCATGAATCAATCACTGAAAAAAAATATTGTATGG
>Ga0163144_10015785_pt1 | contig 15532 bp, 13 predicted proteins | sample OliLak19BULKMAT1_FD_123175 | JGI IMG/M metagenome (GOLD analysis project Ga0163144, IMG submission 123175) | Freshwater microbial mat bacterial communities from Lake Vanda, McMurdo Dry Valleys, Antarctica - Oligotrophic Lake LV.19.BULKMAT1 | ecosystem: Environmental > Aquatic > Freshwater >...
GCAACAAACGCGCCGCCTTCCTTGCCGTCGGTCTGTTTCTCAATCTCAACGGCTACCGTCTGACCTCGCCGCAGGCCGATGCGACGCTGACCCTACTCGCCGTTGCCGCCGGCCAGATGGACGAAGCCACGTTTGCGCGCTGGCTGCGCGAGCACACTCAAAAGAGAAAGTAGCGCTGCGCCATCGGCAGCACCGTGGCCGGCTCGCAGGTCAGCAACTGGCCGTCGGCACGCACTTCGTAGGTCTGGGCGTCGATCTGCATCACCGGCAGGTAATCGTTGTGCACCATGTCGGTTTTCTTCACCGTGCGGCAGGCTTTGACTGCGGCAAGTTGCTTGTGCAGGCCATACCCCTGCGCAGACCCGTTCGCGAGTGAGGCCTGGCTGACGAAGGTCAGCGAGGTCTTGCCCAGCGCACCCCCGAAGGCACCGAACATCGGCCGGTAGTGCACCGGTTGCGGCGTCGGGATGCTGGCGTTCGCGTCGCCCATCGCAGCGGCGGCGATGAAGCCGCCCTTCATCACCAGGCTCGGTTTGACGCCGAAGAAGGCCGGGCGCCAGAACACCAGGTCGGCCCACTTGCCCGCCTCGATCGAGCCGACTTCGTGCGCGATGCCCTGCGCCCGCGCCGGGTTGATCGCCAGCTTGGCGATGTAGCGCCTGGCGCGGAAGTTGTCGTTCCTGGCGCCGTCTCCCGCCAGCGCGCCGCGCTGCGTCTTCATCTTGTGCGCCGTCTGCCAGCACCGGATCGTGGCCTCGCCGACGCGGCCCATCGCCTGGCTGTCCGAACTGAACATGCTGATCGCGCCGAGGTCGTGCAGGATGTCCTCGGCGGCGATCGTCTCGCGGCGGATGCGGCTTTCGGCGAAAGCCAGGTCCTCGGCGATGCCGGCGTCGAGGTGGTGGCAGACCATCATGGCCGGCGTAGTCGACCAGCGCCACCGTGCGCTGCTGGCCGGGTTCGAAGCGCATCGCGGTGCCCGAGGCGATGTTCAAGCGCATGCCGCGCGCGGCGGCACGGTCGAAGCGCAGGGCGCCATTCGTTTCAGCGAAGTGGTTGTGCGAGCCGACCTGGATCGGGCGGCCACCGCTGTTCTCGACGACCAGCGTGACCGTGCGTTCCCCCGCATCGATCTCGATGTCGGGGCCGTCGGTAAGCGATTCGCCGGGGATCATGTTGGTGCGCAGGTGCTCGTCAGGTCACGCAATCGGTTGTTGCACGGTCACCATTCTGGTGCAGTCGGGGAAGCTGATTTCAGAATGCGGCAAGAGGCATCTGTTGAACCCTCCAACCGCATTCGGATTCCCGCATCGCAGCCCATTGGCGCGAATCGGGTGGCTGGGCTCGTCAATGAGCGATTTCTCGACTGCGTCACGACCGGAACTCGATCGGGCGCCAACTGCCGGCGTTGCGCCATCGCGGGTGAGGAAGGGCCCGAAGCTCACTCAAATGGGTGAATGGAAATTCACCCATTTGAGTGAGCAACGTTCATCGCGTCATGGGATTCGTCGGACTCGATGCGCTCTCAAGATCCGTCCAGTCATTTCTGCAGTGCGGATGGCTTTTTCGGCCTCGGTCGGGGTCGTGTCACCAACGGTTGTTATTGACCATAAAGGAGGTGTGCGTTGGCCACGTACGAATATCGTTGTGTTCAAGATGGATTGTTCGACATCACCCGGCCACTGGGTACGGCGCCGGCGTTCGTCGCTTGTACGGTTTGCGGAAGTGAGGCGAGGCGAGTCATCTCGGTCCCGATGGTCAGAACCGGATCTCGCAGTGCTTGGACGGCTGCGATCGATCACGCGCATAAGAGCCGCTACGAGCCAGAAGTGGTCACATCGCTGCCTTCAACCGGCACACGCAGCCGAACGCTGCCGCTGACCCCGACATTGCGCGGCCTGCCAAGGCCTTGACGATCACTTTTTGAACTCGCGATCGTGGCCGTCTGATCGCAAGCCGGCACTACTGAGTATCAATTTAATCACGAGAGGAGACGGATATCGATCATCTAGCGTGTATGTGTCGGCTTTTTGCAATGTTGAGTAACTAACGAATGAGAGGTTTGATATGCCTAAGAATCTGTTCCCGATGGACAACACCAAGAAATTCAAAGACCAGAAAATTGTTGGGCACAACAGATGGCACCCGGACATCCCCGCGGCCGTAACCGTCAAACCGGGCGAGGTTTTCCGCGCTGATATCCGGGAGTGGTTTGACGGTGCCATCAAGAACGATGACTCTGCAGAGGACGTTCGGCATGCTCCCCTGGCGGGCGTTCACGTTCTCTCTGGGCCCTTTCACGTCGAAGGGGCCGAGCCAGGCGACCTGCTGATCGTCGACATCCTCGAGATCGACTCCTGTGATCAAGAGGACTCAGGTCCTTACTCCGGCATGGGGTGGGGCTACACAGGCGTGTTCGCCAAGAAGAACGGCGGCGGGTTCCTCACGGAACGCTTTCCCGACGCCTACAAGGTGATCTGGGACTTCAGGGGCGACGTCGCATCCTCGCGTCACATTCCGGAAGTCTCCTACGCAGGCATCCATCACCCGGGTCTGATGGGCACGGCTCCATCGGCCGCCCTGCTCGCGAAGTGGACCAAGCGCGAAACCGATCTGATTGCGACTGATCCCATGCGTGTACCGCCACTGGCGCTGCCGCCGCTGCCGGACAGCGCCATTCTGGGGTCACTCAAGGGTGCCGACTTTGATCGCGTCGCGAAAGAGGCGGCCCGCACGGCGCCCCCGCGTGAGAACGGCGGGAACCAGGACATCAAGAATCTGACCGCGGGGAGCCGGGTCTTCTATCCCGTCTTCGTCCCTGGTGCGAAGCTGTCGTTCGGTGATCTGCACTTTTCCCAAGGCGATGGCGAGATCACGTTCTGCGGAGCGATCGAGATGGGCGGGTTCATGGACCTGCACGTCGATCTGATCAAAGGCGGCATGGCCAAGTACGGCGTCCATGAGAACGCCATCTTCATGCCTGGCATCCGCGATCCGCAGTACTCCGAGTGGATTGCATTCTCGGGGGTCTCGGTAGACAGCAATGGCAAGCAGCACTATTTGGACTCATGGCTGGCGTACATGAATGCCTGCAACCACGCCATCGACTACCTTATGAAGTTTGGCTACACGGACATCCAGGCCTACATGATTCTGGGGACCGCGCCGGTCGAAGGCCGCTTGTCGGGTGTGGTGGACATTCCGAATGCGTGCTCGACGATCTACATCCCCAGGGCCATCTTCGACTTCGATATCCGGCCGTCAGCCACCGGCGCACCGCACCAGGTGAAGCAAGGCCTGCAAGTGCCGAAGTCTGCGAACTGAGGTCACGGCGCGTTTGCGCCGCGACGGCGTGAAAGCGGTGCCATGAAAAAGCCGTGGCAGCGTCCCGACCCGCAACGGGTCGGCACGCGTGCTCAATACTTCAATAACTGACTGAGGGGACACACCATGCTGGGACTGATCTTGCTTTATGTGGGCGCCGTGTTGTGCTTGAACGGCCTCTGGTTGCTCGGTCGAATCGGCGACAACGAGATTGCGGTCATCGATACCTTCGTTGGTGGACTCACGCTGCTGGTATCCCTGTACCTCGCATTCGGGCCGGGTTCCGACGCGGCGTCGATCAAGGCGGCTGCGCTCACGCTCTTGTTCACGTTCACGTATTTCTGGGTAGCGTTGAATCGTTACAACGGCGCTGACGGCCGTGGACTGGGGTGGTTTTGCCTCTTCGTCGCGATCACGGCGGTGCCAGTGACGATCCAGACCTTCGCGGGCGCATCGACGACCTGGGGCATTTGGTTCGGCCTGTGCTGGGCGGCGTGGGCTGTCTTGTGGTTCCTGTACTTCGTGCTGCTCGTGATGAAGAAGCCGATAGGAAAGTTTGTCGGGACCCTCACGGTCGCCCAAGGGATTTTCACCGGCTGGATTCCCGGCTACATGCTGCTTAACGGTATGCTGAAGTAGCAGGCCGCCTGCCGGGCACTGGATTGGATTTGCGACGGAACGAATTCATGCCTCTGTACGACTACCGCTGCGACAGGTGTGGCGAGTTCCGGGCGTTTCGGCCGATGGCCGAGTCGAGCCAATCTCTACCGTGCCCGGCCTGTGGCGCTCCTTCCGAAAGGGCGTTGTCGGCGCCCTTCCTTGCTGGCGGGGCGCCCAGTGGCTGGCTAACGAAGCCGCGCCGCGGCCCGCCCGGGAGTTCCTGGCGTGCTGCGTGCGGATTCGGCTGCTCGCACGCAAATTGCGCCTGACGCCAGGTCTTCGGGGCGCTGCGATCGGTCCAGCCTGCGGTTCAATGGGCGGCGCGCTTGCCATGTTGCAGATACTCGGCCACGTCGACGGGAGTGCATGCGGGGGCGAGTCCGTCGCCCTGGCCGATATCGCAGCCCTCCCACTTGAAGAACTGCGCGTCAGCGTCGGATGAGATGCCATCGGCAATGGCCACGATGTTCAGCGTTTGAGCCAAGGCGATCAGCGAGCGCGCCAGTGCCATTCTCTCGGGGTCGTTCACGACCCCGCGCACGAAGAGGCGGTGAATCTTCAGGCGGTCGGGAACGAGCTGATTCAGGCGCTGCAGCGAAATCGTGTGTGCGCCGAAATCCATCAGCGTGACCGTCAGGCCAGCTGCGCGCAAGGTCTCCACCGCGCTGCGGATGTTCGGGTGGCCGCTGAGCAGGGTCGCCTCGCTGACGAGCAGGTCCAGGGCACCGCGGGCCAGGCCTGCGTCGCGCACCGCATCGATGATCGCCTCGAGCGTTGCGCAATCCGCCAGACTTTCACCCACCACGGGAACCGACACCGCCACGGGCCTACCGATGCTCGCTTGCCATGAGCTCGCCCAGAAGCAGGCCTGCGAGAGCAGCCAGCGCACGATGCCGCTCCTCGCCGGGCCATCGGGCAATGCGTCGTACACCCGCGCGGCGGGCAGCAGGCCCATCGACGTCTTCCAGCACGGCACCAGCTCGACGCCGACAACCTGATTCGTGGCCAGCATGACCTCCGGCTGGGCCTGCAACAGGACGTTTTCGCCGTAGCGCGACCGGGCCAGCTCGATGCCCAGAGCGTGGCGCATCGCATCGGGCTTGCGCGGCAGTTCGCTTTGCAGGCCGCGCTGCGGTGCATTGCGCAGCGAACGCGTATGGCGATAGCTCCTGAGCGCCGAAATGACGATCGAGTGCAGTCGCTGCGCCGTGATCTCGGTTTTCAAGACATAGCCGTTGATCTCGTAGCGCCGCACGATGTCGCCCTCGGGCGCCACGCCCGGCTGGCCCGTGCGCAACACGATCTGCATGTCCTTGTCGTGCAGTTGCTCGCGGATATGTTGCACCAGCGTGATGCCGGCGTCGTCGGTCTCCATCACGATATCGAGCAGCGCAAGGGCCACGTCGCGCTGCTGGCTCAGCAACTCGCGCGCCTGCGCGGCCGAGCCGGCGCTGAGCAGTTCGATGTCGCGGCCCTCGAAGCTCAGGCCGGCCAGGATCAGCCGCGACACCTCATGCACTTCGGGCTCGTCGTCGACCAGCAGAACCTTCCAGCGGGCAGCTTCGGGCGAGGCATGTTGGGGTTCAGGGGCCATCGACGGACGTCCTCGGCAAGGCGGCCAACATGCGGCCCACATTCGGCGACTGTCGGGCCACCCTGGGAAAGTGCATCACGAAGCGTACGCCACGCTCGGCATCGCCCTCCAACGCAATCGTGCCGTCCAACTGACGGGTCACGATCTGGTTGACGATATACAGGCCAAGGCCGCTGCCGCCCAGCATGCGCCGGGTCGTAACGAAGGGCTCGAACACGCGGCCTTGCAGCGTGGGATCGATGCCGCGGCCATCGTCGCCGTACTCGATGCGGACCACGTCGTCTTCGCCGAGCGCGGCGCGGATCGTGATCCGCCCTGCCTGCGTGCCGGGCCCGAATGCATGCTGCAGCGAGTTGATGAACAGATTCGTCACCACTTGCGCCAGCGCCACCGGGTAGCTCTCCAGCTGGATGCCGGGCGCGACGTCGACGTGGACATCGACGCCGGCTTCGTCCACCTTGGGCTGCAGGTCGCGGACGGTGTCCTGCAACAGCTCGCGCAGATCCAACCGCTGCCGTGGTTCGCTGATCCGGTCCACGGCGAGCTGCTTGAAGTTCAACACCAGCTGCGCCACGCGCCTGGCATTGGACAGCAGCAGCCGCGCCGACTCGCCGGCGTCGCCCAGGTACCTTTCCTGGGCCGCCGGATCGAACTGGCCGGCTTTCGCCAACGCTTGCACCGATTGCGTCCGGTCGCTCAGGTACGAAGCCGTGCTGACGACAATGCCGACCGGGGTGTTGATTTCATGCGCCACGCCTGCCACAAGGCCGCCGAGCGAGGCGAGCTTCTCGGTCTCGACCAGGCTTCTGCGCGTCTGTTCGAGGTGGTGCATCGACTCCAGGAGCTCGCGTTCGGACTGCTCCTGGCTCTCTTGCGACAGCACGATCCACCATGTGCCCAGCGACGCCACCACGAGCGTCGCGATGTACAGATGCACCATCACGCGCACGAGGTTGGCATCATCCGACAAGCCGTGCAGGTCCATGAACCGGTAGGTCAGCAAGAACGCCGCCCCCAACAGCCCCGCTGCGGCACTCAGCAGCGCCAGGAAGCGGCCGACTCGGCGCAGCACATGCGGCCGAAAGGGCAGCCCTCCCGGGTTGAGTTGTGGCAAATCGGCTCGGGTTGTCGCCGGCTGCTTGCAGTAGTCGTGGCAGTGCAGCTCCAGACCGCAACACAGCGAGCAGATGGGTCCGCGATAGAAGGGGCAGTGCGCCATGTCCGGCGCCTCGTACTCGCGCTCGCAGATACAGCATTCGACCAAGGTTTGCGCCGGCCACGGCCGGTAGTGCTGATCGGGCCGTGCGATGTAGTACCGACCGCCCGTAGCGTAGGCGATGACGATCGCCGACACAAAAGCCACGGCCAATGCGATGAAACCGAAGAAGGCTCGACCCAACGCACCGAAGGCCCCAGCGTAGGCAAGAATGGCGACGACTGCGGCGATCAAGGTCGCGCCGCAGCCCACCGGGTTGAAGTTGTACAGGTGAGCGCGCTTGAATTCGATGTACGGCGGGCTGATCCCGGTGCGCTTGAGCACCACGAGATCGGCCACGAGCGCGCCGATCCAGGCGATGGCGACCGTCGAGTAGACGGAAAGCACGGCCTGCAGCGTCTCGAAGATCCCCAGCAGCGACAGCAGCAGCGCGATCACGACGTTGAATACCAGCCAGACCACGCGTCCCGGGTGGTAGTGCGCCAGGCGTACGAAGCAGTTCGACCATGCGAGCGAACCGCTGTACGCGTTGGTGACGTTGATCTTGACCTGCGACACGGTGACGAAAACGGCTGCGAGTGCGAGCGCAAGCACCGAGTCATCGACCACGGCCCTGTAAGCATGGACGAACATGTGGACCGGCTCGACCGCCTGCGCCGCGCTGCTGCCCATGCGCAGCGCCAGCACCGCCAGCAGGCTGCCGGCGCAGACCTTGAGCGCTCCGATAACGATCCAGCCGGGCCCCGCCATCATCATTGCAGTCCACCACGCCCGCCGGTTCGCCGGCGTGCGCTCGGGGAGGAATCGAAGGTAGTCGGCTTGCTCGCCGATCTGCGCCACCAACGAGAACAGCACACCCGACGCGGCGCCGAACATCAGCAGGTTGAAACCGCTGCCCGTCCCGTCAAGGCCATCGTATGCCGTCCACGCACGCAGGAGCGCCGGATCCTTGAACAAGATGAACGCGAACGGCAGCACCAGCAGGAAAACCCAGATCGGCTGCGTCCACGCCTGCAACTTGTTGATCAACGTGACCCCGAAGAAGACGAGCGGGATGATCACCAACGAGCACACCAGGTAGCCAACGGCAAGCGGCAGCCCGAGGGCCAGTTGCAGCGCCTGGGCCCAGATGACGGTCTCGATGGCGAAAAAAATCAGCGTGAACGAGGCGTAGATCAGCGAGGTGATGGTCGAACCGATGTAGCCGAATCCAGCGCCTCGGGTCAGCAGGTCGATGTCGACGTTGGCCACGCTGCACCAGTAGGCGATGGGCAAGCTCACGAGGAAGATGGCCAACGACACGACCAGAACCGCCACCATCGTATTCTGGAACCCGTAGCTCAGCGTGATGCTGGCACCGATGGCTTCGAGCGCAAGGAACGAGATGCCGCCGATCGCGGTGTTGGCCACGACGCCGGGCGACCAGCGGCGGTACGAACTCGCCGCGTAGCGCAAGGCGTAGTCTTCGAGCGACTCCTTGGCCACCCAAGACTGGTATTCCCGCTTGACTCGAAACATCGCCCGCGCCACTCCGCCGGGATCCGCGGACCCGGTTGAGCGAGCGTAGCCGATCGCCGCTGCGTGCGCGGCCGGTTTCCCCGCATGCGCGGGCTTTCGAGAGCCCCTCGTCGGATCGGCCCACTGCCGATTGACAGTTGCGCAGCGCCGAGGAGAATCGTCCGAGTCTGCCGGGGGCGGGATCGGCGGTCGCAGTATCGATCCGGCGGGCAACCAGCGTCATGGAGCTTGCGGCCTCCACCGTGCGCAAGCGGAGTTGACTCAATGGCAAGAACGGGTTCACGTAACGATTGCGCCCCGTCACCGGCGTCGCTGGTGCGTGCGATCCATGCCGCAAGCGTCAACGCCGAGGACTGGCCGGGAGTGCTGGAGCAGCTACGCAAATACCTGGACGCCCGTGTCGTCACGCTCGGGCATCACGAGTTCACCACGGGGTCCGATTCGACCGTGTTCGAGTCACCCGACAGCGGAAGCTTCAGCCGGGACATGGCGGCCTACGCGGCACGCAACCCTTGGTTCTTGTCGAGCGAAGCGTACGTGCCGCAGCGGGTGATGACCGGCGACGAACTGATCAGCCACTCCGACCTCCGGCGAACCGATTTCTACCGCGGCTTCCTCCAGCCGCGTGGCCTGCTTCACCTGCTACGCGGCGTCGTCGACCAGCGTGCGCGCGGGGCGCACTTCCTGTCGGCCTACCGCGCCGAGGACCAAGGCGCTTTCGACGCACGGGAGAAGGCGGAGCTGGGGTTCCTGCTTGACCACATCACGCTCTCGCTGGAGAGCCAGTGGCGCTGGCAGGAGGCGGACGACCTTGCACGCGCGTTGCTGGCGCTCAGCGACCATGACGCCAACCCGGCCATCCTCGTCACCGCCGATGCCGAGCCGATCTATCGCAATCCGGCGGCCGACCAGCTGCTCGACCGGCGCCACGGTCTGCGCCTCGACGGGACGCGCCTGGTCGCGGCCAGCGCCGCCGACCAACGCCTGCTGAGCGAGACGATCGCCCGCGTGGCGCAGAACGATCCTGCTCACGACGCGGCGCCGCCTTCCGTATTGACCTTGGCGTGCGCATCGCCGATGCCCCCTGTGGTGGTCGTGGTACGCGCAGCGGGCCAAGTTTTCGCGCGCCAGGCCGGCGTGCGCCGAGGCCTGGTGATGATCTCGGTCCGCGGTGGCCACACCAGACACGACCCCGCTACGTGCGTCTTTGCGCGCCAGTACGAACTGACCGCGGCGCAGGCCAAGGTGAGCGCGCTGGTCTTCGCGGGGCAATCGTTGTCGACGATCGCCCACTCGTTGAACCTGTCTGCGAACACAGTGCGAAGCCACCTGAAACAGATTTTCCAGAAGACCGAGACACATGGCCAGATGGAACTTGTCCATCTGCACGCACGCGTTTGCCCGGCGCTGCCTTAGCGCGATCAAGCAACCCGTTCGTGCCATCGCCCGGCGGTGCACCGGACGATCTCATCCAATTGGGTGTAGCCGCATCACTCCATCGGGTGACATCGTCTCACCCATCCCGATGACTGGGGTCTCGTGCACGCCGGTGAGCACCAGTACCCGCGGCGGGGGATTCGACGTCGCCGCGCGCCTCGTATGATGCCCGGCTGGTGTGCATGCACGTCTATGGTTCCGTTACGGAACTTGGCAATGAGCGATTCTTGCTATCCCGATGAATCGTTCGCTGACGCAGTCAACCATGATCGACCTCGACGCGGTCGCTATTGCGTGCGTGCTCGTGAATGCCGCCGGTCTAATCGCGGCAGCGCTCGTCGTACAGCGCCCCCGAGCCAATCCGAACAGGCCGAGCCTGCTCAGCTTCGCGGTGCGACGATTGCCGTGGCGATTCACGAGGTGCCCCGGCGCATCGCGATCGTGACGCTGTTGATGCGCGCAGGCCGTCGACCTGCGTCGGCCCTGGGGCTGGCGGCGTGCGCAGGTATGGGTACTGTGCTCGGGGGGCGTTGGTATGGTGGTCGGCGGAGGCGCTCCGCTTGCTGCTGCCGGTCGCACTCGCCTTGTCGGCTGCAGCAATGTTCTACGTCGCGCTGGCGCAATCCGCACATGTTCTGGGTGCGTGGCGAGCGCGCATCCTCACGCTGGAGTGCGGACTACCGTTTCTGACCGGGATCCTGATCATCTACGCGTCGCACCATGTGCTCGAGTTGTTCGGCTGAGGAGCGCGTCTATTTGCAGCGATGCGACGGTGAGGTGCGCGCCGTATTCTGCTGCTGGTCTTACCCTCGTGCGATTAGCGCTCGATGTGACACGCAGGAGGTCACCATGAATGGTCAGGTCACGCCCTTGGCTCTGGTGCAATTCGCGTGACCGACGATACGACTACCCTACGGCGGTTCCATGAGCTAGAGGCAGCGCGATGGCGAAGTTCTTGAGTTTGGACGAGCCGTTTGAGGGCTGCAACTTTGATCGCATGATCATCATCGGGTCGACGAAACGTGTGTGAAGCTTCTCGGTCAATGGGTGTATCTCTACAGGGCCGCGGGTCGAGCCGCGCAGACGGTGGACTTCAGGCTGAGCGCCCGGCGCGATGTGGCCGCTGCAAAGGCCTTCTTCAAGAAGGCGATCAAGAGCCAGGGCCAACCCCCGCACAGCATCACGCTCGATGGCTACGCGGCGTCGCACCGCGCTGTGCGTGAGATGAAGGCCGACGGGGTATTGCCAGATGACACGAAGCTTCGATCCTCGAAATACTTGAACAACCTGATCGTGCAGCCCGAAATGGCCCACACCGGCATCAGCCAGATCATGCAGATCGGCCGCATGGCGCACGCCTTCCACATGAAGGTGATCCCGCACGCCAGCATCGGCATCGGCATCTACCAGGCGGCGAGCCTGCATGCCGCCGCGGCGCTGCCGAATGTGCCGATGCACGAGTACCAGCACTCGGTGTTCGACCGCAACCTGGCCCACGTCAAGACCACGATGCGCTGCGAGCATGGCGCGTTCACCCTGCCCGAAGGGCCGGGCCTTGGCATCGAGCCGATCGATTCGGTCTGGGCCTTCGTCGCCGGAGGCTGGCGATGAGCGACGCAACCCGGGCGCGCCTGATCGCGATCGACTGGGGCACGTCGAACCTGCGCGCGAGCCTGCTCGGCGACGGCGGCACCGTGCTCGAGACCCGGAGTGCGGCCGGTGGCGTGATGGCGGTGCCGGAGCGGCGTTTCGCCGAAGCCCTGAATGCGCTGTGCGGCGACTGGATCGAGCAGCACGCCTGCCCGGCGATTGCGAGCGGCATGGTCGGCAGCCGCCAGGGTTGGCGCGAAGCCGCCTACGTCGAATGCCCCGCCAGCCTCGCGCAGGTGGCGGCGCAGCTCACGCGCATCGAGCTGACGCCGCTCGTCGCGCTGCACATCGTGCCCGGCTTGCGCTGCGTTGGCGCGGACGGACAGGACGACGTGATGCGCGGCGAAGAGACGCAGCTCTGGGGCGCCGCGCTGCCGGCAGACAGCTGCTGCGTGCTGCCCGGCACCCACAGCAAATGGGCCTGGGCGGGTGAAGCCGGTGAGATCAGCCGCTTCGAGACCTTCATGACCGGCGAGCTCTATGCCTTGTTGACGCAGCACGGCATCCTCGGCCGCCTGATGCAGTTCGGCCACGAACGGCCGCAGGCCTTCGCCCAAGGGGTGCAGCTCGGCTTGGCCGAACATGCCAGCGCGACTCACGCGATCTTTGCCGCGCGCACCGCGGGCCTGATGAACCGCATCGAGCCCGAGGGCTTGCCCGACTTTCTGTCGGGCATCCTGATCGGCATCGAAATCGGCGCTGCGCGGCGCCGCAATCCGCCGCAGCAGGTGAGTGTGCTCGGCGACGACACGCTGTGCCGGCGCTACGAGGCGGCGCTGGCGCTGGCCGGCATCGCCAGCGTGCGCGCCGCCACCGACGCCACCACGCTCGGCCAGTGGCGCGTGGCGCTGCAGGCCGGGCTAGTGGATGCCGAGAGCAGCCGATGACGGCGCTGCACGGCGTGATTGCGATCCTGCGCGGCGTGACGCCGGCCGAGGTGCTGGGCGTCGGCCGTGCGTTGCTCGATGGCGGGATCCGCGTGATCGAGGTGCCGCTCAATTCACCGCAGCCCTTCGACAGCATCGAGCGCTTGGTGCGCGAATTCGGCAGCGAAGCCCTGATCGGTGCCGGCACCGTGCTCAGCGTCGACGATGTCGACCACGTCGCCGATGCCGGCGCGCGCCTGGTTTTGGCGCCGAATTTCGATGCCGGCGTGGTGCGGCGCACGAAGGCGCGCGGACTCCTGTCGATGCCGGGCGTCGGCACGCCTTCCGAGGGCTTTGCGGCGCTTGCGGCCGGGGCCGACGCGCTGAAACTGTTCCCGGCCGATTTGCTCGGCCCGCCCGTGCTGAAAGCCTGGCGATCGGTGTTCGCCCCGGCGACGCCGATGTTCGCGGTGGGCGGTGTCGGCGAGCACAACCTCGTTGCGTTCAAGAGCGCAGGTGCCACCGGCGCCGGTATCGGCTCGTCGCTGTATGCGCCCGGCGATGAGCCGGCGCAGCTGATCGATCGAGCCCGCAAGCTGGTTGCACGTTGGGCGGCACCCGCCGCTGTTCAATAGGTCATGCCTTGAACCGCGCGGTTGGAAAAGCCGTCCGTGGGTTCGAGGCTCAGCGCCTCAAGCATTGGCACGGCATGAAGCTGACGGCGAACTCTGCCGTTCACAGTCGTGGCCGAGAGCGGTCAATCGGCAGGTTCACCCATCGAATCCATAATCGTTGCCTCGACAATCCCAGACTACCAGTGGTTGCGGGACTTGAATGAATAGCGAAGAACAGCAGTTCCTCAACGACCTCGACAAGCGTCTGTGGAACGCGGCCGACCGCCTGCGCTCCAATGTCAACCCCAGCGACTACATGCACGTCGTGCTGGGCCTGGTCTTCCTGAAGTACGTCTCCGACGCCTTCAAGGAGCGCGGCACCGAGTTGCAAGCCGCCTTTGTCGACCCTGCGCACGACTACTACCTCGGCCCCGATGCGGGCGAGCTGATCGAGCAGGAACTCGAAGCCTGCGACTACTACGTCGAGAAGAACGTCTTCTGGGTGCCTGCGCTCGCGCGCTGGGACTTCGTGCAGGCCAACGCCAAGGTGGCAAGACCGCAAGGGAAAGACGCTTTTCATCGATGCCCGCAATCTCGGCTACTTGAAAGACCGCGTGCTGCGCGCCTTCAAGCCCGAAGACGTGGCCAAGGTGGCCAACACCTTCCACGCGTGGAAGCGCGGCGAGCCGGTGGACGAGGCCGGCTACGCCAAGGCTGCGACGCTGGCGGACATCCGCAAGCATGACCACGTACTCACCCCCGGCCGCTACGTGGGCGCCGCCGCGCAGGAAGACGACGGCGAAGCCTTCGAAGACAAGATGGCCCGCCTGACCGCCATCCTGAGCGAGCAGTTCGCCAAAAGCGCCCGCCTGGAAGCTGCGATTCGTAACAACCTGGCTGGCCTGGGCTACCCGCTCAAAGGCCCCGCCTGAGACCCGCCGGCTATACAGATGCTGGCCCAACGTGTATAGAAGAAGCTAAATTCCTATACACGTTAGACGCCACATGCATAGCAAACCGCCACATTCCCTGCCCGCCGTCCCGCCCGGAGCGCCGCAATGACGGTGCTGCCACCGCTGCGGCCACTCACCCGCCTGCGACCGACCGATTTCGAAACGCCGGCGGTGCTGAAGAAAACCGCAACCGCCAGCCGCAAGCTGGCCGAGCTGAAGGGCCTGGCCGCGTCCATTCCCAACCAGTCCATCCTGATCAACACCCTCGGCCTGCAGGAGGCCAAGGACAGCTCGGCCATCGAGAACATCGTCACCACGCACGACGAGCTGTTCCGCAGCGCCACCTATCCCGACCTGTTTGCATCCCCCGCTGCCAAGGAAGTTCGGCATTACGTGCAGGCACTGGGCGTGGGCTGGGGCCTGGTCCAGAAGAGCGGCCTGCTCACCGCCAACCACATGGTCGAGATCCAGGCCGAGCTGGAACACAACACGGCAGGCTATCGCAAGCTGCCGGGCACGGCACTGAAGAACAACGCCGGCGCAGTGGTCTACACGCCGCCGCAAGACCCCGCCCAGATCATCGAGTTGATGCGCGACCTGGAGCGCTTCATCAACGACGACGCGGCTTTCGATGCCGACCCATTGATCAAGATGGCGCTCATCCACCACCAGTTCGAGAGCATCCACCCCTTCTACGACGGCAACGGCCGTACCGGCCGCATCGTCAACGTGCTGTACCTGGTGAACAAGGGCCTGCTCGACATTCCGGTGCTCTATCTGTCCAGCCACATCGTGCGCAGCAAGCCCGACTACTACCGCCTGCTGCAAACCGTGCGCGAGCAGGCCGACGCGCCAGAGCTGTGGCAGGAATGGGTGCTGTACGTGCTGGCCGCGGTGGAGACCACAGCGCAGCAGACCATCGCCACCGTCACCGACATCAAGGCCGCGTTGCTCGACTACAAGCACCGCATCCGCACGGGCTTCAAGTTCTACAGCCAGGACTTGATCAACAACCTGTTCATGCACCCCTACACCAAGATCGACTTCGTCGAGCGCGACCTGAAGGTGTCGCGACTGACGGCGACCAAGTACCTGGATGCGCTGGCCGGCGCGGGGTTTGTGCAGAAGGTAAAAGTGGGGCGGTCGAACTACTACATCAACGTTGCGTTGAATGCAATCTTGACGCGGGCAGACACCGCTCCGAGGACAACAGCGTGACCGGCAAGACTATTCCGCGCGCCTGATCAGCAAGATGGTTCAGCCGTGCTAGGAGGTGGCTCACTCTATGAGCCACCAAGCCGCGAAGATGTCCCGTACCACTTCAGGAGACGGGCGATGGCGCAGAACAAGGTGCAGTACCAACACGGCCTGCCGATCCTCGAATTCTTCGAGACCTACGGCAGTCACGAGCAATGCGAGGCCCTCGTCCGGAACTGGCGTTGGCCGCAAGGCTTCGTGTGCCCTCGCTGCGCTCAGACTTGGCACAGCGAGTTCCGCCGCGCCTCGCGGCTGTACTTCCAATGCGGCGCGTGCCGCTATCAGCGCAGCTTGGTCAGCGGCACGATCTTCGAGTCCAACAAGGTGCCGCTGCCGAAGTGGCTAGCGGCCATGCACCTGATCACACAGGCCAAGAACAACGTCTCGGCACTCGAACTCGAGCGCCATCTGGGCGTGTCGTACCCGACGGGCTGGCTGATGAA
>Ga0163144_10015786_pt1 | contig 15532 bp, 16 predicted proteins | sample OliLak19BULKMAT1_FD_123175 | JGI IMG/M metagenome (GOLD analysis project Ga0163144, IMG submission 123175) | Freshwater microbial mat bacterial communities from Lake Vanda, McMurdo Dry Valleys, Antarctica - Oligotrophic Lake LV.19.BULKMAT1 | ecosystem: Environmental > Aquatic > Freshwater >...
CAGCATGTCGCCGGCCCGCCACCCGGTGCGCGCGCTGGTGATCACGCCCACGCGCGAGCTGGCCGACCAGGTGGCCAACAGCGTCAAGACCTACGCCAAGCACACCAACCTGCGCTCGACGGTCGTGTTCGGCGGCATCGACATGAAGCCGCAGACGCTGGTGTTGAAGGGTGGCGTTGAGGTGCTGGTGGCCACGCCCGGGCGTCTGCTCGACCACATCGAGGGCAAGAACTGCGTGCTCAACCAGGTCGAGTACGTGGTGCTCGACGAGGCCGACCGCATGCTCGACATCGGTTTCCTGCCCGACCTGCAGCGCATCCTGTCGTACCTGCCGAAGGAGCGCCAGACGCTGCTTTTTTCAGCCACGTTTTCGCCCGAGATCCGCAAGCTGGCCAACAGCTACCTGCAGGACCCGGTGCTGGTGGAAGTGGCGCGGCCGAACGCGACCGCCACCAACGTCGAGCAGCGCTTCTACAGTGTCGCCGACGACGACAAGCGCGCCGTGGTGCGGCAGCTGCTGCGCTCGCGCGACTTGGCCCAGGCCCTCATCTTCGTCAATTCCAAGCTCGGTGCGGCGCGGCTGGCGCGTTCCTTCGAGCGCGATGGCTTGAAGACCCAGGCCCTGCACGGCGACAAGAGCCAAGACGAGCGGCTGAAGGCGCTGGCCGCCTTCAAGGCCGGTGAAGTCGACCTGCTGGTGGCCACCGACGTGGCGGCCCGGGGCCTGGACATCGTCGATCTGCCCGCGGTCTTCAATTTCGACGTCCCGTTCAATGCCGAAGACTACGTGCACCGCATCGGTCGCACCGGCCGAGCCGGCGCTTCGGGCCTGGCCGTCACGTTGGTGGCGCGCGACGATGCGCGCCTGGTGGCCGACATCGAGAAGCTGATCAAGAAGAAAATCGAACTCGAAGCCTTCGAGCTCGACGACGACCGCCCGCGCCGCGCACCCTACCGCGGCGACGACGAGCGCCCCCCGGCGCGCGCAAGCGACGAGCCGCGCGTGCCGGCCGCTCCGAGTGCGTACGCACGCTCCGCCGAGCGCCGCCCACCGGCGCCACCCGCCGACCCCTTCTTCGAGCAGCCTTATGAAGCCAGCACGACGGCGGCTGCAGCCTGGGAAGCCAGTGCCAAGGCAGCGAGTTCGGCGTCGCGTTCGGTTTCGCCGGGCATCAAGCCCAAGCGCAAGGTCGCCGCGCTGTTGGGTGGCGTCAAGGCTTGATCACCCGCGGCGTGCTGGCTTGGCGGGGCCTGCTGGCGCTTGTACTCGTGCTCGGGGTGACGCTGGCCTTGCGGCCGCTGGCGCCTGGGCAGGGCCCTGAGAACTGGTTTCCGGGCGCCGACAAGCTCCACCACGTCTGGTTTTTTGCTGCGCTTTGGTGTCTGGCCAGCCTGGGCAGGATCAAGCCGGTCGCCCTGCGGGCCATGGGCCTGGTCGGCTTCGGCATCGGCCTGGAGGTGGCGCAAGGCCTTTTCACCGACACGCGAGGCATGTCGTTGGCCGACGTGCTGGCCGACGTCGCCGGCCTGGGGCTGGGCGCGCTCGTGGTCCGCTGGACTTCAGGCCGCCAGCCACAGGAACACCGCGGGTGAGGGCGGCTGGGGCGGCTCGAACGGGGGCTGCTGGTGCCGCCACTCGGCCACCGTGCGCGTGAGGCACCATCCCGAAGGTAGGCTCAGCCCGCAGGCCACGCTGAGCTGGGTCTCGGGCGGCAGCGTCTTCAACAGCGCCGACATCAGCGCAGCATTCCGGTAAGGCGTTTCGATCGCGATCTGCGTCTGGCGCTCGCGCCGCGAGTGTTGCTGCAGCGCCAGCAGACGGTTGGTGCGCTCGGCCGCATCCGTGGGCAGGTAGCCGACGAAGGCAAAACTCTGGCCGTTCAAGCCGCTGGCCGCAAGCGCCAGCAAGAGTGAACTGGCGCCTGCGAGCGGGAAAACGCGTACGCCCAGACGGTGGGCTGCCGCCACCACGGCAGCCCCCGGATCGGCCACACCGGGCAGCCCCGCCTCGCTGATCAAGCCGATGTCGTGGCCGTCGAATGCCGGCGCCAGCCATTCGTCGAAGCGAGGCTCGGCTCGGCGGGTACCGCCGTGCGCGCCCGCACCGCCTTTTTGGGGCTGCGGCAACTCGCGAATGTCGGTGGACTGCAGCGGCTGTGCCAGCGGCACGATGGCCTGCACGCGCTTCAGGAAGGCGCGCGTGGTCTTGGCGTCCTCGGCGATCCAGTGCTTCAGTGCCGCAGCGCGCCGCAGCACCCCTGAGGGCAGCACCTCTGCAATGTCGGGCGCGTCGGCGGCGCCCAGGTCCAGCGTGTTCGGCACCAGCAGCAAGCGGCCGATCTGCACCGTCACTGCCTCTCCCCGAGCGGATCGAGCCCGGCCCGACGCAGCAGTTCGCAGGTGCGGATCAGCGGCAGGCCCACCAGCGCCGTCGGGTCGTCCGAGTCGATGGACGTGAGCAAGGCGATGCCCAGCGATTCGCTCTTCGCGCTGCCTGCGCAGTCGTAAGGCTGGTCGGCCAGCAGGTAGCGTTCGATCTGGCCGTCGTCCAGGGTGCGAAAGCGCACTTGCACGTGGGCGCTCAGCACGGACGCGAAGTGTCTGTCGCCGCGCACGACGGCCACCGCGGTGTGGAACGCGACCGAGCGGCCGCTCATCGCGCGCAGCTGCGCCGTCGCGGCCGCGTGGGTGTGCGGCTTGCCGATGGCGCGCCCGTCGAGTTCGGCCACCTGGTCCGAGCCGATCACGACCGCTTCGGGATGGCTGGCCCCCACGGCGGCAGCCTTCGCCAGCGCCAACCGCTCGGCCAGGGCGCTCGGCGCTTCGCCGGCCAGCGCACTCTCGTCGACCTGCGGCGACATCACCTCGAAAGGGAGCGCCAGGCGCATCAACAGCTCGCGCCGGTAGCGCGATGTGGAGGCCAGGATCAGGCGCGGAGCAGGCGGCATCGAGCGATTCTTACACCCGCTGGTGATAATCCCGGCATGTCCGGACGTGCCACCGACCCGCGCCGCCTCGATGTGGCGGCGCTTGCCGCCGCCGAAGCGACGCTGGCCGGCCACTGGCCGCTGGCGGGATTCACGCGGTTGCCGGAAGCCCACACCCAGCAGGGCAACGTCGACTGGTCATTGCAATTGGCCTTGCGGCGCCGGGCCGGCGCGCGGGCCGAACCCTGGCTGGCGCTGACCGCTGGAACCCGCGTGCGGCTGGCCTGCCAGCGCTGCCTGCAGGACTTCGAAGTGCCGTTGCGCATCGAGGCGAACTTTCGTTTCGTTGCCGACGAAGCCCTCGCCGCTGCGCTGGACGCCGAAGCCGAAGAAGACGTGCTCGCCTTACCGCAGCGCCTGGATTTGCACGAGCTGGTCGAAGACGAGTTGCTGCTGGCGCTGCCCTTGGTGCCGATGCACGAAACCTGCCCGCAGCCTCTGATGGCGGTCGACGAACCCGGCCGTGCACATCCATTCGCCGCATTGCAGGTGCTCAAGCGCCACTGATTCCAAGTGACTGCAGCGGGTGTCGCAGAGGTCGGCGCTGCTATACTCCTCGGCTTTTCGCGCCGTCCTTGTCCCTTGCGGGGGGCCCTTGCGCGCGCATCAGGAGCGTATTTCATGGCCGTCCAGCAGAACAAGAAGTCCCCCTCCAAGCGCGGCATGCACCGCGCGCACAACGCACTGAGCGTGCCAGGGACGGCCATCGAGCCGACCACCGGCGAGAACCACTTGCGCCACCACATCAGCCCGACCGGTTTTTACCGCGGTCGCAAGGTGTTGAAGACCAAGGCCGACGCCTGAGTCCACGGCCCGCGCCGCCCGGCGGCACCGGCTTACCGGACCGCCAGGCGCCAGCCCCGAACGGCTGCGTCACGCCCTTGGCTGAACCGCTTCCTCCCCTCGCCTGGGTGCGCTTGGCTGTCGATTGCATGGGCGGCGACCACGGCGCCCGCGTCACCTTGCCGGCGTGCCGGTCCTTTCTCGACCGGCATGCCGACGCCGAACTGATCCTGGTCGGTACGGCCGAAGCGCTGGCGCCTGCCGCGCGCTGGGCGCGCACCCGTCTACTGGTCGCCACCGAAGTGGTGACGATGGACGACCCGGTCGAAGTGGCGCTGCGCCGCAAGAAGGATTCGTCGATGCGCGTGGCCATCGGCGCGTTGAAAGCGTCCGAAACCGGCTCCGCAGAAGCCGCGCACGCCTGCGTTTCGGCGGGCAACACCGGCGCCCTGATGGCGGTGGCGCGCTACCTGCTGAAGACACTCGACGGCATCGACCGCCCGGCCATCGCCACGGTGCTGCCCAATCGCCTCGACGGCTACACGACGGTGCTGGACCTCGGAGCCAATGTCGATTGCAGCGCCGAACATCTGCTGCAGTTCGCGCTGATGGGAAGCGCCCTGGTGGCCGCGGTCGAGGGCAAGGCCGAGCCGAGCGTCGGCTTGCTCAACATCGGCGAGGAAGCCATCAAGGGCAGCGAAACCATCAAGCGCGCGGCCGAGCTGATGCGCGCGGCCGACGCGCGCGGGCAGATCAACTTCCATGGCAACGTTGAAGGCAACGACATCTTTGCCGGCACCACCGACCTCGTGGTCTGCGACGGCTTCGTCGGCAATGTGGTGCTGAAGGCCTCGGAGGGTCTGGCTTCGATGCTCGGCGAGTTCATCCGCCAGGAGTTCTCGCGCAATCTGCTCACGCGGGCAGCGGCGGTGGTGGCGATGCCGGTGCTGCGCCGCTTCAAGCACCGCGTGGACCACCGGCGCTACAACGGCGCGGCCCTGCTGGGCTTGCGGGGCCTGGTGTTCAAGAGCCACGGGTCGGCCGATGCCTACGCTTTCGAGCAGGCGCTCACGCGCGCTTATGATGCGGCGCGCAACCGCCTGCTCGATCGGGTGCACGAGCGCATCCTCGAAACCCTCCCGGCTCAGCCGGCGCCGGACCTTTCGACCCAAGCTGCATGACCGTCACTCTTCCGCCCGCAGACCGGCCGGGCCCGCGCTATGCGCGCATCACCGGCACCGGCAGCCACCTGCCGCCGCGCCGGGTGACGAATGCCGCGCTGGTCGAGCAACTGGCCCAGCGTGACATCGAGACTTCCGACGACTGGATCGTCGAACGCACCGGCATCCGCGCGCGCCACTTTGCTGCCCCTGGGGTGGTCTGCAGCGATCTGGCGCTCGCGGCGGCGCGGCCGGCCCTGGAAGCCGCAGGACGGAGTGCCGCCGACATCGACCTGATCATCGTGGCCACCTCGACGCCGGACATGATCTTCCCCTCTGCGGCCTGCATCCTGCAGCGCAAGCTCGGCGTCCATGGCTGCCCGGCCTTCGATGTGCAGGCCGTCTGCGCGGGGTTCGTCTATGCGCTGACGGTGGCCGACGCGATGATTCGCACCGGCAGCGCGCGCTGCGCCCTGGTGGTCGGCGCCGAAGTGTTCTCGCGCATCCTCGACTTCGAAGACCGCACCACCTGCGTGCTGTTCGGTGACGGCGCCGGTGCCGTGATCCTGGAAGCCAGCGACACGCCCGGCATCCTGGCCAGCGAGTTGCGCGCCGACGGGCGCCACGCCGACATTCTGTGCACCCCGGGGACGGTGGCCGGTGGCAAGGTGCTGGGCGATCCGACATTGAAGATGGACGGTCCGGCGGTCTTCAAGTTGGCGGTCAACGTGCTGGAAGACGCAGCCCGCAATGTGCTCGCAAAGGCCGGTAAGTCCGAAGCGGACATCGATTTCCTGATCCCGCACCAGGCCAACATCCGCATCATGCAGAGCACGGCGAAGAAGCTCAGGCTGGGCGCCGACAAGCTGGTGGTCACGGTGGACGAGCACGGCAACACCTCGGCCGCGTCGATTCCGCTGGCGCTGGACGTGGCGGTGCGCGACGGCCGCATCCGGCGCGGGCATCGCCTGTTGCTCGAAGGCGTGGGCGGCGGCTTCACCTGGGGCGCGGTCTTGCTCGAGTATTGAACGATGTCGTTTGCCTTTCTCTTTCCCGGTCAGGGCTCGCAGTCGGTGGGCATGCTCGATGCATGGGGCGACCATCCGGCCGTGCGCGACACGCTGGCCGAAGGCTCGGCAGCACTCGATGAAGACCTGACGCGGCTGATCGCGCAAGGCCCGGCCGATGTGCTGGCCTTGACCACGAACACGCAGCCCGTGATGCTCCTGGCGGGAGTCGCCTGCTACCGGGGCTGGCGGGCCGAGGGCGGCGCAGAGCCTTCGGCAGTCGCGGGTCATTCGCTGGGCGAGTACAGCGCGCTCGTGGCGGCCGGCTCCTTGACGCTTCCCGATGCGTTGAAGCTGGTGCGCTTTCGCGCCCAGGTGATGCAACAAGCGGTGCCGGTGGGCAGCGGTGCCATGGCCGCCATTCTCGGCCTGGACGCCGACGCGGTGCGTGAAGGCTGCGCCGAGTCGGCCGCCGCGACGCAGTCGGTCGTCGAAGCGGCCAACTTCAACGATCCGCGCCAGACCGTGATCGCCGGCAGCAAGGACGGCGTGGCCCACGCGTGCGAGTTGTTGAAGGCGCGGGGCGCCAAGCGCGCCTTGCCGCTGGCGGTGTCAGCGCCGTTTCACTCGAGCTTGATGAAGCCGGCGGCCGAACAGCTGCGCCAGCGGCTGGCGCAGGTGGCCCTGATGGCGCCGCGCATCCCGCTGGTCAACAATATCGACGCGACGGTGCAGGGTGAACCGGACGCGATTCGTGATGCGCTCTACCGCCAGGCGTTCGGCGCGGTGCGCTGGGTTAATGTGGTTCAGGCGCTTCACGCTCGCGGCATCGAGCGCTTCGTCGAGTGCGGCCCAGGAATGGTGTTGACTGGCCTGGCGCAGCGCATCGTGCCGCAAGCGCAGTCGCTGTCGATGTTCGATCCCGCGAGTCGGGCCACAACCCAGGCGGCGTTGGCCTCGCCGTGGCCCTCGGCATGAACACGGCCGCGACGCCTGTGCTGCAAGGGCAGGTTGCCCTGGTCACCGGCGCCACGCGAGGCATCGGCCGCGCCATCGCGACTCTGCTCGCCGAGCGCGGCGTCAAGGTGGTCGGCACGGCGACCAGTGCGGCCGGTGCGGCCGGCATCGGCGACAGGCTGGCGCCTCACGGCGGCGAGGGCCGCGAGCTCGACGTGAACGACACTGTCGCACTCGAATCGATGGTCGCGGCGATCGTGCAGCAGCACGGCGGCCTCCACATCCTCGTCAACAATGCCGGCATCACGCGCGACATGCTGGCTCTGCGCATGAAGGACGCCGACTGGGACGTGGTGCTGGCCACCAACCTGGCGTCGGTGTTCCGTGCCAGCCGCGCGGTGCTGCGCACGATGGTGAAGCAGCGTTACGGCCGCATTGTCAGCATCACGTCGGTCGTCGGCGCATCGGGCAACGCCGGACAAGCCAATTACGCCGCAGCCAAGGCCGGCGTTGCCGGCATGACGCGATCGCTGGCGCGCGAGCTGGGCGGCCGCGGCATCACCGTCAACTGCGTGGCGCCAGGCTTCATTGCGACCGATATGACCGAGAGCCTGCCCGAGGCGCAAAAAGCAGCCCTGCTGGCGCAGATTCCCGTCGGCCGGCTGGGCACCCCGCAGGAAGTGGCTGACGCGGTTGTGTTCCTCGCGTCGCCTTCGGCCGCCTACATCACTGGAACCGAATTGCATGTCAACGGGGGCATGCACATGAGCTGAAGCATCGCCCGGGCGGGCCCGCCGGGCATCGCGTGGACGGCAGGGCAAGACCCTGCCGCCGCGTAGAATTCGGGCCGTTTTGCGTACCCTACTCCTGGAGGAGTCAATGAGCGATATCGAAGCACGTGTCAAGAAAATCATCGCCGAGCAACTCGGCGTGCCCGAGGCCGACGTCACCAATGCGAAGGCCTTCGTCGCCGACCTCGGCGCCGATTCGCTCGACACCGTGGAACTGGTGATGGCCCTCGAAGACGAGTTCGGCATCGAAATCCCCGATGAAGAGGCGGAGAAGATCACGACGGTGCAACTGGCCATCGACTACGCGATGGGCCATCAAAAGGCTTGAAGTGACGGCGCCAAGCTCTCTGCGCTCCGGCCAGCCGAGAGGAGTGCCGTTGCCATGAGCCGCAGGCGCGTCGTCGTCACTGGCTTGGGCCTGGTATCGCCCGTGGGCAACACGGTGGCCGAGGGCTGGGCGAATCTCATCGAAGGCCGCTCCGGCATTGCCAGTGTGACCAAGTTCGATGCTTCGGGACTGGCTTGCCGCTTCGCCGGCGAAGTCAAGGGCTTCAACGTTGAAGACTACTTCCCGGCCAAGGACGCCCGGCACATGGACACCTTCATCCATTACGGGATGGCGGCGTCGATCCAGGCAGTGCGCGACGCGGGCTTGCCGACCGGCAGCGACCTGTCGGAAGAACAAGCCGAGCGCACCGGCGTGATCGTCGGCTCGGGCATCGGTGGCTTGCCGATGATCGAAGCCACGCACAAGGAGTACAGCGAGCGCGGCGCTCGCCGCATCTCGCCATTCTTCGTTCCGGCTTCGATCATCAACATGATCTCGGGCCATGTGTCGATCTTCTTCGGCTTCACCGGGCCCAACCTGGCCATCGTGACGGCCTGCACGACCGGACTGCACTGCATCGGCGAGGCGGGCCGGCTGATCGAGTACGGCGACGTCGACGTCATGGTCGCCGGCGGCGCCGAGAGCACGGTGTCGCCGCTGGGCATCGGCGGCTTCGCTTCCGCGCGCGCGCTGTCCACCCGCAACGACGACCCCGCCACCGCGTCTCGTCCATGGGACAAGGACCGCGATGGCTTCGTGCTCGGCGAAGGCAGTGGTGCGCTGGTGCTCGAGGAATACGAGCACGCCCGACGCCGCGGTGCCCGCATCTATGCCGAGCTGGCCGGTTTCGGCATGGGGGCCGACGCGTACCACATGACGGCACCCAACGTCGATGGGCCCAAGCGCTCGATGAAGGCGGCGTTGCGCAATGCAGGCGTCAATGCCGATGAGGTCCAGTACCTGAATGCGCACGGTACGTCGACCCCGCTGGGCGATCTCAACGAGACGAATGCGATCAAGCTGGCCTTCGGCGACCACGCGCGCAAGTTGGTCGTGAACTCGACCAAGTCGATGACCGGCCACTTGCTGGGCGGCGCTGGCGGCATCGAATCGGTGTTCAGCGTGCTGGCGCTGCACCACCAGATCAGCCCGCCGACGATCAACCTCTTCAACCAGGACCCCGAGTGCGACCTGGACTACTGCGCGAACGCAGCGCGTGGCATGAAGATCGACGTCGCCGTGAAGAACAACTTCGGCTTTGGCGGCACCAACGGAACCTTGGTGTTCCGGCGCGTCTGAGCGCCGCGCCCCGTCGGGCCGATCTCCCATGCACGCTGCGCCGCCGGTGCGGATCGACCTCGCGCCTGACCGCGCGGCGGGTTGGGCAATCCTTTTGCTCGCCGCGATCGCGGCGGCCAACGCAGCGCTGTGGCTGGGCGCGCTGGCCGATTGGAAAGGCGCGAGGCTGGGCGGGGTCGGCGTGGCGGCGGCGCTCGCGGTGGCGGCGTGGCTTCGCGGCCGTCGACTGGGCTGCGTGGGCCTGCTCACCTGGGATGGCAGCGCCTGGCTCTGGGTGCAGGCGGTACAACAACGGCCCGTTGTGCCCCGCGTGATGCTCGACCTCGGCGGCTGGATCCTGCTGCGCCTGCAGCCGCAGGACGGCGCGCGCACGGCCATCTGGGGCGTGGCGACGCGGGCGCGGGCGCGGTCGGCCTGGTCGGCCTGGCGTGCCGCGTTGTTGTCGCCGTCGGCATCCGTGCATGCGCTTCCCCGCACGCCAGCATGACGCCAGAAACCGATGCCGATGCCTTGCTCGTCGAGCGCACCAAGCGCGGCGACGTCAAGGCCTTCGAGATGCTGGTCGTCAAGTACCAGCGCCGTATCGAACGCCTGATCGGGCGGATGGTGCGCGATGTCGATCTGGTGCCCGACATTGCGCAGGAAACGTTCATCCGCGCCTACCGGGCTCTGCCGCAGTTTCGCGGCGAGAGTGCGTTCTACACCTGGCTGTACCGGATTGCTGTCAACACCGCGAAAAAGGCCCTCGGCGAGCTCAAGCGGGACCCGCTGGTTACATACTCAACCCTCGTATCCCATGATGACGGCGACGAAACTTCGCGCGTCGAGAACGAACTAAGTGACGGTGAGACCCCCGAGTCGCTGTTGCAGAGCAAGCAAATCGGTGCCACGGTCAATGCCGCGATCGACGCCCTGAGCGAAGACCTGCGGCAAGCCATCGTGTTGCGCGAGATCGAAGGCTTGAGTTACGAGGAGATCGCGGCCGTGATGAACTGCCCGATCGGCACCGTGCGATCGCGGATCTTCCGGGCCCGGGAGGCGATCGCAGACAGGCTTCGTCCGTTGCTCGGCACGCGCGACAACGAGCGTTGGTAAGCAAGGCAGAGCAAAGTTCGAGCAGGAGAGATGGTATGCATGACGATCGATTGACGCCGCGACAGGCCCAGCAGCTGGCCTTGTCGGCCCTGCTCGACGGCGACGCGAGCCAGACCGACAGGGCCCTCGCAGCCTGGCGCGAAGAGCCGGCCGCGCGGGCCGACTGGCACGCCTACCAGGTCATCGGCGAAGCGATGCGCAGCGACGACGTGAGCTGCCGGGCCCATCACGATGCGGCGTTCCTGGCACGCTTGCGCGTCCGCCTGGCCGACGAACCCGTGATCTTGGCGCCGGCTGCGCTGGCGGAACCCCAGGCCGTCTCGTCAACTGTGCCGGTGCGTCAGCCGGGCTGGCGCACGGCCTGGGCTGCGCCGGTCGCAGTGGCCGCGGGTTTCATTGCGGTGGCTGGCGTGCTGGTCGTCACGCGCGTCGCCGCGCCAGGCGGCGTCGCGCCGGAGGCCGCGTCTGCGCTGGCCGGTGGCCCGGCTATGCCCCCTGCGCTGGGGGGCCTGCAGGCTGTGTCGAGCGGCAATCTGTTGCGGTCTTCAACCCCAGGTGCTCAGGCTGCGTCGACCTCGGCTTCCGGCGCGTTGATTCGCAGTGCCGACCTCGATCGCTACCTGGCTGCACACCGGCAGTACAGCGCCACGTTGTCGCTCAGCGTGCCGGGCGGCGCGGCCCGCAACATCACCGTGACGGCGCCGCCGCGTTGATGACCTGCGGCATGCCGGTACCCACCTCGTGATAGTGGCAAGCAGTTCCCAGGCGGTCACGAGGATAGCCGAGCTGGCCTTGTGCGCGTGTCTGCTTGGCACGGGGGTCTCGGTGGGGGCGCAGGCCGGCCTTCCTGCCTCCGGCATCGCAGGCAGCGTAGAAGCGCGTCAGTGGTTGCAACGCATTCACCAAGCCGCGAGCCAGCGCAACTACCAAGGCACCCTGGTCGTGACGGCCAATGGGAGCATGTCGAGTTCGCGCCTGGCGCATTACAGCGAGGGCAACCAGACGTTCGAGCGCATCGACCTTCTCGACGGCCAACCGCGTCGCATCTATCGGCACAACGAGCAGGTGTTGATCGTCTGGCCGACGGCCAAGCTGGCTCGCTTCGAGCAGCGGGAATCGGTGGCGTTGTTTCCAGCGGTGCTCAGCGGCAGCGAGGACGAGCTGTTCGAGCGCTACGAGATGCTCGCCGAAGGCACCGACCGTGTCGCCGGCCACGATGCGCGCGTCTTTCTGCTGCGCCCGCGCGACACGCTACGCTTCGCACATCGCCTGTGGGCAGAGCAGGCCACCGGCCTGCTGTTGCGCGCCGACGTGCTGAGTGCCGACGGCCGGGTGCTCGAGACGGCCGCATTCACCGAAGTGAGCGTGGGGATCAAGCCGCAGCCGGAGACCGTGCTGTTGCCTATGAAGCGGCTCAACGGTTACCGCATCGTACGTGCAGCGCCGCAGCGCACGGCGCTGGAGGCCCAAGGGTGGCAGATGAAAAGTGCCGTGCCGGGGTTTCGCCAGGTGAGCTGCGTCAAGCGCAATCTCGAGGCGGGGGCCGACCCAGCGCCGTCCGGCCCGGCGCACGATGTGCTGCAGACGATCTTTTCCGATGGACTGACGCATGTCTCGGTTTTCATCGAGCCGTACCGCCCGGATCGCCACCAGGCCGGCATGACGGCCGTCGGTGCCACGCACACACTGATGCAAGCCTTCGGCCCGAACTGGATCACGGTTGTCGGTGATGCACCGATGGCCACGTTGAAGCAGTTTGCGGCCCTGCTCGAACGCAGCCGCTGATTGAAACCTGTCTCCAACCACCTTTCGCTTTCACCGATCATGATGACCCAACGATCTGTCTTCGATGCCGTCCGCAGCTTGCATGCCTTTGTCGGCGCCCGGCGCGCCCTGGCCACGCTGTGCCTCTGCACGTCGCTCGGCGCAGCCAGTCTCCTGCCCGCGCCAGTCTTGGCGCAAGGGCGCGAATTGCCCGACTTTACCGAGCTGGTGGAGCGCGTCGGCCCCGCGGTCGTGAACATCCGCACCTCTGAGCGCGCGCGCGCAGCGGCGCAGGGGGGGGGTGGCGAGATGGACGAGCAGATGCGCGAGTTCTTCCGCCGCTTCGGAATTCCGCTTCCGAACACGCCGTCGCCGCAACAGCCGCGCCGGGGTGGCCCGCGCGACGAAGAGGGCGAACCGCAGCAGCGCGGGATCGGCTCGGGCTTCGTGCTGACGGCCGACGGCAACGTGATGACCAATGCCCATGTGGTGGAGGGCGCCGACGAGGTGATCGTCACGATGACCGACAAGCGCGAGTTCAAGGCGCGCATCATCGGCACCGACAAGCGCACCGACGTGGCTCTGCTCAAGATCGACGCATCCGGCCTGCCCACGGTGCGCATCGGTGATGTGAACCAGGTCAAGGTCGGCAACTGGGTGATCGCCATCGGCTCGCCGTTCAACCTCGATAACACGGTCACCGCAGGCATCATCAGCGCCAAACAGCGCGACACCGGTGAGTTCTTGCCGTTGTTGCAGACCGACGTGGCCATCAACCCCGGCAATTCTGGCGGGCCGCTGATCAACATGCGAGGCGAAGTGATTGGCATCAATTCGCAGATCTACAGCCGATCTGGCGGCTACATGGGCATCTCGTTCGCGATTCCGATCGACGAGGCGATCCGCGTCTCCGACCAGTTGCGTGCCAGCGGACGCGTGATCCGTGGCCGCATAGGTGTGACGATCGCTCCGGTCACCAAGGAAGTCGCAGAATCGATCGGGCTCGGACGCGCCACCGGTGCATTGGTCCAGGGCGTCGAAGCGGGCGGGCCGGCGGACAAGGCCGGCATCGAGGCCGGCGACATCATCACCCGCGTGGATGGCAAGACCGTCGAGCGTTCCGGCGATCTGCCTCGTATCGTCGGGGCGGCCAAGCCGGGCAGCCGCACGCAATTGCAGGTGTTCCGCCGCGGCGCGACACGCGACATCGCCGTGACGGTGGTGGAGTTCGAGCCCGAGAAGCCGCGCCGCGCCGCGCAAGGCAACGCCGATCCGCAGCAGCCGGCACAGCCGAAGACTGCCATCGGGCTGGCCGTCTCGGACCTGAACGACGCACAGAAGCGCGAATTGAAATTGCGCGGCGGCGTGCGCGTGGAAGCGGCGGAAGGGGCTGCGGCACGCGCCGGGCTGCGCGAAGGCGATGTGATCGTGACGCTCGACAACACCGAGGTCACCGACGCGAAGCAGTTCAATGCGTTGGTGGCCAAGTTCGACAAGACCAAGCCCGTCAGCGTGATGGTGCGGCGTGGCGAATGGACCAATTACCTGGTCATCCGTCCTGCGGCACGTTGAAACACGTGCGCGGCAAAACGGGCGACTCGCGGTGTCGGGCTTTCCACGATGTGGAGTGGGGCGCACGCAGCTCGCCCCTGATGTTAGTTAGCGCTCGTCTACATTTGGCCGTACGTTTGTAGGATTAAGCGAACTGATCGCTATAATTCGTCGAGACAGGCGCATGCTTAAAGGCCGCGACGTATGGAGTCCCGGACTGCGCAACAGTCCCCAAGGCGTCCACAGGGGTTTGTTGATAAACTGTGGATAGGTTTTCCTGTTGGTAGGCTGCAACGACGAAATATCGAGGGTTGGCGCGGGTTTCCGGCCGGGGGCCATGGCTACAATGAAGGCCCAACAAGCAGTTGCCATACGTTTTGTTGGAAGGCGCGTCATCTGTTCGACGCGCCTTTTTTTATGCACTTTGCACGCCTGCCCAGGCGCGTAAACGCACGATCCGCTCGATGAACCACATTCGCAATTTTTCGATCATTGCCCACATCGATCATGGCAAGAGCACGCTTGCCGATCGACTGATTCAACGCTGTGGCGGACTGTCGGACCGCGAGATGGAAGCGCAGGTGCTGGACTCGATGGACATCGAGCGCGAGCGCGGCATCACGATCAAGGCGCAGACCGCGGCACTTCAGTACAAGGCGCGCGACGGGCAGCTCTACCACCTCAACCTGATCGACACGCCGGGGCATGTGGACTTCAGCTACGAGGTCAGCCGTTCGTTGTCGGCGTGCGAGGGCGCGTTGCTGGTGGTCGATGCGAGCCAGGGTGTCGAGGCACAGACGGTGGCCAACTGCTACACCGCGCTCGAGCTGCATGTCGAGGTCGTGCCGGTCCTGAACAAGATGGACCTGCCGCAGGCCGACCCGGAGAATGCCAAAGCCGAGATCGAGGACGTGATCGGCATCGACGCCAGTCATGCGATTCCCTGCTCGGCCAAGACTGGCGAAGGCATCGACGAGATCCTCGAGGCGGTGATCACCCGGATGCCCGCGCCCAGGGGCAACCCTGACGGGCCGCCGCGCGCAATGATCATCGACTCGTGGTTCGACAACTACGTCGGCGTCGTGATGCTGGTGCGGGTGGTCGACGGCTCGCTCTCGAAGGGCGAGCGCATCCGCATGATGGCGACCAACACGGTCTACGGCATCGAGCAGATGGGTGTCTTCACACCCAAGTCGGTGGCACGAGAGGCGTTGAAGGCCGGCGAAGTTGGCTTCGTGATTTGCGGCATCAAGGAACTGCAGGCCGCCAAGGTTGGCGACACGCTGACGCTCGAGAAGAAGCTCCCCAACAACGCCGGCCCCGCCACCCAGGCGCTGCCGGGCTTCAAGGAAATCCAGCCGCAGGTCTTTGCCGGCCTCTACCCAACGGAGGCCAGCGAATACGAGTCGCTGCGCGATGCGCTCGAGAAGTTGAAGCTCAACGACAGCTCGCTTCGATACGAACCCGAGGTCAGCCAGGCGCTGGGTTTCGGCTTTCGTTGCGGCTTCCTGGGCTTGCTGCACATGGAGATCGTGCAGGAGCGGCTGGAGCGCGAATTCGATCAGGACCTGATCACCACGGCGCCCAGCGTCGTCTATCAGGTCGAACTGAACGACGACACCGTTCTGATGGTCGAGAACCCGAGCAAGATACCCGACCCCGGCCGCATCCGCGAGATCCGCGAGCCGATCGTCACCGTGCAGCTTTACATGCCGCAGGACAGCGTCGGCCCGGTGATGACCCTGGCCAACCAGAAGCGGGGCGCCCAGATCAACATGGCCTACCACGGCCGGCAGGTGCACCTGACCTA